>ERZ779885.141-NODE-141-length-84510-cov-26.594245_pt1 | contig 84510 bp, 77 predicted proteins | sample MGYA00511554_ERZ779885 | MGnify/ENA primary metagenome ERZ779885 (study PRJEB29588, sample SAMEA2160998) | human gut metagenome | biome: human gut; feature: human-associated habitat; material: faeces | place: Denmark | collected 2008/2010 ... | reverse complement strand
TGTCGACTGTAGGCGGCCCCGTCATGACGAGAACTACTCATCACTTTTCGTAGAAGATTCACATCCGGAGACCTTACATCGAGACATGTGTATCACATGCTCCGGGAGTTCGTGGATTTTGCCAATGTATTTAACTAACTTTCAATTTACCATACTTTTAGTACACACGGATAATGCCGGAGATTTCCCTCACGACGGACATTCCCTCCATGATACGGATGGCATCATTAAAATGTCTCTCTTTTACGAGATCGGTGATGACCACGATCTCGGCAATGCCATCGTGGCTGCGCTTCTGTACCATCTGGGCGATGCTGACATCGTTGTTGCCAAGGACTCCTGCGATATTTGCCAGGGCTCCGGCACGATTCTCCACCTGTAAGCGTAGGAAGAATCGGCTCTTCGTATCCTCTACATCCAGTACAGGAAGCTTCTTATGGCTGTCGCTGCCAATCTTGCCGCAGCTTCCATGGATAATATTACGCATCACATCAATGACATCTCCCAGTACCGCACTGGCGGTAGGCATCTGTCCGGCGCCACGTCCCATGAACATGGCATCATCACAAGCCTGACCATGAACAAATACGGCATTGAAGGAATCTCTGACCGTGGCAAGAGGATGGCTGTCCGGGATCAATGTGGGATGTACTTTTACTTCAATTCCTTTACCTGTAAGCTTTGTAATACCCAACAGTTTAATCACATAGCCGAATTCTTTTGCATACCGGATATCCTCTGCTGTAATCTTCGTGATGCCTTCCGTATAAACCTGAGGGAACGTCACGCGGGAGCTGAAAGCGATGGATGCCATAATGGCGATCTTGCGTCCCGCATCATAGCCTTCCACGTCCGCTGTGGGATCTGCTTCCGCATAGCCCAGTCTCGTAGCCATATCCAGAGCTTCCTGATAGCCCATACCTTCCTCGGACATTTTGGTCAAAATATAGTTTGTCGTACCGTTGACGATTCCCATGATCTCCGTCAATTGACTTCCCGCCAGACTCTGACGCAAAGGGCGGATAATGGGAATGGCTCCTGCTACAGCTGCCTCGAACTGTAAGTCACATTTATTCTCCGTGGCAACCTCAAACAGCGGATCCCCATACTCCGCCAGCAGATCCTTGTTGGCGGTGACCACCTGCTTTCCGGCCTTCATGGCTTCTTCCACATAAGTTCTGGCCGGTTCTATACCACCCATGACTTCAATAACGATCTGGATTTCGGGGTCTTCCAGAATTTCCTGCCAGCTATCTGTGAACAACTCCTGTGGGATTCCTTCTCTTACCTTTCCGGGATTGCGCACCAGAATCTTTTTAATCTCCAGATGTGCTCCTGTCTTCAGGCAGATATCCTCTTCCTGCATCCCTGCCAGCTTGTACACACCGCTTCCCACGGTTCCTGCTCCCAATAATGCTGCATATATCTTACGGTTCTCGCCCATGATTTCTCCTCTCATTGTGCCGTAACACCTGACGATTTCTTCTGTTTCCAAATATCTTTCTGTATCTTTGCAATTTCCAAAAATAACTATGTCTCATTATAACAAAAAACATTTATAACGCAACAAAAACCGTCCTTATCAGACGGTTTTGTCAATTTTTTATATTGAAACAGTTATTCTTATTCCAGTGCGCTTACCCCAGTGCCTTCTCCAATTCCTCAATCACGATCTTCAATGCTTTGATTCTGGCATATTTTTTATCTACAGATTCCAGAATGTGCCAGGGAGCATATTCCGTGCTGGTCTTCTGGAGCATTTCGTTCACAGCGTCTTCGTACTGGTCCCATTTGTCGCGGTTACGCCAGTCTTCATCCGTGATCTTCCACTGCTTCTCCGGGGTATTCTGCCGCTCTGTGAAGCGTTCCAGCTGGGTATCCTTGTCGATCTGCACCCAGAACTTGATGATCACCGCGCCCCACTGGGACAATTCCTTCTCGAACTCGTTGATCTCGTTATAAGCCCGCTGCCAGTCGTTGGTACTACAGAAGCCTTCCAGCCGTTCTACCATGACGCGTCCGTACCAGGTACGATCAAAAATGGCAATATGTCCGGTCTTAGGAAGTCTCGTCCAGAATCGCCAGAGATAATGTCTCGCTTTCTCGTGTGGTTCCGGGCTGGCGATGGGGTGTACCTCGTAGCCTCTGGGATCCAGTGCTCCCGCGATCCGCTTGATATTGCCGCCCTTGCCTGCGGCATCCCAGCCTTCGTAGGCGATGACTACCGGAATCTTTTTCCGATACAGGCGGTAATGCAGGGCATTCAGCTTCTTCTGCAGATGACGCAGTTCTTTCTTGTATTCTTCCTCGGAGATTTCCTTGTCCAGTTCCACCTCGGACAGCTTCGGCATCTTCACCAGCGGGAATACATTCTGCAAAATGGGCACAGCAAGGCTCTCATTCTGCATGGCCACATGGATACCGCTGCATAATGTCTCCAGCACTTGCAATTCCGCCCACTTTTTGTCCCCGGAATCTATGATGTACCAGGGAGCTACGGAAGCGTTCGTATCTGTGAGGTATTTGTCGTAGACTTCCTCACATTTGTCATAATGCTTGTTCTGCCACCAGTCGTTCTCGCCCACACGCCATGCGGTGTCCTTGTTACCTTCCAGCTCCTCCAGGCGCTTTTTCTGTTCCTTTTTCCCGATCTGGAAAAAGAGCTTCAGCACCAGATAACCGTTGTCCGTCAGCTGTCGTTCAAAACGCTTGATGCTCTCAATGCGCTCCGCATACTGCTTATCCGACAGTTCGCCCCGAAGTCTTCCCTTCGTCACCTCATCCATCCAGCCGGAATCCAGGAATTCGAACTTGCCGGCTTCCGGAATTTTCACAAAATACCGATACAGGAAGGGCTTCCGCTTCTCTTCCTCCGTCGGTGCGGACATGGAAGCCACCTTGAAGAATCTGGGATCGATATTTTTAATAATTCCGCCGATGGTACTGCCCTTGCCGGCGGCACCCCAGCCTTCGATCAGCACCAGCACCGGGAGCTTATGCTCCTTGATCTGCATCTGGAGTCTTAAAAGTTCCTCCTGCGCTACATCCAGTCGTTTATCCAGTTCCTCTTTGTCCGGCTTTGCCGCCGGGATCCACTGTTTCAGCATACTGTAACCACCCTTTCCAGAAATCCTCATTGTACAAAACTTACATAAGTCTAGTGTATACCATTTTTAAAAAATATAAAAGCAATTGGGAAATTTATTTACAGATATTATTTTTCCATCCGTTCTCTGATATTATTGTAGATTTCCCGGGTCTGCGCATCATCTGCACCGTTTAGAATAACGGTGCTCCCCTCTACTTCCATGACTACATAAGTATCACAGTCGTTATGAGTATAGCGGATGTAATCTGCGTGGATTTCATCGCGAAAATGTCCCATGGAATATTTCAGGTTGCCAAAACCGTTCGTCCGGATTGTATTCGTATCCCGGAACATATTCTCTTCGTAAGCAATGCTTTCGATAGCGTCATATTTCACTATGTAATCCTGCCAGCCCTCCGCCTGAACAGTAAATTCATTTTCTCCATAACAGATCTCGATTTTTCCCGTATATAACGTCCATACCGTAAATAGCACACACGCGAGCATTATAAAGACATAGACCGCAACCACTTTATGGTTGTAGTGTACTGCCAGCCCTTTTCCGGTGCGCAACTTCTTTCTATAATAGAGATAAGAATACAGGATGCTGCCAAAAGCTGCTGCCGTGATAGCGACAATAAACAGAAATAATGCAGCCATGCTGTCACTGAACAGTCCACAGCTCATACTCAACAGTCCTGCTGCCACCCATATTTTTCCACTGAAGCGGTGCGTGGCATTCCAGTTCTCCTCATCCTGCAATGCCCATACGACGCGGATGCCGATGGTGCGGTTCGGTTTCACCTTGGGCAGATAATTGCCCACAATAACAAATAGCAATCCCATTCCGACATACAAAATTGCCATGAGCAGATACTCTTTCCTTACACCCATATCAATCCATCTGGCGATACCGTTATAGAGCAATGTCATTCCCGGCACGATCCACGTAACCATTCTTATGACCTTGTCACTCTGCTGCCTGTTTCTGTTGTCGTAAAAAGTTACTGCAATTGCTATCACATAAGTCACTGCAAAAGTGCCGTTTACCCACAGACTGTTCTCACAGGTATATCCCAATATCATTCCCATGCACATAACAAATGCCGAGCTGATCAGCCTGCCTTTATTTTTCTGTATCATTTCCTTCATTATCCGATGCTCCTTTCAAATCTGTGATCCATAACATGATTTCTTCCAGCACGGAAGCATTCAGTTCATAATAAATAAACTTTCCTTCCCGCTTGTCCCTGATCAGATCTGCCTCCTTTAGTACCGACAAATGCCTCGATATGGAAGCCCCCGTCACCGGAAAATGTTCGCAGATCTCTCCTGCCGACAATCGACCGTTTTTCAGAAGATTTAGTATTTCACGCCTTATAGGATCTGCCAATGCTTTCAATGTATCCTGTATTCCCAAAAATGAATCACATCCTTTCATCCAAGCGTTTAACATTTAACCTAATTGTTAAATGTATTGTATCATGTGGATTATTTAATGTCAACAGCTTCGCAGATCAAGGCAGATACTCATTCCTGCGTATGGATACATCTGTACATAAAAATCCCTCCGTCTTATGACGAAGGGATCTCATTCTTCTCTATACTTCCGTACTGTCTTCCGGCAGTCCCTTTAAGAACGCCACAGCCACCGGCAATGACAAAACCGCAGATAAAATATCGGACACCGGCTGTGACCACTGGATGCCCCGAATTCCCCAGAACGCCGTCAGGATCAGCAGTGCCGGAATGTAGATGGTGCCACTTCGGAAGGAGGCTAAGATCGTCGCCCTGCCGCCCTTTCCAATGGACTGAAACAGCATGTTGCCGCAGATGCATACCGGAATAAACGGAAGCGTCAGGCACTGGATCTGCAACGCATAAAAAGCAATCTCATAGGCATCCATATCCGTAAGGAATTGCAGCAACAGCTCTCTGCGGAACACATACACCACACCTGCGAACACTGCCATGGTTACCAGGCTGGCACACAGGGTGAACCAGAACGCTTTCCTTACACGGGAATACTTCTTTGCCCCATAATTGAAGGAGGATACCGGCTGGAAGCCCTGACCGATACCCAGTGCCACACTGAATACGAAATTGAAAATACGGGATACCACGCTCATAGCTGCAATGGCAATATCCCCGTAGACTGCCGCCTGTGCATTCAGCACCATGGTGGACACGCTGGCCAGTCCCTGTCGCATCATACTGGGGAAGCCTGCTGTAAGAATGTTCTTATGTACGGCAAATTCCCATGTAAAATATTTCGGTGCCAGGCTGCTCTGGGTCTTTCCACGTAGGAAAAAGAATAACAGGATTCCAAAGGATACGTACTGGGAGATCATAGTGGAAAGTGCCGCTCCCCGGATACCAAGATTTAACCCCCACATAAGAATGGCATCTCCCGCCATATTTAAGATACCGCCGGAGACCAGTCCTACCATCGCCAGATTGGCATAGCCTTCATACCGGAGCACATTGTTCATCACACAGCTGGATGCCATTGCCGGTGCCGACACCAAAATATAGAAAGCATAGATTCTCGCATAGGGAAGGATGGTCTCCGTACTTCCAAGCAATCTGCACAATCCGTTCAAATCCACAATACCGATCACCGCGATCAACACTCCGGCTCCCACCGCCAAATAAAATCCCGTTGCGGAAAAAGCTTTCGCCCGCTCCTTTTCATGAGCTCCTAACAACCGGCTGATATTACTTCCGGCGCCATGACCGAACATGAATCCGAACGCCTGAATAATTGCCATCAAGCCAAACACCACGCCTACCGCTCCGGTAGCACTGGTGCCTAACTGGCTTACGAACCAGGTATCCACCATATTATACAGATTCGTGATCAACATACTGATGGTAGTGGGCAATCCCAGTTCCAAAACCAACTGTGCTACCGGTTCCTCGGTGAGCCGTTTATATTGTTTCTCCTCTTTTGACAATGTTGTATCACTCATATCACATAGCTCCTATATCATTACCACAGTTTCCATTCGGTTCTCTCTATGGTTTTACACTATTCTATGCCACAGTAATCCGCAGGCTGCTTCTACTCGGTTTGAAATCATAATCCGTACCCATTCATCGTATCGCCAAAATAGCGTCTGCCCTACCGGCACGACGCTATTATAGATGATTCTCTTTGAAAATGTAATCCCTTTCAGCTGTTTTTTACTTAAATTTTATGTTCAGCATCACAGTTTCTCACTGAAATAGCTCTTATAGCCCTCACCGAAGATCTCCGTGGCACTGGTGACGATCATAAATGCCAGGGGATCCTCTTCCTTTACGATCTCTTCCGCCTTGGGAGAAATGTTTTTCTTCATGGCGCACATGATGACGCTCTTCTCCTTGCCGCTGTAAGCACCACTGCCCTGTACATAAGTCACACCAATATCCAGCTCCTCCAAAAGTCTCCCTGCAATCTTCTCTGCATGGTCGCTGATAATATAGATCAGCTTCGCCTCATCACGACCGTACAATACCACATCCAGCACTACTGATGTGATAATGACCACGATACCGGCATACAGTGCCTTGTCAATGTTCCGGAATACAAATGCCGATGCTATGACGATAACCACATCTGTCAGGAAAAACAATGCTCCCGTCTTGAGGTACGGGAACTTCAACCGCAGTAATTTGATAATAATATCTGTTCCTCCCGTAGTGGATCCGGCCTTGAACACCCAGCCCATAGATACTGCCATCAGTGCACTTCCGGTCAGAGAGGCAAGCAATGGATCTGTGGTCACTGCTCCTACCGGTGTCAGCAGGTTTGTAAACAGTGATGTCATTGCTGTACAATAGATCGTAGACAAAATAAACCGCAATCCGAATTTCCAGATACCGATCAGTAGGATCGGTATGTTGATGAGTAACATCCAGGTACCTGTCTCAATTCCGAACAAACGGTTTAAAATAATGGCAATACCGGTGATACCCCCGGGTGCCAGAGAGTTCGGATCCAAAAACATGCTGACGGATACCGCATAGACAAAAGAAGCCACCGTGATCATTACATAATCCCGAAACATCTGCAGTGGTGTCTTTTTATCCAGTCTCTGTATTTCCAGTTCTTTTTCAGTCTTTTTCGCCATATTTCTCTCCATTTCCACACATAAAAGCCGCATACCTATAATATGCGGCTTTTATCAGTGATGCATTCACTTCTTTTCTAAGAAACTATGCAGCGACATCTGCATGACTCTGCACAATTATATATTTGCTCTGACCACCTTGGGCTGATAGCCTTCTTTTTCCAGAGCGGCAATGATCTCATTCTTATGCTCGGTACCGAATGCTTCCAGTGTGATACGCAGTTCCACGGCAGCGCTACGGTTGATGGATACAAACTGGTTGTGCTCCAGCTTGATGACATTACCGTTAACGCCGGCAATGATACCGGATACTCTGCACAGCTCACCGGGCTTGTCGGGAAGCAATACGGATACGGTGAAGATACGGTCTCTTAAGATCAGACCCTGCTGTACTACGGAGGACATGGTGATGACATCCATATTACCGCCGCTCAGGATAGATACAATACGCTTATCCTTCACATTTAACTGCTTTAAGGCTGCCACGGTCAGCAGTCCGGAATTCTCCACGATCATCTTGTGGTTCTCCACCATATCCAGGAAGGCTACTACCAGATCCTCGTCCTCCACAGTGATCACGTCGTCCAGATTCTTCTGTAAGTACGGGAAAATCTTACTTCCGGGAGTCTTAACCGCAGTACCGTCTGCAATGGTGTTGACCTTTGGCAGGGTGGTTACCTTGCCGTTCTTTAAGGATACCTGCATGCAGTTAGCTCCCGCAGGTTCCACACCGATGACCTTGATCTTTGGGTTCAGCAGTTTTGCCAGTGTGGAGACACCGGTTGCCAGTCCGCCGCCACCTATAGGAACTAAAATGTAGTCTACCAGGGGAAGCTCTTTGAATATCTCCATGGCAATGGTACCCTGACCGGTTGCCACAGTCAGATCATCAAACGGATGAATGAAGGTATATCCGTGCTCTTCTGCCAGTTCATATGCTTTTGCACATGCCTCATCATAGACATCACCGTGCAGTACTACCTCTGCACCGTAGCCTCTGGTACGGTTTACCTTGATCAGAGGTGTGGTGGTGGGCATTACGATAGTGGCCTTGCTGCCGTAGCATTTTGCTGCATAAGCAACGCCCTGGGCATGGTTGCCTGCTGATGCGGTGATCAGTCCCTTGGCACGCTCTTCATCCGTCAGTGTGCTCATTTTGTAATAAGCGCCTCTTAACTTGTAGGCTCCGGTAAACTGTAAGTTCTCGGGCTTTAAGTATACACGGTTGCCGGTCTGGGCGCTGAAATAATCACTGTATACCAGCTTGGTCTCTAACGTTACCTTTTTTACGATTTCACTTGCTTCTTCAAATTTCTCTAAAGTCAACATTTCTTCCTGCATTTTTCTTCCCATGCCTTTCTGTAACACTTTCCTTGGTCTGTCGGTTATTCCTCCTGCGTATCCGTCTGTTGCTCGTTCTCGGGCAGATGCAGTTCTCCGATATCCTCCATATTCACATCAAACAATGCGTTTACAAATTCCTCAGAATTGAATTTCTGGAGATCCTCAATGGTCTCCCCCACACCGATGTATTTTACCGGAACCTTCAGTTCAGACTGGATTGCCACCGCAATACCACCCTTCGCCGTTCCGTCCATCTTCGTCAGAATGATGCCTGTGAGATCTGCCACCTCACCGAATTCTCTCGCCTGTACCAGTGCATTCTGTCCGGTGGTACCATCCAATACGATCAGGTTCTCTCTGTGGGCATTCGGGAACTCCTTGTCAATGATGCGGTTCATCTTGCGAAGTTCTTCCATCAGGTTCTTTTTATTATGCAGTCTGCCGGCGGTATCAATGAGAAGCACATCCACGCCTCTTGCTTTCGCTGCATTCACGGCATCAAACACCACACTGGCGGGATCCGCGCCCTCTTTTCCGCCGATCATGGGCACATCCGCTCTGGATGCCCATTCTGCCAGCTGATCTCCCGCTGCGGCACGAAATGTATCCGCTGCGGCGATAAGGACTTTTCTGCCCTCATCCTTTAATTTACCTGCCAGTTTACCCACGGAAGTGGTCTTACCCACACCGTTGACACCAATGACCATGATCACGGACTGTTCCTTCTCGAAATCATAGGCGGTCTCATCCACCTGCATCTGCTCCTTAATACTTTCGATCAGAAGCTGTTTGCATTCGGAAGGCTCCTTGATATGCTTTTCTTTTACCTGCTGTTTTAATCTCTCCACAATGGCAGTGGTGGCATTGACACCGATATCTCCCATAATGAGGATTTCTTCCAGTTCTTCGTAGAAATCATCATCAATGGCGGAAAAACCGCTGAAGACTGAATCGATTCCCCGGACAATGTTATCACGGGTTTTGGTCAGTCCTTCTTTCAGCCTCGCAAAAAAGCCTTTCTTTTCCTCACTCATCCCATTTCCTCCAATCAGCATTCTATCCAGAAAAACGCTTGCGTTTTTCTTGTATGAAACTTAGAACTTCTTCACGATTTTCATACTAATCGTCCAGGTCCTTGTCAATGAGGTTGACGCTGACTAAGGTAGATACGCCCTTTTCCTGCATGGTGATACCATACAATCTATCCACCTGTTCCATAGTGCCTCGTCTGTGGGTAATGACAATGAACTGGGTGTTCTTGGTCAGCTTATGTAAATACTTTGCAAAACGTCCTACATTGGAGTCATCCAGTGCGGCCTCGATCTCGTCTAACAGACAGAACGGAGACGGCTTCAGGTTCTGAATTGCGAACAGTAGGGAAATGGCGGATAATGCCTTCTCTCCACCGGAGAGCTGCATCATGTTCTGCAGCTTTTTTCCGGGGGGCTGTGCGATGATGCGAATGCCTGCCTCCAGAATATCCTCATCCTCCATCAGTTCCAGTGTTCCCTTACCACCACCGAAGAGTTCCTTGAATACCTTATCGAACTCTCTACTGATCTCTGCGAATTTCTCCGTGAACTGTTTACGCATGGCGGTATCCAGTTCTTCGATGATGCCTTCCAGCGTCTTCTCCGCTTCCACCAGATCGTCATGCTGGGTCTTCATGAAAGTATAACGCTCCATCAGGTTCTTATAATCCTCAATGGCGTTGACATTAACATTGCCAAGCTTGCGGATCTCATCCTTCAGACCGCTGATCTCACGTTTCATAGCGGGAAGATCATTCATCTCTTCGTTGCGGAGTCCTGCCGCATCGCTTAAGGTGATCTCATACTCATCCCACATGTAATTGATCTGACCTTCAATGCCGTCCTCCAACTTTTTCTTCTGTTCGCCCAGACGATAGACTTCCTTATCCAGAGCATTCATACGCTCGGACATTTCCTCTCTGCTGCGGAAGAAATCTTTCTGTTTTGCAGACAGTTCTTCCTTTTTCGCAAGGTCTTCGTCCAGCTTCTTCCTGGAAGCATCCTGATTCTCATGAGAAGCAGCAATGGTCTTCTCAATCTCCAGGATATTGTTCTTCTTGCGTTCCACTTCCTGCGCATTTTCCGTCAGAGCTTCTAAAATCTCATTCAGCTCTGCCTGTGCACGTTCCAGCTCGCCGCCTATACGATCCACATTTGCCTGCTTGTAATCCAGCGCCTGACGCATCTTCTCGACTTTTACTTCCCATTCTCCTGCATGGGCGGAAGCTTCGCTCTCTACCAGTCTGCAGCTCTCCAATTCTTTCTGGAAGCCCAGGATCTGTTCCTGCGTCGTCTTCTCCAGTTCTTCGCTGGCCGCCAGTTCCTGCGTAATGGATTCCTTGCCGGAACGGATCTCGAAGATCTTGGTCTCGATCTCCTGCTCCTCCAGCTTCAGAGACTGTGCACTCTCTGCCTCTTCTTCCATACGCTCTCTTGCCTGGGAGATATTCAATCTTGCGGTATTCTGCTCAATGGACTTGCGCTGCATCTCGGTCTTCAGTGCTTCCAGATCCATACGAAGTTTATTTCTCTTACTCTTGGTGTCTTCGATCTTCTGATTGTAAGTCGTGATATCCTCAGAGAGCTTTTTCACCTTTTTCTCCAGTTCGTCCATCTCACGACGTCTTCCCAGGAGATTGCTGTTGTTCTTAAAAGCGCCGCCGCTGATGGCACCACCGGGAACTAAGAGTTCACCTTCCAAAGTGACCATGCGGATGCCGTAATCGAATTTTCTTGCGATCTTCACGGCATTGTCCACATTGTCTACCACAACGATACGTCCCAGCATAGCCTTCGCCACATTGCGGTATTCTTCTTCTGTGCCTACCAGTTCGTCTGCCATACCGATGACACCTTTTTCCTTAAGTGCCTCCGGATTCTTGAATTCCTGGGGCTTGGTAATACTGGTCAGAGGCAGGAATGTGGCTCTTCCGAGACGGTTCTGCTTTAAAAAGCCGATCATATGCTTGGCGGTCTCTTCGTTATCCGTTACGATATTCTGGATATTGCCGCCCAACGCAGTCTCGATGGCGGTCTCGTATTTTGCCTCCACCTGAATGATGTCCGCTACGACACCGATGATGCCCTTTTCTTTTTCCTTCTGCTCCATGACCTTTTTGACGCTGCCGCCGTAACCGTCATAGCGTTCAGTAATATTGGTCAGGGCCTCTAGCTTGGACTGCTCCTGATGGAAACGGTTCTGTGTCTCCCGCAGCTTCGCATCCAGTCCGGTGAGATTTTCACGGATATTGCCAAGCTCCAGTTCGGATGCCGCTTCCTGTTCCGTCATCTGACGCAGTTCCTCAGTCACGGTCTCAAAAGTCTCTTCCAGCTTCTTCACCGTTTCTTCTCTGGCTGCCTCATCGGATTTGGCACGTAACAGTCTGGAATTTAACTCTGCCTTGCGGATATTGATCTGCTCCATCATGGTATCGAAGCGACCCATCTTGGATTTAATGGTAGCTCTCTGGTTCAGTTCTCCAATAATGGTATTTTTCCCGGCTTCGATATTATTGTTGAGCTCGGTGATCTTATTCTGGATGGCTTCCAGATCAGCCTTCGCTTTTGCCGCAGCTTCTGCAATCTCCTGCACCTGGGTATCGGTATCCTTTTTATCGGTTAAGATATCCTGCTTTTCCTGTTCTTTGCCGGCAATCTCCTCTTCCAGGGCTGCTTTACGGTTGTTCAGATGGGTCTCACTGCCGTGGGCGGAATTGATCTGCTCCTTTAAGACATTGATCTCGCCTTCTAACTTACCGCGCATCAGACCGGTATCCGTCAGCTGTTCCCTGGCAGCTTCGATAGCGACATCCAGACTTTCAATCTCCTGCTGGATCCGTTCGTATTCTTCCTTGATACCCTCATATTTTTCACCGGTCTCACCAAGTTCCGTGCTTGCCAGATTGTATTTTTCTTCTGCGGAAGCAAGCTGTTCTCTCAGTCTCTTATTTTCCAATAAGAACACATTGATATCTAAGGATTTCAACTCTTCCTTTTTCCTCAGATAGACCTTTGCCACCTCGGACTGCTTCTCCAGAGGTCCTACCTGTTTTTCCAGCTCCGATAAAATATCATTCACACGCACCAGATTCTGTTTCTCGTTTTCAAGCTTCGTCTGGGCCGCTGCTTTCCTGCGTTTAAATTTCACGATTCCAGCAGCCTCATCGAACAGTTCACGACGTTCCTCGGGCTTACCGCTTAAGATCTTGTCGATCTGGCCCTGTCCGATAATGGAATAGCCCTCCTTACCGATACCGGTATCATAGAACAGCTCATTGACATCCTTTAATCTGCAGGGAGTACCATTGATCAGATATTCACTTTCTCCGGAACGGTAGATCCGTCTCGCCACTGTAACTTCGTCATAGTCGATCGCCAGCTGGTGATCGCTGTTGTCCAGAGTAATGGCAACATAGGCGTAGCTCAACGGTTTTCTGGTCTCTGTTCCCGAGAAAATAACATCCTGCATGCTGGCACCACGCAGCTGTTTGATGCGTTGTTCTCCCAGCACCCATCTTACCGCGTCCGCAACGTTACTCTTACCGCTGCCGTTAGGTCCTACGATACCGGTGATTCCGTTGTGGAACTGAAATACGATCTTATTGGCAAATGATTTGAACCCGTGTATCTCAATACTTTTTAAATACATATCCTCTATCCCTCAATAGCAGAAGCGCCTCGTAAGCCGCCTGCTGTTCTGCCGCTTTTTTTGTTCTTCCCTGCCCACGACCCAGGCATTCTCCCTCCATGTCGATCTCTACCACGAAGGTCTTGTCGTGTTCCGGTCCGCTCTCCTCTAACAGCCGGTACTCGAACTCTTTTTTGAGTTTCCCCTGAATCAGTTCCTGGAGATTACTCTTGCTGTCGTAGAAGAGACGCTTGTCCTCTAAGTCCGACAGAATAAAGCGGTCAATAAAAGCCTTGGCAGGCTGCATGCCACCATCCAGATAAATGGCACCGATCATGGCTTCCATACCGTCAGAGGTGATGCTGTCTCTGCGTCTGCCGCCGGTGTTCTCTTCGCCTTTTCCCAAAAGCATAAACTGTCCCAGCTCCAGGTCTCTGGCACAGAATGCCAGGGAAGGCTCGCACACCATAGAGGCGCGCATCTTGGTCAGCTCACCCTCCGGAACATCCGGGTGTTCCCGAAACAGGAAGTCACTGGATACCAGCTCCAGTACGGCATCTCCTAAGAATTCGATACGTTCGTAGTTCTCTGTTTTGTTGATCTTTTGTTCATTGGTATAGGAGCTGTGGGTCAGCGCCTGCTTCAGCAATGCTTTGTTGTGAAAGCAATAGCCGATGCGCTGCTCCAGCACGTCCATTGTATAACCATCCAACATTTTTTTGTCCTCACTATATTCCGTAGTCCCGGCTATGGTAAGAAACGCGGCACGTTTGCACTCTGTCGCAGAGCGTAACGGTACATAGGCGTGGAAAATACCCACGCCAAGTACCGACGTCTGCTTACGGCGCGCTTATTCTTACCATAGCCGTGCCTACTGGACTACATCAAATTGCGATTGTATAAACCGAAAAACAGGAACAGTGCCTTGTGAGCAAGCTCTCGGTCACAGTTCCTGTTTTGTCTTTGCATGGCTCGTAGCTTTACTAGTTCACTGCGTTCTTGATCATCTCTACAGCGTCTTCTACTGTAGTAACCTGCTCTGCGGTCTCAGCAGGGATCTCGATATCGAACTCTTCCTCGATGCCCATGATGATCTGGTATACATCGAGGGAATCAGCACCCAGGTCATCCTGGAATGTGGTCTCCATGGTGATCTCATCGGGATCTACGTTTAATACCTCAGCAATGATTTTCTTCAACTTTTCAAATTCCATAACAGTTCCTTCTTTCCCAAATATTTCTCTTGATTAATTATTCTCTGCAGCCTTATCTTCCAGGCTGATCTGTTCTTTGATCTTCTCGTTGATCTTCTCTTCCTTAAAAGCAATACACTGCAAAATAGAATTCTTCACTTCCACTGCCTTGCTGCTTCCGTGAGTCTTCACTACCAGACCGTTCAGTCCGAGTAGCGGAGCACCACCATACTGGGAAGTATCAAAACTCTTTAATGTAGTCTTGAGTGCCGGTTTTACAAGCAGTGCACCCATTTTACTGCGAAGCGTGGACATCATCCCCTGCTTCACCTGATGCAGAAGTGCGGAGCTTACGCCCTCATACATCTTCAATATCACATTGCCCACAAACGCTTCACAGACAATGACATCTGCCGCACCTGCCGGAATGTCTCTTGCTTCCACGCTGCCGATGAAATTGATCTCCGGGCAATTCTTAAGAAGCGGGAAGGTTTCTTTTACCAGCGCGTTGCCCTTCTCCTCCTCGGCGCCGATATTCACAATACCGACTCTCGGATTCTTTACTCCCATAACGCTTTCCATATAGACACTGCCCATCTTGGCAAATTGGACTAGCATGGAAGGTCTCGCATCTACGTTGGCTCCACAGTCTAATAAAAGGCTTACGCCCTTCTCTGTTGGAATCAGGGGAGCTAATGGCGGTCTCTCCACACCGCGGATACGACCTACGATCACCTGTCCACCTACCAGTACCGCACCGGTACTTCCCGCAGATACAAATGCATCGCATTCGCCGTTCTTCACCATATACATGGCTTTGACAATGGAGGAATCCTTCTTCCGACGGATTGCCATGACCGGAGGTTCTGCCGTCTCAATGACTTCTTCAGCATGTACGACTTCCAGCTGCTCTGCATCATAGCTGTACGCCTTTAATTCCTCACGGATCACAGGCTCCTTGCCTACCAGGAATACTTTGACGCGCTTATCTGCGTTGACAGCTTCCACAGCACCTTTTACGATCTCTGCCGGAGCATTATCGCCACCCATTGCGTCTACAGCAACATTTACATATTCTGCCATTTCGTCGTTCCTTTACCTGTTTATGTTTATCCGCTCATCATCAAACCGCTCCGTGGATCACACCAAACAGTTTGATGGTGGCAGATTCATTCTTACTATACTAAAGGCGTATATAAAAAGCAAGTGATTTTTTTGTGAAAGCAAAAGGAGATTCCATCCGGAATCTCCTCTTCTCTTTTCACTTAATTTCGCTTCATTGATTTATCAATTAATCAACGCTTACGACCTGCTTCTTATTGTAAGAACCGCAAGCCTTGCAAACTCTGTGAGGCATCATCAGTGCACCACATTTGCTGCACTTTACCAATGTAGGAGCGCTCATTTTCCAGTTTGCTCTTCTCTTATCTCTTCTACCTTTGGAAGATTTATTCTTAGGACAAATAGACATCGTTACACCTCCTTATTCGCGTTGAAGATATCTTGGATTGCTGCCATACGAGGATCCGGTACGAAAGTATCGCAACCACATTCCTTCAGATTCCTGTTCTGACCACATACAGGGCAGATACCCTTGCAGTCTTCCTTACACAGGATCTTTGCCGGCCAATTCACCAGAATTTCATCGTACACAAAAGCCTCTACATCCAGCTGCCATCCATCCATAAAGCTCTGCTCGGTATCTTCTTCCTCACTTACTTCCGCTTCCGGAGAATAAACGATTCTGTCAAACTTAAGCTTCATTGCTGTAGGTACTTCAGTAAGGCACCTGTCACATTTCGTGTCAAAGGTAAGCTCTGCAGTGCCGGTTACTTTTGCCTTGTTCACACCGATGTTGGTAAAAGTAAGATTAATGGGTGTCTTCTCCGTAATAGAGAAATCTCCCTGGCGGCTCTTAAAGCTTGTCATCTCAAGCGGAATGGCAACAGTCTCTACCTTGCCTTCGGATGTTAATACATCAGATAAACTTACTAACATAGCGACTCCTATGCAATATGTTGCGTAGAAAACACAAGTCTCCTACGATGTGTTGATTCACACACTGATTTATTATACATAGGCAATACTCTTTTGTCAACAAAATTTTGTAGGATTTTCATACAATTTTTGTATTCTGTGTCCGCCTACTTTTCCAGTCCGTAACTGCTGATCGTCCATCCCATCTCATCATATCCAAATGTCATAAACAGATAAGATAATGAGTCCTCCTGTACCGGCCGGAACTCTACTTCCACCGTACAGTTACCCTTGCTGTCCGTATCCACCCCGGAAAGTCCCTTGATGCCCATGATCTCAACTTCGCCTGTGTATTCCTCCTGAAAATATGTATTTGTGAAATCCTTTGCGATCCGGTACACAGCCATTCTGTCTGCTGTTCTCTCCACTTCATCCAGTATTTTCAGTTCATCATCACCGCTCATAAGACCGTATCTCAGATTTAAGAAATAATATATTTCTATGTCATCAGGCCGTTTTCCCTCTTCCGACCATTTCACATACTGCTCCGCCTGTTCGTCGGATACATTTTCCTGATTGGAAAATACGATCATAATGAGTGACATTCCCTGGTCTACCTCTTTCTTTTCGATAATATTCAGGGAGTGAAAATACATTTCCTTATAGTCTTCCTCCACTGTCCCGGCATCTATATTGCCTCTGAGCAAATAATAGGTACTTCCGTCAAATTCCGCATAAGAAAGGATCCATTTTTCATTATAGCAGTAATTTACCATCAATAATTGTGCCGGATTCCCCTGCTTGGACTGCTCATAAAATTCCGTCAGCAGTTCTGCCCCGCTGCGCTCTTCGAATTGATCACTTAACACATACACCGGGTAGGCCTTCAGATCTTCCATATTAAAAGGAAGTTTTGACATTTCCTGTAAAATCACTTCTGGATCTCTTTTCCCTTTTAGGTTTTCCAGAATATTATCGGTCTGCACAAAGTTTTCCGCTTCCTGCACTGCCTCCTGTGTCTGTTCGTCTGTCTGTTCGACGGTGCTGGAGGTACTTACCGTTTCACTTTCCTGCACGACATTTTTACTCTCAGTTTCCTGCGTTTCTCCGCCGCAGGCCGTAAGAAATAAACATGCCAGAATTACCCCGGTCAAACGTTTCCTTCGCCAGCATTTTTTACACATCTTCATGCCCCGTTCCCTCCCACAGTCTACGATGGTTGTTTTATCAAATTATAGCAGATAATAACACACCATTGCATCATACTTGCATCATTTCCCTCTCTTTTTATTTTCAGATACAAAAACCGGAGCAGTCTTTGCGACCACTCCGGCTTTCCTATCACTTTCTTATTTCCTTATTCTTCGTAATCTTATTTACGCTTCCGCTACAGCCTCTTTCATGCTCTTCACATATTCTCCGATGTAAGGAGCTGCGTCTTTGCCATACTTTGCAATGATCTTCACGATGGCGCTTCCGACAATGGCTCCATCTGATATGGACGCCATGGCTTTGGCCTGCTCGGGAGTGCTGATGCCGAAACCGATAGCACAGGGAACGTCAGTCACAGTGCGGATGCTTTCCACGATGGCGGGCAGATCGGTCTTGATCTCACTGCGCACACCGGTGACACCCATGGAGCTTACCACATAGATAAAGCCTTCTGCCTCAGATGCGATCTGGCGGATACGGCTCTCGGAAGTGGGTGCGATCATGGAGATCACCTTCACGCCATGAGCTTTGGCGGGAGCCTCCACCTCCGTCTTCTCTTCATAAGGCACATCGGGAATAATAATGGCGCTGATACCCAATTCCTCACACTTGGTAAAAAATTTCTCATATCCGTAATGGAATACCGGATTCACATAAGTCATAAACGCAAGGGGAATCTCTGACCGCTCCCGCACCCTCTGTACGATCTCAAACACACCGTCCGTGGTCATGCCGTTGCTAAGAGAGCGGATATTTGCCTCCTGGATCACCACGCCTTCCGCCGTGGGATCGGAAAAGGGGATACCGATCTCTATGAGATCCGCCCCTGCCTTTTCCATCTCTAAAATGAATTTTACGGTGCTGTCCGCATCCGGGTCTCCTGCAGTGAGGAAGCCGATGAACGCCTTTTTATTCGGTGTATCAAATACTTTTTCTAATTTACTCATCGTATCTGTCTCCATTTCTTCTATCTATATTTCATATGTTAATTTCATCAGTCATGAATATCCACACCGCGGTATCTCGCGATGGCTGCCACATCCTTGTCACCTCTTCCGGACAGACATACGATAATGCTCTGATCCGGGCTGTAATTCTTTGCGATCTTACGCACCTGTGCTACCGCATGGGCACTCTCAATGGCGCAGATGATTCCCTCGGTTCTTGCCAGATATTCAAAAGCATCCACTGCTTCATCATCCGTGATGGGCACATACTGCGCTCTGCCAATGTCATGCAGATAAGCATGCTCCGGTCCGATGCCGGGATAATCCAGTCCTGCGGAAATGGAATATACGGGAGCGATCTGTCCGTACTCATCCTGACAGAAATAGGATTTCATGCCATGGAAGATTCCTAAGGATCCCGTCGCAATAGTTGCTGCGGTCAGTGCCGTATCCACGCCTTTGCCTGCTGCCTCACAGCCGATGAGTTCTACATCCTTATCCTCAATAAAGTTGTAAAACGCACCCATGGCATTGCTGCCGCCGCCCACACAGGCTACCACGGCTGCCGGAAGCTTTCCTTCTGCCTTCAGGATCTGTTCTTTTTCTTCCTGACTGATGACACTCTGAAAATCTCTTACGATCATGGGGAAAGGATGCGGTCCCATAACGGACCCCAGTACATAATGGGTGTCCGCTACGCGGTTGGACCACTCTCTCATAGTCTCATTGACGGCATCCTTTAATGTCATGGTGCCGGAAGTCACGGGATGCACCTTGGCTCCGAGGAGTTCCATACGATAGACATTCAGCGCCTGTCTGTCGGTATCTTCTTTTCCCATGAAGATCTCGCATTCCATCCCTAAGAATGCTGCTGCCGTTGCGGTAGCTACACCATGCTGTCCGGCACCTGTCTCTGCGATCAGACGGGTCTTACCCATCTTCTTTGCCAGCAGTGCCTGTCCCAGGGCATTGTTGATCTTGTGAGAACCGGTGTGGTTTAAGTCCTCTCTCTTTAAATAGATCTTCGCACCACCCAGATCCTTGGTCATCTTCTCCGCATAGTACAGCAGAGAGGGGCGACCGGCATATTCATTCAGCAGCTTATTTAGTTCCGCATTGAATTCCGGATCCTTTTTATAATGCTCATAGCACTCCTCCAGATGGATCAGTTCATTCATCAATGTCTCGGAGATATATTGTCCTCCGTGGATTCCGTAACGTCCTTTGCTCATTTGTTCGTCCTCTTTTCTTTATTCCTGATTTTTATTCCCAATTTTCATTTTAATTTCTAATTCTTCTGTATTTTCAATATCTGTTGTTCCGATACTGCTCTACCAGTTCCATGATCCGGCGCATCTTCTCCGGATCTTTCTTCCGGTCACTCTCAATACCGGAGCTTAAATCTACCGCGTAAGGTCTTACCGCTTCCATGGCTTCGGTGAGATTCGCCGCCTGCAATCCTCCTGCCAGGAAAAATTCCCTGTCGATCCCACCAAGGACGCTCCAGTCAAACACCTGTCCCGTTCCCATTCCGTTGTCAAATAACAGATAGTCTGCACTGCTGTCCAGCCAGGCTTCCACATCATACCGGTCTCTTACTTTGACCGCCTTGATCACCGGCTTGTGGCACACCGCCTGCAGATACTGGATATCCTCTTCCGTCTCATCCCCGTGAAGCTGTACCACATCCAAAATACCTTCCTCCAGCAGTTCTATGATGTTCTTCGGATCCTCATTCACAAACACCCCCACCGTCCGGATTCCCGGCAGAAGCTTTTTGCGATATTCGACTGCCTGCTCCTTCGTAACCGCCCGATGGCTCTTTTCATAAAATACCAATCCCACATAATCCGGCTGTACCTCATTGGCATAAGCAATATCCTCCGGACGATAGAGACCGCACATTTTCACTTTCATAATAATTTACTACCTTTCTGTAATCTGTCCGCGAAGCTCCTGCAATACCGCTTTCTTATCTGCGCTTCGCATCAGCGTCTCTCCGATGAGAACAGCATTGGTACCATTCTGCTCGAGTCTCGCGATATCCTGTCTGGTCTTCATACCGCTCTCAGATACGAAGAGGATGTTCTCCGGCACCAGTTCCCGCAGCCGCACGGAATTATGGATATCCACCGTAAAATCTTTCAGATTCCGGTTATTGACACCGACGATCCTCGCACCTGCTGCAAGCGCCATCTCCACTTCCTTCTCGTCATGGGCTTCCACCAGTGCCGACAGGCCAAGTTCTCTGGCAATCCCCGCGTACTCCGACAGCTGCATGGGAGAGAGAATCGCGCAGATTAAGAGCACCGCATCCGCTCCGATATTTTTTGCCTCATAGATCATGTATTCGTCTACCGTGAAATCTTTTCGCAGCAGAGGAATCTGTACCGTCTGCCGGATCTTCGTCAGATATTCGTTCTTCCCCTGAAAATACGCCGGTTCCGTCAGCACCGAGATTGCATCTGCTCCTGCCGCTTCGTATTCCTTTGCAATCTGCACATAGGGAAATTCCGGTGCGATCAGTCCCTTGGAGGGCGACGCCTTTTTCACCTCGCAGATAAAGCTCATCCACTTCTTTGCCAGTGCCTGTTCAAAAGGAAATCCCGTATTACTGTCTAACTCTCTTGCTCTGGCAATCTGTTCTGCAAGAGGCAGTGCTTCTTTTGCTGCTGCCACCCGCTCCTTTGCAGAGGCTGCTATAGTATCCAGTATCATCCATTCATCCTGCCTTTCCGTCGTTTCATAATCTAAATCCAGAATCCTTGCACCGCAGGTCAAAAGTACTCGTAACACTTTATCATGCATTGCTCAGCTTGATAAAACGCTCCAACTGTGCCTTTGCAAGGCCTGTGTCGATGACCTTCTCTGCCAGTTTCACACCGTCAGCCATGCTGTCTGCCTTGCCTGCCACATACAGGGCTGCTGCCGCATTTAACAGTACTGCGTTGCGTTTGGGACCCTTTTCGCCGTTTAAGATAGATCTGGTGATCTCTGCGTTCTCCTGGGGAGTGCCGCCTACCAGGTCCTCCTTCGTGCATCTTACCAGTCCAAAATCTTCCGGTGTGATCACATAATTTTTGAAGGTGCCGTTGTCGATCTCACAGACTTCGGTAGGCGCACTGGCGGAGATCTCGTCCAGTCTGTCCTGTCCGTAGACTACCATGCCTCTCTTGACTCCCAGATTGGACAATACCTTTGCCATGGAAGGCAGCAGGCTTTCATCGTACACACCCATGATCTGATATACCGGTCCTGCCGGGTTCGCTAACGGTCCTAAGATATTGAAAATTGTACGGATGCCCAGTTCCTTGCGGATGGGACCCACATATTTCATGGCAGTGTGATATTTCTGTGCAAAGAGGAAGCAGATGCCGATCTCTTCTAACAGCTTCCTGCTCTGCTCCGGCTCTATGGTGATATTCACCCCCAGTGCTTCCAGGCAGTCTGCCGCACCGGATTTGGAGCTGGCTGCGCGGTTGCCGTGCTTGGCTACCGGTACACCCGCTGCTGAGATCACGATGGATGCCGTGGTGGAGATATTGAAGGAATTGGAGCCGTCACCGCCGGTCCCCACGATCTCCAGCGCTTCTACATCTGCGCCCAGCTTTCTGCCGAACTTCCGCATCTCTTCTGCGGAGCCGGTGATCTCTTCGATGGTCTCACCCTTCTGGCTTAACGCTGTTAAGTAAGCGCTTTTTAAAATATCGCTGGCTTCCCCGCTCATAATCTCATCCATAACGGTTTTTGCCATATCGTATCCGATGTTCTCATTTTTTACCAGTTTAGCTACTGCTTCTTTAATCATATTTCTGCCTTCTCCCTTCCGTGTCTGTAAAAAATTAACGATGATCTGTCGTCCGTCCGGTGTCAGTACGGATTCCGGATGGAATTGTACTCCGTAGATCTGTTTTTCCGTCTGTTCTACCGCCATGACTTCGCCATCTTCGGTAACTGCGGTAACTTTCAATTCTGCGGGAATCGTTTGCGGATCCGCTACCAGTGAATGATATCTTGCCACAGTGATGACCTTTTTCATGCCACGGAACAATACGCTGTCTGTATCCAAGGTTGCCAGGGACTGTTTCCCATGCATCAGGTGGGATGCGTAGGTAACGGTAGCCCCCTCCACTTCGCAGATTGCCTGATGTCCGAGACAGATTCCTAAAATAGGTATCCTGCCCCCAAGCTTGCGGATCACATTTTCACAGACACCTGCTTTGTCCGGTCTGCCTGGTCCCGGCGATAATATGATGTGGGAGGGATTCATGGCACGGATCTCATCCACGCTGCATTCATCATTGCGGATCACCCGGATATCCGGGTTCACACTCCCTACCAGCTGGTATACGTTATAGGAAAAGCTGTCGTAGTTATCGATCAATAATATCATGCTTCCATTCCCTCCTGTGCTTTCCAAAGAGCCTGTTTTACAGCTGCTGCCTTTTGGATGCATTCTCTGTATTCCTTCTCCGGTACGCTGTCCGCCACAATACCGGCGCCGGATCTTACGAATACTTTTCCATTCTTCGAAAAAGCAAGTCTGATGGCGATGCAGGTATCGAGATTCCCGGTAAAGGAAATGTAGCCGATGGCTCCGCCGTAGATACCTCTCTTATTGTCTTCCAGTTCATTGATGATCTCGCATGCCCGCAGCTTCGGGGCTCCCGACAGAGTTCCTGCTGGGAGGATGGCATCCACCGCATCCAGAGCATCCGCATCCTCTCTGATCACGCCTCTTACCGTGGATCCGATGTGCATGACATGAGAATATCTCTCAATGGACATATATTTTTCCACTTCCACAGTGCCGATCCGGCTGATCTTGCCGATATCATTCCGTCCCAGATCCACTAACATATTGTGTTCGGAGCGTTCCTTCTCATCTGCTAAAAGCTCTGCCTCCAGCGCCTTGTCCGCTTCCTCGGTGGCACCTCTTGGTCTCGTTCCGGCTAAAGGGAAGGTATGTAACACGCCGTCCTCTAACTTTACTAATGTCTCCGGGCTGGCTCCCACGATCTCACCATCACTTCCGGAGAAATATAACATGTATGGGGAAGGATTTGTCGTGCGCAGTACCCGGTAAGCATCTAAGAGGCTTCCTTCCATCTCCGCCTCCAGGCGATTGGATAATACCACCTGAAAAATATCTCCCTCTCTGATGTAATGCTTGGCTTTCTCGACCATGCTGCAATAGGCTGCTTCGTTGAACAGTGGTTGAAAGTCTGTCCGGAGCTTACAGGGAATATGCTCTGCCTTTTCCCCATTCAGCAATAGCTCCTTCATGTTGTTCAGTTCCCGCTCCGCCCTATGATAATTGATCTCCAGATCATCGGTCTTGATATTCAGGATCAGGATCAGCTTCTGTCTGTAGTTGTCAAAAGCGATGACCTTGTGGAACAGCATCAGGTTCACATCCTGGAAGCCTTCCTCGTCCTTCGCATCCAGTCGCAGGGTCGGTTCGCTGTATTTGATATAGTCATAGGAAAAATATCCTACAAGACCTCCGGTAAAGGAAGGCAGCCCCGGAAGCTTGGGACTTTTTTTCTCTTCCATGACGCTGCGGATGATCCCTCTGACATCTCCGGAATCCGTCCGGCTGGTCAGTTCCGATTTTATTGTGGTCATACCGTTATAGCAGGTGATCTCAAGCAAAGGATCATAGCCTAAAAAGGAATATCGTCCCCATCGCTTATCCGCCTCCGCGCTTTCCAGCAGATAGACATGACCGCTGACCTTTTTTAAGATGCGCAGCACTTCGATGGGTGTGGTCATATCCGCATACAGCTCTGTGCTTATGGGGATCACGCCATAGTCCCCCTCTGCTGCAATGTTTTTACATTCTTCCAGTGTGGGTGTGATCTTCATTCCGGTACTCCTCCTTAAAATTATTTCTGCTCACACCTTTTCAGCGCCTCCATTCGTAAAATCGCCTCTTTGAGGCTTCCTTTTACTCATTGAGGCTATCTCGCCATAGGCTCTGAAAAGGTACAAAAAAACCGCCCATGACAGAATCTGCTTCTGTCAAGGACGGGTCATTTACACTTCCCGCGGTGCCACCTTGCTTCACAATTGCTTGTGCTCTTACAGGATACCAACATATCCCCGGCAACTGACGTATGCCCTCACGTCGCAGAATACTTGAGGTCTTAGGATTCTGTGTGTCCTCTTTGACTGCGCCCTCCGTGGTCCATTTAACAACCTGCGTTCCAACCTTTCTCAGCATCCGGTCTCTCTGTAAGTGCACGAACTGTTTTTATCTCCACATCAATGGTTTTCTTACCGCTGTATTTAATTTTTATTTATATTACCGCTTTAGTGTGCTAACGTCAAGTAGTAATTTTAATCTTTTTTTGTAAAAAATCTTTACGTATTTTATTTTTCTATCTTCCTACTTTGAGGAAAAGCTCACGAATTCCTTCATAGTAACCGATGGTCACCGTGGTACTGCCTTCCTCCTCCCCCGGGAAAGTATACTTGGCAAAATACGGTGTCGTCTCCAACAGCGGATTTTGATCCTCATTTTTTTCAAGACCGGTCAGTTCCAGATATTCCGCATACCGGTCGATCATGGCATCCGTATCGATGTCATCCCATTGCTGTCCGGTCCGGACATAGAATTCATAGATTTTGCCGGTATCCGCATCCAGATATATATCCAGAAAGCGGTTGCTCTTATCCGCATTCCTTACGTCCGTAGACATGCTGATCTTCCATACGGAGAGATTATTCCTCGGCTCCAGCACATCGATGGCTGAGCAGATCACCGCTTCGTAAGAGTCTTCCGACACTTCCTTTACTTCCCCGGGAAGAATTCCCTGCTCCTTCAGGGTCTGAATCTCTCTGTTGCATGCCTCATATACCGCTTCCTCCTGAATCTGTCCCTCTCCCGGCTGCTGACGATTCTCCACAAACGCATAGGTACCCGTCATTTCTCCGTAGTTTCCTGCCTCATTGTCCACTCTGGTCAGAAACCGCAGTTCACTCTCCGGCAGGGTCTGGCTGCTCAGACATCTTCCCAAAAGATACAGCTTCTGATTGCTGCTCATGCGGTAACGATATCCTTCCGCTCCTTCCACTGCCTCTGTGGTAATACTGTTTAAGAGTCTCTCATCCCTTCTGGCAGCGATCCATTCCGGACCCCACAGAGCCGCAAGAATGACCACAACTGCTACCGTAAAGCCCAAAGAACAGCTCTTCCATCTATTCATCCGCGTTCACCCCCTCGTCCGGAATCAGAAAGCTCATGCAGCTTCCAAAACCCAGTGTACTCTCGACCTTCAGGCGGCTGTGATGCAGTTCCAGAATAGCGGTACACAGTGCAAGCCCCAGTCCCGCTCCGTTATGAGCCCTGGATCTGGATTTATCCACCATATAAAAAGCTTCCGTGATCTTTTGAAGTTCTTCCTCGGGGATACCGATTCCTTCATCCCGCACCTGAAAATAATAACCGTTCTCCATGCGCCTTCCTGTGATCTCCACGGTCTGCCCCTCCTCGGAGGCTTTGATGGCATTATCGGTCAGATTGATCAAAACAGTCTTCAACAGGTTCTCCTCGGCATAGAGTTCTCCCTTTTCCCAGCAGATGTCAACCTTCACTCTGCCATCTTCCGGGTTCTTTGTCTCATCATAGATTTCCTGCAGATACGAGAAAATACTGGAGACATTCGTGGTCTTACGATCGATCTCCTTACGCCTGGTCACAATGATGTCCAACAGTCTGAGTGCCATAGTCTCCAGGCGTTTTCCCTCTGTATAGATATAATTGGCACACAAAAAATGCTTCTCATCATCCAATTTACGGGAACGCAGCATATCCGCATAACCGATCATGGCAGTCAGCGGTGTCTTCAGTTCATGGGAAAATGCGGCAATAAAATCTTCTCTGGCTCTGACTTCATTTTCCAAATTCTGAATATTCTGCTCCAGCGCTTCTGCCATATGGTTGAAATCCGCGGTCAGCTGTCCCATTTCATCATTACTGATCTGCTCCGCGCGATAGCTATATTCTCCCTCCGCCATTTTGCCGGTGGCACGGGTCAAAAGTCTGATAGGTCTGGTCAGCCAACAGGCAATCAGCGTCATGACCGCTCCACTGCACAACAATACGATCACCGTAACCTGACGATACATCCGGAATCCTTCCGTCCTCTCCGTATATACCGCAGTTACATTTTTCATGGTCTCTAACGTCAGCAGACAGTCGGACACATTGATCCTGGTCTGTGTCTGGATATAATAGGAATCCCCAGACTGCACTACCCGGTATACTCTCGTATTTTCTCCGCGCTCTTCCCACAGAGAAGTATCCCCGGTAAACCCTTCGCTGGCATACAGCACCTTATCGTTCTCATCGCTGATCCGCAGCAATCTGTTGCCGTGCTGTCCACTATTCTCCAGGTATACTCCGATCTGTTCCACCGTTCCGTCCGGAAGCACATCATATTTGGACGGAATATTTAAAGCTGCCGTCTCGAAAGCGAACCTCAAAATACTGCTTTCATCAAGTGCCTGTCTGGTCTCACGCTCCATGGAGGTCTGAAATACATAATTTACAAAAAAATAACCGCTTGCTCCGCATGCCGCTGCCATGATCAACATCGTACAAAACAGTATTTTCCAGGAAAATTTCATACATCTCTCCTTTTACCCACTCCGGGTCATGCGATCTCCAGCCGGTATCCCACCTTATAGACCGCCACCAGCTGACGCTCCCATCCCATCTTCTTGCGCAGGCGCTGCACATGAAGTTCTAAGGTTCTGCTATCTCCGTCATACTCTTCGCCCCACACTTTTTCATACAGCTTTTCCTTGAACAGGGCAATATTTTTGTTCTGGATAAACAACACCAAAAGTCCATACTCCTTATTGGTCAGCACCACGGGAATTCCTGCCTTGGTCACCATTCTGGCATCCATATCCACCACCACATCACCGGCGGACAACTGTGCTCCCGTCTTATGGAATCTGCGTAATACGACCTCCACTCTCGCCAGAAGTTCCACGACATCAAAGGGCTTCACCAGATAATCCTCTGCACCAAGCCGCAGCCCCTTTACCCGGTCCTTCACATCTCCCCTGGCTGTAATGAAGATCACCGGGATCTTCAAAGGTCTGATATATTCCATGATGTCAAAGCCATCCACTCCCGGAAGCATAATATCCAGCAAGATCAGATCAAATTTTTCTCTCTCGATGCATTCGATTGCTTTCATGCCGTCCTGTACGCTTTTGCAAAAATATCCTGCTGCCGACAGATTCAGATCGATCAGATCACAGATCGGCTTTTCATCATCCACGATCAATATTTTTATCATTATGTCTGCCACCCCCAGTAGGCACGTATCTTCCCAACCAGTGCCTCTAAAGTGTCCTCCTCCGTACATTCATAATTTGCGGTAAAATCTTTGTCTTTTTCAAATCCGGCAGTCCGTTGATAATACACGGTACACACGGTATCTACCAACAGTTCCCCTAAATCTCCCTCGTAACTGTATTTTGCAAATACCACCAGGTCCTTGAACCCATCGCCATCCAGATCCTTCCCCTGGATTCCCTTCAGCGCATAGAGATTGTCGTAATCCTCCATAGGTTGGAAGCTCCACACAATATTTCCCTGCTCGTCGATCAGGTAGATCATAAACACATCATATTCCGCCATCCGGTATACTCCGGGCACTACCTTCATTTTCCCCAGCTTTTCAAAATTACGGGTATAGCTTTGTTCCTCGATCACCCGGAAATTATGGCTGAGCAGTTCTCCGTATGTCTCCGCAGTGTAGAGAAATTCTGTGGAACGTCCGTCGCGTACGAAGTTCAGAATACACGCCGGATTTTTATTCATATCAAAGCGGTTGATCTTGTCCGAGATCCGATAGTCTCTGTAAAAGCTGCCATCCTCCTGGAACAGAACATCTCCCACTTTATAAGATTTCTCCTGATAATCTCCTCTGTCATTATGGCACTGGGCAATCAGAATAATATCCGTATCGCTGTCATTGTCCACATCCTGAAAAGATACCGATGCAAGCTTCTCTATGGGCTGCCGTAGTTCCCCAGGATAGCAGTAATTTGCCTCCAGCTGGTCCGTCTTGTACAGAATCTGTCCATTATCATCTGCGAGAAAAACTGCCAGTCTGTGGTACTGCTTGTCTAATGCCGCATAGAACCAGACTTCATCCACTGCCTCCTCCGGCGTATCCTCCGGCACTTTCTGAAGCGGCATGGCAAATACCTGATCCTCTAACAAACGAAATCCGTTTTCCTCCAGATCCGTGATCTTCTCTATATTCTGAAGCCTGGACTGATACCTGACGTACTCTTCCGCCACCGATCCTGTGTTCCTTCTGGCTGCAGTCACAGAAAAAGAAAAGGAGGGAACAAGCGTAAATAAAATCGCAAAGAGCATGATACATGCTATGATCAGCATGTTTTTTCTCTTCCTGTCTTTCGGCATGTTCCCACCTCCTTTGTATCCAATTTGTTCTATCTATACTTGCTTACTTTATATCCGGCAGATCATCGATAATAATATGTCTGGGCTGGCCTGTGATCATGATCGGGGTCAGTTCCGCCTGTATCAGAGGCTCGATATAGTTCTTCATCTCTGCCGTCACGTAATCTCCCTCTTCCGTAATCCAGAAACGGGGAACCTTTTTCTCCAGATTTGCTACCTTATGCACATCGTAGAGATCCGTGGTGCAGATATAGGGATCCTGGGATACTCTTTTCAGGATCACCATCTGACCGGTCTTGCCCTCAAAAGCTGCTTTTACCGCAGTACCGCCTACCTGATAAGCCTCGGTGATATCCACACGGGAGGTCAGATGTCCTGCACAGCGTTGCAGGGTAGACAGTTCGATAGCTCTGGACTTGCAGCCCAATTTCTCAATGATCAGGTCGGACAGATATTTACCGGTACCGGATAACTGCACATGACCGAAGGAATCGGTCTTGTCCGAGTGTGCGGACAATTCGCAGACATATCTGCCGTCTGCCGTCTTGATACCTTCCGATACAGCGATGACGATGGACTGTTTCTCAGCTACCAGTTTCTTTACTTTTTCCAGAAAAACATCCACATCGAAAGGAACCTCCGGCAGATAGATCAGATCCGGACCTTCGCAGTCTTCACTCTTGGCAAGTACTGCCGCACCGGTCAGCCAGCCGGCATTTCTTCCCATGATTTCGATGACCGTCACGCTCTGCATCTCATAGATCAGACCATCACGTACCAGTTCCTTGGTAACGGTGGCAATATATTTTGCAGCGCTGCCGTAACCGGGCGTATGATCCGTACCCTCCAGGTCATTATCGATCGTCTTGGGCACACCGATAAAACGGATCGGGCTGCCAACTGTCTGGGCATAATCGGAAAGCTTTTTTATGGTATCCATGGAATCATTGCCACCGATATAGAAAAATGCCGTAATCTCCAGTTCTTCCAGAATTGCAAATATTTTCTCATAGATAGCTTTATCTTCACTGCTCTCCGGCAGCTTATAGCGGCAGGAGCCCAGGAAAGATGCCGGGGTTCTCTTCAGAAGTTCCACATCCATATCGTTACGTATTTTCTCTCCAAGATCTACTATCTTTTTCTCCAAAAGACCCTGGATGCCGTAACGCATACCGTATATGGTATCCGCCCCCATATCCTTTGCTGTCTTATAGACACCGGCAAGGCTTGCATTGATCACCGCGGTGGGACCTCCGGACTGTCCTACGATCACATTTTTCTTCATAACATTTTCTCCCTCTGTTCATTCCTTACCATAATAAAACACCCATCAATCGGAGCCTCCGGTTGATGGGTGTTCTCATTCTTAAGGTTCCGTCGAACCTATTTTACCAAACTTACTGTCTCTCTGGCAATAGCAAGTTCCTCATTCGTAGGAATTACCATTACAGTGGTCTTGCTGTCAGGAGTGGAAATAGCGATTTCTTCGCCGCGCTTGTGGTTCGCATCCTCATCGATGGATACGCCCAAGAAGCCCAGATGCTCACATACCAGGGAGCGAACCAGCGGTGCGTTCTCACCAATACCTGCGGTAAAGCAGATCACATCTACACCATTCATTGCTGCTACATAAGAACCGATGTATTTTGCCACACGATAACAATAAGTCTTCATAGTGCGGATGCAATGCTCATCACCTCTGTTATAGCCATCTTCCAGATCGCGGAAATCGGAAGACAGGTTGTTGGACAGACCATATACACCGGACTTCTTGTTCAGAACAGTCATGATCTCGTCGATGTTCTTGCCTTCTTTGTGAGCGATGAACTCCATGATGGCGGGATCAATATCACCGGAACGGGTTCCCATGATCAGGCCTTCCAGGGGAGTCAGGCCCATGGAGGTATCTACGCATTTGCCGTTCTTCACTGCAGATACGCTGGCGCCGTTACCTAAGTGGCATACGATGATCTTCAGATCTTCGTACTTTTTGTCCAGAACCTCTGCCGCTTTCCTGGATACATAAGAGTGGCTGGTTCCGTGGAAACCGTAACGTCTGATCTTGTACTTCTCATAATACTCATAAGGCAGACCGTACATATAAGCTTCCTCAGGCATGGTCTGATGGAAAGCGGTATCGAATACAGCTACCATGGGAGTGGTAGGCATCAGCTTTTTGCAGGCATTGATACCGATCAGGTTTGCAGGGTTATGTAAAGGAGCCAGATCGTTGCACTCTTCGATGGCTTTCATAACTTCATCGGTAATGATTGTAGATGCTGCAAACTTCTCACCGCCGTGTACGATACGATGTCCTACGGCACCGATCTCATCCAGGCTCTTTACTACACCGGTCTTAGGATTGGTCAGTGCTTCCAGTACAAGACGGATTGCTTCGGTGTGATCCGGCATGGGAGTTACGGTCTGTTCCTTCTCGCCGCCATCGGGGGTATAGGTGATCCGGCTTCCTTCGATACCGATTCTCTCACAGAGACCCTTTGCGATGCATTTCTCGGTCTCGGAATCGATGAGCTGGAACTTCAGGGAAGAGCTTCCGCAGTTAATAACTAAAATATTCATGGCAAATTCCTTTCTTTTTTAATCTGTCAGACTAATGTTCTATGATTTCATGTCACCCGGTAAGGGCAATACATGAATACGGTGCGGGACAGATATCCCGCACACGTTTATGGTTTTTATAATGATTATACCAGCTGTGCCTGTACAGCAGTCAGTGCTACGACACCAACGATATCCTGCCAGGAACATCCTCTGGACAGATCGTTAACAGGCTTTGCGATACCCTGTAACATAGGACCGTAAGCTTCTGCGCCACCCAGTCTTTGTACCAGCTTGTAACCAATGTTACCTGCATCCAGGTTCGGGAAGATCAGAACATTTGCATGTCCGTTAACAGGGCTTCCGGGAGCCTTGGACTTAGCTACGCTGGGAACCAGCGCTGCATCCAGCTGCAGTTCACCGTCTAATGTCAGATGAGGATACTCCTCATGTGCAATACGGGTAGCTTCTACTACTTTGTCAACCAGAGCATGCTTGGCACTGCCTTTGGTGGAGTGGCTTAACATAGCGATAACGGGCTTAGGTCCGATCAGGGACTTGAAGCTTCTGGAAGAGGTATCTGCGATAGCAGCCAGCTCTTCGGGGGTAGGATCCTGGTTCAGACCACAGTCAGCGAACAGGAAAGTTCCGTTCTCACCCTGATCCTTGAATACGGTATCCATAACAAAGAAGGCGGATACCAGCTTAACGCCGGGTGCAGTCTTTAAGATCTGCAGTGCGGGTCTTAAGGTGTCTGCGGTAGAGTGACATGCACCTGCTACCATACCGTCTGCATCGTTAGCCTTAACCATCACGATACCGAAGGTCAGGTAATCATTTAACAGGATCTCTCTTGCCTTCTCAGGAGTCATTCCCTTTGCTTTTCTGGTTTCATATAATAAATTCACATAGTCATCCAACTTGGGAGTTGTTTTCGGGTTAACTACTGTTACCTTGGACAGGTCGACTTCCAGCCAGCCTGCACCATCCATGATCTTCTCTTCATCACCGATCATAATGATGTCTGCGATACCCTCTTCTACGATACGGGCAGCAGCCAGTAATGTTCTCTTATCATTAGATTCCGGTAATACAATTGTTTTTTTGTCGATTCTTGCTCTCTCTTTAATCATGTCAATGTATGACATATCCATTCTCCTTTCCGGCGGGGGATACCCGCTTCCTCCCAAATAACTTCTGTAAAGTTTTGGTTTTATCTTAACAAACCGATGTATTTATATTATACTAAATACATCTGGAGTAGACAAGGGCATAATGTTCGCAAAATTGTATATTTTCAGATACAACCTTTGAATTTCGATTACAAAATATGCTGATAACCATGCGCATGTAAACGCTTTCAATGTATGTTATTTTTTTCACATGCGTGGCTTGTATTTGTATTCGATTTACCGTATATTTCTTTTCACGAAAGGAGCCATATTATGAAGGTCAATGGTATTGTCGCAGAATACAACCCTTTTCATAATGGTCATGCTTACCAGATGCAGCATGCCAAAGAAGCCACCGGCGCCGATTATACGATTGTCGTTATGAGCGGCAACTTCATGCAGCGCGGTGCCCCTGCCCTGTTAGATAAGTTCACACGCGCCAAAATGGCTTTGGAATGCGGTGCGGATCTTGTGCTGGAACTCCCCATCTGCTACGCTGCTTCGAGTGCGGAATTTTTTGCCAAGGGCTCTGTTGCTCTGTTTGACAAACTGGGAGTCACCACAAATCTGTGCTTTGGCAGCGAATGCGGTAACATCGATACGCTCTCCCGGATCGCCGAGATCTTCTACACGGAGCCGGAACCTTATGTGGAATCCCTGCGCTGCAATCTGAAAAAGGGAATGTCCTTCCCGATTGCAAGGACCTGGGCTCTGTTGCAGTACGCTCCCTCATTAAGTGATGACAAGGATGTTCTGTCCTCTCCGAATAATATACTGGGAATTGAATATCTGAAGGCTCTGATGTCAAGGAACAGCAAGATTGTTCCCTTCACTACCACCCGTGTAGGTGCGGATTATCACGATAAGCGCCTGGGGACCAACCAGTGTTCCGCTATTGCCATCCGTCAGTCCGTAGCTGCCGGGCATGATCTTACCTATCTTGCATCCCAAATGCCGGAAAATGCCTATGAGATATTGCGGACTTCTCTGAAGGAACAGAAGCCTCTGTTTGCGGATGATTTTTCCGCGGCGCTGCAATACAAGCTGCTGACGGAATACTTCGAGGGTTACGACAAGTATCAGGATATTTCCTCAGATCTCTCCGACCGTATCCGCAATACCCTGCCGTCCTTCACCGGCTTATCTTCTTTCTGCGATCTGCTCAAGAGCAAGGATATGACCTACACCCGTATCAGCAGATGCCTGTTCCATATTTTGCTGAATATGACCAAGAAAGAATTCGAGACCTGTAAGGCTGAAGATTATATTTCCTACGCCAGAGTGTTGGGCTTTTGCAAGGATGCAGCTCCTCTCCTTACCGAGATCAAAAAGAACAGCTCCATTCCACTCATTACCAGTTTGGCAGACGCAAGACAGACACTTCCCGCAGATGCTTTGCGTATGCTGAATCAGGATATTCTCCGGAATCAGATCTACCTGGGGCATCTGGCACTGAAGAATAAAAAAGAAATGGTGAATGAATACCGGACACCGATTGTGATTGTGTAAATTGAAAGTTAGTGAAATAATCCCGTAGCCCTTGGCAGGGTATAAGAAACGCGGCACGCTCGCGCTCTGTCGCAGAGCGTAGCGGTACATAAGCGGTCACAATACGACCGCTAAGTACCGACGTCTGCTTACGGCACTGCTTATTCTTATACCCAGCCAGGGCTACTGGTTTTTGAAAGCTTTTCAAAACGCAGAACTCCCGGAGTATGCGGTGCCATGTCGAAGATGTTTGTCGGAGGATGTTGATATTTTCTAGAAAAGTGCTGAAAGACAGGGGGAAAGCGGACACGATGTCCGCGTCAGCCGATTGTCGACATGGATGTCGACTGTAGGCGGCCCCGTCATGACGAGAACTACTCATCACTTTTCGTAGAAAATTCACATCCGGAGACCTTACATCGAGACATGTGTATCGCATGCTCCGGGAGTTCGTGGATTTTGCCAATGTATTCAACTAACTCTCAATTTATCGTCATTATTAAACGAAAGAACTACATCATTTATCCAATGATCATAACGCAGATCCCATTCAGATACTATCCGTTTTCTTTTGCAAAATATTCCTTTGTCATCTTCACTACAACGCCGGACAGCAGGAACACGGCGATCAGGTTGGGAATGACCATGAGTCCGTTGAAAGTCTCGGCGATGCTCCACATCAGTCCGAGGTTCATTGTCGCACCCACGATAGCTGTAAGGGAATACAGCACCATGAAAGGCATGTTGGAGCGGGAACCGAAGAGGAACTCGATACATCTCGTACCGTACAGTCCCCAGCCAATGATCGTCGAAAATGCGAAACAGCACATCGCCACGGCGGTAAAGATAGATACCCAGCTGCCGTAGACAGCGGTGAATCCACTGATGGTCAGTTCCGCACCGGCAGCTTCACCGTAATTTACGGGTACGCCGCTGCACAGGATGACCAGCGCTGTCATGGTGCAGATGATGATCGTGTCCACAAATACCTCAAAGATGCCGAAGAAGCCCTGTTTTACCGGCTTCTTCGTATCGGCACAGGCGTGGGCGATGGATCCGGTACCAAGACCGGCCTCGTTGGAGAAGATACCGCGGGACACGCCCTTTTTCATACTCATGAAGAAGCTTCCGACCACACCGCCGGTGACAGAGGCGGGATTGAAAGCACCTTCTATAATAGAAGCAAATACAGCAGGTAAAGACTTAATATGGAAAAAGATCACACCCAGTGCCAGCACGATATACATGATCGCCATGAAAGGTACCAGCTTAGAAGTAACATTGCCGATCCGCTTGATACCGCCGATCAGGATCAGGGCAATGATGATCGCCAGAGCCACGCCGATGATCAAGTTGACAAGCTTCACAGCATCTGCAGGCAGTACGTTAAAGCTGCTCAGAGCAGAATCAATGGCGGTAGTGATCGTATTGACCTGTGTGGCATTACCGGTACCAAACACAGCCAGCACACCGAAAGCGGCGAACAAATACGCCAGGAAGTGCCATTTTTTATCCAGTCCGTTCTTAATATAATACATAGGGCCGCCTACCAGATCTCCCTGTGCATTGGTCTCGCGGAAGTGTACAGCAAGTGTTACTTCGGCGAACTTGGTGCACATGCCGAGCAGCGCAGATACCCACATCCAGAATACCGCACCGGGACCGCCAATGGCGATAGCACCTGCCACACCTGCCACATTACCGGTACCAACGGTAGCTGCGAGAGCAGTACATACCGCCTGGAAAGGTGTCAGGGCTCCATCGGAGGCTTCTTTTTTCTTCATCATACGTCCCAGTGTCACCTTCATGGAGTAGGGGAATTTGCGGATCTGAAGAAAACGCGTCCGGATACTTAAATACAGACCGACGCCGATGATACAGATCATGGCGGGGACACCCCAGATGAAATTGTTGACAACACTGTTGACTGCTTCGATTGTGGATAACATAGACGAAATCTCCTATCATTTGTGGATATAAGGCAAATACCTTTATAGATTAACATATTTTCACATATGCTGCCACAAAAATCTTGATTTCCGGGTAGCGTTGTATCATTGGATCTGTTTTGCCGAAAGAGAGAAATACTTGTTGCATGGAAGAAAATTCACAATTATTATAATAGAAAAGGGATAAATAAGGAGGAGCAAAATGGAAGCAGATATCAGATGGCTGGACGATCCACAGGTGTTCCGGGTCGGTCAGCTGCCGGCCCACAGTGATCATTCGATCTATCAGGATACGGAAGAAGCGACAGAGGGCAGAAGCTCCCTGGTACAGTCTCTGGACGGGACCTGGGAGTTCGCCTATTCGGTGAACGCGAAAAGCCGGCCGGTGGATTTTTACCGGGAAAATGCCGACAGTGTACAGTTTGATACGATCCGTGTGCCGGGACATATTGAACTGGCAGGTTATGACCAAATTCATTATATCAATAATATGTATCCCTGGGAGGGGAAAATCTACCGCCGTCCGGCGTATACGTTGGGGAAAGGTCTGGCAGAAGGTGCTTTCAGCGAAGCAGAGTATAATCCTGTAGGAAGCTATCGCAAGCGTTTTCACCTGGCGGAAGGTCTGCGGGGGAAAAGGGTGATCATCTGTTTTGAAGGCGTGGAACAGGCGATGTATGTCTGGCTGAACGGGCATTTCGTGGGATATGCAGAGGACAGCTTTACCCCCTCCGAATTCGATCTGACACCCTATATTAAGGAAAAGGACAATCTGCTGGCAGTGGAAGTACATAAGCGCAGTATGGCTGCTTTTCTGGAGGATCAGGATTTCTTCCGCTTTTTCGGAATCTTCCGGAGTGTGGAATTATATGCCAAGCCGCAGTGGCACGTGGAAGACCTTTGGGCGAAGCCTTATTTTTCCGTAGAGGATGGAAAAGGCATGTTAGATGTAGCAATCAAAATATCTGCTGAGGATGAAGGACAGCGTCCGGGCAAAATGCGTGTATGCCTGTCGGATGCCAACGGGAAATGCCTGTTGGAGCAGACACAGATTTTGCAGTCACAGGTGGAACAGACGCTGCACCTTCGGGAAACATTGGCAGAAAAAGTAATTCCCTGGAGCCATGAGAATCCGTACTTATATCAGCTGGAGATCACTCTGACAGACAGTGAGGGGGAAATGACGGAAGTGGTGCCGTACAAAATAGGCTTCCGTGATTTTGCGCTGGATCCGCAGGATAAGGTAATGAAGCTGAATGGTGAGCGGTTGGTGATCTGTGGTGTGAACCGTCATGAGTGGAATGCGGCATCCGGCAGATGTATTTCAATGGAAGACATGAAATGGGATATTGCCTGCTTCAAACGCAACAACATCAATGCGGTCAGAACCTGTCATTATCCGGACCGCAAGGAATGGTACGGACTGTGCGATGAAGCCGGAATCTATGTGATGGCGGAGACGAATCTGGAGAGCCACGGCTCCTGGCAGAAGATGGGTGACACAGAGCCCTCCTGGAATGTACCGGGTTCTGTGCCGGAGTGGAAGGAAGCGGTAGTGGACCGCGCCAGAACGAATTTTGAATGTTATAAGAACCATCCGTCAATCCTGTTCTGGTCCCTGGGAAATGAATCCTATGCTGAGGATGATATCGCTGCGATGCAGCAGTTTTTCAAGGAAAACGATGACTTGCGTCTGGTGCACTATGAGGGTGTTTTCCATAACAAGGCATATGAGGATGTGATTTCCGACATGGAGAGCCGGATGTATGCATATCCGCAGGAGATTATAGATTATCTGGAAAACGATCCGAAAAAGCCGTATCTGTTGTGCGAATATATGCATGATATGGGCAATTCCCTGGGTGGAATGAATTCCTATATGGACCTGTTGGACCGTTTTGAGATGTACCAGGGTGGCTTTATCTGGGACTATATCGACCAGGCACTGTGGGTAAAGGACGAAGTGACGGGACGCAGAGTACTGCGCTACGGAGGAGATTTTGATGACAGACCCAGTGATTATGAATTCTCAGGGAATGGAATCTTATTCGCAGACCGTAGTGAAAAACCGGCAATGCAGGAGGTGAGATATTATTATGGCACTCAGAATCGTAATCGGTGATGTGACGATAGGTATACAGGGACAGGATTTTTCCTATATTTTCTCTGTGGGATGCGGAGGCATGGAGTCTTTATATAAGGATGGCAAAGAGTGGCTGTACAGGACTCCCCGACCGGCGTTCTGGCGCGCGGTCACGGATAATGACAGAGGGTGTGGATTCGCATTCCGCAGTGCGGTATGGTCCGCGGCGGATCGTTTTGTACGCTGCAGCCGGGTAGAGGCCCGGATGGATGGAGAGGAGATTGCCATCCCGCTGGCACCGGCGAATAATAAATACACCGGAAAAGAGACCTGTGACAGATTCGAGATGATCTATACGTATGAGACGCCGACAGTTCCGGCCACGGAGGTGACAGTGACTTATACGGTGGAAACGGATGGCAGAATTCATGTGCAGGCAGAGTATCGCGGACAACAGGGTCTGCCGGAGCTTCCGGTATTCGGAATGCGGTTCCTGATGCCCACCGCAGCGGAGGGGTATATCTATGAAGGACTGTCCGGAGAGACCTATCCGGACCGTATGGCAGGAGGGATCCCCGGTGTGTATGAAGTACAGGGCCTGCCGGTGACACCTTATATGGTACCTCAGGACTGTGGGATGCATATGCAGACCAAATGGCTGGAGATCGTCAGGAAGACTTCCCTGGATAATACAGACCGTGGAGGAAGAAGCAGCCGTTTGAAAATAACTGCGGAAGAGGGAAAAGACTTCGCATTTTCTTGTCTGCCCTATACGGCGCAGGAACTGGAAAATGCCATGCACCACGAGGAACTCCCTCCTGCCCGCAGGACGGTGGTATCCATCTTGGGAGCAGTGAGAGGCGTGGGAGGTATCAACAGCTGGGGTGCTGATGTGGAAGACATTTATCATATCAGCGGAGAGCAGGATATCTCTTACGGATTCTGGATCGAGTGAAATACTTCCCCGATCGGTCCCTGAATCAGGAGATCCGCATTTTTGTCTCTGGGGGTCGCACTTTTGTTGATGACCACCAGCTTATCACCCTGAAAATAATCAATTAACCCGGCTGCGGGATAGACAGCCAGAGAAGTGCCGCCGATGATCAGGACATCTGCTTCGTGGATGTATCTGACGGCGGCATTTATCGTCTTTTCATCCAGTCCTTCCTCGTACAGGACCACATCCGGTTTAATGGTGCCACCGCATTTCTCACAGTGCGGTATGCCGGTGCTGTTTAAGATAGCATTCAGACCGTAGAACTGATGACATTTTTCACAGTAATTGCGAAGTACCGAGCCGTGAAGCTCCAGGACAGTCTTACTTCCGGCGGCCTGATGCAGTCCATCGATATTCTGTGTTATTACAGCACGTACTTTTCCGGCACGTTCCAGCTCTGCCAGCTTTTTATGGGCGGCGTTTGGCTGAGCTTTTGGGAAGAGCATCTTATTCCGGTAAAAACGGAAAAATTCTTCCGGATGGGAACGGTAAAAGCTGTGACTCAATATGGTCTCCGGAGGATAGTCGTATTGCTGATGGTACAGACCGTCCACGCTGCGGAAGTCCGGAATCCCACTTTCGGTGGAGACACCGGCACCGCCGAAAAATACAATGTTATCGTAGGTATCAATGATCTTTTGCAATTCCTGAATCTGTTCCTTCAAATTTTCCATAAGTTATTCCTCCTTCGTAAATTGTACCGATCGCCAGATATTTAAACAGCTGCAGCAGAATATAGACACCGCAGGAATAAAAGCTGTTGATGAATTTCTGCATATCGTCGGTAAACCATCCGGTAAACAGACCGCAGCCAAAACGCAGTAAAACAGCACTAAGCAAGATCCCGCAGCTTAGGATCCACAGTTCCAGATCGGTTCGGTCTCCATGAAAGAGTCCGTGGATCACGCGGACAGTCAGCACAAGGAGAGCAAGAAGAGCCAGCAAAAATACGGGCTTTCCAAACAGCTGATAGATGGCATTCATTTTGTTCAGAAGAGACACCATACCGGAACTATAGACTTCATTGAAATCATATAAGGTCTCGTCGGCAATGGAATCATAATCTGCCGCCTGGAACTGTGACAGTGTAGGATACACTGCCAGGCAGGAGGTAAATGCCTCCATCCGGCGGATATCCGACAGACGCCCGGTGCTTTTGGCAGAGCTGCTTAGAGCACAGTCCGTATAACCGGCGATCTTCCATATATTTTGCAGAGTATCAGACAGGATACGCGGAATTTCCGAAGGTAATATTCCTCTGGATTGGGAGGAAAAATAGAGCGCACCGTCCTGCCTTTTTGTTAAATCACCCCGCTCTACTGCCGCATGGAGCTCAGAGAGAACGCTGCCGTAAAAGGTCTGCGCACTGACGGCATCCGGGGAATAGCCGGAGTCCTGTACCGCATCCCGTAATACCCAGCTGAAGTGGTCACCGGGGATCTCTCCGTTACTCGTAGACCAGTCTTCCACATAGGAATCTAATAGCGGCTGGAGCTGTTGCAGGGTCGGACTGACGGCCTCCGCTTTGGCAATCGTCTCCCTGGAGATCCAGATGTCGGAGCCTGCTTCCGTATTGCCCTGCAGATGATAGAACAGGGACATCAGTTCGGCAAAATTTCCCTCCGTGCGGTCGTTGGTCAGGAATACACCGTAGTGGACCTGATTGATGGCGGAAATCGTTATATTGCCGCCAAACAGAAGCAATATCGGCAGCAGAAGTATGAAACATTGGAGCAAAAGTTGCCGTCCTGTCCGCTTTTTATGCAGTGCCAGTATCACATAGCCTACATTCCATACTGTCATGACAGCGATAAACGGCAGGATCCAGACGGAATCCTCTCGGATCTGCCAGAAAAAGGCAAGAGCCATGCCGGTCAGAACTGCCCAGGGAAGCTGCTTTTTCAAGGGAAGCTCCTTGCGCAGGGTAAGACCGATCATGCCGGAAAATACAACCAGCACCATTCCGGGAACAATAGCCATACGGTACAGGCGCTGTGTCACCAACTGCGTCAGACTGATGGGAGAAAATAACAGAAGCAGATACAGGAGCGTCTGTCCATAGGGATTCTTCCATCTGACGGATAATGCGCGGACGAACAGCCAGGCACCCACAGCCTGCAGTAGAGCCAGCAGCACGGAATATGGCAGACATAATTTTTTCGCAAGAACCAGAAACATCGGATATCCGATCCCTTTGGCGAGAGCATAGGCGTCGTAGCTACCCAGCCATACGCCACTTAACAGATCGTAGGCATTCTCGAACAGCATCCGGTCGTCATAGCGCTGGTCGGCGAGGATCATATAAGGGATCCGCAATCCGGCAAGTATCCGGAGGGCAGTAAAAAACAAAATTATGATAGGAAGACATTTTGTAAAATTTGTTTTTGGTGTCGGTCTGCACATAAGAATCCTTCTTCTCTAAAGTATTATACGAATCAATTACATCACATTTTTCCGCAAGGTACAAGTCAGCCGATGCCGGTAAAAGAAAAATTTTTAAAAAATTAAGAAAACCCTAAACTATGTGGTATTGAGCCAGGTGCTGCAGATATGCTACAATAAGCCATAGGGAAAGATTGGAGGATGTATGAAGAGGGACCGCTTGATTCCGGTGGAAAAAAGTAAAAAAGTGATCTATCTGGATCCCAGAGGCAGAGGCGTGGATCAGAAGCACTACGGAGCAATGGCACTGTATGTTCTGGCGGTGCTGTGTGCACTGTATTGTGTGGGAATCGGGCTGTTTGTCGGCTTTGGCAGTTATTTTTTCCTGATCTGGGGTGTGATCGCCGCGTTTTGTGCTGCGTGGGGCTGGATACTGACTCATAAATCCGTGCAGGAGAGAATCCCGCGCTGGATCCGGATGACGTTCTGCGGGCTGGTGGCAGCGGGAATACTGCTGCTCCTTATATTAGAAGGAATGATCTTCGGGCAGTTCGGCGCGAAAGCAGAGGCGGGAGCGGACTACGTCATCATACTGGGAGCTCAGTGGAAGACTACCGGCCCCAGCTATGTACTGCAGAAACGTCTGGATAAAGCCATAGAATACCTGAATGCCAATCCGGAGACGAAAGTCATCGTGTCCGGTGGACAGGGTTATAACGAGCCTGTCAGCGAAGCGGAGGGTATGAAAGGATATCTTGCGGATGCAGGAATCGATCCGGAGAGGATACTTGCGGAGGATGCTTCCACGAATACGACACAGAATCTGATCTACAGCGGAGAACTGTTGAATAAATCGGAGGACAGTGTGGTCGTTGTCACCAATAATTTTCATATGTTCCGAGCTCTTGCCATTGCGAAGAAGCAGGGATATCTGCATGTGGAGGGACTGTCAGCCGGAACTTATCCTCTTACAGTACCGAATAATCTGCTGAGAGAAGCTTTTGGAATCGTGAAGGATTTTATGGCGAACAACTTATAGGATACCAGGGTCAAAAGGTCTAAGCCCACATGAGCTTGCTCATAAGTGGGTGAAAGACCTTAGGACCCGCCCCGATATGAGCATAAAAGTGGGATGATAATCCCACGATATGCGAATAGAGGGGAAGGATTGTGGGAGTGCGTAGCACGAAGCAATCCGTAGGTATCAAAGTCGGGGGCCTTTGACCCCGACATCCTTATAATAAGGTTACAGGTACCGGCTGCGAAGTGCCGGCACAGGAGTGGACATACAGACAAGAGAGACGAGGAAGAGCGTTATGGATATTAATGTGGGAGATGTATTGAAACTGAAAAAACAACATCCCTGCGGAAGCAGAGAATGGGAAGTACTCCGCGTGGGAGCGGACTTTCGACTGAAATGTCTGGGCTGCGGTCACCAGATTATGATCGCACGGAAATTACTAGAAAAAAATGTGAAAGAAATCGTTGAAAAAGCTTGAAAAGTGCACGGGAATATGGTAACATGTTCTTTCGTGAGACACTTTATTCCTTGCTCATATGTGAAATATGGGCCAGAGACCAAAAGGAGGTAACTAACATGAACAAGTACGAATTAGCCGTTGTTGTTAGCGCTAAGATCGAGGATGATGAGAGAGCAGCCGTTGTTGACAAGTGCAAGGCACTGGTTGAGAGATTCGGCGGCAACATCACAGAAGTGGACGAGTGGGGCAAGAAGAAGCTTGCTTACGAAGTTCAGAAGATGAAAGAAGCTTTCTACTACTTCATCAGATTCGAAGCTGAGAGCACTGTTCCTGCAGAGATCGAGAGCCGTGTTCGTATCATGGACAACGTGATCAGATACTTATGCGTTAGACAGGACGAGGCATAAACAGAAAGCGAGAAGCGAAATATGAATAAAGTAATTCTTATGGGACGTTTAACAAGGGATCCTGAGGTGAGATATTCTCAGGGAGCTACCGCAACAGCGATCGCTCGTTTTTCCATTGCAGTAGATAGAAGATTTAAGCGTGATGGCGAGCCGGATGCTGATTTTATTAACTGTGTAGCGTTTGGTAAGACTGGTGAGTTTATCGAGAGATATGGCCACAAGGGAACAAAGTTCGTTGTGGAAGGACGTATCCAGACCGGCAGTTATACCAATAAGGATGGACAGCGTGTGTACACTACCGATGTAGTGGCTGAGAACGTAGAGTTCGCAGAGAGCAAGAATGCATCTGCCGGCAATAATGACGGTGGATACCAGAACGCTGGTTTTGGTGGTGGTAATAATGCCCCCGCTCCTTCCGGAGCCGGTGATGGTTTTATGAACATCCCTGACGGCATCGATGAAGAATTACCCTTTAACTAAGTTTCAGTGACAAGCGGAGCTGACACCCGCCTCTGCCCTGACAGATTCCGATAGGAGGTAATAATAATGGCTTTTAATAAGACTGAGAAGACCGATTCTCCGATGAGAAAAAAAGGCGGTATGCGCAGAAGAAAGAAAGTTTGCGTATTCTGTGGTAAAGATAATGTAATCGATTATAAGGATACAGCTAAGCTGAAGAAGTATGTATCTGAGAGAGGTAAGATCCTTCCTCGTCGTATTACCGGTACCTGCGCAAAGCATCAGAGAGCACTGACCGTTGCCATCAAGAGAGCACGTCACGTAGCACTTATGCCTTACGTAGCTGAATAATTCAGACTAAGATAGTAGTAAGAGACCAGCCGCAAAAGTGGCTGGTCTTTTTTCGACGTATGCAAGGAGACGAAGCGGCATGAGAAGAATACCAATCACAGATTTACATACACCGGAACTGGAGATTTACAACGAACGCAGGGAAATACAGCTACTCCGCTATTATGAACCGGCACCCGGGTTGTTCATTGCGGAGAGTGCAAACGTGATCCTGCGGGCGCTGACGGCGGGATACGAACCGTTGTCGCTTCTGATGGAACAGAGAGAAGCGGATTCCGAGAAGGGAAGAGAAGTCCTGGGGCGGATCATGGAGAGATCGGAGGAAATTCCTGTCTATGTGTCATCTAACGAGGTATTATCCCAAATCTCAGGCTTCAAGCTGGCGCGTGGCATGCTCTGTGCCATGCGGCGGAGAGCTTTGCCGAAGATGGAGGAGCTGTGTCGGGATGCCAGACGCATCGCTATCCTGGAAAATGTCGTGAATCCCACGAATGTAGGAGCAATCTTCCGCTCCGCAGCAGCACTGGGGATTGATGCGGTGCTCTTGACTGCAGGCTGCAGCGACCCTTTGTACCGTCGTGCGGCGAGAGTCAGCATGGGGACGGTATTCCAGGTGCCCTGGACATTTTTGGGGACGGAAGATTGGGCGGATCGCACGATGGCACAGCTGCGTGGCATGGGATACCGTACCGCAGCTATGGCGTTAAAGGAAGACAGCCTGTCACCGGATGCCCGGGTATTACACGAAGCGGAAAAGCTTGCAATTATTCTGGGGACGGAAGGGGAAGGCCTGGCAGCGGACACTATCGCAGACTGTGATTACACGGTCTGCATCCCTATGGCAAGAGGTGTGGATTCCCTGAATGTAGCGGCAGCCAGTGCAGTGGCATTCTGGGAATTATGCAGATAAGAGCGATTTTAACCTGAAATGCTGACAAAAAGCACAAATTTGACAGAGGAATATTGTCTATTCGTCAAAATAATATGGTGGCATAGTGGTATATTATTTGTTATAATAGAAGTTGTCGAACGCAAACATTGAGAGGTGTTCTTTGATGAAAAAACGAATCAGACTGAAGGGAAGAATCCGTACATATATTCAGTTCACCCTGTATCTGGGACTTCTGTTGCTGGCAATTGATGCCGCGGTATTTATGCTGGATTTTCGTGCCGGACTGCTTACTTTCGGATTTACGATCTTCTATTTTGCAATTACACTGACATTGTATTTCTATAATAAACCGATCATTATGAATGAACTGATCAGTTTTGCCACGGAGTATGGACAGATCCAGCGGAAACTGTTGCGGGATCTGGAACTGCCTTATGCCCTTTTGGATGATTCCGGCAAGGTGATCTGGACGAATATTGCCTTTGAAAATGTGGTGCACCAGCCAAAGGGATATAACAAATCCATTACTTCCCTGTTCCCTACCATTACCAGGGACAGGCTTCCGGATGATTCCGGTGTGGATGAGGCACAGTACGAACTGGAGTATGAAGGCTGTGAATACGTAGCAAAGTTCCGTAAGATTTCCCTGAAGGAAATGGCAGAACACAGCGATATGATCGATGCGGAAGGGTACAACGGCTATTTGATCGCAGTCTATCTGTTTGATGAGACCGCGCTGCACATTGCATTGCAGGAAGTGGATGATCAGAGCCTCACGGTGGGGATGATCTACCTGGATAACTATGAGGAAGCGCTGGAGAGCGTAGAGGAAGTCCGCAGGTCCCTGCTGATCGCATTGATCGACCGTAAGGTGAACAAATACATTGCTTCCCTGGATGGTATCAGTAAAAAGCTGGAGAAGGACAAATACCTTGTGATCATGCGGAAAAAAGCGGTGGCGCAGCTGCAGGAGAGCCGTTTTGATCTGTTGGAAGAAGTGAAGACCGTTAACATCGGTAACGAAATGGCTGTGACTATCAGTATCGGTATCGGACTGGATGGTCTGACCTATGCACAAAATTATGAGTTCGCCCGTACTGCCATTGATCTGGCATTGGGACGTGGTGGTGACCAGGCGGTCATCAAGACTCCGGAGAGCATTACCTACTACGGTGGCAAGAGTCAGCAGGTAGAGAAAAATACCCGTGTCAAGGCGAGAGTAAAAGCCCACGCCCTGCGGGAGATCATTACCGGCAAGGATCGCGTCATTGTTATGGGGCACCGGATGCCGGATGTGGACAGCTTCGGGTCTGCAGTGGGTATCTACCGGATTGCCCAGACTTTGGGCAGAAAAGCCCATATTGTACTGAACGAGGCGACGACTTCTGTTCAGCCTCTGGTAGAGCTGTTTAAGAATAATCCGGAGTATGATGAAGATATGATCATCACCAGCCAGCAGGCAATTGATATGGCAGGCAGCAACACCGTACTGGTAGTCGTGGATGTCAATAAGCCGTCCATTACAGAATGCCCGGATCTGTTGCGCTTCTGTAAATCTGTAGTGGTTCTGGACCATCACAGACAGGGCACAGAGACTATAGAAAATGCCACATTATCCTATGTGGAGCCTTATGCATCCTCGGCCTGTGAGATGGTATCCGAGATCCTGCAGTACACTTATGACAATATCAAGATCCGTACGGAAGAGGCGGATTGTATGTACTCCGGTATCATGATCGATACCAACAACTTTATGACCAAGACCGGTGTCCGCACCTTTGAAGCTGCCGCATTTCTGCGTAGAAATGGTGCAGATGTCACCAGAGTCAGAAAACTGTTCCGTGAGGATGCTGCAGAATATAAGGCAAAGGCAGACGCAGTCAGCCAGGCAGAGATTTACAAGCAGTTTTTTGCCATCTCTCTGTGTACCGCGGAGGATCTGCCCAGTCCTACGATCATTGGGGCACAGGCAGCCAACGAACTGCTGAATATCAAAGGAATCAAGGCAAGTTTCGTACTCACGGATTATCAGGGTAAGATCTATGTCAGTGCCAGATCCATTGATGAGGTTAATGTACAGATCATTATGGAACGTATGGGTGGCGGCGGTCACATGAACACTGCAGCCTGTCAGATGGAGGGTGTAGGATTGGTAGAAGCCATCGGCGTGCTGAAGCATACCATTGACGATATGTTGGAATCCGGAGAGATTTAGAGATAGGAAAGGCAGGTATATAACATGAAAATTATTTTACTTCAGGATGAAAAAAAGCTGGGCAAAAAAGGAGATATCATTGAAGCCAGCGAAGGATATGCAAGAAACTATATTTTACCGAAAAAGATCGGTGTGGAAGCAACTTCCAAAAATATGAATGACCTGAAGCTTCAAAAAGCGAATGAAGAAAAGGTAGCACAGGAGAACCTGGATGCGGCAAAAGCTCTGGCAGCGGAGCTGGAGACTAAGCAGGTCATGGTTAAGATCAAAGCAGGAGAAGGCGGCAAGACCTTTGGCTCCGTATCTTCCAAGGAGATCGCAACTGCCTGCAAGGAACAGCATGGCATTGAAATCGATAAGAAGAAAATTGTACTTCCCGAGAGCCTGAAGAATTTTGGTTCCTATGAGGTGACAGTAAAGCTTCATCCTCAGGTGGCAGCAAAACTGACGGTGAAAGTTACGGAGGCATAGACAGGCCCATGCCGGCTATAGATGAAAATGTAATCAAAAGAATAATGCCCCACAGCCTGGAGGCAGAACAGTCGGTGATCGGATCTATGTTCATCGATACGGAGGCAATCGCTGCCGCGACGGAACAGATCTCGGGAGAGGATTTCTACAATCGTCAGTACGGTATTGTATTTGACACGATCGTGGAATTGAACAACGAGGGAAAACCGGTGGATTTTGTTACCCTGCAGGATCGACTGAGATCCAGGGAAGATGTGCCGCCGGAGGTCAGCGGACTGGATTTCCTGACGAACCTGATCGCATCGGTGCCCACCTCCGCTAACATTAAGTACTATGCCGGTATTGTTGCGGAGAAAGCAACCCTCAGACGACTGATTCGTACCAACGAAGAGATTGCCAATACCTGCTACAGCGGGAAAGAAAGTCTGGATACAATCCTGGAGAGTACCGAGAGCAAGATCAATGAAGTGGTACAGAAAAAGAATGTAAAAGAGTTTGTCCCGATCCGTACGGTGGTTATGAATGCTATGGACAAGATCGAGAAGGCATCCAAGCTTCACGGAACTGTTACAGGTATTGCCACCGGATTCATTGATCTGGATTATCGTACTGCCGGTATGCAGCCCTCTGACCTGGTGCTGATCGCCGCCCGTCCTTCCATGGGTAAGACAGCGTTTGTGCTGAATATTGCGCAGCATGTGGCTTTTAAGCAGAATCTGCCGGTAGCCATATTCAGTCTGGAAATGAGTAAGGAGCAGTTGATCAACCGTATGTTTTCCCTGGAATCCAGCGTGGATGCACAGAAGCTTCGTACCGGCCAGCTGAATGACCAGGAGTGGGAGCGACTGATCGAGAGTGCCGGTGTCATCGGTAAATCCAAACTGATGATTGATGACACGCCGGGCATCAGCATTGCAGAGCTCCGCTCCAAATGCAGGAGAATGAAGCAGGAAAACGGTCTGTCCATGATCATCATCGACTATTTGCAGTTGATGTCAGGCAGCGGCGGCAGAAGCAGCGACTCCAGACAGCAGGAGATTTCCGATATTTCCCGTTCCTTAAAGGCGGTAGCCAGAGAGTTATCCGTACCGGTGCTGGCTCTGTCCCAGCTGAGCCGAGCGGTAGAACAGAGACCGGATCATCGGCCGATGTTGTCTGACCTGCGTGAATCCGGAGCTATCGAGCAGGATGCCGACGTGGTAATGTTTATTTACCGTGATGATTATTACAACCATGATTCACCGGACAAGGGTATTTCCGAGATCATCATTGCCAAGCAGAGAAACGGTCCGATCGGAACCGTACAGCTGGCATGGCTGCCGGAGTACACCAAGTTCGCTAACCTGGAAAACGACAGAAAAAAAGATTTTTAAGTATCCTGCGAATACAGAATATAAAACACGAAAGAGAACAAGTAAGGGAAATTCCCCTGTACCTGTTCTCTTTTTTATTTCACATTTTCATATTATGACAATTTAGAAAAGGAGAGATTATGGGAGAGTATTTATTGATTTCGGATGCAGCAAAACAGGTAAAGGTGGAGAGCCACGTGCTTCGCTATTGGGAGGAAGAACTACACCTGCCCATCAAACGTAACGAATTGGGGCATCGCTATTATACGAAAGAAGATGTAGAACGTTTCAAAGAGATCAAGAGCATGAAAGAAAGGGGATTACAGTTGAAAGCAATCAAAATGATATTAAAGGATGGGAAGCTGGATGTACTGCCGGAGGAAACGACAGAAAAAGAAGCAGCTGCCGCACCGCGTATGGCAATTGAAATTGTAGATGAGACAGTGAAGAAAACAGTACCATCACCGGTGCAGGAGACCTCGCTGACAGGCGAAAACCGGGAGGAGAAGGTTAAAAGACTACAGTGGATTCTGCAGCAGATGATCCGTGAAGCCGTAAAAGAAAATAATCAGGAGCTATGTCGGGAATTAAAGGAGAGCATGGTGAAAGAACTGGATTATCAGTTCCGCAGCAGAGAGGAGCGTGAGGAAGAGCGGGATCGCAGGCTGGAACAGCGCAGCGAAGAATATTATCAGAAGATGGACGAGCTGTTACGGAAAAAGACCAAAGGACGGTTGCAAAAACAGCCAAAAGATACACCAGTGAATCCAAAAGAGAATGAAAAACATAAAGCAGAAAAAAAGAAAAGGCATTTCATTTTCTGAAATGCCTTCCCAAGGTTGCATTTTAAGTCGGAAATTAATCCTCTGCGATAGCACCAACGGGGCACTGACCTGCGCAGGAACCGCAGCTGATGCACTTATCTGCATCAATTTCGAACTTTCCGTCGCCCATGCTGATAGCGCCAACGGGGCACTGTGCTTCACAAGCTCCACATGCTACACAAGCATCACCAATAACAAATGCCATAATCTTTTCCTCCTATTTTGCGTGTATCAAATCATATTGTTTGATACAAATTTATCAATATAACTATTAGTATTGTAATATAAATATGGCTTGAATACAAGGCTTATTTAGTATTTTTTATCATTAGTTACAGTTGTTTATTTATATTTATTGAACTCCAGGATCTTCTTCGCATTCTGAATTCTCTCTTCGGTGGGGGGCTCCACACCTTCCAGCTTATAGGGGATTCCCAGCTCTTTCCATTTGTATGCCCCTAATGTGTGATAGGGAAGAACTTCTACCTTCATAACGGTATCCAGAGTGTCAATGAATTCTCTTGTTTTCTTCAGATATTCGTCATTGTCAGTGATTCCGGGTACCAGCACATGACGGATCCACATGGGGATACCCTGTTCGGAGAGGTATCTTGCGCAGTCCAGAATGTTTTTGTTGGTATGGCCGGTGAGTTTTTTGTGCTCCTCATCATCAATATGCTTGATGTCCAACATGACAAGATCGGTATATTTCAGTAATTCGTTGAATTTGGAGAAGAAGGGCTCTTCTCTGGTAAAAGGCTGTCCGGAAGTATCAAGGTCGGTGTTGATGCCTCTCTCGTGAGCCTTACGGAAGAGATCGATGAGAAAATCAATCTGTAATAAAGCTTCGCCGCCGCTGACGGTGATGCCGCCTTCTTTGCCCCAGTAGCTGCGGAAACGCTCTGCCTTATCCAGAAGCTCGTCTGCTGTCATCAGATTGTCAGTGTCGGGATTCCAGGTATCTACATTGTGGCAATATTGACAACGCATATTGCAGCCCTTGAGGAAGATAAGATAGCGGATTCCGGGTCCGTCTACTGCGCCGAAGGATTCTAATGAGTGAATTCTGCCTTTGATCATTGTAATAATCTCCATTCTCTGCCATGCAGGCAGCTGAGGGGTGAGTGTTACGAATAGTATATCCAAAAAGGGACCGGACATTACTGCCCGGCCCCATATACATCAATTATCTCAAAACCTGTAAGAATTACAGACTCTTATGGCAGGTTCTTGCGATAACATCATCCTGCTGCTCCTTGGTCAGGCTGATGAACTTAACAGCATAACCGGATACACGGATGGTGAAGTTAGCGTACTCAGGCTTCTCAGGATGAGCCTGTGCATCTAACAGCTTCTCGGTACCGAATACGTTAACGTTGAGGTGATGAGCACCACGATCGAAGTAACCATCCATTACACGTACCAGAGTTTCTTTCTGCTCGTCAAGGTTGTGACCAAGAGCGGAAGGAGCCATGGTCTGGGTATTGGAGATACCATCCAGAGCATACTCATAAGGCAGCTTAGCTACAGAGTTCAGAGAAGCCAGCAGACCACTCTTCTCAGCACCGTAGGAAGGTGATGCACCGGGAGCGAACGGTGTGTAAGCTGCTCTACCATCGGGCAGAGCACCGGTAGCCTTACCATATACAACGTTAGAGGTAATGGTCAGTACGGAAGTGGTAGGCTCAGAATTTCTGTAGGTGTGGTTCTTCTTGATCTTCTCCATGAAGGTCTTCAGCAGCCATACAGCGAATTCATCAGCTCTGGGATCATCGTTACCGTACTTAGGGAAGTCGCCTTCGATCTTGAAGTCTACAGCACAACCCTGGTCATCACGGATAACCTTAACCTTAGCATACTTGATAGCGGACAGAGAGTCAGCTACATGGGACAGACCTGCAATACCGGTTGCGAAGGTTCTTCTTACATCGGTATCGATCAGAGCCATCTCAGCTGCTTCGTAGTAGTACTTATCATGCATGTAGTGGATCAGGTTCAGGATGTTAACATACAGAGATGCACACCAGTCAAGCATGATGTCATATTTATGCATAACTTCGTCGAAATCAAGGTACTCGGAAGTGATAGGAGCGATTTCGGGACCACACTGCATATGTTTGCCGTCCTTGTCCAGATGCTTCTCATCCTTACCACCGTTGATAGCGTACAGTAAGCACTTAGCCAGGTTAGCACGAGCACCGAAGAACTGGATCTCCTTACCGGTCTGAGTAGCGGATACGCAGCAGCAGATGCTGTAGTCATCACCCCAGATAGGCTTCATAACGTCATCGTTCTCGTACTGGATGGAAGAAGTATTCACAGAAATCTTAGCTGCGTACTTCTTAAAGTTATCAGGCAGAGCGCTGGAGTACAGAACAGTCAGGTTCGGCTCGGGGCTGGGTCCCATGTTCTCCAGAGTATGCAGGAAACGATAGTCGTTCTTGGTAACCATATGACGGCCGTCCATGCCGATACCACCAACTTCCAGAGTAGCCCATACGGGGTCACCGGAGAACAGCTGGTTGTAAGAAGGAATACGAGCGAACTTAACCATACGGAACTTCATGGTCATATGGTCGATCAGCTCCTGAGCTTCTTTCTCGGTCAGGGTGCCTTCCTTTAAGTCTCTCTCAATATAGATGTCCAGGAAAGTAGAGATACGTCCAACGGACATAGCTGCACCGTTCTGGGTCTTGATAGCTGCCAGGTAACCGAAGTATAACCACTGGATAGCTTCCTTAGCGTTGGTAGCGGGGCCGGAAATATCGTAACCGTAGATCTTAGCCATTTCCTTCATTCCCTGCAGAGCCTTGATCTGATCAGCGATCTCTTCTCTCAGACGAATGATATCCTCGGTCATAACGCCGGTACCGCAGTTCTTCTTATCCTTCTTCTTCTCCTCGATCAGGAAATCAATACCGTACAGAGCAACTCTTCTGTAGTCGCCTACGATACGTCCACGACCATAGGTATCGGGAAGACCGGTAACGATATGGGTATGACGAGCAACCTTCATCTCATCGGTATAAGCATCAAATACTGCCTGGTTGTGAGTCTTGTGATACTCATTGAAGATCTTGTCATACTTTTCATTTACTTCGTAGCCATAGGTGCTTGCTGCCTGCTGAGCCATTTTGATACCACCATAAGGCATGAATGCTCTCTTTAAAGGCTTGTCTGTCTGCAGACCAACGATCTGCTCCAGATCCTTCATAGATTCATCAATATAGCCAGGGCCATAAGCGGTCAGACTGGATACGATCTCTGTTTCGCATTCCAGAACGCCGTTATGCTCACGCTCTTCCTTCTGTAACTCCTGAAGTCTGCCCCAAAGCTTATCAGTTGCTTCGGTAGGTCCCTCCAGGAAGCTCTCATCTCCATCATACGGAGTGTAGTTGGTCTGGATGAAGTTACGTACATTGACGTCTACATCCCAGTGGCCATCTCTTTTAAAGCCTCTCCATGCTTCTGCCATGAAAATTTACCTCCTTCTAGTAAAAACAATTAATATTATCAACTGAGAGTACCAGTTGCGCCGGCATCCCAAGCTGTTTCTTTACGATAAAAGTGTACTACCTGACAAGGGTAAGTGTCAACAGTTTTAGGTAATGTACGCGCTTTTGTACATCAGCTCTGACATAAAAAGACCATCCCCTGGTGAGGGCGCCATTTGTGAAGCAAATGCTTTTATGAATGTGGTTCGCGGCAGAGCTGATCCCGGGGGAGGAACAAATGCTGATGCACAAGAATATTCTTGTAATCTTTTGGGGAAAGTATTATACTAAAAAAGCCTTATACGGCAGAAAGGAGACCGATATGACCGGAGTAACAAAAGACATGACCATTGGTGAGATCTTACGTGCCAATCCTGAAGTAGCTCCTGTACTCCTCGATGCAGGAATGCATTGCCTGGGATGCCCTGCTTCACAGGGAGAGACCCTTGAAGAGGCAGCTATGGTACATGGCATTGATGTAGATGAGCTTATGAAAGTGATCGAGGAGCTGTAATCTTTGTATGTCTGTTTTGGAAACATCGCCTGACCGGGGCACACAGGTGAAACAAAGTATTTATGGAATTTCATAGCTCAGATTTCCGCGCAATCGAAATGTGTCCGCCGATTGCGCGGATTTGAGAAATCTAAAGAATTCAAGGAATTCAGATCATCGGCCTTTGGCCGTCTTTTTTTGCCTTTTTCCCTTAGATATATTATCTGATCCGACATTATGATGTATGACTGGCACGGTAGATTCTTTCAGGGGAGGCTAATTCTGTGGTACTTTCAGTTCCCAGCCGGAATAAATCAGAGCAGGGTTGCGGATCAGTTCCCGGTTCAGGGAGATGATCTCGGCCACGGAGCAGCCGTACTTTCTGGCGATTTTCCAGAGGGTGTCGCCCTGTCTGACGATGTATATCCCACTTTTCTTATTCTCAGGCAGAACAGCATCGGGAGTGCCGCCTGTGATAGGCGCTCCGCTTTGGGGAATCTTAAGCTGCCAGCCGGCGTGAATCCGGTTCGGGTTCTTGATCCGATCACTGTTGGCTGCCACGATCCCGGTTATGGAGCAGTTGTATTTTCTGGCGATTGCCCAGAGAGTGTCACCCGCCTGTACGGTATAGGTCATATAGGAGGTGTTTTTCACGACAGGAGAGGGAACTTCACGGTCGGTCTGTTCTCCGGAGCTGCTGTCGTCAGTCTTATACTGCTCTACGATATTGCTGGTGTTGTTGCCGGGAACGATGGGAGTCGTGTTCTTCGTCCATTTTGCATAGAATGTTTTATTTCCCGTTTCGGTAGCAGAGATCTCTGTAATGGGAGAGCCGGAAAAACTGCTGTCTGCGTACCAGCCGTCAAAGCGGTATCCCTCGCGGGTCATATCATTGGCGGTAGGAAGAACTGCCCCAGTGCCGTAAGTGTAGCCGGTTACTTCTTTTCCGCTGGCAATCGTACCGCCGTCCGTCTGCAGCGTTACGGAATAGGTGGAGAGTTCCCATTTTGCCTTGAGGGTCATAGTGCATTTGACTGTATCCATGTCAAAGTTCCATTTTGTTTCCGTACCGTTGTTATCGTAATACCAGCCGTCAAGACTATGCCCCTCATTGGTGGGAACGGGATCCGGTGCGGTGAGTGTCGCTCCATCCTTGCTCCAATTTACTTCCTGGGTGATGCTCTGATCTCCATTGTCCGGGTCAAAGGTGATCACGAGCATACCGTTCAGGGTGGCTTTGCTGAAATCACCGCCTGAAATTGTTCCGTCCTTGTTCTCAACTGTGCCGGTAAATGTGCCGCCGTTAATGGTACCGCTGCTCTCATTTATGACCTCATTCGTGAATGTGCCCTTCCGGATGGTACCGTTGTTGGTCACTTTGTCGTTAAATGTAGTACTGCGATTCAAGTCTTCGCCGGTGATCTGGTCATTGTTCGTCAACTCTCCTTTGACGGTGCCGCCGTCCGCGTTCAGCGTAGTATTATTTGTTATATTGCCGTCAATGGTACCGCCGCGCAAGATGAACAGCTTACCCTTGTTGTATACCCCGCTGCTCTTATTATCGTCTCTTTGGGATTGGGATGTGCAGTTTTCAATACAACCGCTTTCCATGATAAATTCTCCTTCGTTGCTAATGCCGCCGCCGTGGGAAAGAAAATTATTTGCGACATAAGCCTTACATTTATGGATTTTTCCGCCGGCCAGAGTGAAACTACCGGCCAGAGAAGACGAAGCGTTGATGGTTACCCCACCGCCAGTTCTTGCGGTGCAGCAGCGAATCTCGGAGCCAGAATTCATTGTGAACCTGCATCCCGAACGGATCAGTACACCGCCTCCAGAGGAAGCAGTGCAGCCGATGATGCTGCCTCCCTTCATAATGAACTCGCTTGTTTTTTGTGCCGTATAATCATAAACAATGCATACACCGCCTCCACTTTCGGCCTTACAGCCGACAATGCTGCCGCCGTTCATGGTGAGTGCAGCACCCGCGGAGACATACACACCGCCGCCCTCGGAGTAATTGACGCCAGGAGGCATTCCCGTGCCACCGGTGATAATGCCGCCGTAGACAAATTTCGAGCCGCCGGTTTCGTCCAGCACCCACAGACCGTCACCGTTCGGGGTGAAGTTGTGCTGTGTGGTTGTGTTGCTATCCGCAATCGTCAGACTGCCGCCTGATTCCACCTTGATTACGCTGCCGCTGCCGGTCATTTTCAGTACATTACCGTTTAAATCCAGTGTCACAGTGCGGCTAATTGTCAGCGTGGTGTTGATGGTAATATCTGCCGTCAGTTTGACTGTGTCATTCGCATTGTTTTCCAATGCAGCCGTCAGTTCCTCCGCTGTTGCCACTTCCTTCACACCGTTTGCGACCGGCAGTGCTGCGTACAGTCCGTTCAGCATCGCTGCAGCTTCATTTCCCGATGCGCTTTCCGGGGAACCCGGACCCTCTGTGGATGTCGGGGGATTCGTCAGCTGTCCGGTTTCTGCTGCCGATACCGGCGTGGAGACCAGAGAAAATACCATGGAACTGCAAAGCAGCGCCGCATAGAACCGAATTTTTTGCTTTTTCATGAATTTTTTTCCTCCCATTGTTGTGATGCGTTTCCTTTTCCCGTGCCTTGTCCGCGGTGTTCTCTTTCCCGGAGTCTGTTACACAGCACAGTGATCATGACTGCTGTGGAGAAAGAAATTACCCCAACCAGCACATAACCGCCGGCGTCTTCATGCAGCAGGATAGAACCGTACATTCCCCGGGCGGTGATCTGCGTCTGGCCGGCTGCTGTGTGCACCGTTCCCACAAGGAACGCAGACAATGCTGTGCACAGGGCAGACAGCCGGCAGATCCCGCGGCGCTTCTTCCGGCGATATTTTTCATGCACCCGTTTTTTCACCAGTTCGACCCGCTTTTCTGTATCATACATATCGTTGAAAACCTCCCTTCGGAAAGTAAAGTCATAAAATACATATGCTCTTCATCTAATTAGGTACAAAAAAGCGAAAAAACTCTCACCTGAAATTCAATTTTTTCAAAAAAAGTTCTTCAAAAAACAGGAGCTGCCGACAGCAGCTCCGCAAAAGACAGGATTCAGTTGTGATTCTGGGTAAGGCGGCGGGTGATCAGTTTTCCCACCGTCAGGATCAGCACAGGCAGAATGTATGCGATATACTGTATCGCACCGCCATAGGCGATCAGAAGATTATAAATTGCATGAAAAGTGATGGCTGCCCCGAGCAGACCGCAGGTTCCGGCAATCTTCAGCCAGGTGCGTTGCCATACATATGCCAGTCCACCGCCGACGATGGCACCACAGATCACATGCATGGCACCCGTTCCAATGCCCCGGAAAAAGATAAAGGAAAAATGTCCGGCTCCGTTTTGAATCAGATAGCAGACATTTTCAAAGGTGGCAAAGGAAAGTGCAACGATGATGGAAGCATTTTTTATCGGCACCGGTTCAGGCTCAAATACAAGAAGATAAAAGAGCAGCGGCAGGAGTTTCATCACTTCTTCTACCACAGGTGCGATCTCTGCGGTGGCGGCAATCGTATCCGCTGCGTAAAGAGCGGCAAAGAAGGTATTGATGTAAGCAGAGAGCAGGCATGCCCCCATTCCTGCAAGACAGCACAGAAAGAATTTGGCCCGCCGCCTACCCATGCACAGGGCGGCGATCAACAGGGGTGAGGCCATACAGATAAATACATTTTCAATATAGGTCATGTCCGCACCGCCTTTCCTGTGGCAGGCAGCAGCCCGAAAAGGCAGAACGTCAGCAGAAGATCACACCAGCAATAGGGACTGAAGATAGAGTCGCCCGGCCAGAAGCAGCCGGAGGTCCACAGAGCGTATTCTACCGCAACATAGCAGAGGATTCCGATGTGAAAATACCGCAGGTTCCGTCCTTTTCCCGTCTGTGTCTCTGCGTAGACAAGACCGTGGATGGAACGATAGGAGACAAGGATCATCATGCCGCACCAGAGCAGGTTGGAGAGAATGTCACCAAAGGTACAGTAAAATGCGCACAACGGAACTCCGATCAGCGGAGCCAGCAGGGATTTCCGACAGGAAAAGCTTCTTTCCTCCGGGGAGGAGAGAGTATATTGTAGGAGATAGAGAAAAATAACGCTGGAGACCCAGCCGAATTCCGATACATAAAAGATCCGTGGTGTTTCGGAAAACAACAACAGATATAATGTCCAGTACAGGGAGCCCAGTGCGAAACAGCCATAAAAGCAAATCAGCAGAAAATATGACAGTGTCCGATGCCTCAGATAACGAATGCCGCTCAGACAGAAGCCCAGCAGGGTGACGAAAAATTGCAAAAGATTAATGATCAATTCCATTGGCGTGGTCCCCCCTCTGCTCTGCCTGATCTTCTTTGTCCAGCAGATGGACACGAAAACACAGGATCGTCACGCATACGCCGAGAAGAAATGAAAGCACCCCTATTATGATATATTCAGGTGCAGCACCTCCGCCGAGGATCGTTGCCGCCGTTTCATATCCGGAGGAGTTCCCCGGCACCATTTGCCCGGAAATCCCGGACATGACAAAGGAAGCCCCGAAGATCACCGCAAGGCATGCCGCTATGCAGGAAATAGCAACGATCCGCCGCTGTTTCCGCCTTTTTTGTCGCTCTTTTTCCGCAATCCTTCGTCGGACTTCTGCGATCCGTTCCTCATGACTCCGCATTTGTAATTCCCTCCCGTTCCAATAATCCTCGCAGACGCTCTTTTCCCCGGTACATTATATTAGTGATCTGCTTCACGCTTTTCCCCATAACTTCAGCGACCTGCCGGTAACTCATACCCTCAAAATAGGTCAGATAAAGAGCCTCTCTATAATCCGGATGCAGCTCACCCATACATAAATGCAGGATCTGATTCCGTTCTTTTGTCCGGATCACCTCATCCACCAGTTTCCCGCCTTCCGGCTCTTTGGTCAGATCATCAAGACAGAAGTGATGTCGCCGGATGCTTTTGTGGCGCAAAGCCATGTGCCGCGCCGCTTTATACAGGTAAGCCCTGAATCCGCCATCCCGGATAGGGGGCCTTTTGGCGAACAGGTAGGAAAATACTTCTATCATCAGGTCCTCCGCCTCGTGAATGTCATGCAGATAGCCATTGATGTATAAGGTCAGTGGATTGTCGTATTTTTTCATCAATTCTTCCAGCCCTGTTTCATCGCCGCTTAAATATTGTCGGTATAATTCTTCGTCGGAAATCATATCGTGTACATCCTTTCCACTGTAGCCGGCGGTTCGTCCCTTTGTAATCCCGAATGTGTATGGAATTGCGTAAGCTGCATGCCTACGGATTGCTTCGTATATTAAACATCATTATATGCGAATAAGGTTATATTTTCAAGTTATGCATTTCCCGCCTCCTTTCCCGTAGCCCCGCCGCTAGGGAAAAGAATAAAACAGCTATAAAATAAGAGAGTCCCCACAAAGTGGGAACTCTCCTGAATGTTACAATCTGTTGTTACATTGAAGTATTAGAAAGACGCTGTAAAGCATGTTCGGCGATCAGTGTGGAACAATGTTCCTCAAGAAAAGTAAGGCTTGCCGGTGTGGAACGCTTGGGAATACCGTATTCAGAGATGACATTGCAGACACGGTCGAAGACCTCGCGATCTTCTTCGCCCTGCGTCAGGATCAGATAATACCCGTCGGTGCCCTCTTCGTGATACAGAGTGCTGAGCCCATGATAATGGCTTCCGGCTATTACTGCCGCATTGATCACCTGTTTCAGAGATTCCATACGGAACAGGCGGGAACGTACACTGTCACTCTCCTCGGGAGCGGACGCGGAAGGAGCTTCAGGAGCGCTTGCGGTATTGTCTTCGCTCTGGATACGGCGGAACAGATCCAAAACCTCGTCTGCAGTGCTCTCATCACTGTCCTCATCACTTTCTTCCGTAACGGAAGGAGCAAAACGGGAAAAACGGGTATCCAGTTCATCCGGGTCTTCTACTTTGGTAATGATCAGCACGATGCAGTCCGCATTCAGCGGGATGGCCTCGATCATCAGAGGGATGTCTTCGGCTTCAAAGCCAAATTCAAAATTGGCCTGCTGCATCATGTCACGGAATAGGGATTTTGCCTTCTCCGTACCGTAGGCAAGCTCACTTATTTTTAATTCGCGGCTGGCGAGATCCTCGCGGGTCAGCGTGCAGCGAATCTGATTTTCATTTACTTTTTCTATTTTCATGCGACAACACTTCCTTTCTGCCTTCGCATTGGTATGGTATATAGCTTATACTTTCCCTATATTTTAGTCAATAGAAGCCTTTCACAGTTTAAAAAAATTTAATAAAAGAGCTTGTCAAACAAGACATTACAGTATATAATCTCACCTATAGATGCCTCTGATACTCCGGTACGGAGAGGAGGCTGACGGATTTCTTATTTTCTTGTTGATTTACGAGGAACGATTCGTTCCGTTTCATCCCATTTTTATTTGTATTCACAAAACGATGGAGAGTATTTATTGTTTTGTAAAATATAGTATGGAGATGTCTTACAGGCGTATACGTGTCTGGTCATAATATTTCAACGAAATTTTTCACAATCATAATTCCAATGTTTTATTTGAACTACCTTAAAGAAGTACCGTCAGAGGCATTTATATTCATACAAGTACCGGAAAACGCAGCAGAGGGATAAGTGTTTCACGAATACTTTTGGTCCAAAACTGCTGTGGATGGCCCGGAACTGTCATTTAGGAGGTGTCAGCGCCCGTATGGCCGGAACGGTCAGAGGGGAAGGAACATACGCTGCGGGACCGCAAAATGGGATTGCCTCTCTGGCTGTGTCCTGCAGTGTGTGACTGAATGAGTATTGTTCCTTGTATTATATGCGGGAATTGTGATAGAATAAGACTGTTCTGCCGGGAGACGGACGGAACGAAAGAAGAGGCAAGAACAATGCGGGGAATCCCCTGCGGATGGGAGCACATATGAAGAAAAAAGTATTACCGGTGATCGTGGCGATCCTGCTGATCCTTGTGATCGGTGGCTGCGCACTGGGCAAAGTGCTGTTGGATAAATATTCCTACAGCAAGGAAGAAGCCGACTGGAATGAATTCTATCAGGTGTCAGAGAACGACAGGAGTGCCATTATTTTACAGAATGAAATGGTGGAGGAACAGGCACTGATCAAAGACGGTGTGTGCTATTTCGATCTGGCAACTGTTCATAAATATATGAACGAAGTATTTTATGCGGATATGACAGAAAATCTGTTGTTATATGCTACTCCGACAGAAGTGATCCGGACAACATTCGGAGAGACTGCTTATACGACAACGGAAGGAACACAGGAAGCCGGTTATGTGATCAGCTTCGCGGACGGAGATAACGTATATGTGGCAGCTGACTATGTAAAACTGTTTACGAATTATTCCTATGAATGTTATGACAGACATGTACAGGTCAATACCGAATGGGGAACCAGACAGGTAGCACAGCTGAAAAAGGATACCGCAGTCCGGCTGAGAGGCGGCGTAAAGAGCCCGATCCTGACACAGGCAGTCAAGGGAGATACCCTTGAGATACTGGAACAGATGGAGACCTGGAGTAAGGTAAAGACAGCGGATGCAGTCATCGGATATGTGGAAAATAAACGCCTGGGTGAGATCACGGAGGAGACGGAAACACCGGTGACAGATTATCAGGCACCGGAGTATACATCCCTTACCGCAGACAGCAAGATCTGCCTCGGCTGGCATTCCATAGGAGGTGTCGCAGGTAATGATACCTTATACTCTATGGTGTCCAGCACGAAAGGAATGAACGTGATCGCACCTACCTGGTTCAGTATGACGGATGAAAACGGAGCGTTCCGAAGCTTTGCAACAGCGGGTTATGTAACGACCGCCCATCAGATGGGACTGCAGGTGTGGGGTGTGCTGGATAATTTTAATTATGCGAATGAAAACGGCATATCTATCAGTACATTGAATATGCTGTCATCCACCACAGCCAGACAGAACCTGGTGAAAAATGTGACGGATACGGCAGTGGGACTGGGACTTGACGGGATTAACGTGGATTTCGAACAGCTGAGCAGTGACTGCGGACCGCATTATGTGGAGTTCTTAAGAGAACTGTCCATAGAGTGCCGCAATAAGGGACTGGTACTGTCAATCGATAATTATGTACCTTTTAATTTCAATGACTACTATCGCCTGGATATTCAGGGAGAAGTTGCGGATTATGTGATCATCATGGGATATGATGAGCACTGGCACGGAAGCAAGGATCCCGGAAGTGTTGCAAGCATCAGCTATGTATCGGACGGACTGGATAGAACGCTTCAGGAAGTACCGGCGAATAAAGTAGTGAATGCACTTCCCTTCTATACGATCCTGTGGAAGACGGAAGGAACGGATGTGACAGACGAATATATCACAATGCGCAATGAAGCAGACTTCATGAGTAAAGCAGGCGTGAGTGCAGAATGGGATGAAGTGACCTGCCAGAATTATGCGGAATGGACTTCCGGTAGCGTAAACTATCAGATCTGGCTGGAGGATGCGGAATCCATCGCTGTGAAGCTGAATATGATGACTACCAAGAATATCGGTGGTGTGGCAGTATGGAGACTCGGCTACGGAACACAGGCAGCCTGGGAACTGATCAATGCCTACCTGCAATAATAAGCAATATAAAATGCCTGGCCGTTTTGGCCAGGCATTTTGTGCTCTTATAATGTAATTATGCGTTTTTCTTACGAAGTGCATATCCGGATACAACACAGAAAACTGCGGCAACCATCAGATAAATAGAAAGAGCGCTTTCACCGGTCTTAGGCACATCATCGTATGCGGAAGAGGAAGCGGCGGGCTGCGCAGTTGCAGCGGGCTGAGCGGCTGCAGCAGGCTGTGCAGCTTCAGTGGCGGCAGCGGGAGCGGTCTTGCTGTAATATTGTGCATCGGTTCTTAAGGCGCCATCCTCGGTGTACAGCTTATTGGCTGCAAAATTGTAGTAGTCATAATAAGTCTCCATGGTCTGACCGTCTTTGGCAGACAGATGATTTACCGTACCGACAACGTTGATATAGGCATGCAGATTGTTGTATTCATTGCCGTAGCCGTACATTTCCAAAGTGTCAACGTTATTATTGAAATTAACGCGTGCACCGCCGTATACATAGGCATGAGATACATCACCGTTAATTGCTGCAGTAGTACCGTCCAGAACATAGACATTGTCATAACCTTTTGCAGTGATGACAGGAGTCTTGACACTGTTCTTGATCGTCAGGTTACCCAGACGTACGGGAACATTCAGGTTCAGAGGGTTACAGTCAACATCATTCTGGACTACGATGTAATCACCGTCTTTGATTTCCTGCATCATATAGTAAAGCTCGCGGTCCTGAACTTCTTCGGACCATGAGGATGCAGGCTTGAAGCGCCATTCACCTTTGGAGGGGGAAAAGTTCAGAACATAGGTGTTGGGTTCTGCTGCTTTGACTGTGATCTTCCCGAAGGCGGGAGCGGTCAGGCACACAGCTGCAAGCGTAAGCAGTGTAACGATTTTTTTCAGTTTTTTCATAAGAAAATCCTCCTGATAGATTGTTGGTTATTCCTGTATGGGAAGGTAGTGATCGCCAGGTTCCGTTTCCTTGGCAACGACTACAAACCGGCCCTGCTCTACGTGATACACGCAGGTAGACAGTGTCAGAAAATGATCCCCGAACTGTGCGGTAACACCGGTATCATACTGGGATAACTGCTTGATATTGTTATAAAAGTCATCAAATTCTTCCTGGGTATCCGCCTGGAAAAATTTGTAGAACTTAAATACCTGATCGGTCTTCCGGTAGACCTGGGAACGAAAGACAGCAATGACTTCGTAATTGCGCTGACATTCTTCGGTGTACAGGATAATATTTTTGTGATTTTCGTAAAAATCCGGATCCTCATAATCCGTTAGATTGCCAAACATGGCACCGGATTTCATGTTGTGACCGTGAATGATGAGATTCGTGGAAAGGGGATCCAGGCAGCTGTCCGTATCTAATATGAGGCAGCCGTTTTTATTCTCACTGCCGTCGAAAGCACGATACAGATAATAGGACTCATCTCTCGGAGTCCACATCACCGGATAATCGATCCCGGTGCCGGGAATCTGCAGCCATGCGCCCATGTCTTCGTTGGCAAGAAAGCTGTCGGCGTAAGGATTGGGAACCCTGGTGACCTCTTCCGGAGCGGGAACCGCTTCTTCCGCGGTGGATTCCGTCGTAGCAGCTGCAATGGTCTCAGGTTCCGAAGAAGGAACGGTCTCTGCCGGAGACTCAGTGGGTCTTAAAGCATCCAGGGATTCTTCCATGTGCCGGTCCTCCATGTGACCCCTCACGAAGAGAATAATTGCTGCCAGGATACAAATTCCGGCCAATATAAATAAGATTACGGAAAGTGTTTTTCTATTCGATTTCATGTGTTTATTATACGCTGAACAGGCAACAGGATGCAATAGGTTAAAACAAAAGGATTTCTTAATTTTGGAAGATTTTGCATCGGGAAGATATTTCCTGCGGAAAATGCATATAAAATCATATAGAATACAATAAGGCGGCTGAAAAAATGGAACAGAAGGCATTGAAACTGATCATGGCAGGGCTCTTAATTCTGTCGATGGCGCTGACCGGCAGGGAAGCGGCAGAATATGTTGGTGCGATGCATGCGGTAAATGCTTTGCGGGAGACGGGAATGGGGGCAGATGACTCCGGGAGACTCTGCGTGGTCGTCGATGCCGGACACGGAGGAGACGATCCGGGGAAGATCGGCATCAATGGGGCACCGGAAAAGGATATCAACCTTCAGATTGCTCAAAAACTGAAAAAATATCTGGAAGCGGAAGATGTGGAAGTGGTGCTGACCCGGGAGACGGAGGACGGATTGTATGATGCACATGCTTCCAATAAAAAGGTACAGGATATGAAACGCAGGATAGAAATCATAGAAAAAACCGATCCTGTTTTGACGGTAAGTATTCACCAGAACAGTTATCCGGAGGAATACGTACATGGGGCGCAGGTGTTTTATTATACCGGAAGTATGGGAAGCGAGACACTAGCTTCCGGCATTCAGGATCAGCTGGTACGGGGACTGGACCCGGAGAATCATCGCAAAGTCAAGGCCAACGACAGTTATTATCTTCTGAAGAAGACCAAAGGAACCATCGTGATCGTGGAGTGTGGCTTTTTGTCAAATCAAGCGGAGGCGGAAAAGCTTTGCGATGAAGAATATCAGGATCGTATTGCATGGCTGATCCATAAGGGAATTCTGCGGTACCTGAAACAGTATCTTTCCATTTTATCGTATCTATGATATACTATTTCCAAATGCATTAGAACACAGAAGGTAAAAAATATGAATACAGAGATCATCAAGATTCAACCCGGAGACGGTCCGGTCAGTGAGGAAGATGATGCAAAACTGAAAGCTGCCGGAGAGATTTTACGGCGGGGAGGTCTGGTGGCATTTCCTACGGAGACAGTATACGGTCTGGGCGGAGATGCATTGAACCCGACATCCTCAAAGCGGATCTATGCAGCGAAAGGCAGACCCTCGGATAATCCACTGATCGTGCATATTTACCGGTTTGAAGACATTTACAAAATAACAGGGGATGTGCCGGAAGAAGCACGCAGGATCGCCGATGCTTTCTGGCCGGGTCCCCTTACCATGATCCTGCCGAAGTCAGATGCAGTGCCTTACGAGACCACCGGAGGACTGGATACGGTAGCCATCCGTATGCCATCACATCCGGCGGCACAGAAACTGATCGAGTACAGCGGCGGATATATTGCGGCACCCAGTGCCAATACTTCCGGGAAACCGAGTCCTACCGTGGCCAAATATGTCGTGGAAGATATGATGGGCCGGATCGATGCCATTATCGACGGTGGAGAAGTGGGAATCGGACTGGAGTCCACGATCATTGATCTGACGGTGAGTCCGCCGCAGATTCTCCGCCCCGGATATATCACCCGGGAAAAGCTCAGTGCGGTGTTGGGAACGGTGGACACAGATGCCACGATCCTGCGGGCAGACAGTGGCCAGGCCCCCAAGGCGCCTGGGATGAAATACAGACATTATGCCCCCAGGGGAGAACTCACCATTGTGGAAGGTACGCCGGAACAGGTGAGAGAATATATCAACCGGGAAGCTGCAGCGGATCATGCGGCAGGAGAGAAGACCGGTATTATCGGAACGGAAGAAATGCTTTCCGGATATACGGCAGATGTGGTAAAAAGTGTCGGCAGCCGCAGGGATGAAGACAGCATTGCCAGACATCTGTATACGATCCTGAGAGAATTCGATGATGAAGGTGTCACCAAAATCTATTCTGAGGGATTTTCCACGGATGGTTTCGGACAGGCTATTATGAACCGGCTGCTGAAGGCGGCGGGGCATAAGGTTGTAAAGCTTTAAATTTCATTTTAAATATAAGGAGAATAAAAATGATAGCAATCGCAAGTGATCATGGTGGATATGATCTGAAAGAAAGAGTTAAAAAATATTTAGAGGAGAATAATATTCCTTTTCAGGATTTTGGATGTGACAGCAAGGCAAGTTGTGATTATCCGGTATTCGGGCATGCGGCAGCGAAGGCTGTGGCAGCCGGTACCTGCGAAAAGGGCATTGTGATCTGCACGACCGGTATTGGTATCAGTATTTCAGCTAATAAAGTAAAAGGTATCCGTTGTGCTTTGTGTTCGGAGCCGCTCTCTGCAAAAATGACCAGGCTGCACAATGATGCCAATATGCTGGCAATGGGAGCAGGTATCGTAGGAGAGAATCTGGCACTGGAGATCGTTGAGACCTTTTTGAACACACCCTTTTCCGGAGAAGAGAGACACAGTCGCAGAATCAGCCTGATCGAAGAAATCTGAGCTGGGGCGCAAAATACAACCAACAACACTAAAACACAGGAGGACAATCATATGTCAAAAGTAGTAGTTATGGACCATCCCTTAATTGAGCAGAAGATCGGAATCATCCGCAGAAAGGAAACAGGAACCAAGGATTTCAGACAGAACATCAGCGAGATCGCCATGCTGATCGGCTATGAAGCTACCAAGGATCTGAAGCTGGAAGAAGTAGAGATCGAGACTCCCATCTGCAAGACTACCGTAAAACAGTTAAAGGGTAAAAAACTGGCACTGGTACCCATCCTGCGCGCAGGCCTTGGTATGGTAGACGGAATGCTGTCCCTGATCCCGGCTGCAAAGGTAGGACATATCGGACTGTACCGTGATCCGGAGACCTTAAAGCCCGTAGAATATTACTGCAAGCTGCCTGCAGACTGTGCAGAGCGTGAAGTATTCGTCGTAGATCCCATGCTGGCCACCGGCGGTTCTTCCATCGCAGCCATCCAGCTGCTGAAGGACAAGGGATGCAAGAGCATCCGTCTGCTGTGCATCATCGCAGCACCAGAAGGTGTGAAGGCTATGCAGGAAGCACATCCCGATGTGGATATCTATATCGGAGCAATGGATCAGAAGCTCAATGATCACGGATATATCGTTCCCGGACTGGGAGATGCTGGAGACCGTATTTTCGGTACCAAATAAAGGAGACACCAATGAGTGCCAAGCGCAGTGACTATATCAGTTGGGATGAATATTTCATGGGGGTAGCCCATCTGTCGGGGATGCGGTCCAAGGATCCGAATACCCAGGTGGGAGCCTGCATTGTCAGCCCGGACAATAAGATTCTGTCTATGGGATACAATGGGTTCCCCAAGGGTTGTTCCGATGATGAGTTTCCCTGGGAGAGGGAGAATGACAAGGATAGTAATCTGACAAAATATCCCTTTGTGACACATAGTGAACTGAATGCAATTTTGAATTACCGCGGAGGATCTTTAGAGGGCACGAAGCTGTACGTGTCCCTTTTCCCCTGCAATGAGTGTGCGAAAGCCATCATTCAGGCAGGGATCCATACCGTAGTATATGACAGCGACAAATATCGGGGAACACCCTCCAACCGGGCAGCCAGGCGGATGTTTGATGCGGCGGGAGTGGAGTGCGTTCCATACAGCAGGACAGGACGTACGATACATATCGGGGTCTGAACGACAGATTAAAGGAGTATGAACGGTTGAAGCGCCTACAGAAGACAGCTGTACTGCTTGCAGCGGTGATCCTTGCAGGAGCATTTTCTTCAGAAGACATCAAAGTAGAAGCTACCAGCAGTACCTGGCAGCAGATTCAGAAGGAACAGCAGGAGAAAAATGAACTGCAGAACCAGCTGAATCAGGAAAATGATAATCTGGAGAACCTGAAGGGAGAGCAGAATTCCCTCAAGGGACAACTGAATAATCTGAACGGTCAATTGACGGAGGTCAGCAATAATCTGGCGGATCTGGAACAGCAGATCGCGGATAAGGAGCAGGAGATCGCAGATACCCAGGACAGCCTGGAGGAAGCAAAGGCTACCGAAGAGTGGCAGTATGAGTGCATGGTGATCCGGGTCCGGGATATGTACGAACGGAACGAGACCAGCTATATCAATGCGATCCTGAGTGCCCAAAGCTTCGATAAACTGTTGAATGCTGCGGATTTTTTTGAACGGATCGCTGCCTATGACCAGAAAAAACTCAAAGAATTCGAGGAAAACCGCCAGCTGATCGAAGAGGAAGAGGCAAGGCTTCAGACAGAGAAGGCAGAGCTGGATGATCTGAAATTAGAAGCGGAAGCTGAAAAAAGCAAGGTATCCGGTCTGATCAGTCAGACATCCAACAATATTGCCAAATATGCCGGAGACATCTCCGAAGCGGAACAGAGAGCCCTGGCATACGAAGCGGAGATCAAGAAAAAAGAGGATAATCTGGAAACCCTCAGAAAAAAGCTTGCCGAAGAGATCGCTATGTCCCAGAAAGCGGCAAATGCCACCTGGCGGGATATTTCCGATATCTCTTTCGAAGAGGGAGACAGATATCTGTTAGCCAATCTGATCTACTGTGAAGCGGGAGGCGAACCCTATGACGGTCAACTGGCGGTAGCCAGCGTTGTGATCAACCGTGTCAGAAGTTCGGTCTATCCCAACACGGTGGTGGGTGTGATCTATCAGAACAAACAGTTCTCACCGGTAGCCAGTGGACGGCTGGAACTGGCTCTGGCTGCTAACAAGGCCACGAGCCGTTGCTATCAGGCGGCGGATGAGGCAATGTCCGGAGTGACGAATGTAGGCAATTGCGTGTATTTCCGTACCCCGGTGGAAGGACTGACCGGCATCAGTATCGGTGGCCATATATTTTACTAAGGTGAAAGTGATAATCTATGAAAATCAACATCGTAGAACGAGAAGGGTATTCCAACAGAATTATGAATTGGAAGATCTATGTGAGGAAGGATCTGACAGTAGCCAAGGCATCGGAATATTACTATGAATTTATCGAGGAAAATTCCTTTCGCCCGGTGAGTGAACTGGTGCTGCCGGAGGATGGTGAATTGTTGAAAGAGGCTGTTGCGGCGGAATTGTTCGCTCCACTGGAATTAATGACAGTTCTCAGCAATCTCAAGGATAGTACCCGGAATGTGTATCTGCGTATGGAACAGAGTGAACAGACAGAGGACGGAATTCCGTTGTATCAGATCACACTATCGGATCTGCATGATCTGGAGAATAGAACGGTACAGCTGGAACAGAGCATTTTAAAGTATCGTCATTTTATGACATTGGAAGATGTTTATTACTTTGAATATCTGATCGACAGCGATCATATCACAGTGTATAAATATGTCAATGAACGGGCAATGAATCAGTTTGAGGGTCCGTTGAAGGATCTGATCCGGATGGAGGAGAAAGCACATACAGACAGTAACATTGCCGAAATGGAAGAACATCTGCAAGCGTTTTGTGCCCATTTGCGTAATGGTGAAGATTCCTTTGAAATGAAATTTAACGGTCAGGAAGAAGACGAGAGAATGTGGACGGTGAGAGCCTCCCGGATTCCGAAAAACCGGAACATGCTGGCCGGTATCATAGATTCGGACAAAAACCGTAAGCAGGAAGCCTACTATCTGACTCCGGCAGCCAGGGATGCCGGAACAGGTCTGCTGAATAAGCGGGCATGGACGGAATATACCATTGAACAGCTGAATCGGAAGGACGGCCGGGTCCGCTGGCTGGTGATCATTGATGTTGACGAGTTCAAACATATTAACGACACCTATGGACATATCTTCGGAGATCAGGTGATCCGTGGAGTGGCAGAGATCATGCAGGAACTGGTAGGGCAGAGAGGTGTCATCGGCAGATTCGGTGGAGACGAGTATGTGATTCTGTTAGAGAAGGTTGAGACCAGGGAACAGTTGAAGACCCTGCTTAAGACCATTGCGAAGGAACTCAGGCTGGCATTCGATCCGAAGATCCATGTGACGGCTTCTATCGGTGTGTCGGAATATCCGGTGGATGGAACGGAGTATGAGTATCTGATGCGCAAGGCGGATAAAGCTCTGTATCTTGCCAAGGAAAAAGGCAAGAACCGACATATTATATATGAAGAGCGGCTGCATGGGAAGCTGGAGACCGACGATATGCAGAACATGGCTATGGCCTATGCAGTATCCAAGGAGAAAAAACGGGAAGCTATCACAGAGATGATCACGGAATTATGTGTATCGGGCGTGAACGCTATTGTGAAAAGTGAAGAGCGCCTGCAACAGATCCGCAGTCTGTTTGATCTGGATGGTATTACCGTTTTCTCAGACAGAGGAAACAGACTTGTCTGCAGAAACGGCAACTATATGGCAGAAGCTCCGGACGGTCGTCTCGGGTTTGAAGATGAAGGGTATCTTTCGCTGTTTGGCGATGATGATATTTTTGTAGAATCCAACATGATAAAACTTCGCTCCCAAAACCCGGCAGCCTATGCTGTGACACAGGAGCAGGAGGTTGGGGCTGCCCTTCAGTGCCTGTCCAGAAAAGAAGGAATTCCTTATACAATGGTCAGTTTTGAAGTGTTCAATCGTAACCGTAAATGGTCCGATAAAGACGTTACCCTGCTGACCTTGCTGGGACATTGCATCGGAGATTTGCTGAATTATTCAGAGTAAAGTAAACACATGAGCAAAAAGTAAGCACTGCAGGTGCGGTTTTGCGAATGCGTTACTCTGAATAGTTCAGTAATTACAGTCCGCTTTTTTCCAAAGGACTCTGCAGTCTGTCGAATTTGTCACGATAGATGATCGTGATCAGGTTATTTAACTGGCGCAGGCAGGCAGTCATCTGTGCCTGCGTGATCAGACCTTTTTCCAGTGCCTCTGCCAGCTCGTCCAGGTCAACGACATGCATTCTTCCGTCGGGATAGAGGATAATGTCAGCCAGCAGATCGGTAACGATCAGGGCATTGTCCTCCGGACGGCGGGTGTATTCTACAATATCGCAGTACCAGTACAACAGAGACCCGTCATGACGGTAGAACTTGCTGATCTTGAACCCTTCCTTCAGATAATAGCAGGAACAGCCATGGGAAAAAGTAGTCTTGGGATTCAGCGTTTTCCATTTTGTCAAAATATAATCATCGTTCTGTTCTACGATAATATCATCTTTTAACAAAATACATTCTTCCGGGATCAGGCGTTTCCGGTAGATCTGAAGTTCGTTGTTCATAGCATTTCTCCTTTGTATCAATTTGATAGCGTTCAAAGTTCCGGGAAAGGAATAAAAGACAGTGGCGGCACGGTGTGAGGACATAATGTCTTCTCCATCCAGATCATGTCATGCCATTCCCCCTGCTTGAAGCCGGAGGCATGAAAATGTGCCACGGTCTTGTAACCGTGCTTCTCATGAAAAGCAATACTGGGCGGATTCGGATAAGTAATGCAGGCACATACATTGCAGATATGTTGTGCTGTCAGATATTCCTCCAGCTTCTGATAAAGAAGGCTGCCAACACCACTGCTTCGAACATCCTGACTGATATAAATGGAGGTTTCCACAGACCAGTTGTAAGCAGCACGTCCTTTGAAGGCGGAAGCGTAAGCATAACCTATGGGAATACCGCTTTTCTCGGCCACCAGATAAGGGTAACGGGCGAGGGTATGCCGGATGCGTTCGGCGAATTCCTTCACGGAAGGAACCGTGTATTCAAAAGTGATCGAGGTGTTCTCCACATAGGGAGCGTAAATGGCAGCCAGGGCTTCGGCATCTTCCGGTGTGGCGGTCCGGATCTTAATTTCATCATTGGCAGTGGTCTGCATTTCGGCAATCCCTCTTTCTGTGATCATTCATAATTTCTGTAAAATAGTTACTCAAATAGTACTTCCGAGAAAGTATCCGAGTCAATCTTTTTTTAGGTGGAATTTATATTTTTTTTACGATTTCAGCAAGGGGATTTTACTGGACAGAGCGTTCAGATTTCGTTATAATGACTATAAGTTTGTCTTGTGGGGACAAAATATACTTAAAAATGAACAAAAATATATGCTTAGAGCAGAAATCAACACGGAGAGAAAGCAGTGTCAAGAAAAAAGAAACCCTATGACAGAACCGTATTCCGTTCGATTGCGCTGATCATGCAATTCGGTATCAACATGCTGGTGCCGATCTGCCTGATGTCGGCGGTGGGTGTCTGGATGGACAAACATTTCGGAACGAACTTCTGGATGATCCTGCTTTTCTGTATGGGAGCAGTGGCCGGAGGGCAGAATGTATACCGTATGGCCAGGACAATTTATGATGACAGCGATGAGAAACACACTAAAAAAGATAAATAGAACCGTTTTGGAGATGGACTTAGGAATCCTGTTTCTGGGAGTGCTGGCACAGATCATCGGAGCCTTTATCGCGAAGGATAAAATGATGTATGCAGGGAGCCTGTGGCTCGGTGTCCTGCTTGCGCTTGCAGCAACATATCATATGTACCGTTCCCTGGACCGGGCGCTGGATCAGCCGGAGAAGACTGCACAGAAGATGATCTTCCGCGGATATATCCTGCGTTATGTGATACTGATTTTTATATTGCTGGTGCTTATGAAGACAGAGGTGATGAATCCTCTGATCTTCTTTTTCTCCTATGTGATATGTATGAAAGTAACGGCGTTTCTACAGCCGCTTACCCATAAATTATGTAATAAAATGTTTCATGAAACGGATCCGATTCCCCAGGCGATGCCGGAGGAGACTGCCGGAGGCGAAAATGCCCCGGAGAACCCGGAAGGAGCCGAAAAGAACGGAGAAGTGACAGAACAACAGAATAAATAATAAGGAGGTGAAACGATGGAACATGGAATTTTGTTATCCGGTGCCGATAATATCGATTTTATGATACATGGCGTGTTTAAGTATTCCTTTTTCGGTCATGAGGTATGGATAACGACCACACATGTGTGTGTGTTGATCGTCATGTTGATCATCATTGGTTTTGCTATTGTCGCCAACCGCTGTATGGCCAAAGCCAGAGAAGTGCCGGAAGGCTTTCAGAATGTGGTGGAGCTGATCGTGGAGAAGCTGGACGCCATGGTGGATACTCCCATGGGCAAGGCGGCACCGAAGTTCTATAACTACATTGGAACGATCTTCATCTTCATTCTGGTGAGTAATATTTCCGGTCTGCTGGGACTTCGTCCCCCCACAGCGGATTATGGTGTGACACTGCCCCTCGGCGTACTGACTTTTCTATTGATTCATTATAACCAGTTCAAGTACCAGAAGCCGAAGGAGATCTGGGAAGGCATGTGTTCCCCGCTGCCGCCCTGGCTGCCGATCTGGCTGCCCATCAACCTGATCAGTGAGATCGCTGTACCGATTTCGTTGTCTTTACGTCTGTTCGCAAACGTATTGTCCGGAACGGTAATGATGGCATTGATCTACGGATTGTTAGGTGTGATCGCTACGGCGTGGCCCGCAGCGTTGCATGTGTATTTTGACCTGTTCTCCGGAGCCATCCAGACATACGTATTCTGTATGCTGACGATGACTTATATCGCAAATGCAAGAGGAGACGCGTAAGCTTAAAATGCTAGAAAGATTCTGAAAGAATCTCAATAATAGGAGGATTTACTATGGATTTTAATGAAAACTTTATCTTAGGTTGTTCCGCAATCGGTGCAGGTCTGGCAGTTATCGCCGGTATCGGACCCGGTGTAGGACAGGGTATCGCAGCAGGACATGCTGCCGCAGCAGTAGGACGTAATCCCGGTGCTAAGTCCGAGATCACTTCCACCATGTTATTAGGACAGGCAGTTGCCGAGACCACCGGTCTGTACGGTCTGCTGATCGCTATGCTGCTGTTGTTCGTAAAGCCCTTACTTCCCTGATTAAACGAAAGGAATGCGGATGAAAATGATACTATTAACAGAAGGCGAGACCATGTCAAGACTGTTTGACCTGGACTGGCAGCTGCTGGCAGATTCCTGCCTGATGATCATTGCCATCTTCGTATTGTTCCTGGCGCTCAGCTATTTCCTGTTCAATCCGGCGAGAAAGTTCTTAAATGATCGTAAAGAGAAGATCAGAGGAGAACTGGAAGAAGCGAAGACCAGTCAGGAAAAAGCCGCAGAACTGAAGGAACAGTATGAGGCGAAGCTGAAAGACATCGACAAAGAGGCAGAGGACATCTTAAGTGATGCCAGAAGACGGGCACTCCAGAACGAGGAGCGCATCGTCGCACAGGCGAAGGAAGAAGCAGGCAGAATCCTGGCGAGAGCACAGGAAGAAGCCAGACTGGAAAAACAGAAAATGTCCGACGAGATCAAACAGGAGATCGTATCCGTGGCATCTGTCATGGCAGGTAAGCTTGTGGGTGCGTCCATAGACACCGCCAGACAGAACAGTCTGATCGAAGAGACGCTGAAGGAAATGGGTGAGGACACATGGCAAAATTAGTTTCCAAAGTCTATGGAGAAGCCCTTTTCGAAGTGGCGGTCGACCATGGGAATGCGATCCGTCTGATGAATGAGACCGCAGAACTTCAGAAGATCCTGGAAGACAATCCCGATTTTGATAAGCTGATGAAGCATCCCGGGATTCCCAAGCAGGAGAAACTCTCCATGGTGGAGAAGGTTTTCCGGGGCAGGGTAAGCGACGATCTGGCAGAATTTTTGAAGATCGTGGTGACCAAGGAACGCTACGGTTCATTAAAGGCAATTTTTGCTTATTTTACCGAACTGGTCAGAGAATCGGAAGGAATGGGAACCGCATATGTAAGTACTGCAGTGGAGCTGACGAAGGAACAGAAACAGGCAGTGAGAGAAAAGCTGCTTCGAACGACTTCTTATCAGTCCTTTGATGTGTATTACCATGTGGATCCGACACTGATCGGCGGAATGGTGATCCGGGTAGGTGACCGGGTAGTGGACAGCAGTATCCGGACCAAACTCGAAGATATGAAGAAACAATTATTAAATATTCAGCTGGGATGACCGGCTGAAAGAAAGGTGCGACAGATCCATGAATTTAAGACCAGAAGAAATAAGTTCCGTCATTAAGGAACAGATCGAAAGATATTCTTCCCAGCTGGATGTCTCCGATGTCGGAACCGTCATCCAGGTAGCGGATGGTATCGCTCGTGTACATGGACTGGAAAATGCCATGCAGGGTGAGCTGTTACAGTTCCCCGGCGATGTGTATGGCATGGTGCTGAATCTGGAAGAAGATAATGTCGGTGTCGTATTGCTTGGCAGTGCCAGCAATATCGAAGAGGGCGATATTGTCAAGACCACCGGACGTGTGGTAGAGGTGCCCGTAGGTGATGCATTGCTTGGACGAGTAGTGAACTCCTTAGGACAGCCCATCGATGGCAAGGGCCCCATACAGACCGATAAATTCCGCAAGATTGAGCGTGTGGCAAGTGGTGTTATCACTCGTAAGAGCGTAGACACGCCGCTCCAGACAGGTATCAAGGCAATCGACTCCATGGTTCCCATCGGAAGAGGTCAGCGTGAGCTGATCATCGGTGACCGTCAGACCGGTAAGACCGCTATTGCGATCGATACGATCATCAACCAGAAGGGTCAGAACGTAAAATGTATCTATGTAGCCATCGGTCAGAAAGCATCTACCGTGGCAAATATCGTAAAGACACTGGAGGAGTTCGGTGCCATGGCATATACCACCGTTGTGGTATCCACGGCAAGTGACCTGGCTCCCTTACAGTACATCGCTCCTTATTCCGGCTGTGCGATCGGTGAGGAGTGGATGGAGAACGGAGAAGACGTACTGGTAGTGTATGATGACTTAAGTAAACATGCTACCGCATACCGTACACTCTCCCTGCTCCTTCGTCGTCCACCCGGACGTGAGGCATATCCCGGTGACGTATTCTATCTGCATTCCAGACTGTTAGAGCGTGCGGTCCGCATGAGTGACGAATACGGCGGAGGTTCCCTGACGGCGCTTCCCATCATCGAGACCCAGGCAGGAGATGTATCCGCATACATTCCTACCAACGTAATTTCCATTACCGACGGACAGATCTATCTGGAGACAGAAATGTTCAATTCCGGTTTCCGTCCTGCGGTAAATGCAGGTCTGTCAGTATCCCGTGTAGGTGGTGCGGCACAGATCAAGGCAATGAAGAAGATCGCGGCGCCGATCCGTACCGAGCTTGCTCAGTACAGAGAGCTGGCTTCCTTCGCACAGTTCGGATCTGAACTGGATGCAGATACCAAGGAGAAGCTGGCGCAGGGCGAACGTATCAAGGAAGTGCTGAAGCAGCCTCAGTACCAGCCTATGCCGGTACAGTATCAGGTTATCATCATCTATGCGGTGACTAAGAGATTCCTGCTGGATGTGCCGGTAGAGGACATCACCAGATTTGAGAAGGAATTCTTCGATTATCTGGATACTAAGCATCCCGAGATTCCTGCAGCCATCGCTGAGGAAAAGGTGATCTCCGATGCTACGGAAGAAAAGCTTGTGAAGGCACTGAATGATTTCAAGGCAGAGTTTCTGAAATAAGTGTGTCAGCCGTGATATACGGCAGAATGAGAGGTAACTATGGCATCAATGCGTGATATCAAGCGCCGTAAGACCAGCATTCAGGGCACACAGCAGATCACCAAGGCGATGAAGCTGGTATCTACGGTAAAGCTTCAAAGAGCCAGAGCAGGTGCAGAACGTTCTCAGACGTATTTTGACTGTATGTATGATACCGTAAATAATATCCTGTCCAGGGTAGGTCATCTGGAACACAAGTATCTTGTCCCGGGGGCTTGTCCGAAAAAGGCGGTCATTGTCATTACCTCCAATCGAGGTCTGGCAGGCGGTTACAATTCCAACGTAGCCAAACTGATCACCGGACAGGAGGACTGGAAGACAGAAGACGTGGTAGTCTATGCCATCGGTAATAAGGGCCGGGAGATCCTGGAGAGAAAAGGATATACCGTGAAGGAATCCTATCCGGAGGTCATTGAGGAACCGGCTTATGCGGAAGCAATGCTTCTGTCACAGAAGCTGTTGACATCATTTGCAGCCGGAGAGATCGGAGAGATCTATCTGGCATATACACATTTTAAAAACACGGTGAGCCATGAGCCGAAGCTGTTGAAGCTTCTGCCTGTGGAATATGATGCAGACGCGAAAGCCCCCGCAGAGGGTGCTGACGCACTGATGAATTTTGAACCGGAAGATGTGGAAGCACTGGATATGATCATACCGAAATATATTTCCAGTCTGATCTATGGTGCACTGATGGAAGCGGCAGCCAGTGAGAACGGTGCCCGTATGCAGGCCATGGATAATGCCACCAGTAATGCGGAGGATATGATCAGTGATCTGTCACTGAAGTATAACCGCGCAAGACAGGGAAGCATTACCCAGGAGCTTACAGAGATCATTGCAGGCGCAGAGGCGCTTTAATTATTGGAACATGCCCATCAGTGGGCAGGAAAGAGGTAGAAATGGCAGGAGAGAATAAAGGAAGGATCACCCAGGTCATCGGTGCCGTACTGGATGTACGCTTCGATGAGGGCAAACTTCCTGAGATCAATGACGCGATCCGCATCCCTACCAGAGATGGAGGAGAACTGGTAGTAGAAGTCTCCCAGCATTTGGGTGATGATACTGTCAGATGTATCGCCATGGGTACTACCGACGGACTGGTAAGAGGAATGGAGGCAATCGCCACCGGAGCCCCGATTTCCGTACCGGTAGGAGAAAATACCCTGGGCAGAATATTTAATGTACTGGGTCAGCCGATTGATAACAAGCCGGTACCGGAGGGGGTATCTTACGAGCCTATCCACCGTGCTGCACCGACCTTCGCAGAGCAGTCTACGGACACAGAACTGCTGGAGACCGGTATTAAGGTCGTTGACCTGCTCTGCCCTTATCAGAAGGGTGGTAAGATCGGTCTGTTCGGCGGTGCCGGAGTAGGTAAGACCGTACTGATCCAGGAGCTGATCCGTAATATCGCTACCGAGCACGGCGGATATTCCGTATTCACCGGTGTAGGTGAGCGTACCCGTGAGGGTAACGACCTGTATCACGAGATGCAGGAGTCCGGCGTACTGGACAAGACCACCATGGTATTCGGACAGATGAATGAGCCCCCCGGAGCGAGAATGAGAGTCGGTCTGACCGGACTGACCATGGCAGAGTACTTCCGTGACAAGGGTGGTAAGGATGTGCTGCTGTTCATCGACAACATTTTCCGTTTCACCCAGGCAGGAAGTGAGGTATCCGCACTGTTAGGCCGTATGCCTTCCGCAGTAGGATACCAGCCTACATTACAGACAGAGATGGGTGCGCTGCAGGAGCGTATCACATCCACCAAGAACGGATCCATTACTTCCGTACAGGCAGTCTATGTGCCTGCGGATGACCTGACAGACCCGGCACCTGCGACCACATTCGCACATCTGGATGCCACCACGGTTCTGTCCCGTTCTATCGTAGAACTGGGAATCTATCCCGCAGTAGACCCTCTGGAGTCCACATCCCGTATCCTGGATCCCAGAATCGTAGGTAAGGAGCATTATGAGACCGCCCGCGGTGTACAGGAGATCCTGCAGAGATATAAGGAATTACAGGATATTATCGCCATCCTCGGCATGGACGAATTGTCCGAGGAAGACAAGCTGGTTGTATCCAGAGCCCGTAAGATCCAGAGATTCCTGTCCCAGCCTTTCTTCGTGGCAGGACAGTTCACCGGCCTGGAAGGAAAATATGTACCGATCAGCGAGACCATCCGTGGATTCCGTGAGATCCTGGATGGCAAGCATGATGATATTCCGGAGAGCTACTTCCTGAATGCCGGAAGCATCGATGATGTACTGGCAAAGGTTCATGCATAGCATGAGAGGGGAGTCCAGATATGGCAGATAAAGATTTTCAACTTCGTATCATAACCCCGGAAAGAGTGTTCTATGAGGGAACTGTGGATATGGTAGAATTCAATACCACGGAAGGACAGATCGGTGTCCTTCCGGGACACATTCCCCTGACGGTGATCGTGAAGCCGGGTATCCTGCATATTACGGAGAAGGACGGAGAGAAGGAGGCAGCACTGCATTCCGGATTCGCCGAGATCCTTCCCGAGGGAGTTACCATTCTGGCAGAGATCATCGAATGGCCCAATGAGATCGATGAGAACCGTGCGGAGGCAGCACTGCACCGTGCGGAAGAGAGACTGCGCAGCAAGACGCCGGAGACGGATATTGCCAGAGCAGAGACGGCATTGCAGAGAGCAATGGCGAGAATTCAGGTGTTGCGATAATTTTCGCAGCACCTGTTTTTCACTTTATAGAGAGAAAATGCATATGCTATAAAAAAGCATGAGGCATTTTAAAATGGTAGCAAGACCGTTTTTTATGACATTGCCCGGATATCCCGGAAGAATGGATGAAAAAGAAATATTAAATGACTTGGAATATCTGCAGCAGACCTATCCCGGAGAAGTCAGACGCTGTCAGCGCAGGATTGCGGAAATATTGGACAAATACGATTACGAAGGAAGTATGATCTATGACGAATATCCGGACCGCTTCAGCCTCTACCGGATCGCTGATACCATTGGTAAGATCCTGGAGCGGGAATCGGGAAAAGTCTCCGGAGATCTGATCCAGGTACTGGTGTGTGATGAGATCTACAAGAGAAGACACGGCGGAAAACGCGGAATGATTGCATTTTTATAGCAAAGAGGAAGCATTTATGTTACAATGAACACTGTGAATTCATCAGGCATGAAGCGTATGGAAGCAGGATAAACTATGGAAGAATTGAGAATACTTTTACAGAAAATTTTGAATAAAGATCTGCAACAGATCATTCTAAGCAACAGTCGTAATCCGGAACAGATACAGAAAGTAAAGATCCGACCGGTATTGATCCGGGACGAATTATTGTTTCAGGAGACGAGATACAAAGGAACGCAGGTATTTCATGAGAATTATACAGCGGCGCAGATGACGGACGGAATCTGTGCCGCATTGCAGGAACAGTTCCGGCAGGGAGAATTTACGGCAAAAAGCTTACAGGCTACGGCGTTAGTCAGTAAAAAAGGAAAGCTGACTCTGAAGGTGAAAAATAACGGTGCATCAAAAGCGGGGAAAAGTACCGCTCCCGAACAGGAGGATCTGCAGGCACTTTCGCATAACCGTACCAAGCATTATATCTTAGAGGAAGGAAAGCCTGTGGATTTTCTGGTGGGACTGGGTGTGCAGACGCCGGACGGTCGTGTGACGAAGGCGAGATTCGATAAGTTCCGCCAGATCAACCGCTATCTGGAATTCATCGAGGATGTGATCAATGAACTGCCGACAGACCGGACGATCCGGATCATTGATTTCGGCTGCGGCAAATCTTATCTTACTTTTGCCATGTATTACTATCTGCACGAATTACAGCATAGAGATATTCAGGTAACCGGACTGGATCTGAAGACTGAATGTGATCAAACATTGCAATGAACTGGCGGAGAAGCTGGGCTATGACAGATTAAAATTTGAACGGGGAGACATCAGCACCTATGAGGGAACGGATGTCGCGGATATGGTGGTGACACTGCATGCCTGTGACCTGGCAACGGATTATGCCCTGGACAAAGCGGTAAAATGGGGAGCCAGAGTTATCCTGGCGGTACCCTGCTGTCAGCACGAACTGAACAGACAGATTAAGTGTGATTCTCTGAAGCCGGTATTGAAATATGGGATCATCAAGGAACGTATCGCGGCACTGCTTACAGATGCCCTCAGAGCGAATCTCCTGGAACAGCAGGGGTACGAGACACAGATACTGGAATTCATCGACATGGAACATACTCCGAAGAATCTGTTGATCCGTGCGGTGAAAAAGGGCAGCATGCGCCCGAAGCACAGTACGGATATCCGTACTGTGGAGGAAATGCTGCATGTGATGCCGACACTGGACAAACTGCTGAATAATAAATGAGTGAAGAAGCAAGAATGAAGAAAACGATTATTAAAATTGCCGTGTGCGTTGTGGTGTTTATAGCATCAGCGTTTATCATCGGCGGCATTATGAATCAGGGACATAATAACATGACCATGGAAATGGCTCCGGCGACACTTCCCGTGATCACCATGGAGAGCGGCGGTGTGGCATGCAACGAGCTGCATGGCAACACAGTGGAAATGGATGTCGCATACCAGAAAGATACCGTGACTATGCTGGGTGCGGGCAGACAGGCAAATTTTACCGTGGATACCTATGGCAGAGAAATCACGGGAATTTCCATGGAAGTCCGCAGCATTGACGGTTCCCGACTTATAGAGAACGGAGAAGTCACCGGATGGAAGGCGGGAGGTAAAAGCTTTCCGGTCACGCTGACTTTAAAAGACCTGATCGATACCAATACACAGTACAGCCTGACCCTGATCCTGGAATTGGAAGGGGAACAGAAGGTCTACTATTATACGACGATTCTGTGGAACGACGACCTGCATATCGCAGAGATCCTGGAGTTCGCATCGGATTTCCATGGGAAACTGTATGACAAAGAAGCGGCAAAGGAACTGACTAAATACCTGGAACCGAATTCGAAACTGACGGATAACGGTACTTTTCACAAAGTGAACATCCACAGCAATTTCCAACAGATTACCTGGGGGAACCTGGAGCCTGCCCAGGAGGGAGCAGCTTCCCTGCGCCTGGTACAGGTGAATGGGAACATTGCTTCCCTGCTGATGGATTTTGTAGTGTCTACCGGTGAGGGGAAAAATAAGATATATTATAGCGTGGAAGAATACTATCGCGTCAGATATACCTCGGAGAGAATGTATCTGCTGGATTATGAGCGGACCATGACGCAGATCCCGGATACCGGGCGGATGTATGCCAATGATAAGATTCTCCTAGGGATCACGGATGAAAATGTGGACATGATGGAGAGCACCGATGGAAATACCGTGGTATTTTCCGATAGGGGACAGCTGCTTTGCTATAACGCGGTGACCAATGGGCTCACGGTGATCTTCTCTTTCTATGACAAGGACAATGCGGACTGTCGTACGCTGTATGACCATCACGGTATCAAGATCCTCGATGTGGACGAGGGCGGCAATGTAAAATTTGCCGTATACGGCTACATGAACCGCGGAAGACATGAGGGCGAGACCGGCATTCAGATCTTAAGTTACGACAATTCGCTGAACACCATCGAGGAAGAGGTCTATATTCCATATTCCAAGAGTTATGCGGTGCTGAAAGACGAGATGGGCCAGCTTTTGTACCGGAACAGGCAGCAGCATCTGTACTTTTTCCTCGAAAACGGTGTCTATGATGTGGATCTGGAGAACCGAAGCGCAGAGCAGCTGGTAAGCATCCGGCAGGATGACAGTCTTCAGGTATCGGAGAATCATGAGATCATCGTATGGCAGGAAGGGGACGATATCAATCACAGTAATCAGCTGAATGTGAGGAACCTGAATACCGGAGAACAGACCGTGATCCGGGCTGAGGATGGGGATGCCATCCGTCCTCTTGGCTTTATGGGAGAGGACATCATCTACGGAGTGGCAAGGGAGAGCGATATCCGCACGGAGAATTCCGGACAGATCTTCTATCCTATGTATAAGGTATGTATCAGTAATTCTTCCGGTGCCAGCCTGAAAGAATACGGGCAGGAAGGAATCTATGTCGTGGGATGTACGATCGAGAGCAACCAGATCACACTGTCCCGCCTGCAGCGGACAGAGAACGGCAGCTACCAGGAGATCCTGGATGACCAGATCATGAACAATGTGGAAGAAGAAGCCGGACAGAATAAAGTGGTCACGGCAAATATCGATATTTATGAGCGCTATGTGCAGATTCAGACGAAATCTTCCATTGATGCGAAGACCATCAAGGTGCTGAACCCCAAGGAGGTTGTATTCGAGGGCGGCAGAGAGTTGGAACTGGATGCGGTCAGTGAAGTGCCCCGGTATTATGTTTGCAATGCGTATGGCGTATGCGGTATCTACAGTGCTCCGGGCACGGCGGTGAAGGAAGCCTATGACACGTCCGGCATTGTGACCAATGACCGCGGAGTTACGGTATGGCTCAAAGGAAACCGTGTCAGCAGGAATCAGATCATGGCCATCAAGGAAGAGAGCGTCACGGAGCAGAAGAACAGCTTGGCCGTATGCCTGGATAACATTCTCAGACATGCCGGAATTACCCGTAACACCGAGTACGATTTGGCGCAGGGCAAGACTGCTACTACGATCCTGTCGGAAAATATGACTGGAGTACAGGTACTGGATTTAAGTGGGTGTACGCTGGATGCGGTGCTGTATTACGTGAATCAGGATATTCCGGTACTGGCGATCCTGGAGGATGGGGAAGCAGTGCTGGTGACAGGATTTAATGAATTCAATGTGGTCATTATGGAACCTGCCACCGGCAAGCTGTATAAGAAGGGAATGAATGATGCCACAGCGTGGTTTGCTGAGAATGGCAATCATTTCATCACGTACATGAGAATAGAGAATTAAATTGCTTATTTCTGTACGTCAAAAATGTATTTGCGATATTTCTGAAGCACGGTGCGAAGCAGCATGCCCAGGATGCCGCAGGAGATCACTTCCCCGATGCCTACGGTCAGCATGAAATAAGGAATGCCACCCTCTAAATGATACACATAAGCCAGCACGAAAGGAACGATGATGGTGTTGGCGATGATGGGAGGCAGAGGAGCCAGCCATTTGTTCTTATCACGCAGCAGATAAGTGCCAAATGCACCGATCAGCGTTGCCAGGCTGCCGAAGATAATGTCAAGCAGCATGCAGCCGGTCATGGTATTGCTGATGATACATCCCAGGAAAAGTCCCGGTATGGCAGCAGGGGTAAATACGGGAAGAATCGTCAGGGCTTCCGAGAAGCGGACCTGAATGGGATAATTAGCCAGTCCCAGAGCGTTGGCTAACATGGTCAGCACAACATAGAGAGCAGCGATCACCGCTCCGTGTACGAGGTACAGTACTTTTTTGTTCATTTGTTTTCTCCTTTAGTTTTGTTTTACGAGTGGAAGGTCACGAACACTCG
>ERZ779885.130-NODE-130-length-86691-cov-25.944827_pt1 | contig 86691 bp, 88 predicted proteins | sample MGYA00511554_ERZ779885 | MGnify/ENA primary metagenome ERZ779885 (study PRJEB29588, sample SAMEA2160998) | human gut metagenome | biome: human gut; feature: human-associated habitat; material: faeces | place: Denmark | collected 2008/2010 ... | reverse complement strand
AAAAGATGGGGATATTTTTCATAAAAACAACATTTATAACAGTTTTTATGAAAATGCAGAACTTGTTATTAACTTCTGCGCATGTATTCTAAAATGCTCTGCCTAAATAATTGGGATGTTTTTCATAACCCAGCAGAAAAGGACTGCTCCCTCGGGCGTAGATGCGGCGGAGACTGTGAGATTTTCTTGGAAAGTGGTTGAGCCGCAGGGGCAACGCGAACACGATGTTCGCGTTAGCCGATAAGTGCCATGGATGGCAACGTAAAGGCGGCCCCGTCATGTTGAGAAGCACTTGGCCACTTTCCTTTAGAAAATCCACAGTTGTAGCTAGCATCCGAGTCCGGGGCAGGCAGTCCTTTCTGCGTGGATTTTAAAGCAACTATTCATTTAACTCTCAATTTACTCTGCGATTTTGTACAGTGTCACATCATCCAGTGTTCCCCAACTGTTCACATTGCATTTGTATCTCACACCGATGGTCAGGGATCCGTCAGTTACCTTGATCTCAGGAATGACGGGATTCTGCCAGTCGGCATAGGTGGTCAGCATGAAGGGAGCAGTCAACTCCTTGCCGTCTACCAGCGCATACAAATCCATGTAAGCATCATCGGACAGATCTCCGCCCTGAGAGAACGCGGATAATTCATAAGTGCCGGGTTCCAGATCCGTGAAGCTCTGCTCGATGGAGAAATCCATATCCGCACTTCCTGACCAGAAGTGGAAAGCCACTTCGCCACTGTGGGCATCTGCAGCCTTTACCTGATAATCGGTAGGATCCGTCTCTCCGGAATAGTTGACCGTCCACATGGAAGTATCGCTATCCTCAAAGCTTGGGTTCTGCACATAATTGATGCGGTCTACCGTGACAGCAGCGGTGATTTCCGTACCGTCCTCCAGTGTTCCCGACACTGTGAAATTGCCGCCGTTTTCCGTATCGACCGCAGTAACATCGTCGGTATTCCAGGTGACCGGAACCTGTGCTTCGGACCGATCATTATAAATAACACTTACCGTATCGGGCAATTCCGGATCTGTACCGATATTGCATGCTACCGTAACCGCGGGAATACTATCCACAGCCAGGGGAGCGGTAGCACCGTATTTTAGATATTTGAATACCTTCAGAGAGGCCAGAGGGTGTCCGGTGAAATCAAACATTGCCTGATTGTCCCAGGAACATCCGCCGTAGTACTGGCCGGCATCCTTCGGATCATAACCGGATGCATAGCTGCTGGCCCAGCCGCTGCCGTACTTCTCCCAAAGGGCGGAATTGTCAGCATCTGCTGGACCGACCGGGATCCAGGTGCCTTCCCAGTAGAAGATACCTTCGGCACCGGACTCGCTGGCTGCAGCACAGACATCCCGCACTTCATTTGCCTGTCCCTGTACGCTGGCGGAATAACCTTCTGCCAGATCATCGGTTCCTTCCACACTGTTGGCGGATCCGTCACCGTCTTCCGCGGTATAGCAATAAGCATTTTCTGCGACATATACTTTCTTGCCATAAGTATTCCGGATATGGGTAATGGCGTTTTTCAGATCATCCATGGTGCCGTGCCAGTAGGGATAAAAGGAGAGACCCACAATATCATAATCAATTTCTTTTACCTGTAATCCGGTCAGCAGTGTATCCAGTTTCTTCATATCATCAATATTCGTGTAATGTACAGCAACGAGAATTTCTTTGCCGGAATTCGCTGCCGCTTCCCGGACGGCCTTGCTGCCTGCGGTCAGAAGTTTTCTGACATTTGCCACATCGGTCTCACCGGACATACCGTTGTTGATCTCGTTACCGATCTGTACCATACCCACATCCACACCGGCATCCAGAAGCTGTGTCAGGCTTTCCAGAGTGAAGTTATAGAGAGCATCGGACTTTTCTTCAATATCCATGCCTTCCCATGCCTTGGGAACAAACTGCTTCTTGGGGTCGGCCCAGAAATCGGAATAATGGAAATCAATGCAGACTTTCATGCCATATTTTGTGGCACGCTGTCCCAGAGCGATGGCGGTCGCCACGTCATTATTGCCGCCGCCGTAACCGTTGCCGTTCTCGTCATAGGGATCATTCCAGACCCGGAGACGGATATAGTTCACACCGGCCTGTGCCAGTGTCATAAAAACATCCTGTTCTTCCCCATCAAAATTATAATATTTCACGCCGCTGTTCTCCAGAGCCAGCACGGCGGAAGCGTCCATACCACGGTAAAAGTCATCGGAAATGCCGTCGACCGGCTCGACAAAAATGGTAGACTCCTCCGGCCCCTCAGGCAGGGGAAAAGCAGTGTTATCTGTGGTGCCCACAGTAGCGGAAACAGCAGGTTCTGCTATAGTATCTGTTGCTGCACTGCCCTGACTGCCGCAACCGGACAGACTGCCCATGATCAGTCCTGCGCTGAGACACAGAGCCAACAGACGCTTGTGTGAAAGTCTTGTAAAATGATGCATAAGTAATCCTCCCGTAAAACATAATTGCACAACCGATTGCGCATATATATTATACCATATTATTAGACATCAGAGACAAAAAAGTAACAAAAAATGCGCAACAAAAAATATAGTGTTGCGCATCATGAATAAAACTATTTCAGAGACTTTTTTATTTCATTTCACAAACAATTCGATCACAAATACCAGCACGCAGCAGATCACGGATACCGGGAACAGTCCGGCACCGAGCCATGCGGCGATGATTCCGGCAATAAGTGCTACCAGTCCGGAAATAGGCGTCTGCGTAGCGTGGATGATGGCCGGGAAGGTCATGACAGCCAGTGTCACGTAAGGTACATAGTACAAAAAGGATTGAATGAATTGATTCTTGATCGGTTTCCGGATCAGTGTCAGGGGTAAGACACGGATCGTATAGGAGACGGCTGCCATAACGGCTATGTAGATATAATTATTCATTTACGTTGTCTCCTTTCTGTACAGAATCATTGGCTTTCGCGGGAGCGGCTTCCTCCGCATCCTGTTTTACCGGGAACAGGATCGCTGCCGCACCGGAGATGATCACGGTCAATAAAATAGTCCTGGTACCTTCCGACAGAGAAGAAACGCCGGGAAGATAGTTGCAGACAAAGCTCAGGGCAAAGCTGATGGCCACCAGCGCTGCCACAATCTTGCTTTTCCGGGCAGGAGGAATAATGATGGCTAAAAACATGCCGTATAAGGCAACGCTCAGTGCGCTGACAGCACGCAGTGGCAATGCATTTCCGGCAATGATACCGCAGGCGGTTCCTCCGGCCCATGCAGGAGCGGCTAACAGGATCGCACCGTAGGTATAATACGGATTCAGGATACCCGGTCTTGCGATCGTGATACCGAACAGCTCGTCGGTGACGTCATAGGCGATGATCAGTCTGTGAAAAAAGGGAGTGCCGGGAGAGAATTTCTGTGCCAGGGCACAGCTCATGAGCAGGTACCGTGCATTGGCGATCAGTGTAATGATCGCCACTTCCAGATAAGTTGCCTGTGCCGCTACCAGCGTGAAAGCTGCATATTCTCCGGCGGAAGCATTGTTTAACAGGCTGGCCAGGAATCCCTGCATGGGGGTGAAACCGGCGTGCCTTGCGGCGATTCCCAGAGAAAAGGATACGGCGAAATATCCCAGAGCAATGGGGAAGCCGTCCCGCATACCATCGCAGAATATTTTTCTGCTGAATTTATCATTCATAGTTGTAAAACCTCATCTTTCTGTAAGGCGTCTTTTGGCGCACATGTCCTATTATAACGCACATTCCAACAGGAGAAAAGGAGCAAAATTAACGTATATCACTGCATTTTCCGCATAAATATAGGATAAATAAATGTCCGTGGTGGATAATGTATGAAGAATAAACGGAAACGGTGGAAAAACGGTGTGATCCTGATTCCGGTACTGTGTGTACTGTTGTTAACGGGATGCGGTCTGTTTCAGGAGGAAAAAATCAAGCTGCGGGATCTGGATTTTACAGTACTCAGCGATGAAAAAATTCCGGAGGAGTTGAAGACGGTGATTGCCGAAAAAGGTACAGAACCTTTTCATCTGACCTACAGTGATGATCAGAATCTCTATATCAGTATCGGGTATGGGCAGCAGAAGACCGGTGGGTACAGTATTGCTGTGGATGAACTGTATCTGACGGAGGATGCCATCTATGTCGGCACCACGCTTTTGGGTCCTGAGATCACCGGGCAAAAGAAAGGCGCAGAGAAACCCTCCACGCCTTACATTGTGATAAAAACAGAGTTCTTGGACAAAACAGTAATTTACGAATGATCAGAAGATATAAAAAATTATCATCCAGATTCTACACAAGGACTGGAAAATGTGATAAAATGCAAAAAACCATACTGTAATCAGGAGATGCCTGTAAGGAGGTAGATTTTTATGCAACGTAAAATACATGGACAGATGTCAGAGTCTTTTCTGATCGCCGGGATCCTGTCAATCTCCGGTGGTCTGCAGGATGCATATACTTATATGTACCGGGGAAAAGTGTTTGCCAATGCACAGACCGGCAATATCGTGCTGCTGGCACAGAATCTGGTAGACAGGAACTGGCAGGCGGTACTTCGCTATTTTTCTCCATTACTGTTCTTCGCATTGGGAGTGGCAATGGCAGAATGCATCCGTATGAAATACCAGAAGGCACAGAAGATCCACTGGAGACAGCTGGTACTTGCGATCGAAATACTTTTGTTGTTTGCAGTCGGTTTTATACCGAATGAGATAGATCTGCTGGCCAATGCCATGGTATCTTTCGCCTGCGCTATGCAGGTACAGGCGTTCCGCAAGGTGAACGGTTATGCTTTCGCCAGTACCATGTGTATCGGCAACCTGCGCAGTGGTATGGAATCCTTATGTGCTTATGGAAAAACGAAAGATAAAAAGATATTGCGAAAATCCGGTTATTATTTCGGAATCATCTTCCTGTTTGCAGTCGGCGCGGCATTGGGTGGACATATGATCGGATACATTGGAGCGAAAACGATCTGGATTTCCTGTACGATTCTGCTGATCAGCTTTTTATGCATGTTCATCAAGGAAGAAAAAGAGGAACATCCCGAGATCATGGAAGAAGAACAGGAGATCCGGGATAATCTGAAAAACATCCGCAAAGAAGCCAGGGATGTGGAACACATCCTGGAGGATGACATCCGTTCCCAGATCGAGAAAAAATAACGTAAAGACTGGCGAAAAAAGACAGAAATCCTACAGAAAACCTGGGCATTCTGTTAAAATACAATCCCGTCTCCAAGGTGGCTATCTTCGGATTTACGAACCCGGTAGTCGGGGTGCTTTCATCCGCATGGTGGCTGGGAGAGGGCTCCGCAGAACTGGGATGGAATGCACTGATCGCTTTGGCTCTGGTGTGCATTGGTATCTGTATTGTCAATGTCAAAATAAACACCGGAAATAAAACGGCATAGTTAAATCCTTAAAGCTTCATCCCGTATTTTACCAGATCAACCCGGTTATTGATCACCGCAATGCCATCTGCCCGCAAGCGGTTGGCCTGTTCCTCGGCGCCGCCGAAGGCAAAGGCACCGGAGAGTTCTCCCTTGGAATTGACGACGCGGTAGCAGGGGATGTGTTCAGGATCCGGATTCTTATGCAGGGCATTGCCCACGGCGCGTGCCATTTTGGGCTCTCCCGCCATGGCAGCCACCTGCCCATAGGTGGCGACACAGCCCTTCGGAATCCGTTTCACTGCTTCATAGATCCGCTTCGTGGGACTGTAGGTGACCAGGTCATAACTCTCCGCGATCATGCGCCGGATGTCCTCATCGGGGATGGTGCCGTCTAAGATAATGGTGTTCCAGTGTTCTTTATTCTGATGATATGCGGGAATGACGGAAGAAAAGGTACTGCGCCAGAAGTCCCGCCAGGCAGGATCGGTTTTCACATTCAGATGCAGCACACCGTCTTTTTCATAAGTCCATAGAAATGCTTTTTTACTGCCCTTCACCCGTACCAGCTGCCAGCCTGGATCGTGGAAGGGCATTTCTGTATACGTATCCGGAAAAGATAATCCGTATTCCAGCGCTTCTTCTCGTGTTTTCATGTCTTCGGTCCTCCGTTTTTTTTCTATTATAACACTCTTTTCTTTTCTATGAAAACATGGTAAACTTTTCCGAGAAACAGGTCATGGAGACGGGCTGCAAAAGCCCGGGAACGGAGACAATATGATACTGATACAGGATGGTTATATGATCGATCCCAAGTCAGGAAAAGAAGGTAACTTCGATATCCTGATCGACGGAGACAAGATCGTAAAGATCGCAGAAAAAATCGAACCGAAGGGTAAGGTGACAAGGATCAATGCGGAAGGGCTGTTAGTCGCTCCGGGACTGGTGGATGTGCATGTGCATTTCAGAGATCCCGGTTTTACAGCGAAGGAAGATATCAACACCGGAGCTGCGGCAGCGGCGAAAGGTGGTGTGACCACCGTAGTGCTGATGGCGAACACGAAGCCCACTGTGGACAGTGAGGAGACCCTGAAGTATATCCTGGACAAGGGAGCGAAGACGGGGATCCATGTGACTACCTGTGCTAACGTGACCATGGGCATGCAGGGAAAACAGCTGACGGATATGAAGAAGCTGGCAGCGGCGGGTGCTGTGGGATTCACGGATGACGGTGTGCCCCTGCTGGATGCGGAACTGGTGCGACGGGCCATGGAAATCTCCGCAGAGCTGGATATGCCCATCAGTTTCCATGAAGAAGACCCGAAATATATCGAGAACAACGGTGTGAACCGCGGAAAGGCCAGTGAACATTACGGAATCGGCGGCTCTTCCAGAGAGGCGGAGATTGCTCTGGTGGAACGGGATCTGAAGCTGGCGGAAGAGACCGGAGCCTGCATCGATATTCAGCATATCAGCAGTAAGGAAGCGGTAGAACTGGTGCGTCAGGCAAAAAAGAGATGTTCTAATATTCATGCGGAAGCCACACCACATCATTTTACCCTGACAGAAGATGCCGTGATTAAATATGGCACGCTGGCGAAGATGAATCCTCCTTTGAGAGAAGAAGAGGATCGTCAGGCAGTGATCCGGGGACTGGTGGACGGCACGATCGACATGATCGCCACCGATCATGCGCCCCATACCGCAGAGGAGAAGGCAAAGCCCATCACGGAGGCTCCCAGTGGTATCACAGGACTGGAGACTTCTCTGGCGCTGGGCATTACAGAACTGGTAGATGCAGGATATCTCACTATGAAGCAGCTGCTTCGCCTGATGAGTACGAATCCGGCTGCCATGTATCATCTCGATGCCGGATATCTGGCGGAGGGAGGTCCTGCGGATGTGATCCTGATCGATACTGCGGCAGAGTTCATCCCGGAGCAGTATGCATCCAAGGCAACGAACACTCCTTTTACCGGATGGAAATTAAAAGGTGAAGTGAAGAAGACCATCTGCGGTGGTAAAATGGTATACGAAGCATAGCGTGCGCGTTAGAGAGCGCATATAAGCAGATAACGCTTGTCACTTATATATAGAATAGAAAAGGATAACAAAATGAAAAAGAAAATCACAGCAACCGTGCTTTCTCAGAAAGAGATCGCACCCAGAATTTTTGATATGTGGATCGCTACGGAGCTGGCGGCATGCGCAAAAGCCGGTCAGTTCATCGGCGTCTATCCTAAGGACCGCAGCACTCTGCTGCCCCGTCCCATCAGTATCTGCCAGGTAAATGACAAAAAAGATGCCCTGCGCATCGTGTACCGTATCGCCGGACAGGGTACTGCGGAGTTTTCTTCTTATCAGGAAGGAGACAGCGTAGAGATCCTGGGAACCTTAGGTAACGGCTTCCCCACAGAGGCCGCGGAGGGTAAAAAGGTATTCCTCATGGGCGGCGGCATCGGTATTCCTCCCATGCTGGAGCTGGCCAGAGAGCTTCCGGCATCCACAGAAAAGCAGATCATCGTGGGTTATCGTGATGACCAGCTGTTCTTAAAAGAGGACCTGGAGAAAAACGGAACCGTATATATTGCTACGGAAGACGGCAGTGTCGGCACAAAGGGCAATGTCATGAACGCCATTGAGGAGAATCATCTGCAGGCAGACGTGATCTTCGCCTGCGGTCCCATGCCGATGCTTCGTGCCATTAAAAAATACGCGGAAGAAAAGAAGATCAAGGCATATATCTCCCTGGAAGAGCATATGGCCTGCGGCGTGGGTGCCTGCCTGGGCTGTGTTGTGAAGACAAAGGAAGTGGATCATCATTCGCATGTGCATAATGCAAGAATCTGCACCGACGGTCCCGTATTTGATGCTGAGGAGGTAGAGATCTGATGAATACACAGACAACGATCGCAGGAGTGACCTTTAAAAATCCCGTCATGACAGCTTCCGGGACCTTTGGATCCGGTATGGAATATGAAGAATTTGTAGATCTGAACCGCCTGGGTGCGGTGGTGACCAAGGGTGTGGCAAATGTACCCTGGCCCGGGAATCCGACGCCCCGTGTGGCGGAGGTGTACGGTGGCATGCTCAATGCCATCGGATTACAGAATCCCGGCATTGATGTGTTCATGGAGAGAGACATTCCTTTCCTGAAAAAATATGACACGAAGATCATCGTAAATGTCTGCGGCAAGTCCGTGGAGGATTATGTGGACGTGGTGGAACGTCTGGGAGACGAGCCGGCAGTCAGCATGCTGGAGATCAATGTATCCTGCCCGAATGTCAAGGAAGGAGCCATTGCCTTCGGACAGAAAGCGGATGCCCTGTATAACATTACTTCCGAACTGAAAAAACATGCAAAACAGCCCATCATCATGAAGCTGAGCCCCAATGTGACAGACATTACGGAAATGGCGAAAGCGGCAGAGGCAGCAGGTGCGGATGCACTGTCCCTGATCAACACCATCACCGGCATGAAGATCGACATTCACCGCAGGAAGTTCGCCATTGCCAACAAGACCGGCGGCATGAGCGGTCCTGCCATCAAACCCATTGCGGTTCGTATGGTATACCAGGTGGCACAGGCAGTCAAGATTCCCATCATCGGCATGGGCGGCATCGCTACGGCGGAAGATGCCATCGAATTCATTCTGGCGGGAGCCAGTGCAGTCAGTGTGGGCGCCATGAACTTCGTGGATCCCTATACGACGGTAAAAGTCGTGGAGGGCATTGAAGATTACATGCGAACCTATCACGTAGAGAATCTGACTGACCTCATCGGCGCGGTGGAATAAGCGGACAGAGAACAGAATACGGTATAAAACAGCACAGACCTTCATATATATAGACATATCTGTATATATGGAGGTCTGTTATTGTGGAACTGATCAAGAGAAATATACATATGGACCGGGTAAAACGGTCCACCGTCATGCAGTTTACCATGGAAGAAGATCTGAATCTTCCGGAGGATAAGCCGGATATCAGTACCCTGAATCTGGAAAAAGGAGAGGTTGTCATCGAAGAGATCTGTCCGGGTACGGATGAAGTAACCGTCCGGGGAAAACTGGGGTATGCGATTTTGTATCACACGCGGGAGTCCGGAAGCAGTCTGGTACTGTTGGGCGGCGCTCTGCCTTTTGAGGAGAGGATCCGCATGGAAGGAGTATTACCCTCGGATACGGTGACCGTGGAAGGAACGGTGGAAGATTTCACGGTAAATATGATCAATTCCCGCAAACTGAGTTTACAGGCGCTGATCCTTCTCTCCGCCCGTATCGAAGAAATCTATGATGAAGAGCTTCCCGTGGGGATTCAGGGAGAAGATACGGAAGCCGGCGTGGAATATCGGATCGCGCCGATGGAAGTGACACAGCTTGCCATCTGTAAAAATGATATTTTCCGCAAAAAAGAAGAAATTCCGCTACCTTCCAGCTATCCCAATATCTATCAGATCCTTTGGAGCAATATTTCACTGCGGGACGTAGAATTCAAACCACAGGAGGAAAAACTGGCAATCCAGGGAGATATTCAGATTTTCGTGCTCTACGAAGCAGAGGGGGAGGACAGGGCGATCCGTTCTTATGAGACGACACTTCCATTAAACGGAAGCCTGGAATGCCAGGGATGCCGGGAGGATCTGCTGCCGGATATCCGGTATACGTTGCTGCGGCAGGAACCCGGACAGTCGGCATTGACCATTCAGCCTGATCTGGATGGGGAGGAGAGGATCCTGGGAATGGAGTGCGCGCTGGAGTTGAATATCCGGCTCTATGAAGAGGAACAGATCGATATTTTGAGGGATATCTACGGAGTGAAGAATGAAGTGATCCCGGATACCAGGCAGACCAGTGTGCGTCAGCTGCTGACACGGATCACCGGCAAGACCAAGATAACGGATCATGCAGAGACAAATATTGACGGTCCGATCCTGCAGATATTGCACAGCGAGGGAACAGCTTCCATCGATCACCGGGATATTACGGAGGACGGAATACGGCTGCAGGGAAGTATTGATCTCACGGTATTGTGCATTACGGAAAAGGATGAGACACCTTATGTAAGCACCCGGATACAGATTCCTTATGAATATCTGCTGAGTGTGCCGGGAATCGGGGATACTGACCAGGCAGAGGTACACTGTGAAATGGAACAATTACAGGTAAATCTGATCGATGAGGAAGAAGTGGATGTAAAAGCGGTGCTGTCTTTTTCAACGACAGTTATGAAAAGCACAGAGCTCATGGCAATTGAAGAAGTGACGGAACAGGAGATCGACAGTGCCGTACTGGCAAAACTTCCCAGCGCGGTGATCTATATTACCGCGCCGGGAGATGATCTGTGGAGTATCGGCCGTAAATATCATATGCCGGTAAAAGCGGTTCGGGAACTGAATGCGCTGGAAAGCGATGAATTAAAAACCGGCCGGAAACTTCTGCTGGTAAAAGGTCTTTAGGCTTCGGTGGTCAGACCGGCGTCAGCAGCCAGTTTATCGAACTTTTCCATAACGGCATCGTAAGTCTTCTGGGAGATCTCGGGGAGAGAACCGCCCCAGGTCTTTTCCGCCTGTGCGTAGCCCTTCTTGAATGCCTCACGCATGGATTCGATCTTGTCGGGATCTCCGCCGGTCAGAGCAGTGGCAAACTGTATGATACGGTCGGAGGTCTGGTTCACACCCCAATAGCCGTCTTCTGCAATGTCTGCCTGTGCCTGTGCTTTGGTGGCGGGATCTACGGTATAATTACCGGAACGTAAGAAGGACCAGATGTCATTGGCATTGCCGTAGGTGTCAGCCTGCTTGCCCATTATCTTTTCTACCAGGGAACGAAGCTGGCTGGTACGTGCATCTGCATCCGCTTTTAATTTGTTGATCAAAGCGGTGTCCGGTTTATAGGTTTTCTTCGTGGAAGAGGTCTTGGTGTCGGTATTGCGTTCATAGATGACACCGGTATCCTCTGCGGTCTTTGTACTTTTTACTTCCTCGGCGGAAGTTTTTTCTTTTGCTGCACTTGTGCTGCTGTAGCTGTAGGCTGCAGCGGCCTGTGTTGATGTAATTCCGTTTACACTCATAATTTCCTCTTTTCCGGTACGGTTTTTGCCCGTACCTTTTGTCATCCTTGACTGTTAGTGATACTTACTACATCCATTATATCGGAGAAAAACGGCAAATACTTTAGGGAACCATTGACAAAGAGAAATGGATTGTATAAAATTAAGTACAATCATTGTATACAAAACGGAGCAGAGCAAAATGAACGAATATCGGATAAAAGCATATGCCAAAATTAATCTGGGCCTGGATGTGGTCAGAAGACTGGAAAATGGCTATCACGAAGTGAAGATGGTCATGCAGACCGTTGGTATTTATGATGTACTGGATTTTCAGCGGACAGCCGGCGGCATTGTCATCACTACGGATTCCGGGGAACTTCCCACGAATGAGGATAACCTGATCTATAAAGCGGCAAAACTTATGATAGAGAAATATCATATTACCGAGGGCGTGAAGATCCACCTGGAGAAGCATATTCCGATCGCAGCCGGTATGGCGGGAGGAAGTACGGATGCCGCAGCCACCCTGAAGGGAATGAACCGCCTGTTTGATCTGGGATGTACGTTGAAGGACCTGATGGAGCTGGGTGTGAATATCGGTGCAGATGTTCCGTATTGTGTCATGGGAGGAACGGCTCTGGCCGAAGGGATCGGTGAGAAGCTGACTCCGCTGGCTCCGGCACCGGATTGTTATGTATTGGTGGCAAAGCCGGATATTAACGTATCTACGAAATATGTGTATGAACATCTGGATGCGCAGGAGATCCGGAAACATCCGGATATTGACGGCATGGTGGAGGCAATTGCCGAGGAGAGTTTACAGGGAATTCTGGACCGGATGGAAAATGTGCTGGAGACAGTGACTGTCAGTGCATATCCCATCATTCAGAAGATCAAAGACCGGATGAAGGAACTGGGAGCCATCAACAGCCTGATGAGCGGAAGCGGTCCAACGGTATTCGGCATTTTTGTAGAAAAAGACATGGCCCGCAGGGCATATGATAAATTGGAGGAGGAACAGCTGGCTAAGCAGATATTCCTGACGGAATTCTGTGAGTAACGGCAAAAAAGGTTATGCAGGATAATTTACAGGTGACAATGGATGAATTTCTGCCGCTTCGGGATGTGGTATTCAACACTTTGCGACAGGCCATTCTTACGGGAGAACTGAAACCGGGAGAACGACTCATGGAGATCCACCTTGCCAATAAGCTGGGAGTCAGTCGTACACCGATCCGGGAAGCAATCCGTAAGCTGGAGCTGGAAGGTCTGGTGACCATGATCCCCAGAAGAGGAGCGGAAGTAGCGCAGATCACGGAGAAAAGCATGAACGATGTGCTGGAAGTGCGTCGTGCACTGGATGCTCTCTGCGTGGAACTGGCATGTGACCGTATCTCACAGGAAGAATTGCAGCATTTGAAAAAGGCATGTGATACCTTTGAAGAGGCGGTGAAGACCAAAGATGTGAAACAGATCGCACAGGCGGATGTGGCACTGCATGATATCATTGTGGAAGCTACGGGGAACCAGCGCCTGATCCAGCTGGTGAATAATCTGTCTGAGCAGATGTACCGTTACCGGTTTGAGTACATCAAAGACAGCAGCCAGCATGAACGCCTCGTGGAGGAACATAAGGTGATCTACGAAAGCATTGTCAAAAAGGATAAGGAAACGGCATCACATATGGCCAAGGTGCATATCGACAACCAGAAAAAGGCCATCATCCGCCAGATCCGACTGGAGCGGGAGAAAAATAAATAACTTCGGAATCGTATAATCTATCCGGAAAGTGGAAATTCTTTCCATAAACCATAAAAGGAAAGAGGTTCACTGATGGATAGATTATGTATTTTTTATGAAAAATTGCGGAGAGTGGTATGGCAGGGGATCCGGGTGTCGGCGGTCTGCACAGCCTGCTACGGCTGGTGGGGAGTGATCTACCCGGAACTGGCCATGCTGCCGTCCACTTATGAGATCGTATGCGAGGAGCAGGCAGAGGAGACCAAGACTGTACAGAAAGATGCGGAAGTGGTAGAATGGAATTCCGACAGTCAGATCTACTGGAAGATCCTGGAGGCGGATCCGGAACAGATCCACTTCAAGAGCAGACTGCTTACGATGTTAAAAAGATAGAAGGAGAAATCCCATGTATCAGGAGAATATAACTGCACTGAAAAAAGATGCCCCCATCGGGGTATTTGATTCCGGCATCGGCGGACTGACTGTAGCCCGGGAGATCATGCGGCAGATTCCCAATGAGAAGATCATATATTTCGGAGATACGGCGAGAATGCCCTACGGCAGCAAGTCCAAGGAAACGGTCACCGGCTTCTCCAAACAGATTGTGCGTTTCCTGGAAACTTTTCAGGTGAAGACCATCGTGGTGGCATGCAATACGGCAAGCGCCTATGCACTGGATGAACTGGAGAAGGAACTGGATATTCCCATCATTGGTGTGATCAAGCCGGGAGCGAAGACCGCAGCGGAAGTGACCCGCAACGGCCGTATCGGCGTTATTGCCACCGAGGCTACCATCGGCAGCCAGATGTATAATAAATACATACAGGAACTGAACAAAAATGTCACCATCTACGGGAAAGCCTGTCCCCTGTTTGTGCCGCTGGTGGAAGAGGGACTGTGGGAGGATCCCGTGACGGACGAGATTGCAAGACGGTATCTCACAGAACTGATTGACATAGATATTGATACTCTGATTTTAGGATGCACGCATTATCCGCTGATCCGCTCTACGGTAGGACGGATCATGGGAGATCAGGTGACACTGGTGAACCCGGCATACGAGACCGCCAGAGAACTGAAGGAGCTGTTACAGCACTATGACATTCTCAATGAGGAAGAACCTCATCTGGGAGAAAATAAATATCAGTTCTATGTCAGCGACGGTGCGGAGAAGTTCAAACGTTTTGCCAACTCTATTATTAAATATGGTATTTTATCAGCCAAGACGATCAAGATTGATGAGTATTAAAAGGACGGATGAAGATGAATCGGGAAGTAGAACTCGTCCTGTCCGGTCTGCACGATGCTGAGGGCGCTTCGGATAAGGATGCAGTGGAGACCGCACAGACAGCACAATATTTTAAGAGAAACGACAGCCATTATCTTCTCTATGAGGAAGATTTGGAGGGATTCGACGGAACCTGTAAGAGCCGGATCAAGTTCCGGGATAACCTCCTGGAGCTAACCAGGCAGGGAGCCGTGGAAATGCATATGATCTTCGAGGAAAATAAGAGACATGTGGTGCCCTACAATACGCCCTACGGACAGCTGTTGCTGGGGATCAAGACCCGCAGGGTGCAGGTAGAAGAACAGGAAGATCGGATCTGTGTGACGGTGGAATATATCCTGGACCAGGAGGGAGAACCTTTCAGTGAGAGCTGTTTAAAGCTATATATCAGGGAGAAACAGTAACGATTCGGAATTCTATGCAAAAAAATAGCAGATGCTCATATCTGCTATTTTTTAATGGTTCTGAATCGTTATTTACTTGACAGGCTTTGCTCCTGCCTTTTCCTGTGCGGAAGCGATCATGCGCTTGAAGAAGCCTTTCTTTTTCTCCGGAGCGGCTTCGGTCTTGCCGTGCAGTCCCTTGACATCCAGTACATAGATACCGCTGACAACGGCCTTTACTTCCTTTTTCACGGGAACATTTTCGAAGATCTTCTCATCACAGATCAGGGATACGATCTGCGGGCCAACCTTTGCCTTGATGATGGGAAGCTTGGAACCACGCATCATCTTCGGTGTCTGATCGATCACCATCTGGGGAAGACCGGCATCTTTCATTTTCATGCGTTTCTTATCAATGATCAGCATAGATACGGTCTGCTTGTTGGCATCTAACAGCTCCTGCTGTTCTGCCTGCTTTTTCTGTGCTTTCTTGCCTAAGAAATATAATACTGCAATGATGATAGCCAGAACTATCACGATAACTAATAATGTAATTGCAACCGGACTCATTTTCAGTCCCTCCTTCAGTTAATAGGAACAAATTCCTAAAAAACATTGTAACATAGATGTGATGAAATACGCAACCATACATTTATGATTTCTGTCTTGTTTCCGGTTCTTGTAAGGAAGATTGTCACCATGTGACAGTCTTTTTGTATTACAAAAAATTATGAAACACGTATGTCAACCGGTTGACATACGAGCGGTAAAATTATATAATGTGAAAAAAGAAGGAGGTGCGGAAAATGAAAGTACTGGTAGTATCAGATGTACATGCGAACATAGCCGCATTGAACACCATTTTGGAAAAAGAGGCTGATTACGATATTCTGTGCTGTGCCGGGGATTATACAGACTATGGAATCTATCCGGCGGAAGTGATAGAACGGTTCCGCAATTTGAAAAACACGCATCTTGTGTATGGCAACCATGATCTTCACGTTATAAATACTTATGAAAGTAAGGAATGGAAAAATGTAGAAGATGGAAAATACAAGTGGGTTCACTATAATTGTGAACAACTAAACGACCAGGATATTAGGTGGCTGAAGCAGTTACCGGAAACCGCATATTTTGAGGCTGACGGATGGAAATACGGAATTGCCCATCAGTATGATAGTGGCTATGGGACGATAGAAAGCAGGTACGCGTTTGATAAATATTGGGCGGAGCATTACGGAACAGATAATACAGGGAACAGAAGACTGATTTTCGGGCATACACACAGACAATGTATTCATATTCTGGGTGATGGAATGGAATGGCTGAACCCGGGAAGTGCCTCGTATCGAAGACCCGATGATCCGGATAAGACGGCACATTATGCGACGATTACAGACGGCGAGATCCGATTGAAACAAATTCCCTACGACAGGAAACCACAGTTTGAAAAGGCAAAGGAATTTATAAGTACTGATAAAATGATGAGAACAGAAATTCAGGATTTTATGTTCTTTTTCGGGGATGCAAAGACCTCAAGAGAACCGTTGGAATAAGGAATAAAATAACAATAACAGAGATAAAAAGGGATGGAAAGAGATGAATTGTAGGAGATATCGTCTGGATCAGGTGGCAAATTTCAGAGATCTGGGAGGCTATGCGTGTGACGGTGGTGTAACCAGATATGGTGTGATTTTCCGGAGTACAGCCTTAAATAAGGCGACGGAAGAAGATATTGCGAAGATTGAGCATCTTGGCGTCAGGACGGTCATTGACTTAAGATTTCCCAGTGAGACAAAAGAACTGCCGGACAGACTGGGACAGGATATGGACTATATCAACTGTTCGCTTATGGGTACCACAAAGCTGGAACAGCTGGATGTTGTAAACAGTAGTGTGGTGGAGACCAAAACGCTGCATCGCATGTATCGCCTGATGCTCCGTAACGGAGGAAAAGAGATCAGGAAAGCTCTGGAGGTAGTCGCTGATTCCGAGGGAGCGGTATTGTTCCATTGCGCAGCCGGCAAGGATCGCACCGGCATTCTGGCAATGTTGATCTTATCATCCGTGGGAGTGGAGAGGGAAGATATTCTGGTGGATTACCAATGTAGCAGCACCTATATTACAAAATTTACGACCGATATTTCCGGTTCCAATATCTACAACATGAAATGGATTCTGAACTGGATTGACCAGGAATGGGGTGGAGTTCCGGAATATCTGCGTCAAATTGGAGTACAAAGTGAAACTATACAAAAAATCAAATCCAAGTTTGTTGAAAATTTATATATGTAACCGATTGACATATAATATAAATTGGTATATATTTTTAATTACAAAATATGTAACCGGTTGACATACAATTACATATCTACAAAATGTATAGATTCAGAGAGGAGAACAATACATGAAAAAGAAAATTTTAGCAGGATTGTTGAGTGCAATGATGGTCGTATCATTAGCAGCTTGTGGAAACTCAGAGACAGGTGCCACAGCTACAGAGTCCAAGAGTGAAACAACGGCAAATACTGCGGATGGAACAGCAGCCGCTGCAACAGATGCACAGGGCGGTTATGAAGGGAAAGAAGTGAAAGTCTGGATCAGCTCCGGCGCAGAAGATGATATATACCGTGAAATGTTCGACAAGATCGAAGGAGATCTTAACATTACCATTACGGATGAGTATTATTCCAAGGATGAATTGGACAATAAGATGCAGACTTCTTCTATTGCAGGCGACATGCCGGATGCTGTAGTTGCCGATTATCTGTTGATTCCCAAATACTACGAAGCGGGTCTGGTAGCAAATCTGGACGATTATGTAACCGATGAACTGATGGATGATTATCTTCCCAGCGTAGTATCTGAGTGCACTTATAATGATCACATCATTTCCGTTGCACAGTTCGATAGTGGCCTGGCTTTCTGGGCTAACAAATCCATGCTGGAGAATGCCGGTGTCAGAATTCCTGCCGATTACAAGGATGCATGGGATAAAGCAGAGTTTGAAGATGCGCTGAAGAAATTAAAAGACAGCGGTGTAGAATGGCCCATCTATGTAAGACAGAACAAACCTTCCACCGAGTATTACACCTGGATGCCGTTTGTAGCAAGCTTTGGCGGAGACTACATGAATCGTGAGACCGGACTTTGCACCGGAACCCTGGACGGCGATAATACCATTGCTTCTTTCGATTTCCTGGCAAAGCTGTTCACAGATGGATATGCAGATGCAACCTGTGATTATGAAGATTCTTTCCAGAAGGGTGAGAATGCCCTGGCTCTGTATGGACATTCCAAGTATCAGGATTATAAGGCTGCACTTGGCGATGATCTGATCCTGGTTCCCCTGCCTGATATGGGACACGGGGTTTACACCTGCTCCGGTTCTACTGTTATGATCATGACCACAGGAGCACAGGAATCCGGAAAGGATGATGCTGTATGGGCAATGCTGCAGGAAGCAACCAACCCCGATTACATCAAGATGGTAGTAGATGTCAACGGTGCGGTTCCCGCAAGATCCAGTGTTATGGATGCAATCCCCGACTATTGTGAGGGAGGTACCCTGTATCTGTACAGACAGCAGCTGGAGAGTGGTATTTCCTTCCTGCGTCCGTACACCCCTGCACATATGACCATTTATGATGCAATGGCCAGCGTTATCGGTAATATCTATGCCGGCGCAGATCCTGCAACAGAGTTGCACGATGCCGCTGCGAATATTGATGAAATTATTACAGAGAACGGATGGAACTTTCAATAATCTGAAATAAGAAGTATCGGATAAGGCTGTCTGTGAGGGCAGCCTTATTCATAAAAAAAGGAGTACTTATGGCAAACAGTTCTAAGAAAAAAAGCGGATTACAACGTGGCGAGTCAAAAGCCGCATTCCTGTTCTGCACACCGGCAGTGGTGCTGGCACTGGTATTTATCATTTTACCGTTTGCAATGTCTGTTGTGTATTCATTTACCAATAAACAACTGATTCCCAAAGTGGGAATGGAAACAGCCTTTGTAGGGTTGAAGAATTATATTGAGATTTTCACAAGCAAAGTGACAGTACTTTCTTTTAAAAATACATTTTTGTATGCACTGATCGTAGTGCCTTCGGTATTGGTGATCGGAACCGTGCTTGCGGTTTTTGTAAACCAGAAGATCAAAGGCGTACAGGTGTTCCGACTGATCTATTTCAGTCCGCAGGTTGTAACGATGACTGTAGTGGCAGTTATCTGGGCATTCATTTTTTCCTCCAAATCCAGCGGATTATTAAATTCGTTTCTGGGTCTGCTGCACATCGCACCTCAGAAATGGCTTCAGGATCAGCATCTGGCACTTCCGTGTCTGGCAATTATGTATATCTGGCAGAATCTTGGTATGCAGATGTTGATCATTTTAAGTGGTCTGCAGTACATTTCCGAAGAACTATATGAGGCTGCCGAAATTGATGGATGTACCACCTTTGAGAAATTTATTTATATTACGGTACCCGGATTGAAGAACACACTGGTATACGTTTTGGTATCTGTGATTATCAATTCCCTGAAAGTATTCACCCAGGTGTATGTACTGACAAACGGCGGACCGTCCAATGCAACAACGACCGTAGTATTCCAGTTGTATAAAGCCGGATTCGTAAATGGACAGGTAGGATACTCTTCCGCAATCGCAGTTACATTCTTTATGCTGGTAATGGTTATTTCAATTCTGCAGAATAAGTTTGCAAAGGAGGACTAAGGAATGAGAACTGCAATGTCAAAAAGAAAAAAAATCATTATGAAATTGTGTATGTATCTTGGATATTTGCTCATAGCAGCTATTTTCATCGGACCGATCGTATTTTTGTTCGTATCTTCTTTGAAACCATATGCGCAGATCGAATCGGATATGTCAAATATCAGAGCATTCATTCCTTACGGAGACCTGTCACTGGATAACTATATCAATGTTATTGTGAAAGCGGATTTCTTCAAGTTCTTCAAGAATTCCGTTGTAGTAACGATCATCTTTGTCCTGCTGGCAACCACAATCAATGCAATGATCGGATATGCACTGGGAATGCTTAATTTCCGTGGAAAGGCAATCATTATATCCACCATTGTGGCATTGAGCATTATTCCCACAGAGTCCATTATCATTAACCGTTTTATGACAGTGAATTCACTGGGAATGTTAAATACATATATAGGACTGGCCATTCCCAGTGTCGCATATCCCATGTACATGTATCTATACTATAATCATTTTAAGGGAATGCCGAAGGAATTGCAGGAGGCTGCAATTATTGATGGAGCCAGCTACTGGAAAATATTTACCAAAATCATGATGCCTTTGTCTAAGCCGATCATTACCACTGTTGCGATCATGGCATTTATCCGTTCCTGGAGCGATCTGCTGTGGCCCACACTGGTTACCAGAGACGGTACTTACAGAACACTGCCGCTGGCTTTAAAATCATTGTTTTCCGACACCTATACTGATTGGGGACAGGTTTTCGCATTCTCTACATTAATGGTTATTCCTACGATGATATTATTCCTGGTATTTCAGAAGCAGTTTGTGGCATCTGTGACATCCAGCGGAATTAAGGGGTGATAAAGTGAAAATCAGATATCTCGGAACAGGCGGAGCAGAAGGATTCCCAAGTATTTTCTGCCAATGCGAAGCATGTCGTAAGGTAAGAATGTTATTGGGAAAAAATGTAAAGACACGTAGCTGTACTCTGGTGGATGAGGTGATGATCGACCTGTCCCCGGATATCTTTTCACAATGCATTAACAGCCATGTGGATTTATCGGAGGTGAATCATGTGGTATTTACCCATTCCCATTCCGATCACCTGAATACTACAGAAATATGCTTCCGACTGCGGGAAATGGCATCCGTTATTCAAAAAAAAGACAAAGAAGTAATGGAAATTTATGGCAATGATGCGGTCCGGGATGGTATTATGGAGATAATAGCTAAGGATCCACATGTAGATCTGACAAGGATGAGATTTCACCGGATTCAAAAGTTTGAACCATTCCGGATAGGTCATTTGAAGTTTACACCTTTAAAGGCATATCACAAGCTGGATGAGGAAGCTCTGATCTTTGTGATCGAGGATGGAAGATCGACCTTATTGTATGCAAATGATACGGGGGCTTTGCCGGAGGAAACACTGGATTTTATAGAACAACAGAACATAAAATTTGACGTCGTCAGTATGGATACCTGCAGAGGTATACTGGATGGTGACACGCATATGGGAATTCGGGAAAATGTAGAGCTGCGGGAGAAACTCCGCAGAATGCATGCAGTGACACCGAATACGGAATATTATCTGAATCATTATTCTCATATGTGCGGTATGATTCCGCAGGAATATGAAAGACTGGTAGGTCAGGAGGGGTTCCTTTTGACTTACGACGGACTTTCCGTTACTGTCTGATGCAAAAAAGTAAGATAAGGGGAAGGGAATATGCCAACAATCAAAGATGTAGCTGCGGAAGCAGGAGTGACCTCCACAACGGTATCCAGAGTATTGAATAATCGTGGATACATCAGTGAAGAGACGAGAGAAAAAGTATATTCTGCCATGGAAAAGCTGAACTATATGCCAAACGAAATGGCGAGAAATTTATCCCGGCAGAAGAGTGATTATATCGGGGTGATTCTTCCATCCGTAGAGCATCCTTATTTCAGTAAGGTCCTTCACTGGCTGGAGCACTATGTAACAAAACACAACTACAAAATAATGGTCTGTATTTCCGAGAACAGCAGGGAAAAAGAATTACAGTATATTGATCTGCTCTATTCTCACAGAGTTCTGGGAATTGTTGTGTGCAGCCATATCGGAGAGACGATGGAACATCTGGATTCCAATTGTCCACTGATCTCTTTTGAGAGAGAAATTGCGGAAAACATTCCGGCAGTTCTTTGCGATAACTATCAGGGTGGTATTTTGGCGGCTAACCGGTTATTTGATGCCGGATGCAGAAATATCGCAATTTTTAACACGCCTACCAAGGAAAATATTCCTGCATATAGCAGAGAAAAGGCATTTATGAAGTGTTGCGAGGATAAAAAAATCAGTGGACGTGTGGTTTATACAGACAGGTTGGCTCCCTTATCAGAAGAATTCGGCAACAATATTTTGGAATTATTGAAAAAAAATTCGGATTTGGATGGAATTTTTGCAACAAGTGATGTAATGGCTGCAAATATTATCCGTGCATGCAAAAAAATGGGAAAACGTGTTCCGGAGGATATCTCTATTGTGGGATTCGATGATACCTGGATTTCCACACTGACGTATCCTTCCATTACGACCATTCATCAGCCGGTTCGGGAAATGTGCGAATATGCCATAGAAGCGATTGTGAAAAAAGTAAAGAGTGAAAAGGTTCCATCCCAGGTTGTATTTCCGGTAGAACTGATCGACCGGGAGTCCACAAAGTAAAATAATGACGATAAAGGAACAGATATGATAGAAAAAGGAACCATAATGGAAAGTGAAGCAGAACCGTCATCAAAGGAACTACTGAAAATATATGATACTGCGTTGGCAGAAAAACTGATGCAAAAGCTGCTCCCCATGATTCAAAACTGTGTGAAGCAGACACGTTCCGAAAAAGTAGTCGTTGCAGTAAGCGGAGGCTCCGGATCCGGAAAAACAGTGACGGCATTGTTGCTTTCCTGCTTCCTGAAGGAAAAAGGGATAGAAAATTACATTCTGTCAGGAGATGCTTATCCGCATAGAATTCCCAAGTACAATGATGCGGAGCGGCTACAGATTTTCAGAGAAAATGCAATTGTGGGAATGCTGAAAGAGCAGACTTATACAGAAGAACGATGTACAATCATTCAGGAATTTCAAAAAGCCGGAACTGATGCGGATGAAAAACATGTCGGGAAATATCCATGGTATGAGTCCTATCTCAGAAACGGCAGAAAAGCTCTGGAAAATTATCTTGGCACGGAAAAGGAAATTAATTTTGAGGAAGTAAACAGACTGGTTCATGCGTTTAAAGCCGGCGGACAGAAGCTGTGGGTCAGACACATGGGACGCGAAGAGACAGAACTGTGGTATGACGAAAAGGACTTCACCGGAATAAAAGTGCTGTTGGTAGAGTGGACACACAGCAACAGTGACTACTACAGCGGTGTGGATATCCCTATCTACCTTGACAGTACCCCCCAGGAGACATTGCAGTGCCGCCTGGAAAGAAACCGCGATCAATGGATAGACAACCCATTTACGATGATGGTACTGGATATTGAGCAGAAAATGCTGAAAAAGCAGGCTGAGAAAGCAAAACTTATTGTTACCCGGGACGGAACGGTGTTAGACCGGAAGGAATATGCGCAATTTGTTCCGAAGCTTCAGAAATAAAAAGGAAAGATGTTATGAACATAGGACCGATGTTGAATCTCTACCCGGATAGTCTGGGCGGAACCCTGGATGATGTTGTAGATTTTTTGAAAACGGAAGAGGCAGAGGGAGCATTTTCTTCCTGCTATATTCTGCCCAGTCTGTACCATACGGATCTGGACAGAGGTTTTTCCGTGATTGATTATTCTCTGAATAAGATGTATGCTTCCGGCGAAACATTGGAAGCAATAAAAAAGCTCGGGATTGAATTGAAGCTGGATTTTATTCTGAACCATGCTTCGGTGTTGTCAAAGCAATTCCAGGATATCATTGCAAAAGGGGAAGAATCGGAGTACAAGGACTTCTTCATTAATTGGAATGAATTCTGGAAGGACTGCGGAGAAATGACGGAGCAGGGATATATCCTTCCGGAAGAAAAGTATCTGAAAAAGATGTTTTTCCGGAAACCGGGACTCCCCATTCTTATGGTGCGTTTCCCGGATGGGAGAGAGATCCCTTACTGGAATACTTTTTATCAGGAAGTGAACTATCCCAAAGTCAGTGCTCAGGAACTTATGAAAGCTGCCGATCTGCAATACATGCAGGCAGAGATCATTGCACAGGAACTGTCCATGGGCTGTCCGGAAGGGAAAAAGCCGGCGGATATTTTGCAGGAAATCGTTCTGGAGCGAAAAGCAGGAAGGCTGACAAAAGAACAGATTACAACGATCTGGAATTACATGGAGCAGCACCGGTATTATCTTGGTCAGATGGATCTGAATATCCAGTCGCCAAAGGTGTGGGAGTACTACCGTGAAGTATTAAAGACACTGGCAGGGTATGGTGCCAAAATTGTGAGACTGGATGCATTTGCCTATGCACCGAAGAAACCGGGAGAACGGAATTTTTTGAATCAGCCGGACACCTGGGAGCTGCTGGACAAAATAAAACAGATTGCGGAACCGTACGGTATGGAACTTCTGCCGGAGATTCATGAATGCTATAGTGAAAAGATTTATGAGAAAATCTCAGAGCAGGGATACGTCACCTATGACTTTTTCCTGCCGGGACTCATTATAGATGCCCTGGAATCGGGGAACGGAGAACATTTGGCCGGATGGGCACAGGAGCTGATCGATAAAAATATCAGAACCGTGAACATGCTTGGCTGTCACGATGGAATTCCGCTGTTGGATCTCAAAGGAATTCTGGCGGAGGACCGGATTCAGAAACTGATCGACATTATTGTCTCCCGTGGGGGATATGTGAAGGATCTTCACGGTCAGAAAAACATTTACTATCAGGTGAATGCAACTTATTTCAGCGCATTGGGCGAAGATGAGAGAAAGATGCTCCTTGCGAGAGCCTTGCAGATATTTATGCCGGGCAAACCGCAGATCTGGTATCTGGATCTGTTCGCCGGAAAGAACGATTATGAAGCGGTGAAGATGGCAGGCCCCGGAGGACATAAAGAGATCAATCGGACAAATCTGACGACAGCACAGGTATGCAGTGGTTTGAGTAAGCCGATTGTAAAGCAGCAACTGGAGTTGCTGCGATTCCGAAATTCCTGCCCGGCGTTCTCGGAAGAAAGCCGGATCAAAGTAAGCAGTGAAGGATCCCGGATCTGCTTTGTATGGGAACATCAGGGCTGTACTGCACAGCTGAAGGCAAATCTGCAGGATTGTTCCTATGTGATTGAATTCTGTGATCGGGATAGAAAGAGAACACTCATCACAGAGGGATAAAACATCACTGCCGGGAGACCGCCGGCTTGAATACAAAAGATAGAAGAGACTGAGAATGTTGATTTTTCGGCATTTATCAGTCTCTTTTGCTGGAAAGAAGGTTTGTATTATGATATATTGAGGAAAAGGGATGTTTTTCATCTGAAGGGGCAGTATTATGAGTGAAGCATTTGAGATCGTAAAGACAGGAATAGATTTTTTCTGCAGCCACCTGGTATTTTTTAATATGTTATTTGCCATCGTGATCGTGTTTTTCCAGCGACGGGATCCGAAGAGCGTGTGGGCATGGCTGCTTTTGTTGTATTTTATACCGGTACTGGGATTCGTGTTCTATCTGTTACTGGGGCAGGATATGCACAAGCGGAAAATGTTCCGGATCAAAGAGGTGGAGGATCACATCAGCAAAGATATAAGACAGCAGGAGTACCGGCTGAGATCCCGGGATGTCCAGGAGCTGGATGAAAATATCCGGGGGTATGAGGATCTGGTCATGTATAATCTGGAGGCCGGAGAAGCCATGCTGACGAAGGACAACGATGTGGATATCTTCATCGACGGCAATGAGAAGTTCCGGGCACTGATGGAAGATCTGCGGAATGCGGAGCATTTTATCCATATCCAATACTACATTATTAAAAACGACGTATTATTCAATCAGATCAAGGATATTCTGATCGAGAAGGCGGCACAGGGCGTGGAGGTCCGGGTGCTGTTCGATGCCATGGGCTGCCGGTCTGTGCGGCACAGCTACTGGAAATGGCTGAACGAAAAGGGCGTGCAGACCGCGGAATTTTTCCCGGCGATCCTGCGGAGGCTTCAGCTTCGTATCAATTACCGCAACCACAGGAAAATTGTGGTCATTGACAATAAAGTGGCTTACGTGGGCGGATTTAATGTCGGAAAGGAATATATTGATCTGGATGAAAAGTTCGGACACTGGAGAGATACCCACCTGCGGATTTGCGGCAGTGCGGTACTGGGGCTCCAGGTGCGATTTATTTTAGACTGGAATTATGCGGCAGGAGAGAACCTGTTTTTGCGCCCGGAATTGTTCCGGGGGATCGAAGCCGGTACGAGGGATTTCTGTGATATGCAGATCATCAGCAGTGGACCGGATAAGACGACCCAGCAGATCCATGACAATTATCTGCGCCTGATCAATAAGGCACAAAAAAGTATCTATATCCAGACACCGTATTTTATCCCAGATGAGGCGATCCTGAATGCGCTGATGATCGCGGTGAAATCCGGAATTGAAGTAAATATCATGATCCCGTGTATGCCGGATCACCCGTTTGTGTACTGGGCGACCTATTCCTATATCGGCGATATGGTCATGGCGGGAGCGAACTGCTATACTTACAATAACGGCTTTCTCCACAGCAAGGGCATGATCGTGGATGGAAAGGTGCTCTGCTATGGGACGGCGAACATGGATATCCGCAGCTTTGCGTTGAATTTTGAAGTAAATGCGGTGATCTACGATGAGAAAAAAGCACAGGAAATGGTGGATATCTTTCAAAAAGACATGGAAGTCTGCCGCCAGATCACCCGGGATTATTATGTGGCCAGAAGGTTGAAAATCCGTATCAAAGAGCAGATCTGCCGGTTATTGTCACCCTTGTTATAGCCCGGAGGATGTGCTATAATGGGCGGTGCTATGATGCATTTATGCACAAATGGCAGTAATAGAAAGGTATAGGAAGTAACACAATGAAGAAAAAGACATTAGGACTTCTGGCAGCAATTTTAAGTGTATGTATGCTGGCAGGCTGCGGAGCAAAGGATACAGGAGATGGCACTGGTGCAGCGACCGACGCCGGAACGGAAAGCACCGCATTGAAGGATATGGATGTGGACAAATATGTGACCTTGGGCGAGTACAAGGGACTGGCAGTATCCGTAGACACTGTGGAAGTAGATGAGGATGAGTGGGACACTCTGGTCAATAATGTATATTATGGAAATATTACCGCGGAGAACGGCGGTATCATGGATCGTGCTGTGGAGACCGGAGACACCGTAAACATTGATTACGAAGGCAAAAAGGATGATGTGGCATTTGACGGCGGTACCGCACAGGGATACGATTTGACCATCGGTTCCGGAAGCTTTATTGCCGGATTCGAAGATGGACTGATCGGCGTGATGCCCGGCGAGACAGTGGATCTGGATCTTACATTCCCGGAGAACTATGGAAATTCTGATCTGGCAGGACAGGCTGTGGTATTTACGGTGACGGTAAATTATATTCAGCCCGCACAGGATGGGGAATTCAGTGATGAAATCATCAGCAATTTCGGTATCGATGGTGTGACGAACGAGGAAGAACTCCGTCAGTACGCTTATGATTATCTGAATGAGAATGCACAGCAGAATTATGAGACCAATGTACAGCAGGCAGTGATGGATGCGTTTATGGCAAACAACACTTTTACCTCCGTACCGGAAGCACTGGTACAGAAATATTCCGATGCCGCAGAGAGCAGCATCACCTCCATGGCGTCTGCTTACGGCGTGGACGCAGACACATTTACCCAGTATTATTATGGACAGGATCTGGCAACCTTCCTGTCTACCTATGCTGAGCAGAGCGCAAAGCAGGATATTGCCCTGCAGGCAGTGGCGAACAAAGAGAATCTGAACATCAGTGACGAAGAACTGGATCAGATGCTTCAGGACCGCGCAACAGCAGCCGGTTATGACACCACCTCGGAGTATATCGGAGAGACCTCCAAGGAAGACTACAGAGAGTATTTCCTCTACGACAAGGTGTTGGATTATCTGGTAGAAAATGCACAGATCACCAATAACTAAATTTTATTGATACGAACAGTATGCGACCGGCGAATAGGATGCGGGCCGGTTCAGATAGAGCACGTCGCAGCGTGCGGATAGGAAAGATTATGGAATTAACAGACATCAGAGAACTTCATCGGGAAAAAGACGTCTATATCGGCAAGGAGATCACCGTAGGCGGCTGGGTAAGGAACAATCGTGACTCCAAGAACTTCGGCTTCCTGGTGATCAACGACGGAACTTTTTTTGAGCCGTTACAGGTAGTATACGGCGACGGACTGGAAAATTTCCAGGAGATCTGCAAGATCAATGTCGGTGCAGCTGTTGTGATCCGCGGTACCATCGTGGCTACCCCCGAGGCAAAACAGGCATTTGAGATGCAGGCAGCAGAAGTGATCGTGGAAGGACCTTCTACTGCAGATTATCCTTTACAGAAAAAGAGACACTCCTTCGAGTATCTGCGTACCATTTCTCACTTAAGAGCACGTACCAATACTTTCCAGGCAGTGTTCCGTGTCAGATCCCTGATCGCTTATGCGATCCATACCTTCTTCATGGAGAGAGGCTTTGTCTATGTGCATACCCCTCTGATCACCAGCAGTGACTGTGAGGGTGCCGGTGAGATGTTCCAGGTAACGACTCTGGACATGAACAATGTGCCTAAGACCGAGGACGGAAAAGTAGATTACACACAGGATTTCTTCGGCAAACCGGTAAATCTTACCGTAAGCGGACAGCTGGATGTAGAGACCTATGCTTTTGCATTCAAGAACGTATATACTTTCGGTCCCACCTTCCGTGCGGAGAATTCCAACACCACCCGTCATGCGGCTGAGTTCTGGATGATCGAGCCGGAGATCTGTTTTGCGGATCTGAAGGATGATATGATCCTGGCAGAGAGCATGTTAAAGTATGTCATTCGTTACGTATTGGAAAATGCTCCCGAAGAGATGGCATTTTTCAACCAGTTTGTAGATAAGGGACTGATCGAGAGATTACAGCATGTGGTAAATTCTGATTTCGGTCATGTAACCTACACTGAGGCGATCAAGATCCTGGAGAAGCACAACGATGAATTCGATTACAAGGTATTCTGGGGATGTGATCTGCAGACCGAGCATGAGAGATACCTGACGGAGAAAGAATTCAAGAGACCGGTATTCGTAACCGATTATCCGAAGGAGATCAAGGCGTTCTATATGAAGTTGAACGAAGACGGCAAGACCGTAGCAGCTATGGACTGCCTCGTACCCGGTATCGGCGAGATCATCGGCGGCAGCCAGCGTGAGGACAACCTGGAGATCCTGGAGAAGCGTATGGAAGAGCTGGGACTGAACAAGGAAGATTATCAGTTCTATCTGGATCTGCGCCGTTACGGCTCTGCACGCCATGCAGGCTTTGGACTGGGCTTCGAGCGTTGCGTAATGTATATCACCGGAATGGGCAACATCAGAGATGTTATTCCCTTCCCTCGTACTGTAAATAATTGTGATTTGTAATATATCCGGAGTAACGTATCATTTTGAAAGATATGCGTTGGATGCTTGCATACATAAGCATATCTGACAAAATGTATGTTACGAAGTAATCACATGAGCAAAAGGTAAGCATCGCAGATGCGATTTTGCGAATGGGGTACTCCGGATATAGGGAAAATGGAGTATTTAGATATTTATGAAAGAAACAACCGCCGGCAGAAAAGTGAATAACGTGAAGAGAAGACTTGTGAGTGCTCTTCTTCTGGCAGCGGTAACGCTGACTGCCACCGGCTCCGTCTGGGAATCCCCTGCGGAGACGGTACAGGCGGCACCTTCCATGAGTGAACTGCAGAACAACATCAACAATCATCAGAACCAGCTGAATAACATCAACAGCCAGATCCATTCCTTGCAGGATGAGCAGGATCTGGTGCAGGAGAAGATCGATGACCTGAATGCGGAGATCATCAACACCATGACCAGTATCGGTATGAAGGAGGATGAGATCGCTGAAAAGGAGACGGAGCTTGCGGATAAACAGGTTCAGATCGATCAGACTCAGGAAGAGTACAATATCGCCAAGGCACAGGAAGAGAAACAACATGACGATATGATCACACGCATGCGCATGATGTATGAAAATGATTCTTCCGAAAATTATGTAAACCTGTTATTTCAGGGCGGCGGCTTAAGCGGAATGCTGAACCGCATGGATTTCGTGGAGAGTGTCTACGAATACGACCGTCAGAAGCTTCAGGAGTACGAAGAGACTAAGGAGCAGGTGTTGGCACTGTGGAATCAGTTAGAGGAAGAGAAGACTCAATTGCAGGCCGATAAGGACCAGCTGGAGGCGGATAAGGCAGATCTGGAAAGCCAGAAGTCAGAGCTGGATGTCATGCTGGCGAAGAAGAAACAGGAATCTGCCAATTACGATGCGGAGATCAAAAAGGCAAGGCAGGAGGCTTCCGTGGCCAAGGCACTGCTGCAGCAGGAACAGAAACAGTTAAAACAGCTGCAGGCACAGGCACAGCGCGGCAACACCGCAGCAGCCACCGGAAGTTATACGACCACGAATTATACTTCTGTGATCGACAATGCATCCGGCAGCGATATGGGCAAGCGCCTGGCAAAATATGCCTGTCAGTACATCGGCAACCCTTATGTGGCGGGAGGCACCAGCCTGACCAATGGTGCAGACTGCTCCGGATTTACCTTCCGGATATACAGTGACTTCGGCTACAGTATTCCCCGTACTTCCTATGAGCAGAGAAGCTGCGGTACCGGTGTGGATTATAGCAGTGCACAGCCGGGAGATCTGATCTGTTATGATGGACATGTGGCAATGTATATCGGCGGAGGATTGATCGTACATGCCAGCACCCAGCGTACCGGCATTAAGGTCAGCAATGCAAATTATCGTCCCATTCTTGCAGTGAGACGGGTTGTGTAGCAGACAGTCGGATATATTTGAATATTTGACATTAAAAAGCCTTGTTTTCATGGAAAGCAAGGCTTTTTTTCTATGTGCGCCTTGCGGCGCACGTTTCTGAGCCCACCCGTTAGTGAAAATAAACAAAAGATATCATTGGTAAAAACGCATATAGACAAAGCGGGAACGCTATGATAGTCTGTAGTTATTCAGAGCTATATGTTTTCATTTCAGAAAAATAAGCATTCTTAACAGACCATTCGGTCGGAATTTCCAATTTTTTGAACGATTCTTTTTATTTTTGTACGCAAATTCAGGAGAATTTGCAGAACAGACTAATTTTGAATATGGGGGTTAAATGACATACGAAGAATTTAAAAAAGCATTGTGCCGGAACGTGCAGAATATGGAGACGGCGCAGAATAAAACAATACGCCTTTTGGAGCGGCAAATGATTTGCTCGGATCCCATGGCAGTGCATATCATGAGTGTTATGAATCGCCATATGTATGGAAGAGAGAATATTCTCATCCGGGAAGATATGTTATGTGCCATGTGGAGTTTAAAAAGGGAAGAGCAGATACAGTACTGGCCGGTACGACCGTTATACGAAAGATACAGACAGGAAGGGTGGCAAAGTATTCTGCCGGAGATCTCAGCAGGTCTTGAAGAATCAGATAAGAAAAAAGATGTGTCGTTTACAGAGGAAAGTCTGAGTTATGCTGTCTGCAGAGGTCATATGAGGATACAACCAGTAAATTTTGAAAGACACAGGCACACGCTTGAAAATGCAATCCATCGTAAGATTGGAGATATTGCACTGGTACTTCAGCTGATTATCTGCGAAGGGAACCCAGACAATCTGACAATGCAATTATCCCGCAACAGGATAATGACGTGGGAACGGACAGAGGATCAACTGATCATGGAAGCTTTTATGAATAGTAGCCGTAAAATGCCGCCGAGACTGTACCTGGGTAGTGACAGACGCCCCGAGTTCCCTTATTATGAGGGTGTGTTCCTCCCAGATGAGAAGGGGCGGCCGACAAAGATTGCTCCATGGAATCCTATGGAGGGAAGGACTGGATACCTCCTGACCACAACAGGACGGATCAACGGAGCAGCAGCTTTTTTTTATCCTGGGGTTAAAGATATTCTTGCGGAAAAAATGCGTGGCGATTATTATGTAGTATTCCCAAGTCTGCATGAGGCAATGATTCATCCGGTAGCCTGCGTCAATGCAGAGGAAATCAGAACATCTGTGCAACACATCAATGCCATTTATGGAGAAGAGGAGATGTTGTCGGACAGAGTATTCTGCTATCGCAGGAACCGGAGACTGCTGCAGCTGCTGTAAAATTGACCTGTGATAGAAAATAAAAATTCCATGCTATCAACTAAAAACTGCCCGGATATTTCTGAGAACGAAGTATCCGGGCAGTTTTGGCTATAAAGATTTATTATATACTGGGATTTTCCATTAAAAATTGCATGAACTTGCCTTCATCTTCCCTGTCAGAACAGAACAATTCAAGCTCATCCCCATGCTGTCCGAGCAATGCAGCAATGGCAATGTACTGGGAAAGCTTACTCTTTAGATTAAAAATATCACCGTCTAAGGATCTTAAAGTTACGTCCCCCTTACAACTGTCGACAATAGAAAGAAACTCATTTACCTGTTCGATTTTTGTTAATTTCATGAAATGTTCCTCCTTTTCTTATACAGTCATTTGACCGACAAGCGTACTATTTTGCTAATATTATACGTATTTTAAACAGAGAATGCAAGAGATTCTTTGGCATGCGTGTCAGCCAGGCAGGAGCGTAAAATTCGCGAAAAAAACATTCCCTTAAAGGGAAGAAAGGAAATATATCCGGTTCTTCCAAATAAAGCCTTTGACTGCACATTACGTGCAGCTTTAGGCTAGAAAGGGAAGGTAAAAAATGGCATGACATTACGGGAAATCTGTGAAACCCTTGGGGTATCCAGAAGGGCACTGCAAGGGTACGAAAAGGCAGGACTTGTAACAGCGTCAGGTCGAAATAAGTATGGACATTTACTGTATGACAAGGATGCTGAAATGAGAATTGCACAAATCAAATTTTATCAGCAATTGGGATTTTCAATCAAAGAAATTACAATGATTATTGATGCTCCTGATACTGAAATGAAAAAGGCATTGGAATACCGGGTGCAGAAACTAAAGGAAGAGAAGACGGAAATGGCTGAACTGATTGAAAGGGCAAATCAGATGATTGCCAGACTGTCGAAAGAAGCTATGAATAAAGATAACCTTACTATGGCTTTGATGTTGATTATGATAAGGGAGAAAACTATTATAAGGCTTATAATGAAGACGGCTATTACTTATCTCTGAGCTATGAAGGCAATAATATCATGCTGAAAATCCATTTCTCATCCGGTATAGCAGCAAGAAGCTGTTTATCTGTCAAGAACGATGAAAAAATAATTGTGAATAAGCGGATGATATGGGGATGCAAAAACTTCTGAAGTAGTGCCAATCCCTATCATAACCCCTCAGATACTTTCATACACTGTAAAAAAGTATCCTGAGGGGTTTTCCTTTGAAAGACTATATTGAAGAACGAGCTATTGGGATAGCCAACTATATCATCGACCACAATGCCACAGTGCGGCAGACAGCGAAAGCGTTCGGAATCTCGAAAAGCACAGTACATGTGGTAGTAACAATATAGAACGGTTTGGCGGGAAGGTTATCTGGACAGTAAAATAGGAGACTGTTACGGAAAGTGAAGAAAAACTTCCTAATGTGCTGGTGCGTTTGCCTCAAAAGCATTATTATTGAATTTTCAAGGAGCATAAAATTTGAGATATAAATAAAATAGGACATTCTGTCGGTGCAGGATGTCCTATTTTTGCCTATAAGCAATGGAAACCTTAATAATATGCAACAGCGCTGGCTGCTGCACCGCCAATGATGGCAACCACGATTGCGAAAATCACAACTAGGATCAGAAGGCAGAAATAAGATCTTGCAAAGTTGCGCAGGTTCACATTTTTCGTGCCACCGAAAGAAAACACAAGCAACAGAATGAAGCCTACGATAGGGATAGAGAACAGGATCTCGTATCCGAAGTATCCCCACATGCTGATGGGACGATATTCAGGAGGGAGATTGTTGTAATCATTTGCCATAATAAGTATCACCTTTCCTCATAAGTGTGTGACAGACATAAGCTGTCCGGTTATTATTTACAATTGCATTATATCACTGGTTTACGAAAAAAGATATTCTTTCGTGGAAAACGGAAGAGGAAGGTTGTTTGGGTAATTGAATCAGAGTGAAATATGGACACTCTCAGGCGAAAATCTAGGAGTTTTTCTTTGCAATATATATTTAGAAAACTAAAGGACGAATATTTACATAATATGCGTTATGTGAATTCTTTGATTGTCAGCCTGGCGCTATTTTGTCTTATGAAAAAGAGATTGATGAAAATTCTATATTATTTAAACTGAGAGAAGAACAGGAAATGAAATTGAAAGGTGGTCTATACCATCAGACGCAGATTAGAATGGCATACAATTCAAACCATATGGAAGGAAGCAGACTGACGGAAGACCAGACCAGAAGTATCTATGAAACAAGAACTATTGGTGTAAACGACGGATATGAAAAAATTGATGATATCATCGAAACAGTCAATCATTTTAGGTGCTTTGATTATATTTTGTCTATAGCAGATAAGGAATTATCTGAAGATATTATAAAGCATATACAGTTAGTATTAAAGAGTGGAACATTAGATAGTGAGAAGGAATGTGCGATTTGCAATTCCTGTTTATGAGAACGATGTGCTGGTCAGATATAATGTTTTTGGAGCAAGATTACTTATTAATCATGCTGAAAACGGAAAAAAATATCTATATGATATTTTGACAATAAAAAAAGAAACGAGCAAGCCACAACAATAAGTGTGGTGAAAACCCATTTCTTGTTTAAGATAGTAGCAAGAAGCTGTTTAATTGTCAAGAACTGTGTAAAAATAATGGTGAATAAGGGGATATTAGGATGCAAAAACTTACGTCAAAGGATAAACAGGGAAGAATTTTGGTGAATGGGGATTACAAGATTTGTAATATACCAAGCAATTGCAGCCGTAGTGAATGTTACAGTGGCTGTGTCATAGACGTGATGATCAAACGTTTATATGAATTAGAACATGATAAAAATCAAAAAGATAAATCAAAACATGAATTTTTGGAGTAACGTTAATCCCTATCATAACCCCTCAGATACTTTCATACACTGTAAAAAAGTATCCTGAGGGGTTTTCCTTTGAAAGACTATATTGAAGAACGAGCTATTGGGATAGCCAACTATATCATCGACCATAACGCCACAGTGCGGCAGACAGCGAAAGCGTTCGGCATCTCGAAAAGCACAGTACATGCGGTAGTAACAATATGGAACGATACAAAAGCAAAATCACATGGAGAATTGAATAGAACTGAAACAAGGGCACTCTCGGGTAGATATCAGGGAGTGCTTTTGCTATAATGAAATCAGGTAACCTTGAGTATTGGTGAGGGGAGATGCAAAATGACAGGAATATATGATTGCTTTGGTTATGGCTCTGGATATGATGTCTCTTTTGAAGAAAGGTACAAATTGATTAGAAAATCGGGATTTGATTGTGTAATGTTGTGGTGGAGCAATCAGTTTGGCAGAGGAGACGGTTATCAAGAGGATGTAAGATTAGCCAGAAGAGCAGGTTTATTTGTAGAAAATATCCATGCGCCTGTGCATGAGCAGAATAATCTGTCACTGGACAATTTGAGTGGTGAAGGCGTATTTCAAAGTTATCTACAATGTGTAGTGGATTGCTGTGAATATGATATACCGACCATGGTGATACATTTGCCAAATGATAATAATCCTTTAAATCAAACAGGAATCAGACGGTTGGCAGAACTTATAAACAAGGCAGAACAAAAGAATATTCAGATTGCTTTTGAGAATTTAAGTAACATTAAAAATTTGAAAATAGTTTTAAATAAATTCACTTTAAATAATGTAGGCTATTGTTATGATAGTTGTCATCATATAAATTATGCCCCGGATGAAGATTTGTTGGGAATGTATGGAAACCGGCTGATGGCAATTCATTTACAAGATAACGGCGGGAGCCATAATCAACATCAATTACCATTCGACGGCAATATTAATTGGGATACAGTTATGGAGAAAATTGCCTGTACAGGATACCGGGGAGCTACAACTTTAGAACCAATGAATTGGGATTATTCTCATTTAAATATTTGTCAGTTTTTAGAATTGGCTTATGAAAGGGCAAAAAGGCTTGATTACTTGCGAAAATAATGTAGGTGATGAAAGGATGAAAATAGACGGGGAGTTCAATCAGATTTCTGATTGATTCTGAGGGTTTGGGAGATGCTCCCAACAAGCAAAAATGCATTTTGTGTGTACAAATGCACTGCTTGCCAAGTTGTGAATATAGAAATGAAATTAATCTTGAATTTAGAAAGAACAAGGAAAAGAAGAGGATGCCGATTATAAAATTGTATACTGGATTGGCATTGAAACGCTTGAAAAGGTTTAGTAACATAAAGCCTTTCCAAGCGTTTTCTTTCACTTTCACGGCTTTGAATGGAATATGATGTAGTCAGGATCGGTGAAATTTTTGAAAAAGTATGGTGGAAATGGACAAAAGTCCAGTATTTTGGGAACGTAATTTGATTTCAAGTGGATTATGCTTAGATTAAATAAAAGGTCTGGCCTAATCTAAGAATCCTTCTCATAGTATGGGAGAGAAGGACAGGCGAGGTAAGGGGGTGTAGCTTTCGCTTGAAACGGACGAAATTAAATTATCGTTTTCATAATCCAAATTCAGCGGAAGATACTGCAGATTTCCTATGCAAACTTTTAATAGAAGCAAATGTCGGGAAGGTAGAGAGGGCAATAGAGGAGGCTGCATTATATCCAGAGAGCAAAGATTACATATTAGAGAACTTATCGGAAAATAAGGAAAAATTATGTGTGGGGTAAGAGGAGCAAGGTGAGAGCCTTGCTTTTTGCTTTGATATCTAAAAGAAATGAATAATCAACACTTAAATGAGAAAAAATCACGTTTGAGTGTTGATTATTTTGAAAAAATGCATATAATAAAAAATAGAAAAGAAGATGAGGTAGCAATTATGTTGATACAATTTAATTTTAAAAATTTTAGATCTTTTAGAGAAGAAGTAACTTTGGATTTGTCTGCCACTAAGATGACAGAATTTTCTGAAAGAGTTGTGACCATCGGAAGTGAAAAGATACTGCCGGTTGCTGCCATTTATGGAGCAAACGCAAGTGGCAAGTCAAATATATACAGTGCATTTGAGTATATGGCCGAGTATGTAGTGGATTCTTTCAAGTACGGAGATGAGGAAGAGAAGTTTGAGGAGTATAGACCTACTCCGTTTTTGTTTGATTCCACGTCAGCAGATGCAGAGTCCAGTTTTGAGGTCTATTTCACTATTCCTGGAGATAAGAACGAGAGGACATATAATTATGGATTCTGCGTTGATCAGGAAGGTGTAACAGAGGAATGGTTGAACTCTAAGGCTAAGACAGCCAGAAAGTACAGTACAGTATTTTATCGTGGAAATTCTGACAATGAATTAGATTTATCAGGCTTGCCGAAGAACAGCAGGGATAATATAAAGATTGCGCTGGAAAAGCAGGTGTTGATTGCTTCTTTAGGAGCTAAGTTAAAAATTAGCAAATGTAAGGCAATCAGAGACTGGTTCTTGATAAATGAATTTGCAGATTTTGGTGATCCGGTTACTAACTTTTTCTTATCACGTAGATTGCCAAGAGGCTTTGTGGATGATAAGAACGTTCAGCAGAAGGTTGTGGAATACTTTGCGTCTTTTGATGAACATATTAAGGATTTTCGGGTAGAAAAGGTTCCGAGTGATGGTGAATCAAAGGAAGAAAAATATAAGATTAATGCGCTTCATAAGAAGATTGATTCTGATGAAATGGCAGAGATACCTTTGGGCGCAGAGTCGGCGGGAACGTTGAAGATGTTTGCTCTTTATCCGGAACTGCAGGAGGTATTGGAAAAGGGAAGCGTATTTTTCATTGATGAATTAAATGCCCGCCTGCATCCGCTTTTGGTAAGAAATTTTTTGCTTATATTCTTGAACCCGAATATTAATATTAACCATGCACAACTTGTATTTACAACGCATGATACCTGGCAACTTTCAAATCAGTTGCTGCGTCGTGATGAAATCTGGTTTGTTGAAAAGGATGACCGAGGTGTTTCAACATTATATTCTCTTGCAGATTTTGTGGATGAGGATGGAGCACGTATTCGTAAGGACGAAAGCTATGAGAAAAATTATCTGATTGGTAAGTATGGTGCTATTCCGACCTTAAAGAGTATTGATATGTTTAAGGAGGGGTAGGAATGGCAAAAGGGGATAGAACAGGGAACAGAAAAACAAGAGAACAAAGAAGAAGGCTTAAAGTGCCGGAGCTTGGATATTACTTGATTGTTACAGATACAGAAGCAACAGAGCGTTGTTTCTTTAATGGGCTTCATCAGACATTGCCAGAACACATTAGAGGCAAGCTGGTTATTAAGGTTGTGGAAACCAAAACAAGAGCTATGATTGATAAATGTTTGGAGCTTACAGCTTATGAGGCACAATATCGTATTCCCTGGATTGTATTCGATAGAAATCAGGTGATAGAATTCGATGAAATCATAGCTGAGGCAAAGAAAAAAGGGATACAAGTAGGATGGTCTAATCCGTGTTTTGAAATATGGATGTATGCCTATTTTGGAGCTATGCCGGCGATAAAAGAATCTTGGACATGCTGCTCGGAGTTTGGACGAGTATATGAAAGCAAAATCGGGCAGAAATATTCTAAAGCAGATGAAAAGATGTATGAGAAAATCTGTAACGTAGGTGATGAGGAAAAGGCAATACAGATAGCACAGCAGAAGTTGGAACAGCATGAACGTGAAGGTAAAACAAAACCATCAGAGATGTGTCCGTGTACGACGGTGCATAAGCTGGTGGGAGAGATAAAAAGAAAAATATATTAAAGGAGAAGGCGTATGTTTGAAAAGTATACTAAAAAAACATTTGATCTTTTGAAAAAACAGCATAATATACTTGTGTTAGTTGGGAACGGTTTTGACGTTGCACTACTTAAGAAGCATAATGTTGGAAAAATGAAAGGAAAAACTTCTAGCTATATAGATTTCTATGAATATATAAGGTATTACAATTTTTCGGATGAAAACAATATTCTTTTTAAACAAATGACTCGAGATAGAGAAGAACATAGGAACGATTGGAGTGATTTTGAACTTACAATTAAACGATTGGTTGAACGGCCAGATATTTCGGTTAGTGAAATTGAAAGATGTGTAGATGAGTTTCAAACATATTTTACAAGATTTTTAAATGATTTAGTTGATGCAGATGTATTACTTGAAATAAACAAAGACTCAAAGGATAAAAAACTTGCAATTCAAAGTTTCGAGCGTTTTTTAAGAGATTTGCCAGATAATAGTTCCTTGGAATTCCCTAGTAAAACGGGACATTATGATTTGTATAATTTTATGTTCTTCAATTTCAATTATACCGCATTATTAGATAATTATATATACTTGGATAAGGGACAATTTGATCCGCATGAATGGACATCGGCCGATCGACATTTTACTTTTTATCCAGAATTTGTAGAATCATCAACTCCTACACGATGGTCGTCATATCTAGTAACCAACCTTGTGCATCCACATGGACAGCAAGACATTCCAAGATCAATTTTGTTTGGAATGGATGTGCCCGAGTATAATAAAGGTACTTCTAGGGAAAAGAGACTTATCAAATCGTATTGGGCTCGTTATGATGTTATGTATAAATCATATTTTGAAGATGCAGAATTATTTATAATCTATGGAATGTCGATTTCGGAATCTGACGGATGGTGGATGGATCAGATATTTGATGCAATTCTTCAAAGAAATGCAGAATTAATTATCTATAAATATGGAGATGAAAAAGAGGAATATATTAAAAATTTATTCATTTTGGCAAGCATTAGACATGCTACGGCTACAGATAAAGAAAAAGAGGATGTAAAAGCACGAATTCATGTCGTTACATTTAAGGAGAATGATACATATTTTCTTGGTACTGTGAAAAAATAATGCTATTAAGATGGATTATTAAACGGATGAGATTATTGTAATGAAAAATGTTATAGTGTGAATTTATATGCTTATAATAGGGTCTCATGTGTTAGGGTTATGCTAGCTATTAGAAAAGAATAAGGCAAATTTTAATTTCTATTATAATCCCTCAGACACTTTCATACACTGTAAAAAAGTATCCTGAGGGGTTTTCCTTTGAAAGACTATATTGAAGAACGAGCTATAGAGATAGCGGGCTATATCATCGAGCACAATGCCACGGTGCGGCAGACCGCGAAGGCCTTCGGCATCAGCAAAAGCACGGTACATGCGGTTGTAACAAAATAGAGTGCTTAAAGAAGATATTAAAAAGGCAGTTCATTTGGAATATAGAATAGATAAAAAGAAGGATAACTGTGAAAACGGTTATCCTTCTTTTCTATAATTGCTCAAGGAATGTCAGTAGCGCATTATACTGTTCGGAATTCAATTTAGAAGAAGCAGTTAACAGTGCGGATTGCTTTTCTGTAAGATGGATTGCCTGATCTTCATTTTCCAGGAAAAACTGTGAAACTGTAATGCCGAAAGCATCACATATTTTTACAAGAGAAGGAATCGTAGGAAGCATTTGCTTACGATACCAGGAAGAAATAGTGGACTGCGTAAGTCCGGAATGTTCTGCAAGCTGATATTCTGTCCAATGATGTGATTCTCTTAATTCTGTTATACGTTCCAGTACATTTATCATCGTTATCACCATACTTAGTTTATGCGTTAATTATAGTAAATATTATCGTTGTAAAAGAATACTAAAAGACGTATAATAAAAACGACAATAAGAAGCATAGAGAATGATTAAAGAGATGTAGTAACATTTTTATAAATAAATCTATAGGACAAGAGTGCTGGCTATGGGAATTGTTGAAGACTTTAAAAATATAAGAGGCAAGTAAGAAACGTAGGAAGATGAAAAGAACAGGCTTAAAGAAATATGAATATGCGGATGTGGAGCATTTTACCTCTAAACCTGGATTGCGTATTAGAAAAATAATGAATAAAAGCTGGCACATTTTTCTCAAACTCGGAACAACAAGAAAGATACATATTGTAGATTACCCACAATTACAAAAAGGGAAAAATTATATTTTTGCCTGTAATCATTCTTTTGATGAAGATGTGATCTCCACATTGTATGCAATAGACCGTAATGCCTATGTATTGAATGGCTCAACAGACCAGACAGAGCATAATCCTAACTTCTTTGCATTATGGGCAAATGGAATGATTTATGTAAACCGATGCGATTCGGAAAGCAGACGACAGGCAGTGCAAAAAATGAAAAGAGTCCTGAATGCTGGGAACAGTATCATGCTGTTTCCAGAAGGTGGATATAACAATACGGAGGAGAAGCTGATAAACCGACTATTTGCCGGACCCTGGCTACTGGCGAAAGAATGTGGAACGGAGGTCGTACCCATTATCAGCTTTAATGACTATGGATCAAAGGATATTTATATAAGTGCTGGCAGTCCCATACAATTAGACTTATATGAAAAAGAAGAGGCAAGAACGTTGCTTCGTGATGCAATGGCAACAATTCTCTGGAAACTGATAGAAGATTATGCGGTTCCACTGAAAAGAATGGATATACCGGGAGATTTGCATACTTTCTGGATGGAAGTTCGAAAGCAGGTTTATGAATGTCAGGACTGGTACAACGATGTGTGGGAAGAGGAACTCACAACCTACAAAGGAAAAATTCCGTCTCCGGAGGAAGTTAATAAATTTGTAGATAAGGTACAGATTAATGCGGCAAATGCATGGGTGCTGGCTCCAAGACTGGTTCAGCGCCAGAGGGAACAACCGTGTGATTTGATTGCGTTCTTGAAAAAGAATGTGATGCTGAAATAGAAAAATGATACTTGATAAAGGGGGAAGATACTATGAAAGAAATGTTTTTAAGAGCGATATTGACAGTAGATGAAACAATGAACACGGTGACAATGATTTTGTCTATTGTGAGTGGAATATTGGCAATTGTTGCGGAATTTAAAATTCGTTCACGAAGAAATAAAAAGAGCTGGGTTATAAAATTGATTATTATTGTGTCAATCATAGTGGTTACTTGTACTGTCGTGCGAAAAAATATTACACAAGTGCCGGATATAGTAGGAAAGACTTATAGTGATGCCTGTAATATTCTTAGCAATAATGACCTGAGCTATAATCTGGTGTTAGATAATGGTATTTATGTTATGGAACAGGATCCGGTTGCCGGAACAATTGTTAAAAGGAATTCTCGAGTGGAGTTGGTCACAGAGCCAATAGGAAATAATGCCGAAGTGAAACGTATATGGGAAGAAAGTTTAGATGTTTCCTATGGAAATATTGCAGTGACATTTAAGGACACAAACATTATTTTAGAAGATTCCGGGAAAACAGTACAGTGTTACGGTAATGTTCTGGAGGACTATACTGTGAAAAAAGCGTACCTATTGGAAGAAACAGTAGGGGTCGAGTATCACGACTATATATTAGATGACAGTGTGATGATTTTTAAGAATATTCCGCAAGGCATTCCATTTAAACTGATAGTTTTGTTGGAAGGTTATGAGGAGGCAAGCACGGAAGTGACAATCTCTTCACAAAATATGGAAGGCGGTACTTATCACTTTACCTGGGCAATGATGAGTGACCACACGGAGACATTGCTACCGACCATATTCTATGTGGCAGATGGTGATAAGAGCACAGCTAATAATGTGAAATATCTGCAGGATGTCCAACTATGGGTACAATGGCCTGACGAAACAGTATGGAATGGGGATTACTATACAGATAGAGAAGGTGCATTCCCTTATGGAATATTGATTAACAGAGATCAAACAATCCGGGTCAAATTAAAAGATCCCTTTGAAAATGGAAATGAATATGAATGCGAACTTACACTGCATGTACCAGAGATAGGTGAAGCTAATCCCAAAAGTATTATTTTTGTGAAGAAGAACGGAAGTTGTAATGTAAGCAGCACGGACGAATACTTTATGTGGTAACTTAGGAGAAAATTCAAATGAAAAATGAAGCAAGAAATGAAATGACAGGTTATCCTTCTATAGATAGACCATGGTTAAAATACTACAGTGATGAGGCAAAAAAGACAAAGATTCCTGAATGTACAATCTATGATTATTTATGGGAAAGCAATAGAGAACATTTGGATAATGTAGCACTAAACTATTTTGGATATAAAATTCCATATAGAAAGATGTTTGAAGAGATAAATAAGGTTGCACAAGCATTCGCTAATTTGGGCATAAAAGAAAATGATACTATAATAATAGCTGCTGTTACAATACCAGAGGTAATATATGCTTTTTATGCATTGAATCAGTTAGGGGCAATTTCAAATATGGTTGATCCAAGAACTAGTGAAAGAGGCATTCAAAAATATATATTAGAATCAAAAGCTAGATATATTTTAACGCTGGATATTCTTGCTGAGAAAATACAAGGTGCTATTAGAGATACTTCCATTGAAAAAATGATAACGGTTTCTGCAACGAATAGCTTTGTAGGAGTACGAGGTATAATATTTGACATAGTAAATACAAAATCCCACAATGTTAAGAATGTTTTGCCATGGAAAAAATTTATAAATAACAGGAATAAAGTAGTGGAAAAGTCTTCGTACAGAAAAAATAAATGTTGTGTTATTGTGCACACAGGTGGAACTACGGGATCTCCCAAAGGAGTAATGCTTACTGATGATAATTTGAATGCAATGGTTATAAATGCAAAGGCAAGTGAAGGAGATTATGAAATTGGAAATAAATTTCTAAATATTATGCCTCCATTCATTGCATATGGCTTAGTAAATGGAATACATATGATTTTATCTTGTGGTATGGAAAATATTTTAATTCCTCAATTCAATCCGGATAAATTTGATAAACTGTTGATTAAATATCATCCTACGCATATTTTAGGTGTACCTACCCACTACGCAAAGTTGTTTGAAAGCAAAAGGCTAAAAAACAAAGATTTATCTTTTCTGAAAATTGTTGGTGTTGGAGGAGATTCTTTAAGCGTTGAGATGGAAAAACGAATTGAAGAATACCTTCATATGCATGGAGCAAATATAACGGTAGCAACAGGATACGGAATGACAGAAGTAAGCGCTGCTGCTTGCGGGTTCCATAAAAATGCATATAAAGTGGGGAGCGTAGGAATTCCTTTCTTAAATACGATAATACGCATAACAAATATAGAAACACTGGAAGAACAGAGCTATAATGAACAGGGAGAAATATGGATTTCTTCTCCAACAGCTATGCTTGGATATGATAATAATGAAGAAGAAACAAAGAGAGTTGTATATACAGATGCTAATGGAGTGAAATGGATTCGTAGTGGCGATATAGGACATATGGACGAACAAGGATTTCTGTATATAGATGGAAGAATCAAAAGAATTATTATTCGTCATGACGGCTTTAAGGTATTTCCAACCCAGATAGAAAATGTTATTGCTACATGTCCAGAAGTGAAAACATGCTGTGCAATTGGAAGAGCAGATAAGGATCATTCACAGGGAAAATTACCGGTTGTGTATATTACGCTATCACGAGAAAAAAAGGATAAGATGAAGTTAAAAGAAGAATTAAACTCATTATGTAAACAAATGCTTCCGGAATATATGCAACCAATAGATTTTGTATTTATAGACAAAATGCCACTAACAGCTAATGGGAAAGTAGATTTTCATGAACTGGAGGGTATAGAACTAAGTAATCGTTTATAATAAGATATAGAATGCCGGGTGTGCAGAAGAAAGTGTAGCAGCATCGGAGGAGAAGGAGATAGATGCACCGGAGGAAGAAATGGTGAATATAAGGCGAAGAAGAGCAAGGTAGAGATGCCTTGCTTTTTCTATGAACAAAATTGGTTCCTAATATTGACTTCAAGTCAAAATTAAACTATAATGAATAAAAATAAATTATAAGGTGTAATATGAGAACAAATTCTATTCATAAAGAGATAAAGATGAATTTGGCACGTTCTGGTATGACACTAACCGAGGTGGTTAGTAGAATGAATAAGAACCGTTCCGAAGAAAATCAAACAACTATACAAAACATATCAAATAAAATCATGCGTGGGACAATAAAGTATTCCGAAATCTTGGAGATAGCTGCCATACTAAACATGAGTATTGTATGGACAGAGAAAAGTGAGGAGGAAATACAAAATGTATGATGAGATACTTAGTAATTATACGGATAGCGAGATAGTACAGATATGCAAATTTTTAAACAAGGATTATAACATATATGAACCGGATGAAGTACGATGGGAAAAAATAAAATACGCATTTTATAAAACAAGCGAGCAAACAATTAGTGAATTGCAGAAGGAAACTTTTTCTAATGAGTTTATTAATCGCCTTATGCTTAAGTATTATGCATGCGAAAGAGTAATAAAATATCATTTTATAAAATATCTCAAAAATGCAATTCATGATATTGTAGCATTTGAAATGTCAATTGGAGATAGTAGAATTGATATCTGCCGTATTAATGGTAAATTATGTGCATATGAAATAAAGACAGAGTATGATAATTATGATAGACTTGAGACTCAGATGAAAGACTATTTTAGTGCATTTGAGAGAGTTTATATTATTGTTCCAATACAAAATGCGGAAACTGTACAATCGTACATTCCTTCACAATGTGGAATAATTACATATAGACTAGATGAAAGTGGTAATATGATTTTTGCATATAGGCGTTCAGCACAAGATAATAAATGTGATATTGATTTCTGTTTAAATAGTTTATCTAGTAGCGATTTGGTAAAAATAGTAAAATTTCTTAGATTAAAGCCGCTTAAAACAAAAAATGAGAATCTTGAGTTGTTACTAAGTGTTGCTAAAGAAAAAAATATATGGGCCATATATAAACTTTTTTTGAAAGAAAAGTATAAGGAACAATGGAATTACTTGAGAGAAAATTTTGATAAGATTTTACCGATTGATTGTCAGAGCTTTTTTTCGTCTAAGATGAATCCTGATTTGTTATATGAAAGAGAGAAGAATCATATGGCTTGTTTATAGCCATATGATTCTTCTCTCTTTTAGAGCCACTCCTCTTTTATGCACCTGTTTCATACATGGTATAAATATAGTGCAACATAGTAATCATTTTCCATTGTCCTTGGTTTTTTCCGCTTTTGACTCCTGCTAGTATAGAAAGGATTTCCTGACAACCAGGGCAATTTTTGTGATGTTTATCTGTATATTCTTCCCAATATTCGGATGCAACAATGCTTGGTGCAATATAGTCTGGAAATTCAGAAAGTTGTGCAGTTCTGCCTTTAAAAGCAACAAAGAAATTGTTGTCGTTTGAGTAATAAACTCCGGCGGGACTAATGGCACCGCCTGTTGAAGGGAGAGATGCTACTATACAGGCATAGTCGCCAAAACCATCAAATTTATTCATGATGCTTGTATTATATAGTTCTTTCAAGCTATTATCAATCTGAGCAATAGGTTCTTTATCCGCCATTGACTTATTTGTTAATGTTTCTGGACGATTTGCGTTAACAACTACAGAAATGAAATTTCTCTGTTTTTTGCTGTCTGATATACGTTTGTATATTTTTTTGAATACCGGGTTCATATGTGAAGATGATTCGATATCTAATAAAACGATATCCTTTTCAGTTATTAAATTTTCAACATGTGAAAAGATATTCTCGAAATCTTGTGTTTTTATACGAAATGCTACTCGAGGAAATGTTTTTCTGTATTCACTAACCTCGTAAGTGATTCTATTTAAAGATGGATTTTCACTCAAATAGGAAATGACAGGAATCACTCTTTGAGAAAAGGAGCTTAATTTGCACATTTCTTCTATACAAAAATCTACTTGACGAGTTGATAATGTGACATAATTTCTTACAGCGTCAGTCGTGCTATTCAGTTTTGTTGATTTCAAGAAATCAATCATAAGTGTCATGGAGGAATTGACATTCAATAATTCAGCCAAATCATCCAAAATAGTATTTTTATTATTGGAACGAGTTTTTTCTTGTATTAATTCAACTAATGGAAGGACAGAGGTGCTATTAAAGACACCTATTTCCGCCAATTGAGATAATACACTCATTTCGATTGTTCGGTTTTTTAATATAGGAACATACATATCAGATGCCTCCCTTCGCTTTATAATCTAAGTGATAAGCTAAGCCTTCGAGTCCTGGATATATGAAAGAACGGTTAATTCCAAACCAATCTAAATCATTAACAAAATCTTTGATAATGTTGTTTGGAATGATTAATTTATCTACAGCGCAGAACTCGTTGTTAATTTTTGTTTTATCTAGCGGAACAGTTGGATTTTTATGTACTGTAAATACACCTTTTTGTGCTATGATTCTTGGATGTATATAGCTTGGTGCATAAAGAACTACATCGTCTTCATCTGCCAAAGAAAAAACATCTAGAACATCAGCGGTATTGGAGTTAAATTGTGTTTTGTCAACAACGTATACTGCAACATCATTTCCGTTTGAGTTTTCTGTGGCAAAATATGCTGCTATAAGTGGATTTTCTGTCCAATCTAAAAACCTTGTAGGTAAGCCGTGATGTTGTCCTATAGTCCATTGATCCCAAGTACTTATATTTCTTAAATCCATATATGGGACGGACATTTTAATGAACTCATTCATAATTTGTTCTTCCATATCCTGCAAGTCATCTACAATAGATTTTGCTTGACACCTTGCAACATACGGTTCGCGGCCTATTTTGGGTACAAGTAAATAATCTAGATGATTCATACCGCGAAAAATATGATTTCTAGTATAGTTTTTCTCTACATATGATAAATAGTCAATAAAGGAATTAATAGTTATTTCATTCAAATATTAAGCGAGCCTCCTTTTTGTCTATAATATCAATATTATACAACATATTGCCTTGAAATACTAGTAGTTATGCATATATGATCGGGAACAGGGGGATATTAGAACGCAAAAAATTTACGTCAAAGGATAAAAAAGGAAGAATTTTTGGAGTAGTGCCAATCCCTATCATAACCCCTCAGCTACTTTCATACACTGTAAAAAAGTATCCTGAGGGGTTTTCCTTTGAAAGACTATATTGAAGAACGAGCTATAGGGATAGCCAACTATATCATCGACCACAACGCCACGGTGCGGCAGACTGCCAAGGCCTTCGGCATCAGCAAAAGCACGGTACATAAGGACGTGACGGAGCGGCTGGCCCAGGTGAATCCGGCGTTGGCGAAGCAGGCGCGGAAGGTATTGGATGTGAATAAATCCGAGCGTCATATCCGCGGTGGACTGGCTACCAGAGAGAAGTATCTGCATCAGCACTAGATATTCGATGAGACAAATCATTCTATACGGGAAAGTGTCTTGAAATACCGGGTACCAACTTATATAATGGATACATAGCTATATGGGACATAAGATACAAAAGATATCAGGACCTTTGCGCGGCAGAATCACTTATGAGGAGAGAAAAAACGAAATGGCAACAGAGTTTCTGAATGATGCACGGAAAGAGATCGAGAGACGGACAGAAGACTTCTACGGGGAATTAAAAGCATTCTATCAGGGCAACGGGGAAGCGGAACAGAACCTGATGGAGCAGACAACCCAGCCTTTCTGGCAAAGTCTGCGCCTGAGCAGAAAAAGACTGCAACAGCGGGAACTGACGGTGGATATGGAGATGCAGGAGCCGGCACGACTGGCGGACTATGATGGTCCCTGGAAGGATGGTTATGATTATAGCTGCCGCCGTACCCAGCCGGTAAAAATGAGACGGACTTATTACCGCAAGGGAAAAAAGATTGCGTTCCTAAAGACACCGGAGATTGCAGCGGCAAGCTTTTTGAAAGCGGATGTGCAGGGAGATATGGTTATCTGCCCTAACTGTGGGCATGAGGGAAAACTGACCAGCTATATCGATGGCTGTGATGCCTGCGGGGCAAAGTTTCTCGTCAGTGATTTTGAGACAAAGGTATCCGGATTTTCTCTGGAGGAGGACGCAAGACAGAAAAGTATTTCCAACTTTATGAAAGCCGGTGCTGTGGTGGGAATTACAGCGATTTCTCTTGCGGTACTGGCCATCTGTGCGGGCGGCATTATGTTTTTGCTGTTGGCGTTGGGCAGGAACGGATACAATGCGGTAAAGGCAGCTGCAGCCATGATGCTGGGAATTGGTCTGGCTCCGGTATTTTTCCGGTCGTTGTTTTACATGCTCATTATATTTATTGTAATGTTGATCGTGATGGAGACTCGCAGAAAGCCGAGAATTCAAGACGAATCGAAAGTAAAGGCCGCAATCCCGGAATTCTCCACGGGTAATTTTCTTCAGAATCTGGAATACCAGCTGCGAATGATCCATCTGGCGGATACGGCAGAGCAGGTACGCTTTTTCGCATCCTGTGATCTGGATACGGTGGTGGCACGGTATCAGAATGTGGTGGACTGTTGCATTTGCGGTGTGCGTTTTCTGGAGGCGGAGACACGGGGAGAGTCTTACAGAATCAGCGTGGAAGTGAGGACCCGATTGACACTGGATACAGGAAAGAAGATCCGGAACCGTTATGAGGAGATCCGGCTGGAACTGGAAGGCAGACAGGATGTGGTAACGCAGCACAGCAGGGCACTCCGGGAATATAAATGCCCCAACTGCGGAGGCAGTGTGGACATTTTGGGCGGCGGAGTCTGCGAATACTGTAATACCGCGGTGGACTACCGAAATTTTGGCTGGATCATCACTTCTTATACAAATCTGGGGCAGCCAGAGAATCCTTTTGCGAAAATACTGGCGGGAGCACTGGGAAGTTATCTGCTCATTTTGCTTTTGAGTCTGGTACTCATGGCGCATTCCGAGGATGGAAAAGATACTTTTGAGATCTTACAGAGTGTCCGGATGTCAACGGAATATCTGAAAGCGGTGCAGCAGGATATTATCTATCCCGATGCTGTGATTTCAGATTGTACGGAGACAGACAGCGAAGATGGAACTTTTGCTTCAATAAAGATGTACTCCTGTGGGGACCGGGATGCAGTAAAAGAAGCCTACAAAACTGCACTGTTGGAAAAGGGATTTCTGGAGATGCAGCAGTACCCGGAGGGATTTTCTGTCTTTTTGCCGGAGGATCCGTCAGAATATGCCGTGGATTCGGAAGAAGGAATGTTCTATCTGGTGATCCGCGCAGAAAATGCATCGGAGGGAATTACAGTAACTGCGACCTTGGTGGATGAAAATTGGGACCCGGTGCAGGAGTAAAACAGAATACGTGAATACGACAAGGGACCCGGGCGAAAGCTTCCGGGTCCTTTTTAGAGGGAAAGTGTTTGTGGTTAGCTTATTGGGTGAGAGGAATTCTGTGGACCACCCTGCGATAGAGCTTCCACAGGAGCACAGCAGGGAAACTGATTGCCAGATATGCTGTGGATAAAAGTCCGGTAGCACCGCCTACGATTGCAATAATTAAAATTCCGATATTCATGATGGATTCCTCGCTTTTTTGTCAGTCTGTAAAGTGCTTGCTGATTCCTTCGAAAACTTTACATACCGTATTATAGTAAATGGATCTCCCCGGGTGAATAGTTTTGCCAGACCCTTAACACTATTTTGTCGGGTTATTTACAGAATCTTTGCAACACATTTACAGAATCTTAACGGGTGGAAACGATCCCGGGAGTTAGGTTTGCAATAGTAGGGAATATCAAGTATAATAGAAAAAAATTGACTGTTGCTGACAAATGACAGTTTAAGAAAATGGGAGGTAGAATATGAGTATGACACTGGAACAGGCTAAGGAGAAGCTTGCAAAGTATGGTCAGGAACATGTTCTGAAGTATTACGGGGAACTTACCGAAGAAGAGAAGCGGGGGATTCTGGATCAGATCGAGGCTACAGATATGAGCATTTTGGAAGCTTGTAAGCACAAGGAGGATCTGGCAAAAAAGGGAGTGATCACCCCACTTGCTGCAATGCAGTTAGACGAGATTGAGGCAAACAGAGAGAATTTTACGGCGACCGGTATCGAAGCGATCCGTCAGGGCAAGGTGGCTGCGGTTCTGTTAGCAGGCGGCATGGGTACCAGATTAGGCTCTGACAATCCCAAGGGAATGTACAATGTGGGACTGACCCATGAGCTGTATATTTTTGAGTGTCTGATCAATAATCTGCTGGAAGTCGTACATCGGGCAGATGCATGGATCCATCTGTTCGTAATGACCAGTGATAAAAATAACGATGCCACTATCACCTTTTTACAGGAGCATGACTATTTCGGATACAAGGCGGAGTATGTGCACTTTTTCAAGCAGGAGATGGCGGCGGCTACCGATTACGAGGGTAAGATTTATCTGGAGGAGAAGGGCAAGTTGTCCACCTCTCCCAACGGCAACGGCGGCTGGTTCATTTCCATGAAAAATAACGGCATGCTGGATATCGTACATAACGAGGGAATTGAATGGCTGAATGTATTTGCCGTGGACAACGTCCTGCAGCGTATCGCGGATCCCTGCTTTATCGGTGCTACGATCCAGAGAGGCTGTGTCGTAGGCTCCAAGGTGGTCCGCAAGAATGCGCCGGATGAAAAAGTAGGCGTTATGTGCTTAGAGGACGGCAGACCTTCCATCGTGGAGTACTATGAGCTGACCGATGAACTGATGAATGCGAAGGATGAGAAGGGCGAACCCGCGTATAACTACGGAGTTATCCTGAATTACCTCTTCAAAGTACAGGATCTGGAGAAGATCATGGAAGAAAAAATGCCCCTGCACATCGTAGAGAAAAAGATCCCGTATCTGGATGAGAACGGAGAACCGGTGAAGCCGGAGACTCCCAACGGCTACAAATTCGAGAGCCTGGTACTGGATATGATCCACCAGATGGACAGCTGCCTGCCCTTCGAGGTAGTCAGAAGAAAAGAATTCGCCCCCATCAAGAATAAGACCGGTGTGGATTCGGTGGAGAGTGCAAGAGAACTGCTCGTTGAGAATGGCGTTGTGCTGTAAACATTTCGACAGCTTTTCACAACATAAGGTTATTGAGGAAACAACAGAATTACAGTAATCTGATACTGTAAGAAACGAAGAAATAATCTCATCCGGATCTGACAGATGAGAGATCGTGCGGTCGCAGCAGTGAACAAATGGTATTGTCTGGTATGCGGCGGATAGGAGAGAGTATGAGAATTTTGGTAACAGGTGGTGCCGGATTCATCGGCAGTCATACCGTGGTGGAATTACAGCAGGCAGGCTATGATGTTGTTGTATTGGATAATCTCTGCAATGCAAGTGAGAAAGTGATCCCCAGAGTAGAAGCCATCACCGGCAAAAAGGTTCCTTTTTATAAGGCAGACATTCTGGATCGTGAAGCGCTGGAGGAGATCTTTAGCAAGGAGCAGATCGATGCAGTTATTCATTTTGCAGGACTGAAGGCAGTCGGCGAGTCCGTACAGAAGCCCTGGGAATATTACGAGAACAATATTGCAGGTACATTGACTCTGGTAGATGTTATGAGAAAACACGGTGTGAAGAGCATCATCTTCTCTTCCAGCGCTACCGTATATGGTAATCCCGCATTTGTCCCCATCACAGAGGAATGCCCCAAGGGACAGTGCACCAACCCTTACGGCTGGACCAAATCCATGCTGGAGCAGATCCTGACCGATATCCAGAAGGCAGATCCTGAATGGAACGTGATCCTGCTTCGTTACTTCAACCCGATCGGAGCACACAAGAGCGGCACCATCGGTGAGAACCCCAATGGTATCCCCAACAACCTGATGCCTTACATCACACAGGTGGCAGTTGGCAAGCTGAAAGAGCTGGGTGTCTTCGGTGATGATTATGATACCCCCGACGGAACCGGCGTGCGTGATTACATTCACGTAGTAGACCTGGCAAAGGGTCATGTGAAGGCTCTGAAGAAGATCGAGGAGAATGCAGGACTGAAGATCTACAACCTGGGAACCGGCGTAGGCTACAGCGTTCTGGATATTGTGAAGAACTTTGAAGCAGCTACCGGTGTGAAGATTCCCTATGTGATCAAGCCCCGTCGTGCAGGCGATATCGCTACCTGCTATTCCGATGCTTCTCTGGCAGAGAAGGAGCTTGGTTGGAAAGCGGAGAACGGCATCAAGGAAATGTGTGAAGATTCCTGGAGATGGCAGAAGAACAATCCCAACGGATACGAAGAATAAATAAAACTTAGAAGACCGTATGGTAAAATACCACACGGTCTTCTTTTTGTATAGCGGTCACATTACTGAGATTATGCGACATACAGATACATGAAGATAAAGTGGCAGATACTTCCGCCCATGACAAATAAATGGAATACTTCGTGGGAGCCGAAGAACTTATGCTTTGCATTGAAGATTGGCAGCTTCAGGGCATAGATGACACCGCCAACGGTGTAGATGATGCCGCCCGCCAGCAGCCACAGGAACGCAGGCACTGACAGGGTCTTAAGCAAAGGTCCGAATACCAGAACACATACCCAGCCCATAGCAATATAGATCACGGAAGAAAACCATTTGGGACAGGTGATCCAGCAGGCTTTTACCAGCATGCCGACAGCGGCGATACCCCACACCAGGGCAAGCAGGGTATAACCTAATTTTCCACCAAGCACGATCAGACATACCGGAGTATAGGATCCGGCGATCAGTACGAAGATCATCATGTGGTCCAGCTTACGAAAGACACGCAGACTTCTTCCGGTGAGGTCTACGGAATGATAGGTGGCACTGGCACCGTACAACAGGATCATACTTCCCATAAAGATCGCCATCGCCAGGAAATTCTCCCATCCGGATTGGATTCCGGCCTTGACTAACAGCGGAACAGTTGCGAAAACAGCCATCATCATGGCAATAAAATGTGTAATGGCACTTCCGGGTTCTCTGATTGTGATCTGCATAAGATACTCCTCCTTTTTAGAACATTCTATCCGCAAAACAGATGTATTATTCGTTAGAATAACAACACATGCTTTTGTAAACTTCTACATGTAGTATTCAATACTACATCTAACAAAGCAAATACTACCGCAGAAAAAAGGAAAAGTCAATAGCAATTATCAGTCTTCTTCGATTACCTGTATTTCCAGATAGTCGAAATCAATAGATTCCACAAAACTGTCCTGGGTAAAACGGGTCTTGTTATGTCGTTTGAAATCAGAAATGTTCAGATCCAGCCAGATGGGCGTACCAAGATCAAACTGATGGCAGACTTCGTCCAGAGAGTGAAAAACTTTATGGGTACGGGTATCATCGCTGCCGTCCTCGATACAAATATCCTTCAGCATATGATTATTTTGAAATATTTTAGCCCACAGACGAAACATGTAAAATCTCCTTATAAACTTATCATTAAGAAATGGTGGTACAAAGGATTCTTTGCTTATAGATTATAATCGCAAGAAGAATTACCTGCAAGTAAAAAGCAATAAAACTGCCCAATCAATCTTAAAAAATGATAAAGGTTTTGTTAAAATTATACATTTTTAAAAGGAGGTATGCTATAATTATCATAAGTACATTTATGAATACGGAATTTTCGTGACGAAAAAGCGTCTATAGAAGTAAGAAATATGACAAAATGGTCGCAGAGCCTTCTGTGACAGAAGAGATTGAGAGGGAATATGGAGTTTAAGGTTGAAAATGGGGATGGAATCGATAGCTGGAAGGAGGTTACGCTGGTATACAGTGCGGCGCTGCGTCAGATGGAGACGAAGATGCAGATCCTGAATGATGAATTCCAGCATGTACATCAGTACAATCCGATCGAACATATTAAGGCACGGATCAAGACACCTGAAAGTATTGTCAAGAAATTGAAACGTTACGGACAGGAATCTACGATAGATAATATGGTAAAGTACATAAATGACATTGCGGGAATCCGCATTATTTGTTCTTTTACGTCCGATATCTACCGGATCGCGGACATGATCCGGGATCAGAGAGATATTAAGGTGATCGCTGTGAAAGATTACATTACTTATCCCAAGGCCAGCGGTTACAAAAGCTATCACATGATCGTAAGCATACCTGTATATTTGTCGGATCGTACAGTGGATACGAAGGTAGAAGTACAGATCCGTACAGTAGCCATGGATTTCTGGGCCAGCCTGGAGCATAAGATTCATTACAAATTCGAAGGAGATGCACCGGAGAATATCAAAAACGAACTGGTAGAATGTGCGCGCATGGTATCGGATCTGGATGCAAGGATGCTGTCTCTGAACGAAGAGATCCTGGCGATCAGCAAAAAGAGAGAAGAGGAAAAACAATTAAATAGCGGAACATCCAAATAATGCAAAAGCTTCTGCTGGTGACATGCAAAACCCCCATAAAATGAGGAGTGCCCAGACACCTTTCGGCGCCTGGGCTATTATGAAAAAATTTATCTTATATGCTTTGTTATCCGGAAGTCTTATCTCTTCCTTGACTGTAATTAAAGTATACCAATCGATTATGAACAAATTATGAACACGATGTGAAAACTTGGTGAATTTTACGAAAAAGCACAGAAACAGAAAAACAAATTGTACAAATTGCATAAAAACGAACATGCTTTGAAAACGCAGTATTCCTGGGGTTCTGGTTGTAACCGTGGGAGAAACATGGTAAAATAGGAGCAGTTGAAACGGAAAAAGGTTCACATGAGGGACGAATATGTTTGGAGGAAAATGGATGGATACTTTTATGGATAAACTTGCGCAAAAGCTGAATGCCCAGGAGATGATCAAGGCCAACTCCGCAGCGGATGCAGAGGAAATGGATCAGCTGAAGAATCAGCTGCGGGAATATGACGAATGCCTGGCGCAGATGCAGCAGGCCAATAAGGAACTGAGAGCAGTCAATCATGCGATGGAGACACTGATGTCCGAGACGATTGCTCCGGAGGTGACAAAGCTTTCCGAGGAAAGCGTAGCTGCCATTCGCAAGATGCAGCAGGAGAATACGGAAAAGCTGCAGGAGCTGCAGCAGGAATATACCACAAAGCTGGAGGAGATCCGACAGAACACGGAAGAACTGGAGGAATTGCGCAAACATCTGGATGAGAAACTGGACGGAAGTGATGAGAACGTCCATAAGGAGTGTGTAAAGGTATACCGCAATGTGCAGGCGGCTGTGGTGGAGGAAAATGAGAAGCAGACCGAAGCGATCGCAGGCAAGATCAAAGAAAGCCTGAACGGTAAATTAAACGGAGTGCTGGGAGTATCGATCGCTGCACTGTTGGTAGCTGCGGCAGATATTGTACTGCATGTATTGAGTATTCTTCATATCTTCTAGGAAATACGTAAAACGAGGTTAACTATGGGTAAAGAACTTTGGAAGCCGGGCAATATGTTATATCCGCTGCCGGCGGTCATGGTAAGTCTGGCGGATCAGGAGGGGCATCCCAACATTATCACCCTGGCCTGGGTGGGAACAGTATGTACCAATCCGCCCATGGTATCGATCTCCGTGCGTCCGGAGCGATATTCCTATCCGATTCTGAAGGAGACCGGAGAGTTTGTGATCAATCTGACTACGAAGGAACTGGTCTACGCCACGGACTACTGCGGTGTCAGAAGTGGACGGGATGTGGATAAATTTAAAGAGATGAAGCTTACAGCAGTCCCTGCATCCGTGGTGAAGGCGCCGATGATCGGCGAGAGTCCCGTGAACATCGAATGCAAGGTACGCCAGATCATGCCGTTGGGATCTCACGATATGTTTCTGGCGGATGTGGTAGCTGTTCATGCTGACGAAAAATATATGGACGAGAACCACAAGTTCCATCTGGAACAGGCGGAACCGATCATGTATTCCCATGGATCCTACTTTGGCTGCGGAGAATTATTGGGCACCTTCGGGTACAGTGTCCGGAAAAAAAGAACTTGACGTTTGGCACCAAGTCGGATATCATAAACATAAATATTTATTTACTACGAAGAAGTAGCATCAGACAGGCGTCTGGTGCTTTTTTTATGCGGAAAGTCTGGGTGAGTGTATGACACAGTTGGATAAAAACATAGCATTGAATCTCAAAAGAATTCGTAAGTCCAAAAATATGAGTCTGGATATGCTGGCAGAACGCACCGGAGTGAGTAAAAGCATGCTGGGACAGATCGAACGGGGAAAATCCAATCCCACGGTGTCCACTATAGGAAAAATCGTGGAGGGTTTGAAGGTGCCTTTCGAGCAGCTGATCTATGACAGAAAAGAGATCATGGTCATGCCCTCTCCGGAGGAGGCACCGGTCTTCAAGGAAAAGGAAGGCCAGTACCGGATCTATGTGATGCTTCCGTTTGATGCCGGCAGGAATTTTGAAATCTATCAGGGAGAACTGGACGGAAAAGCACAGATGGAAAGTGAATCCTACGGAGAACAGACATGGGAGTATCTGACGGTAGTATCCGGTGAGATCGAACTTATACTGGACGATCAGAGTTTTCATGTGAAAAGGGGAAGCTCACTCTATTTTGCATGTGACAGAAAACATGTATACCGCAATGCCGGTGAAGAGAAAGCGGTATGCAATATGATCGTCACCACACAGCATTAAACAAAACTTCCACGTTTTACAGCATCCTTTCCGTATTTTGCACGGATATCATCCAGAGCAGCATCCAGCTTCTGCTGTTTCTCAGAGCGTGGTGTGGTGTAATCAAACAGACTGAGCTGGACCGGTTCATCCTCGGGTACCAGCTTGGAGGTGCGTACACCCAACAGCCGGATGGGAGTTCCGTCCCACAGTTCGTCGAATAGGGAAACAGCACTTTCCAACAACAGATCCGGAGAGGCGGTAGGGACGGTCAGGGGCATCTGGTGAGAAACATTGCGAAAATCGCTGTAGCGGATCTCGGTACATACCTGGCCTGCCAGCTGATGGGAGGAGCGCAGGCGCTGCCCCACGGATTCACAGAGGGACAGTAATACCTTACGTGCGTCCTCTTCCGTCAGAGCATCACTGCTTAACGTGGTGGAATTGCCAATCCCTTTTGCTTTGGAAGGAACGAGTGCCACAACGGAATCGTCTATGCCATTGGCATATTTCCACAGACTACGGCCGTGGCTTTTGAGATGCGATTCCAAAATGACAGGGTCTGTCTTCGCCAGGTCACCTATGGTGAGGATCCCCAGTTTCCGAAGGGTTTCCGCACTGGAGTGTCCGCAGGTGAACAGGGCAGAGACGGGAAGCGGCCACATCTTTTCCGGGATCTCTTCCTGATATAAGGTATGTGTCTTATCCGGTTTTTGAAAATCCGAAGCCATCTTGGCCAGGACCTTTCGGTCCGAAATCCCAACATTTACAGTAAAATGAAATTTTTCCCGCACAGAATCACGAATGTAAGCAGCGGCAGCTTCCGGAGAGGAATACTGCACCGCGATCGGGGAATAATCCATATAACATTCATCAATGCTGACCTGTTCAATGTCCGGGCAGATACCTGACAGATGTTCCATGAGCAGCCGGCTTTTTTCGCGGTACATGGAATGATCCGGAGAGGCCATGACCAGATGAGGACATTTCCGCAGGGCGTTGACCACAGGCTCCCCCGTAGTGATACCGAAGGCCTTGGCGGGGATGGATTTGGCCAGTACCACGCCATGTCTGGTGGAAGTATCGCCCCCCACAATGGCGGGAATGGTGCGCAGATCCACGGAATCTCCCTGCGCCAGACGCTCCAGTGCCGTCCAGCTTAAAAAGGCGGAATTAACATCAATATGAAAAATAAGACGATCGCGGTCCGGCATAGGCAGCTCCTCTCTGCAAAACTTTTTCCAATATAGTTAGTATAGCATAGAATACGTCGGCGGAAAACATATAAATCGAACAGATATTCTTGCTTTACAAGGCATATAAATGCTGATAGAATCTATATGTTACAAAGTTATTACAACAGATCGGCATAAAAAAGTCCTATGTGGACATACTGATATAGATACAATAGATTGAGAAGGAATCCATGAAGAAACTGACATCTTACTCGAAGAGAGTAAAATATACATATGTGAAAACCACGCTGGTAACTATTTTTGTGAGTCTTTTTTTCCTAAAAGGATATACAGTGTTTGAGAAGACCGGAGAAAATTACTTTCATGTATTTTTGAACGGAACGGAGATCGGAACCGTAGGCGAAGCGGACAGAGCTGAACAGCTTTTAAAGGAAGCCAGAAGAAATATCGCTTCCCAGAGCGAGGATATGATTTTTATAGACGCAGATCTGAAGCTTGTGGGCGAAGAAGCTTTGTGGGGCACACTGACAGGGGAAGATACCATGCTGGCAGCCATGGAGCGTGAGCTGGAGAGCAGTATCCGTGAGACATCCCACAGATCTTATACTATGAAGGTAAATGAATACATGGTTAACCTGTCCAGTGTGGACGAGGTGAAATCTCTGCTGCAGGCAGCAGTGGACAAATATGATTCGGAAGAAAAATTCAGCGTGGAACTGACGCATGATGCACAGAAGGAATTCAATGTGCTTACCACAGAAGTGGTGAATCGTCAGGAACTGACCGCACAGGAAGAGCAGAAGGAAGAAGCCATCTATGCAGGTGGTGTACAGACAGCCCTGGATCAGGCCGGCACCCAGGCAGATCAACAGGAAGAAAAGGATTTCGAGGACTACGAGTTGGGTCTGATGACTATGGATTTTGAGGAGAAGGTAGAGATCGTGGAGACCTATCTGCCGGAAAGCATGCTGACACCGTTAGACCAGGCCATCGAAGATGTGATCAAGGATCAGGAGACTCCCGGAGAATACGAAGTTGTCAGCGGAGATACCCTGTCTGAGATCTCTATCAAAGTCAATATTCCCATTGACCAGATCATTGCCATGAACAGTGAGACGCTGACGGATGAGAATTCCACGATCCGTGTGGGAGACAAGCTGATCATTACCGTGCCGGAGCCCGAGCTGTCCGTGGAGCGCATGGAACAGAATTACTACGAAGAAATCTACGATGCAGATGTAATCTATGTGGATAACGATTCCTGGTATACGACACAGACCAAGATCTTACAGCAGCCTTCCGCGGGCTTCCGCCGCGTGGTGGCAGACGTATCCTATCTGAATGACAGAGAGGTGACCAGGGATATTCTGAAGGAAGAGGTTGTTATGGAGGCGGTTCCGAAGATTGTAGAACGGGGAACCAAGATTCCGCCCACCTATATCAAACCGATCTCCGGCGGACGTCAGTCGTCCGGATTCGGACGCAGAAAGTCACCGACCAAGGGTGCCAGCAGCTATCATAAGGGAGTAGACTGGTCGGTTCCTACCGGAACTGCGGTATTTGCATCCTGTGGCGGAACCGTTGCGAAAGCCGGATGGGGAAGCGGATACGGTTATTGTGTCTACATTAACCATGAGGACGGCAGACAGACCAGATACGGTCATTTAAGCAAGGTACTGGTCAAGGCAGGGCAGACGGTAAAACAGGGAGAACGTATCGCACTCAGCGGAAATACCGGTATCAGTACGGGACCTCATCTTCATTTTGAGATTCTGATTAACGGCAGCCAGGTGAACCCGCTCAAGTACCTGAATTAGGGTGTTGTATTTACAAATTCCCCAAAATGTGGTATAAGTGCTTAAGAAGGTTTTTTCTGATCTGAGAATAACAGAGGTAAGAACAATGGAACAATACGCAATCAAAGGCGGTAATCCATTAGTCGGAGAAGTGGAAATAGGAGGTGCTAAGAATGCGGCACTTCCTATTCTTGCTGCTTCCGTAATGACGGATGAGACTGTTTATATAGAAAATATGCCGGATGTAAGAGACACGAACGTACTTTTGTGCGCTATGGAGAACATTGGTGTGATCGTAAAGCGCACCGATCGCCATAAGGTGACTCTCAACGCATCCAATATCAGTGAACTTGTAGTAGAAGATGAAAATATCAAGAAGATCAGAGCTTCCTATTATCTGATCGGTGCTCTTTTGGGAAAATATAAGCATGCAGAGGTGGCACTTCCCGGCGGCTGTGATATCGGCTGTCGTGCCATTGACCAGCACATCAAGGGATTCCGTGCCCTTGGTGCGGAGGTGAAGATCGAGCATGGACTGATCAAGACCCATGCGGAGCATCTTCGCGGCAGTCATATTTATATGGATGTGGTCAGCGTTGGTGCTACCATCAATATCATGATGGCCGCTGTAATGGCAGAAGGCACTACCATTATCGAGAATTCAGCCAAGGAGCCCCATGTGGTAGACCTGGCGAACTTTTTGAACAGTATGGGAGCCAACATCAAGGGCGCCGGCACGGATGTGATCCGTATCAAGGGTGTATCCCATCTGCATGGTACCGAGTATGCCGTGATCCCCGACCAGATCGAGGCGGGCACATTTATGTTCGCGGCAGCGGTGACCAAGGGCGATGTAACGGTGAAAAATGTGATCCCCAAGCATTTGGAGTCTATTACGGCGAAGCTGCTGGAGATCGGCTGTGAAGTAGAGGAAGCGGATGACTGTATCCGCGTGGTGGCATCCAAGCCTCTGCAGCATACGCAGGTGAAGACTCTGCCTTATCCCGGATTCCCTACCGATATGCAGCCGCAGATCACCGTGGCACTGGGACTGTCCAAAGGGACCAGTATTGTGACCGAGAGTATTTTCGAGAATCGGTTCAAATATGTAGATGAACTGACCCGTATGGGAGCCAATATCAAAGTAGAGGGCAATACCGCCATCATTGACGGTGTATCCAGATATACCGGAGCGAATATTTCCGCACCGGATCTGCGGGCAGGTGCCGCACTGGTACTGGCAGCAATGTCTGCGGAAGGATTTTCTACAGTGGATGACATCCGCTATATTGAGAGAGGTTATGAAGACTTCCATCTGAAATTACAGGGACTGGGAGCGCAGATCGAGTTGATCGAAACCGAGAGAGATTTACGGAAGTTCAAATTAAAGATCGGTTGATCCTGTCGGGATTACTGATGCTACAACTGAGTGCGTGCTACAACTGAGAAAAAATGTCTGTTGACAAACAGGGCATCTCATAGTAAGCTAGCCTACGTAGAAAAGTTCATATAGACTTTCCCTTATTCAGAGTGGTGGAGATACATAGGATCGAGGAAGCCACGGCAACCCCGCATACGAGATGCGGAAGGTGCCCACCTGAGCGAGCAATTGTCGAACAATAAGAGGATTTGATCAATCGTTAAATCAGTCCGCTTAGTAAAGCGGACTTTTTTGTATCATTCAGAGCGACTGGCATCGAAGATGCGATTTTGCGAATATGGCGTTGGATGATAGGACTTTAAGTAACTTATACACCACTAGACCCTCTTCCCATAGGGAAGCAGAATGGAGGACAAATGGAAAAACGTTTATTTACATCGGAGTCCGTAACCGAAGGACATCCCGATAAAATCTGTGATGCTGTATCTGATGCGGTGCTGGATGCACTGATGGAGCAGGATCCGTTCAGCCGTGTAGCATGTGAGACCTGCACCAACACCGGTTTCGTACTGGTAATGGGTGAGATCACCACCAAGGCTAACATTGATATTCCCGCTATCGTTCGTAAGACCGTGACCGAGATCGGTTATGACTCTTCCGAGAAAGGCTTCGATGGCAATACCTGTGCCGTTATGGTGTCTCTGGACAAGCAGTCTGCCGATATCGCTATGGGCGTAGACAAGGCACTGGAAGCAAGAGAGAGTCATATGACTGACGAGCAGCTGGATGCGATCGGTGCAGGAGACCAGGGTATGATGTTCGGTTTTGCTACCGATGAGACTCCGGAATATATGCCGTATCCTATCTCCCTGGCACACAAGCTGACCAGACAGCTGACCAAGGTACGTAAGGACGGAACATTATCTTATTTAAGACCCGATGGTAAGAGCCAGGTATCTGTAGAGTATGATGAGAATGGCAAGCCTGTCCGTCTGGAAGCTGTCGTTCTGTCTACCCAGCATGACGAGCATGTATCTCAGGAGCAGATTCATGAGGACATTAAAAAATACGTATTCGATCCGATCCTGCCCACAGACATGATCGACGCAGATACCAAATTTTTCATTAATCCTACCGGACGTTTCGTGATCGGCGGACCCAACGGTGACAGCGGACTGACCGGTCGTAAGATCATCGTAGACACCTACGGCGGATATGCCCGTCACGGCGGCGGAGCTTTCTCCGGCAAGGACTGCACCAAGGTGGACAGAAGTGCCGCTTATGCCGCTCGTTACGTTGCTAAAAATATCGTAGCGGCAGGACTGGCTGAGAAGTGTGAAATTCAGCTGTCTTACGCTATCGGCGTAGCACAGCCTACCTCCATCATGGTAGATACCTTCGGCACCGGCAAACTGCACGATGACAAGCTGGTAGAGATCATCCGTGAGAATTTTGACTTAAGACCCGCCGGCATCATCAAGATGCTGGATCTGCGCAGACCTATCTATAAGCAGACCTCTTCCTATGGTCACTTCGGACGCACCGATGTGGATCTGCCCTGGGAGAAACTGGACAAGGTAGATCTGTTAAAAAAATATTTGTAAGTGGAGTGCCCTTTGCGACACATTTATGAATTGGGTGCATGGCTCGTAACGTAGGGCTTCCGTAAACCACTCGGGGAGTTCTGTTTGTATTATAAACGCCATTTTTTGCTAAAAAAATACAAAAACATGAGATTTTGCCATGTAAAAAGCAGTTATTTTCGCTGAGCGTGCAAAATGAAGAAATTCCGTACAAAAATTCCTGATTTGGGAACTTTTTTGTACGGAATTCATTGTTTTTAGGGTTTTTACACCAAACTGGAGAGCTACGAAAGCATAGCCACTCTAGAGAACAAGAAAGACCTGGCGTGGGCATTTGCGCACAAATCCCAGCCATATTCGATACGCGGGGCATAATCATCAATAATAGTCAATCAAGCCCCGGTTTTATTCGTTATGCGGGATGTAATTATCAAATCTTGTGTGTAGTGCCCCGCATCTTGGTTTAAGGGTACAGACCGGCTTGCCCATGTCACCTGTGCCCACGCTGAGGCAGAAGAAGGGTACAGACTAGCTTGCCCCTGTCACCTGTGCCCACACTGAGGCGGAAGAAGGGTACAGACTAGCTTGCCCCTGTCACCTGTGCCCACGCTGCGACGGAAGAGAGGCACAGGAGGGCGTTCGCCGCATAGGCAAAAGTAAAGACAGCGATTTGTGCGCAAGCGCCCATCGCTGTCCTCACTATGCGCGGCTCATTGCCCGCGTAACTCTCAAGTTAGCAAAGCCAAAAATACCACCCGGAAAGGAGTATATCACAAAACTCTCCGGGCGGTATTCTAAGGAACGATCAATGATTGCAGCAGTGGGTTATTTCGTCTCGTCAGCGGCTTCGGTTTCGGTTTCGTCAGTCTCTTCCTGTCCGTATGCACCGATATGGAACAGCTGCTGTTCACCGGAGGTTGTGACATGGACGCCATTCTCCTCCAGCTTCAGGTCTTTCACATACATGGTCTTGGTCGTCTGGGGCAGTGTTGCAAGATCGATCTCAATGGGCTCCAACAGATGTGCGGGATCAGCCTTGTAATGTACTTCGGACAACTCTGCTTCAAAGATACCCTGTACCTTGTCCTCATTCAGATATACAATAGGAACGGTAGCAGATACGACTTCACCGGCCACCAGAGCCTGGAAGTCCAGAGCCATATATTTCTTCGTCAGAGGATCAAAATCAATATTCTTCACCAGAACATCTACATTTTTTCCGTCCAGTTCCAGATAAGCCTGCGTGCCTTCTTTCGCGTTTTTAATGAAAGCAGCTGCATCCTTCTCTGTGAATTTCAAGGATACGTTTTCCTTCATTTCTTTGCCGTACAGGACACCGGTGATAAAACCGTCTCTTCTTAATTTCTTTGCCTTTTCCTCAGGATTTCTTTTCTCAGCTTTTAATGTCAACATAACAATTGCCTCCTCTATCTCTACGTTGGTTTGGTGTAGATGAGAGCTTGTCGGAAGTTCTTTTCACACTATGGTTATTATAGCACATATAGAACAAAGTAAACAGTAAAAATGTCACAAAAATAAGGAAGAAAAAGTAAAAATTACAAGCAAATTTCAAAAAATACTCAGAGAATGTCATCTTCACCATTGCATCATAAGAACATACTACAACATATACAACACGTTACAACAAGAAAGTAAATGGTTGCACGAAGCAGTAAAATAGGGTATACTTTTCGCAAATACATTTGAATTTACTGGGAGGACACAAGGATGGATATGAATATTGTATGCCTGGATCTGGAAGGAGTACTGGTACCGGAGATCTGGATCGCATTTGCGGAGGCCAGCGGGATCCCGGAGCTGAAGAGAACCACCAGAGACGAGCCGGATTACGATAAATTAATGAAATGGAGAATTGGGATACTGAAGGAGCATGGTCTGGGACTGAAGGAAATTCAGGATACGATCGCGAAGATCGACCCAATCCCGGGCGCGAAGGAATTCTTAGACGAGCTGCGCTCTATTACCCAGGTCATCATTATCAGCGATACCTTTTCACAGTTTGCCGGTCCTCTGATGAAAAAATTAGGTTATCCGACCATTTTCTGTAATTCTCTGGAAGTAGCTGAGAACGGAGAGATTACCGGATTTAAGATGCGTGTGGAGAATTCCAAATATACTACGGTCAAGGCACTGCAGTCCATCGGCTTCCAGACCATCGCCAGCGGCGACAGCCATAACGATCTGGGTATGATCCAGGCCAGCAAGGCAGGCTTCCTGTTCAAGAGTACTGAGCAGATCAAAAAGGATCATCCGGAGCTGCCGGCATATGAGACTTATGATGAATTGATGGCAGCGATCAAGAGCGCACTATAATAAAAGACATTATTTAAAATAAAAGACATCTTTCATTAAGAGAAAAGGAAGCAAAAAAGGAAGCGTGGGTATCGAGCAGGATGCCTGCGCTTTTGACGCCCACATTATACTAATTTGGAATGAGGTAATCATGGGAATGGAGCAGGAACAGACACCCCATAAGCGCCGTGTGCGGTATAAGGGAAAATATCCGAAAAAATACGAGGAAAAATATAAAGAATTACAGCCGGAAAAATACGGAGATACCATTGCCCATGTCATCAGCAAGGGCAATACGCCCGCAGGTATGCATAGATCCATTATGGTACAGGAGATCCTGGATTTTCTGAAGATCCAGCCGGGAGAGACCGGATTTGACGCGACGCTGGGGTACGGTGGACATACAAAAGCTATGCTGGAACAGTTACAGGGCCGTGGTCATATCTATGCCACAGATGTAGATCCGGAAGAGTCTGCCAAGACGAGGAAACGTCTGGCGGATGCCGGGTATGGAGAGGATATCCTGACAATTAAATTGCAGAATTTCTGTACCATAGATGAGATCGCAAAAGAGGCCGGTGGATTTGATTTTATCCTGGCGGATCTGGGAGTATCTTCTATGCAGATCGATAATCCGGAGAGAGGATTTTCTTTTAAGGTGGACGGACCCCTAGACCTGCGACTGAATCAGACACAGGGTATCAGTGCGGCCGAGCGCTTAGATACGATCAGCAGGGAAGAACTGGCGGGAATGCTCTATGAGAATTCCGACGAGCCCTACTGCGAGGAGTTGGCGAAGGCGATCACCGATGAGATCCGCAAGGGACACCGGATCGATACCACGACGAAGCTGAGAGAAGTGATCGAGAAGACCCTGGATTTTCTCCCGGAAAAGGAGAAAAAAGATACGATCAAGAAGACCTGTCAGAGAACGTTCCAGGCTCTGCGTATTGATGTGAACCGTGAATTTGAAGTATTGTATGAGTTCATGGAAAAGCTGCCGGGAGCATTGAAACCCGGAGGAAGAGTCGCGATTCTCACGTTCCATTCCGGTGAAGACAAACTGGTAAAACGAGCACTGAAAGAAGGCTGCCGGGACGGAATTTATGCAGACTATTCCAAAGATGTAGTGCGGCCCTCGGCAGAAGAATGCGCGCAGAACGGCAGAGCCCGTTCCACGAAAATGCGCTGGGCGATCCGGGCGGAAGAATAACAGACTGACAGATAGAGCAAAGGAGGTGTGGGAATGACTGTCATGGAATATATGAATGCACATAGGGAAGATATGGAGCCCTGCGAGTGCGTGATCCTGCCGGACGGCAGTGTAGAGGAACCGCAGCCTTCCCATATCAAGAAACTGGAAGAGATCTCCGGTGAAGATAAACTGACACTGAACAGTCGTATGGAGAAAAATATGGAGCCCATATTTTTCATGGTGGAGTATACCGGCTGTATGCTAGTATGGAGCACCCGTGTAGTGGTGCCTTCCCATCCCACAGCGGCACAGGAAGAGACACTGGAGAATCTGTATTTTGCGGCGATGCTTGCTCCGGGCTATCACAGAGAACAGGTAGGACCGACCTATGAGGAATGCGTGAAAAAAGCAAAAGAACTGCACTAGAAAGGGAACAGCAAAATGGCGTTTACCCATCTTCATGTCCATACAGAATACTCTCTGCTGGACGGATCCAATAAGATTAAAGAATATGTAGCCAGAGTCAAGGAACTGGGCATGAACAGCGCAGCGATCACCGATCACGGTGTTATGTACGGTGTGATCGATTTCTACCGTGCGGCAAGGGAAGCAGGAATTAAGCCAATCCTGGGCTGTGAGGTGTACGTGGCGCCCAATTCCCGGTTTGACAAGGAACTGACCGGCGGAGAGGACCGTTATCACCATCTGGTGCTGTTAGCGGAGAACAATACCGGTTATGCGAACCTGATGAAGATCGTCAGCCGTGGATTCACGGAAGGCTACTATTATAAACCCCGTGTGGATATGGAAGTACTGCAGCAGTTTCACGAGGGTATCATTGCGCTGTCTGCGTGTCTGGCAGGTGAAGTGCCCCGATTTATTTTAAAGGGCATGAAGGAAGAGGCGAGAATGGCGGCCCGCAAATACGAGGCATGCTTCGGTAAGGGTAACTATTTCCTGGAATTACAGGATCACGGCATTCCGGAACAGCGAACCGTGAATATGGAACTGGTCCAGATGAGCAGGGAGCTGGACATTCCCTTGGTGACCACCAACGATGTGCACTATACCTATGCGGAGGATGCGATCCCTCATGACATTCTGCTGTGCCTGCAGACGGGCAAAAAGCTGGCGGACGAGGATCGTATGCGCTACGAGGGCGGACAGTATTATGTCAAGAGTGAAGAGGAAATGAAGGGACTGTTCCCCTATGCCTGGGAGGCAGTGGAGAATACCCAGAGGATCGCAGACCGATGTAATGTGGAGATTGAATTCGGCGTGACGAAGCTGCCGAAATACGATGTGCCGGAGGGGTACGATTCCTGGAGCTACTTAAATAAGCTCTGCGATGACGGACTGGCAGAACGCTACGGCGACGGTGATCAGCCCGCCGGAGAGACCGGACAGACGCTCAGGGAGCGCCTGGATTATGAACTTGGCGTTATTCAGAGAATGGGATATGTGGACTACTTCCTGATCGTGTGGGATTTCATCAATTATGCGAAGGAGCACGGGATCCCCGTGGGACCGGGACGAGGCTCCGCGGCGGGAAGTATCGTGGCATATTGCCTGAAGATCACCAACATCGATCCGATTCATTACAATCTGCTGTTTGAACGATTCCTGAATCCGGAACGTGTCTCTATGCCTGATATTGACGTGGATTTCTGCTTTGAACGGAGACAGGAGGTCATCGATTATGTGGGCAGAAAATACGGCAATGACAAGGTGGTACAGATCGTCACCTTCGGTACTCTGGCGGCGAAAGGTGTCATCCGCGATGTGGGCCGTGTCATGGACCTGCCCTATGCGTTCGTGGATTCTATTGCCAAAATGGTGCCGAACGAACTGAACATTACACTGAGCAGAGCACTGGAGATGAATCCGGAATTCCGCAAGCTCTATCAGGAGGACGAACAGGTCCACCACCTGATCGATATGTGTAAGCGACTGGAGGGACTGCCCAGACATACCTCTATGCATGCGGCCGGTGTCGTGATCTGTCAGAAATCCGCAGACGAATTCGTGCCGCTGTCCAGAGGCTCTGACGGTTCCATCGTTACTCAGTTCACCATGACGACGCTGGAAGAACTGGGCCTGTTGAAAATGGACTTTCTGGGACTGCGTACCCTGACCGTGATCCATGATGCTGTAAAATTCATAGAGAATACCACCGGCAGACACATTGATGTGGATGCCATAGATTATAATGACCCGAAAGTACTGGCTTCCATCGGCACCGGCAGAACAGAAGGTGTGTTCCAGCTGGAAAGTGCCGGGATGAAGAGTTTCATGAAGGAACTGCGCCCTCAGAATCTGGAGGATGTAGTGGCCGGTATTTCTCTGTATCGTCCGGGTCCCATGGATTTTATCCCGAAGTATATCCAGGGGAAAAACCATCCGGAGGATGTGACCTATGCCTGTCCTCAGCTGGAGCCGATCCTGAAACCCACCTACGGCTGTATCGTATACCAGGAGCAGGTAATGCAGATCGTCCGTGACCTGGCGGGATATACTCTGGGCCGAAGCGACCTGGTGCGCCGTGCCATGAGTAAAAAGAAGCAGGCCGTCATGGAAAAAGAGCGGGCGAACTTCATCTACGGCAATCCGGAGGAGAATGTCCCCGGCTGTATCGCCAACGGCATTGATGAACAGACCGCAGGACAGATCTACGATACCATGATGGATTTCGCCAAGTATGCGTTTAACAAGTCCCATGCGGCTTGTTATGCGGTGGTGGCTTATCAGACGGCGTATTTAAAATACTATTATCCCGTGGAGTTCATGGCTGCGCTGATGACCTCCGTCATCGATAACCCGAAAAAAGTATCGGAGTATATTTTGAACTGCCGGAACATGAATATCGCCATTCTGCCGCCGGATGTAAATGCGGGAGAAGCCGGATTCTCTGTGACAGACGGCAAGATCCGCTATGCCCTGACGGCCATCAAAGGTGTGGGACGTCCGGTCATCGACAGTCTGGTGCAGGAGCGTAAGGAGAGAGGCCCCTTCACAAACCTGAAGGACTTCATCACCCGCATGTCCGACAAAAAAGAGATGAATAAGCGGGCCATTGAGAACCTGATCAAAGCAGGAGCCATGGATGGACTGGGCGGCACCAGAAAACAGTTCATGAGCGTCTATGTGCAGATCGCGGATCACATCGCCCATGACAAGAAAAACAACCTGGCAGGACAGATTTCCCTGTTTGATATCGCCGGCGAAGAAGATAAGGAAGAATTCGATATCCGGATGCCGAATGTAGGTGAATACAGCAAGGAAATGCTGCTTGGCTTTGAAAAAGAGGTCCTGGGTGTCTATGTCAGCGGTCATCCTTTGGAGGAATACCAGGAGCTGTGGCAGAACTGCATCAGCAATACCGCCGGAGACTTTGCGCTGGATGAAGAGTCCGGAGAGGTGGAACTGGTCAAGGATCAGGCGAATGCAGTCATCGGTGGACTGATCGCGGACAAAAACGTAAAATACACCAAGAACGACAAGATCATGGCATTTTTAAATGTGGAGGATCTGATCGGCAACGTGGAAGTCGTGGTATTTCCCCAGGTATACGAGCGCTACAACACTTTGCTTACAGAGGATGCCAAAGTGTTCATCCGGGGCAGAGTGTCCCTGGAAGAGGACAAGGACGGCAAGCTGATCTGCGACCAGATCATCAGCTTCGAGGATGCACAGGCAGCCAGAGCGGCGAACCAGCCTCTGTTCCCAAGGAATTACGGAGGCCGGGGAGGCAGCCGCGGCGGATCCTATGGAAATGGGAACGGCAGTGGGCAGCAGCCGGTCGGTGCCATGTCAGGCGGACAGACAGGCCGAACAGTGGAACAGACACAACCGGGTCAGCGGCCGCAGAACGCCGGAACCGGGCAGAAAAAAGGCATGCCCGCGGGGGCCTGGATCCAGTTTCCCAATATGGAAGCCTATAAGACCAGAGAACAGGAATTGTTACAGGCCATCGCTGACTCCGACGGCAATGACGATGTGGTGATCTACCTGAGAGATATTAAAAACATCAAGATCCTGCCTGCAAATCTCAGGGTAAAAGCCGATGAGACATTAATGGAAAAGCTTGCATCGCAGTTTGGAAAAGAAAATGTTAAATTTATAACGAAACCTATTGAAAACCGCTCAAAAATAGATTAAAATAAAGAATCGAGAAGAGAAAATTATTCGTTCGTTTACTTAGGAGGTAACAGTCATGGCAAAAGAGATTAAGACGATCGGCGTACTGACCAGCGGCGGTGATGCACCGGGAATGAACGCTGCTATCCGTGCAGTTGTTCGTACAGCCATTGCAAGAGGACTGAAGGTTAAGGGTATTAAAAAAGGTTATCAGGGTCTTTTGAATGAAGAGATCGTAGATATGGAAGCCAAGGATGTGTCCGATATCATCCAGCGCGGTGGTACCATCTTAGGAACCGCACGTTGTCTGGAGTTCAAGGAAGCGGAAGGACAGAAGAAGGGCGCTGAGATCTGTAAAAAGCACGGTATCGACGGTATCGTTGTCATCGGTGGTGACGGTTCCTATCGTGGAGCACAGGCTCTGTCCAGACTGGGCATCAACACCATCGGCCTTCCCGGAACCATCGACCTGGATATTGCATGTACTGAGTACACCATCGGCTTCGATACCGCAGTGAACACTGCAATGCAGGCTATTGATAAAGTTAAGGATACCTCTTCCTCTCACGAGAGATGCAGTATCATCGAGGTAATGGGCAGAAATGCCGGATACATTGCTCTGTGGTGCGGTATTGCCAACGGCGCCGAGGATATCCTGCTTCCCGAGAAGTACGATTACAACGAACAGAATATTATCAATAATATCATTACCAACCGTAAGCATGGCAAGACCCATCACATCATCATCAATGCCGAGGGAATCGGACATTCCACTTCCATGGCACGCCGTATCGAGGCAGCTACCGGTATTGAGACCCGTGCTACGATCTTAGGTTACATGCAGCGTGGAGGAAGCCCTACTGCGAAGGATCGTTACTATGCATCTATCATGGGTGCTTACGCAGTAGACATCATGCTGGAAGGCAAGACCAATCGTGTCGTTGGTTACCAGCACGGTGAATTCATCGATTTCGATATTGAGGATGCACTGCAGATGGAGAAGGGTATCAACGATTATCAGTTCGAGGTATCTCGTTTACTTTCCATCTAATTTAACAGTTCAGACATCATGAATAGAAAATATGCGTGGGTGCTTGCACACTACGCATATTTTTCTGCTCATGTCTGAACGGATACGAAGACAAAGGCGTTTCCCATTGCGTGGAAGCGCCTTTTTGACTATAATAAACTCATCCATAGAATGCATCACGTCTGCTTGCAGACAGGGGATGCATTCTATGAGAGGAGTAAACAGACATGAGTATGAAGGACGATAGTCCGGAATACGAATGGATGTTGCGATTTTGAGAGTGCGTAGCACGAAAAATCGCATTATTATGCATTATTATGGCAGGATAGCAGGGAGCAGACAGATATGATCACAAGCAGCAACAATGCAAAAGTAAAACAGGTCGTGCAGTGGCAGACGAAGGCGAAGGAACGGCGTAAGGATCACGTATTCCTGGCGGAGGGCGTCAGGATGTGTGAGGAAGCGCCGGTAAAAAGCGTAAGAGAGGTCTATCTCACAGAAGAACTGGAGCAGAAGCTCCGCCGGAACGCACAGAACGGCGATACTGCATTCTGGGATAAGCTTCAGCAGACCGGCTATGAGACCGTATCCCCGGAGGTATTTGCAAAAATGGCAGATACCCAGACTCCCCAGGGGATCCTCACCGTGTTGGAGCAGCCTTCCTATGATCTGACACAGCTTCTGGAACAGCCGGAGCCTTTATTTTTGATCCTGGAGAATTTACAGGATCCCGGGAACCTGGGAACCATGATACGTACTGGGGAAGGAGCAGGAATAACGGGCGTTATTATGAACCAACAGACTGTGGATATCTTCAATCCCAAGACCATACGGGCCACCATGGGCTCCATATTCCGGGTACCGTTTGTCTATGTGTCGGAGCTATCCCCGGTGCTGACGCAGATGCATGAGCGAGGGATTCATACCTATGCGGCACACCTGAAGGGACAGAAATATTACGATAGCTTTTCCTTCCGGGAGCCCATCGCATTCCTCATCGGCAATGAAGGAAACGGACTGACCAAAGAGATCTCCGACCAGGCCGGGCAATACCTCAAAATTCCAATGGAGGGTAAGGTGGAATCCCTGAATGCCTCGATCGCAGCGGCTCTTTTGATGTATGAGGCGCACAGACAGCGAAACCTGTAGGCATAGTAGCGGTTCAGGGCTATATGATATTTAGATAGAAAATAGAGCAGGAGGACAGATATTATGAAGATTGGATTTATCGGATTGGGAAATATGGCAACGGCAATGATCGGCGGCATGCTGCAGAAGGGCATTGCAAAGCCGGAGGACATCATCGGTTCCTCTAAGACAGAAACAACTGCAGAAAAAGTTAAAACAAAATTTAATATTAACACAACAACAGACAATACTGCCGTGGCTGAGCAGGCAGATATCCTGTTCTTAGCCGTAAAGCCTATCTTTTTCCCGGAAGTGATCGCCGAGATCAAGGATGCTGTGAAGGCTGATACCCTGATCGTCAGCATCGCAGCAGGCAGGAATCTACAGTATCTGAAGGATGCATTTGGCAGACCGGAGCTTAAGCTGATCCGCTGCATGCCCAATACGCCGGCCCTGGTACTGGAGGGCTGTACCGGTGTATGCATCGGAGAAAATGTCACAGAGGAAGAGACAGAGCAGGTGCTTTCCCTGCTCCGTTCCTTCGGCATCGCAAGTGTCGTACCGGAGCGTCTGATGGATGTGGTCGTGGGAGTCAGCGGAAGCTCTCCCGCATATGTATTTATGTTTATTGAGGCCATGGCGGATGAAGCTGTAGCAGCCGGAATGCCCAGAAAACAGGCCTATGAATTCGCAGCACAGTCCGTACTCGGCAGTGCCAAAATGGTGCTGGAGACCGGAAAACATCCCGGTGAATTAAAGGATATGGTATGTTCTCCCGGAGGTACCACCATCCAGGCAGTTAAAGTACTGGAAGAGAAGGGCATGCGTGCCGCTGTGATGGATGCCATGGACGCCTGCATCGAGAAGTCAAAATGTATGTAGTGACAGCTCAACTCATGAGCAAAGGTAGTCACGCAGTGACGAAAAGCGTGATAACGCGACTTTGCGAATGGCGCAAGCCGAGCTGTCATGGCTAATAGCGCCCAAAATCCCGAAACTTGACAAAAATTTTGTCATCTGCTATGATATTCCGCGTAACAAATTTAACATTTTTGTAACAAACTGGTGAAAATATTAAGAAATACATCATATACTATTCACTGGGAGATCCGCAGGTATACCACCCCGTCCGGGGAATTTTCCTGTGGGAAAGGCGTGTATCAAGATGACAAAAAGCAGAAGAATGCTGGTTGTATGTGCAGGACTGCTCTGTTCTATCTTCCTGAGCATGCAAATGAGCATGACCGCACAGGCAAGCAATACTAAAAACTATGTCAATGATCTGAACGGTGGTGTCGCATCGATCTTAGACCCCGGTTCCAAAAACAGTACTGAGGTCATCAATGCAACGGTGCAGGAATTGAATCTGACATTCCCCTCTGAGGAAGAGATCAGTTCCGGGCTGGTCATGGCAAACGTAAGAGATGCCGTGAATGTACGAAGCGATGCCAGTGAGGATGCTTCCAAGGTCGGCAAGCTGTACAAAGACTGTGGAGGTACGATTTTAGAGCGCAGGGACGGTTGGACCAAGATCCAGTCCGGTACGCTGATCGGCTGGGCCAAAGACGAATATCTCCTGTTCGGGGATGATGCGAAGGCACTGGCCAATGATGTGGGCAGAATGATCGCACAGATCAACACGGAGACTCTTCGTGTGAGAACCGAGGCGGATCAGGAGGCCGGAGTTCTGGGACTTCTTCCCAAGGGCGATATAGTGGATGTAGTAGATAACAGTAATCCCGAATGGGTCTGCATCGACTACGAAGGAGCAGACGGATATGTGTCTGCGGAGTATGTAACAGTGGATTTCCAGATCGACTCCGGTGAGACTTTAGAGGAGATCAAAGCAAGAGAAGCCGCAGAGCGTGAAGCAAAACGTCATGTGAACTACGGCGAATACACCACCGATGCGGATACCACGCAGCTGTTGGCAGCATTGATCCAGTGCGAGGCAGGATGCGAGAGCTACGAAGGACAGTTGGCAGTAGGTGCTGTTGTTATGAACCGTGTACGAAGCGGCGCTTACCCGAGTAGCATTCATGGTGTGATCTATGCGTCCGGACAGTTCACTCCGGCATTGAACGGTAAGGTAAATACCGTATACGAATCCGGCAAGATCAACGCAAGCTGTATCAAGGCAGCGGAAGAAGCCATCTCCGGCGTATCCAATGTGGGAGATCTGACACACTTCAGACGTAACAACGGCCGTGACGGAATCGTGATCGGTAATCATGTATTCTATTAAAATCACAAAATTAGAATCACAAAATTACAAAAGAGGCGGTGCCCCAGAGGGGATGCCGTCTTTTTGACTACAAAGACATCTACAGACAGCACAATAACCATAAGTATCGTGCGAAGGTTGCAGTTGCCATACACATACATTTGTAGTACACTAGATACAACTACAAAACCAAAGGAGTGATTATATGAGCGAAATGATAACCTTGTGGCTTGTGGTATTGATCGTATCGATCGGTGTGGAGGTCGCCACTCTGGGACTGACGAGCATATGGTTCGCCGGAGGCGCAGTGGTGGCAGTGATCGTTGCCGCAGTTCATGGACCGGTCTGGTTACAGATCCTGTTATTTTTTGCGGTATCTCTGCTGCTGTTATTTTTCACCAGACCCATCGCAGTCAGATATTTTAACAGAGACCGCGTAAGGACGAATGTGGAAAGCATGATCGGCAGACAGGCGATCGTGACCAGTGAGATCGACAATCTGCAGGGCATCGGCCAGGTGACGGTAGGTGGACAGGAATGGAGTGCCAGAACGGAAGGAGACGGACTGAATTTACAGCCCGGGACCGTGGTGGACATTGTGGCAGTCAACGGGGTCAAGCTGATCGTTAAAGTGGATCCCCAGATGGCAAAAGTGACGGAAAACCTATCAGAGCCGCAGTCGTAAGAATCGTGTAGAACCAATACATGAGGGAAAAGTGCGTACAAGGGGTACGCAGCGTACACAAACGTACGCAGAAGGAGGAAAAATGTTAGCATTGATCATTATTGCCGTTTTAGTATTATGTATCTTCGTATCCTGTATTAAGGTAGTTCCCCAGGCAAAGGCTTACGTCATCGAGCGTCTGGGTGCTTACCAGGCAACCTGGAATGTAGGACTTCACTTAAAGATCCCGTTTATCGACAAGGTTGCCAGAAAAGTTAACTTAAAGGAGCAGGTAGCGGACTTCCCGCCCCAGCCCGTAATTACCAAAGATAACGTAACCATGCGGATCGATACCGTAGTCTTCTATCAGATCACCGATCCCAAGCTGTTCACCTACGGCGTAGAGAACCCTATGATGGCGATCGAGAATCTGACTGCCACCACCCTGCGTAACATCATCGGTGACCTGGAGCTGGATCAGACCCTGACCTCCCGTGAGACTATTAATACCAAGATGCGTGCGGCACTGGATATTGCCACCGATCCCTGGGGTATCAAGGTGAACCGTGTAGAGCTGAAGAACATTATCCCTCCCGCAGAGATCCAGAACGCCATGGAGAAGCAGATGAAGGCAGAGCGTGAGAGACGTGAAGCCGTAACCCGTGCCGAAGGTGAGAAAAAGGCTAAGATCCTGGAGGCAGAAGGTGCCAAGGAATCCGCCATCCTTCGCGCAGAGGCAGACAAACAGGCAGCCATCCTCCGTGCAGAGGCAGAGAAGGAGAAGATGATCCGCGAGGCAGAAGGTGAAGCCGAAGCCATCCTCAAGGTGCAGCAGGCGAATGCCGACGGTATCAAGATGCTGAAGGAAGCGGGTGCAGATGCCGCAGTCCTGAAGCTAAAGAGCCTGGAAGCATTCGAGAAAGTAGCGGACGGTCAGGCCACCACCATCCTGCTTCCCGCAGAGCTGCAGGGCATTGCCAGCATAGCAGAGACCTTCAAGGCAGCAGCCGGCAAAAAAGCAGAATAAAAGTCATACCGAATAGAATCAGACAGATCAAAGAGGATCTCTTCCGGAATGCCGGTAGGGATCCTTTTTTGCTCCAAGGATCAGGAAACGTGGCATCAAGTGCATGCTGCGAGGGGTTGAAAAACGCCGGATAATGAAGTATATTGATTACATATAGCTAAAAATAATACAGAGGCCGAAGCCTCGGAAAAGAGGAGTATTATGGATTTAAAGGGACGCGATTTTTTGAAATTATTGGATTTCACGCCGGAAGAGATCGAATATCTGCTGGACCTGGCGGCAGACCTGAAAGATAAAAAGAAAAAAGGAATCCCCGTAGATACTCTCCGAGGCAAGAATGTGGCTCTGATCTTCGAGAAGACCAGTACCCGTACCAGATGTGCTTTTGAAGTGGCAGCGCATGACCTGGGAATGGGTACCACTTATCTGGATCCCACTGGATCCCAGATCGGTAAAAAAGAAAGCATCGCCGATACCGCCAGAGTACTGGCAGGCATGTTCGAGGGTATCGAATACCGTGGCTTTGGACAGGATATCGTAGAGGAACTGGCGAAATACTCCAAGGTTCCCGTATGGAACGGACTGACCAATGAATTCCATCCCACCCAGATGCTGGCAGATCTTCTGACCATCCGTGAGCATTTCGGACACCTGAAGGGGATCCGTATGACTTATATGGGAGATGCCCGTTACAACATGGGAAACTCTCTGATGGTAGCCTGTGCGAAGATGGGTATGCACTTTACCGCATGCACTACGGCAAAATATTTCCCGGCAAAAGAGCTGGTGGCAGAGTGTGAAGTAATCGCGGCACAGACCGGCGGCAGCATCACCCTGACCGAAGATGTGAAGGCAGGTACCAAGGATGTGGATGTCATTTATACGGATGTCTGGGTATCCATGGGTGAGCCGGACGAAGTATGGACCGAGCGTATCAAGGAATTGTCCCCTTATCAGGTGAATAAAGCGGTGATGGATAATGCCGGTGAGCAGGCGATCTTTATGCATTGTCTCCCCGCATTCCATGATCTGAAGACCAAGATCGGTGCCCAGATGGGTGAGCGTTTCGGCATCACCGAGATGGAAGTCACCGACGAAGTATTTGAATCCGGACAGTCTCTGGTATTTGAAGAGGCAGAAAATCGTATGCACACAATCAAGGCAGTGATGGCGGCAACTTTATGAGTATGAAAGCAAAGATATTGGAGCTCCTGCGGGAAAAGGAGACTTACGTCTCCGGACAGGAACTCTGTGAGCAGTTCGGAGTATCACGGACTGCCGTATGGAAAGCAATCGGACAACTGAAGAAAGAAGGCTATGTCATCGAGGCGGTACAGAACAAGGGGTACCACCTGGTGGATCAGGCGGAGGAGGTCTATAACCAGGCCGATATCCAAAGCAGACTGAAGACAAAGTGGGTGGGACATCCCTTACTGTTTTTCGACAGCATTGATTCTACCAATATCCGTGCCAAGCTGGAAGCGGAACAGGGAGCAGAGAGCGGATTGCTGGTCGTAGCGGATCAGCAGACTGCCGGACGGGGCCGCAGAGGCCGCGGCTGGGAGAGCCCTTCGGGAAGCAATATTTACTATACGTTAATGCTCAAACCGGATTTCAATGCGGACTGCGCACCGATGTTAACGTTAGTCATGGCACTGGCGGTGGCTAAGGGTATTCGGCAGACTCTCGGACGCGGCAGTGAAGAAGGTGCGGCAAAGGTAGGCATCAAGTGGCCCAATGATATTGTGGTGGATGGGAAAAAAGTCTGTGGTATCCTCACGGAGATGAGCATGGAACAGGCTTATATCCATCACATTGTCATCGGCGTGGGCATCAATGTGCGCAGGCAGGAATTCCCGGAGGAGATCCGGGACCGGGCAGCAGCCATCGAGGAACAGTGCGGATTCCGGATCTCCCGCAGCCAGCTGATCGCGGACATCATGGAAGCTTTTGAGGAGGATTATGAGATCTTCTTACAGACCCATGATCTGAAAGGGCTCAGAGACTCCTATGCGAAGCTCCTGGTGAACCGGGACAGAGAAGTCTGCGTGCTGGATCCCAAGGGAGAATTCCGCGGTACCGCACGGGGAATCAACGACCAGGGCGAGCTTCTCGTAGAGAGACAGGACGGCAGCATAGAGGAAGTCTATGCCGGAGAGGTGTCTGTGCGTGGGGTATACGGCTACGTGTAGCATCTGAGGCAGCGGAGCGTGATGCACCATGAACCAGAAGCAGATTTAGAATAAAAATAACAGGATAGAAAATTATGGACGAGAACAAAATTGTACTCTGCGGCGCCAATGCCTATGAGAAAAAATATTACTTTAACGAAGAACAATTCAAAATGATTCCCGAATCCATCAAGGAAGAACTGCACATCATCTGCGTGCTGTTCACTGAGGAAGTGGGAGGCGTGTTTACCATCGCCTTTGAAGAGGACGGCAACGTGGTCATGGAGACTAACGCGGATGACGATGACATCTATTACGATGAGGTCTCATCCGGACTGCTGATCGCTGAGATCCGTCGGAGCAGACAGGAGCTTTTCGAATCCTTAAGTCTGTATTACCGCGTATTTATCAAAAAAGAAGATGTTTCGGAACTGTTGGATGAGGAGGACGGCGAATGATATTTGTCATAGACGTAGGTAATACCAATATGACCATGGGTGTCTTTTGTGGGGAAAAACTGGCAGCTACTTTCCGGATCATGACAAAGACTCCCAGAACTTCCGATGAATACGGGATCATGATCACACAGCTGTTGAAAAGTAACGGAATTAAGACCTCGGATATCGAAGGAGCCATCATCGCCAGCGTCGTGCCGGATGTGATGCATTCCCTGACCAGTTCTATCATCCGCTATCTGCATACGAAGCCTATCATCGTAGGCCCCGGAGTCAAAAGCGGTATTAAGGTTGCTACAGAGGATCCCAGAGGTATCGGTGCGGACCGTATCGTCGATGCGGTGGCAGCCTATGTGAAATACGGCGGACCGGTGCTGGTACTGGATTTCGGTACTGCCACCACGTATGACCTGATCACGGAGGACGGAAGATTTACCGCAGGTATCACTGCTCCCGGCATCCGCATCAGTTCCGAGGCCTTATGGAAAGAGACGGCGAAGCTGCCGAATATCGAGATCCGCAAGCCGAAGACTATTCTGGCACAGGAGACCATTACAAGTATGCAGGCCGGTCTGATGTATGGTCAGATCGGACAGACGGAATACATCATCCGCAAGGTAAAGGAAGAGAGCGGTCTTGCCAATTTGAAGGTGGTAGCCACCGGGGGATTGGGACGTGCCATCGCAGACGAGACCGACAGCATTGATGTCTATGACAGCTCTCTGACGCTGGATGGACTGCGGATCATCTACGACAAGAACCGAAAGTAGTATCCGGGAAATAAATTAGGATACCGGACCACGGAGAGATTATGAAGAAATTACAGATTGGCAATGTGACCCTGGATAATCCCATCATCCTGGCACCTATGGCAGGCGTATCCGACCTGCCATTTCGTCTGCTCTGCCGAGAAATGGGAGCAGCATTGGTGTGCATGGAGATGGTGAGTGCCAAGGCAATCTATTATAACAATAAAAATACTGACAGCCTTATGGAGATCCATCCCGACGAGGTGCCTGCTTCCTTGCAGCTGTTCGGTTCGGATCCGCAGATCCTTGCGGAGATGGCAAAACGCATCGAGGAGCGTCCTTTTTCCATTCTGGACCTGAACATGGGATGCCCGGTACCAAAGGTAGTGAATAACGGCGAGGGCTCCGCACTGATGAAGGATCCGAAGCTGGTGGAGCAGATCCTGACGGCGTTAGTCAGAGCCATCGACAAGCCGGTGACCGTGAAGATCCGGAAGGGTTTTGATGATGACCATGTCAATGCCGTGGAGATCGCTAAGATCGCGGAAGCCTGCGGTGTGGCAGCGGTAGCGGTGCATGGACGGACCAGAGCCCAGTATTACAGTGGACAGGCAGACTGGGACATCATCGCACAGGTGAAGGATGCGGTGAAGATCCCCGTCATTGGTAACGGCGATGTGGACAGCCCCGAGAAAGCGAAAGCCATTATGGACCAGACCGGCTGTGACGGTGTCATGATCGGCCGGGCGGCGGAGGGCAATCCCTGGATCTTCCGGGAAGTGGTATCCTACCTTACAGACGGCACGATCCCCGCGAGACCCACGAACAGGGAGAAGCGGGAACTGATCCTGCGCCATGCGGCATTGCAGCTGGAATACAAGGGCGAATATACCGGCGTCCGGGAGATGCGCAAGCATCTGTCCTGGTATACCGTAGGAATGCCCCATTCCGCCCATTTCCGCCAGACCATCAACACCATGGAGAAAATGGACGAGCTCATCCGGGGCGTGCATGACATATTCCCGGATGAAGAGTAGTGCCGGAAGCCCGGTGTACAGCGGTGTCTGCGGAAGACTGTATAGAATATGGCTTTGTATGATGCAGCACTGTGCATATAATCGGGCTGGCTACATACACTGTAGCATGGACACTATTTTGTATCTCTATCCGGTGAGACAAACCGTGGAACAGAGGGCACAGGCAGCGGTATGTAAGTCACAGCCTGTGCAGAAGGGAAACGCTCCCCGGGGAAAACTTTTTAAAATATTCCATGCACTGTGGAAAACTACAAAAACGCAGGAAGCTACGGAGGCTGTGACTGTTTGCCGGACGGAATATCTATTCCGGGATTACCGTCTGGTCAGGGCGGCAGTGACGGGAGCGGATGGCACGGAACAGAAACAGACGGAGCAAATACTCCGGGAACAATTGCGGGAACTGACAGAGGATCCGGACCACACATACATTGTGTGCCGAGAACCCCTGTCTTTTTATTACGGAAGGGAATTCCGGGAATACCGGCAGCAGGAATGGGTGGAACATTTGCTGCGGTACGGAGAGGATGCGGTGGGACATCCGCTGTGGCCGGATGTGATCGTGCTGGGGAAGAATCCCTTTCTGTCCTACGTGCTGCTGCGGTATGTGGCGGCACTGCGCAGCGTGAAATGGTACCTCACGGACAGAGAATATCGGGAGGAGGAAGACGAACTGACCTGGGAACTGGAAGACGAATACGGACTGATCCCGGAGATCCGTCTGTTACCGGAAGCAGCAGATTACGACAGGGTGCGGCTGGAGGCGACGGCGCCCTGCCTGGTGCTGGATTTTAGCGACAGTGATAAAGTCTACGGTGGCGGGCTGGCAGCGGGCAGCGTCTGGCTGGATTTTCCGGCATCGGAGGAAAAGGAACGCCGTGTCACGTCCGGATGTCCGCAGATCCGTTATTTTTCCATGAAAAAAGAGTGGAAAGACCCGCGAAAAGCCTTGGAATACCTTGACACCATCAGTAAAAATGGGTATAATAACTCGGTTGATTAGGCAGTTATGTTGCCGGGAGTGTCGGTAGCGCAAAATATAGAAAACAGGAAGGTGCGGTATCATGCAGGAAAAGAAAAACATTTTGACCTACGAAGGCCTCAGAAAATATGAGGATGAGTTACATGATCTGAAAGTGGTAAAACGTCAGGAAGTTGCCCAGAAGATCAAGGAAGCAAGAGAGCAGGGAGACCTGTCCGAGAACGCTGAGTACGATGCAGCGAAGGATGAGCAGAGAGACATCGAAGCCCGTATCGAAGAGCTGGAGAAGATCCTGAAGAACGCAGAAGTCGTAGTCGAGGATGAAGTAGATCTGGATAAGATCAACATCGGCTGCCAGGTCAAGATCCTGGATATTGAATACAGCGAAGAGCTGGATTACAAGATCGTAGGTTCCACCGAGGCGAACAGCTTAAAGGGCAAGATCTCCAACGAGAGCCCCGTAGGTAAGGCACTGATCGGCCATAAGGTCGGCGATACCGTTGAAGTAGAGACACCCGCAGGTGTATTCTCATATAAGATTTTGGAGATCCAGAGAAGTAACGTTGAGTAAGTAAGACAGAGTAAGGAGTGGAAAAAAGTGGCAGATACACAGAACACAAATGTACAGGAGCAGGATATTCATCAGCTGCTTAAGGTAAAGCGCGAGAAGCTGGCTAACCTGCAGCAGGCAGGCAAGGATCCTTTTCAGATCACCAAATATGATGTGACCCATCACAGCACCGATATCAAGAATAATTTCGAAGAACTGGAAGGCAAGACCGTCCGTACCGCCGGACGTGTAATGTCCAAACGTGTCATGGGTAAGGCATCCTTCTGTAATGTACAGGATCTGCCCGGCAACATCCAGGTATATGTAGCAAGAGACAGCATCGGAGAAGAGTCCTATGCGGATTTCAAAAAGTATGATGTGGGCGATATCGTAGGTATCGAGGGTGAAGTCTTCAAGACCAAGACCGGCGAGATCTCCGTACATGCATCCCAGGTAACACTGCTGTCCAAGAGCTTACAGATCCTGCCTGAGAAGTTCCATGGCCTGACCAATACCGATATCCGTTATCGTCAGCGTTATACCGACCTGATCATGAATCAGGATGTTAAGGATACTTTCGTAAAGCGTTCTAAGATCATCAGCGCCATCCGCCGTTATCTGGACGGACAGGGCTTCCTGGAAGTAGAGACCCCCATGCTGGTATCCAATGCCGGCGGTGCGGCAGCAAGACCTTTCGAGACCCATTACAATGCGCTGGATGAGGACGTGAAGCTGCGTATCTCCCTGGAGCTGTACCTGAAGAGACTGATCGTCGGTGGCATGGAGCGTGTCTTCGAGATCGGCCGTGTATTCCGTAACGAAGGTCTGGACACCAGACACAATCCGGAATTCACACTGATGGAGCTGTACCAGGCATACACCGACTATTACGGAATGATGGATCTGACTGAGAACATGTTCCGCTATGTGGCACAGGAAGTATGCGGTACTACCGTGATCCCTTATGCAGAAGAGACCATCGACCTGGGCAAGCCTTTCGAGAGACTGACCATGGTAGATGCTGTCAAGAAATACGCAGGCGTTGACTTCGACCAGATTCCCGATACCGCTGCTGCGAAGAAACTGGCAGACGAGAAGGGTGTACACTACGAAGAGCGTCATGCCAAGGGCGATATCCTGAACCTGTTCTTCGAGGAGTTCGTAGAAGAGCATCTGATCCAGCCCGTATTCATCATGGATCATCCGGTAGAGATCTCTCCTCTGACCAAGAGAAAGCCGGACAAGCCTGATTATGTAGAGCGTTTCGAGCTGTTCATCTACGGACGTGAAATGTGTAATGCTTATTCCGAGTTAAATGACCCTATCGACCAGAGAGAGCGTTTCAAGGCGCAGGAAGCTGCACTGGCAGCAGGCGATGAGGAAGCCAATACGACCGATGAAGATTTCATGAACGCACTGGAGATCGGTATGCCTCCTACCGGCGGTATCGGTTACGGTATCGACCGTCTGGTAATGCTGCTGACCAACTCTCCTGCGATCCGTGATGTTCTGCTCTTCCCGACGATGAAGTCACTGGATAAAAAAGACCAGTAAAATCAAGAGTTTGCGGACTTCCGACTTGTATGGTACGACAGGAGTACGACAAAATAACCTATCTTAAAGGGTTAAAACAAACGATTTTAAATTAAAATCGAGTCAGTTCAAGTTCATATTTTGTACTATAAGGACATTTTTCTAAAAGAAATTTTAGAGGAATGTCCTTTTTTGTTATGGTCAACGGAACAAAATAAGAAAATGGAGGAAGTCAGTATGAACAGTACAGCGTTAGGAGCAAAAAAAGAAAATATTAACTTTATCAGTGAAGCACATGAGAAATTTTACTATGAAAAAATTCAGAAAGTTAGAGAAGCAGATGTATATCACAAGGCACTTTGCTATTGCCTTGGAATGAACGAGGATACACGAAGAAATGTGGATAAAATTTATAACTTTAAGACTGGCTGTGTAAAACCGGAGTGTTTGCATGAAGGATGGCAGACCAGCGGAAGCGCAAAGGTTGTTAGAATGGCTTTCAATTTGTATTGCAACGGAACACCGAGCGTAGATGATGAGCAGGACACAGAGGAGCAGGTGGATGAGTGCCGGAGATATTCAGTAGAGGATTTGTTCTGCTGTTGCTATGCACCGTATTTTTGGCAGGCAATACAGATTCGCTATCCGGAGTATGCCACATACAATAAAAATTTGTATGCAATGTTTGGAGGAAATGATTGATGTTAAAGATTCGATTGATGGGAACAAAAAATGATATTACATGGTTCAAAAAAATCATGCAGAGACACCCAAAGGTAGAGGTTCTGGAAATGTCAGACCTCTACCCTAACAAGGGAACAGATAAATATTATAGATCGTATGTAGAAGTAAAAAAGAGCAATGTAAAAGAATAATAGTAGAATTTGGAGGAATTTCATCATGTGTAAAGTTATAGCAGTAGGAAACCAGAAAGGTGGAGTCGGAAAGACCACCACAACGAGTAATTTAGGTATTGGACTTGCAAAAAAAGGGAAAAAGGTGCTTCTGATTGATGCAGATGCACAGGGAAGTCTTACTGCAAGTTTAGGCTTTCAGGAGCCGGATAAATTGGATGCATCTCTTGCAACCGTTATGGCGAATATCATCAATGAAGAAGATATGGAGCCGGATTATGGCATATTGAAGCATGACGAGGGTGTAGACCTTATGCCGGGCAATATAGAACTTTCCGGACTGGAGGTATCACTGGTAAATGTAATGAGCAGAGAGCTTGTGCTTCGTACCTACATAGAACAGCAGAAAGAAAGATATGATTACATTCTGATTGATTGTATGCCTTCGCTTGGCATGATTACCATAAATGCCTTTGCAAGTGCTGACAGTATCCTTATTCCTGTGCAGGCTGCATATCTTCCGGTAAAAGGTCTGGAACAGCTTATTAAGACCATAGGAAAAGTAAAAAGACAGATCAATCCCAAACTGGAGATTGAAGGTATCCTGCTTACGATGGTAGATAACAGAACCAACTATGCAAAAGACATCAGTGCATTGGTTGTGGAGAATTATGGTAGCAAGGTTAGAATATTTGAAAACAGTATTCCGATGTCCGTAAGAGCTGCGGAGATTTCTGCGGAGGGTGTCAGTATTTATGAGCATGATCCAAATGGAAAAGTAGCAAGTGCCTATCAGTCTTTGACAGAGGAGGTGCTTGCAGATGAATAAGGTGGGAAGTGCAGCTAAAGTAAAGCTGAATAGTTTTGATGATTTGTTTGGAACTGAACAGCCACAAGCAGGAATAGAACAGGTACAGGAAATTGCATTATCAGAACTGCATGAGTTCAAGGGACACCCATTTAAGGTACTGGACGATGAAAAAATGCAGGAAACTGTGGAGAGTGTCAGAGAGCATGGTGTGTTGATGCCGGGCATTGCCAGACCGAGAGCAGAGGGCGGTTACGAAATTATAGCAGGACACCGAAGGAGACATGCCTGTGAAGCTGTAGGACTAGAAACAATGCCGATGTTTATCCGCAATTATACGGATGATGAAGCTACGATTATCATGGTGGACAGCAATATTCAAAGAGAAGATATTCTTCCAAGCGAAA
>ERZ779885.123-NODE-123-length-88524-cov-10.104070_pt1 | contig 88524 bp, 98 predicted proteins | sample MGYA00511554_ERZ779885 | MGnify/ENA primary metagenome ERZ779885 (study PRJEB29588, sample SAMEA2160998) | human gut metagenome | biome: human gut; feature: human-associated habitat; material: faeces | place: Denmark | collected 2008/2010 ... | reverse complement strand
CCCGGGCCGCACCAATCGCGGCCCGGGGGATGCCTGGATTTTCTCGCAACATTACAGCATCTTTATGTTATAATGCATCTCGTAGATGAACTCCTATCTAACGGGTTCTCTTATTTGGTATGGACCTCCTCCCGAAAGGGCAGGGGGTCGTTTTTTTGCCATGAGCAATTCCAAAGCGTAAAATATGAGCTCCATTGGAGTGTCCGTCAGATTTTGCGGGTGGAGCCTTCTTGCGAAAGGAGGTGATACCCATGGAATTCGTGTACTTGATTGCCGCAATTTGCAACATTGTCAAATTCGCTTACGAGTCGTTCGAAGCCGTTTGCAAGACCGTACGGAGAAAGATGGGGAAATAGGAAGAGCCAAGCAGAAATGCCTGGCTCCCAAAACTGTTGCTCCACCCGTAACGCTATTGAACTGAAACCTCTTTAGTTAAGACGGGCGCTTCAATGGCTTTATTATATCAACATGCACGCTAAACGCAAATCACCTTCTCTTGGACCCACCAGCAGTGCTGTTGTAAGAGCTTGTGGCATTGAAGGTTCTAATCAAATTCTTCTCCAAAGTATTCATCTGCTCTGCAGCACAGGGCACGAGTTTCACGAAAACAGGCTTTCCGTTTCGAACATCGGCATAGACATCGCCGTTGCCATGTCCCGTGAGATGGTTCCGCACACGGGAGCATACATACAGGGATTGCCCCACATAGACGTTCTCATAAGCCTTTCCATCAGGTGAAGGGGAGGTGACGATTACATAGCAACCTGGCTGGTCCAGCATCTTGTATCCGCCGGTCACCTTGTTCCCTGATTTTGTCGTTTTCCAATTCCCAAGGAAATTGCCTGCGGAAATCATTTGCGAACCCAAGATGCTCTGCCGCAGCGCAGCTTGATGCTGCCTTTGCCGCTCGATGGCGATCAGCTGGATGCAGCCTGCGATGATTACCAAGAGAATCATTATGATGGCGCCGATGGAAATCTCGAAGTTGAGGAGATCTTGCCCGGCAAGGTTTCCCTCAAATCCCATCTGCATCAACCTAAGCCAGCTGTCTGCATATGAGGTTATGTTCATTGAAGCCCTTTCTTTTCGCTTCTTCGATTATAGCCGATATGCCCCTTAACCAGGCTCTTTACCTAAAACCTCAGCGAGCACCGCGAGCGTATCAATCGGCGAACAGCCGCTCAGTGAGCGAAGCGAGCGTATCCCTGAAGTCCCCGCAACCCGGATCATCACCTCTGCGTCAGCCCAAACGCCCAAAACGCCCCCGCAACACAAAAAAAGCCCCACCGAACAGAAGTTCAGCGGGGTTCTTAAATTCGCATTCGATTGCGAGTTTGCTCTTACGGATCGCTTTAAGCCTCGGTAGGCTGGTTGGCAGAATCCTTCTGCACATCCTCTGGGCTCGCGACAACACCGCAGGTGGAGCACTTGTAGTCCTTCAGGACGGACTCATCGTATGCCGCTTTGTCGGTTACCGGCTCGTCCCATGCATCCTTCACCTTCACAGTCTCCTTGTGCGGAACCTGCTTGGTCAGCCCTTTGTGACCGGTTTCTCTCAGATGGTCGGTGCCGTCGTTGGTATCCGGGTCAAAGTACTTGCCGCAAGTGTTGCACATGGTTGAGTAAACGGTTTGATTCTCGTAAACCGCGTCATGGTGGACCACGTGCGTCTCGGCGTCATGGTGGACCGTCTCGTATTCGGCAACCCAGTCGTGCTTATGCACATCCTGGGATGCCTGCGAGTTGTCAGAGGCGTTTTGGTTGTCAGCAGGTTGCTGTTGCTCTTGTGCGGCAATCGGCTCAGGCTGTTGCGATCCATGGATCGCAAACCCGATGCCGATGCCGGCTGCGAGCACGACAACGGCTACGGCGATTGCAATTGCCGCGATGCGGACGTTGCCGGTCGGCTTGCCGTTGTCGCTTGATGCCTCCTGCTCGTTATGGGCGTTTTCGCTGTCTGCCATGCAGTCACTCCTTTCTTGAAAAGGGGAGGGTGCCAACATCGGCACCCTCCCAAATGTTTCAGCAGGGTCCTAGAGGCTATTCCTCGTCGGACTCGGCATCGGTCTTGCCCTCAGCTGCGGCAAGCTTGCGATGACGGTAAGCATAGGCACCGGCACCGCCAGCCAAAGCCACGAGAGCGGCGATCAACGCATAGATCAGCGTCATGTCGACGCCGGTCTTGGAGTATCCGTCGCCACCGGGGGTATCGAACGTGTTGTCATCGGGCTCGGAAACCGTCACGGTTTGAGCCTCGTCGTCGATGTCCTGATGGTCTGCGATCTGGATACCGTCCTTGTAGGCGATCTCGAACGCTACGAGGTTCTTGCCGCCGAGCTCGGATGCATCGAACGTGAACTCAAGGTCAACGGTGCCGTCGGCCTTGTTCGGGACGAACGTGGTCTCGGCGGTAACGTTGCCGTCACCGACAACCAAAGGCTCGCCGGTCGATTTGTCCATCAAGGTGCCGGACACAGTGTATTCCTTGCCAGGAATCAAGTCGGTGTACTCGACGTGGTCAACGACGGTTGCCTCACGGGAAGGCAGGAGCGTATGGTCGCCATCGGTCTTGTCCGTTGCCGTTGTGGACAGCTTAGGCGTTACGATGGAGACGGTTTGCCCCTCGTTGCCGAGGTCGGACTCATTGGCGATCAGCTCAGAGCCCTTGAACAGGAACTCGAACACAACCGTGTCCGTGTCCTCGTTATAGATGGAGTTGATCGGGAAGTCCATCGAGACGGTGCCCGATTGCTCCTCAGGCGTGAAGGTCTTCTTCTCGATGCTGAGGCAGCTTACGATGTCAGGGTTCTCCTGCATCACCTTCGCAATGACCTCGTAATCCGGGCTCAAAGGAAGCGCAGGTGCGTCCTTGGTGAGCTTGACCTGATCGTCGGTGTAGGTAGCAACCTCGGTAGTGGAGGAATCCTTCACCTCGGAGAGTTTCCAGCCGTCATCGCTCTTTGCAAGCACGTGCTGAACACCGTCGGCATCTGTGTAGCTGTAGGAACCGTTTGAGGCGGTAACCTCAAAGCCCTCGCCGAACGCCTTGCCGTCGATCTCGATAGCGGAAACGTCGCCGGAGCCAAGCCCGCATGCGGCCTTCAGGTCGTCCGCGAACTTCTGCAGGTCCTCAGTAGAGATCGCCGAGGCGCCCTCGCCGGAGAGCAGCGGCAGCCCCGTGGACTTGTCCATCAGGATACCTGCAACCTGGTACTCATCGCCTGGGATGAGGTTCTTGTAGGCGATCTCATCGGTGATGGAGGACTCGGGATCGGCTGACATGTGCTTGTCGCCGTCAGCGGTATCCGTTGCCGTGGTGCCGACCTTGGGAGGAACAACCTCCACGGTCTGATCCTCGTCATCGATGTCCTCATGGAAGGTGATCTCGATGTCGTTGCGCAGAAGCTTCTCGAACGCGACCAGCTTCTTACCGGCCAAAAGGTCGGCATCGAACTCGAACACAACGTCCACAGAGCCCTCAGACTTCTCAGGGGTGAACGTGGTGGAGCCGGTAATCGGGTTGCCGTCCGCATCCAGCAAGGCCTTGCCGGTTTCCTTCACCATCAAGGTGCCGGATACCGTGTACTCCTTGCCAGGAACGAGGTCCTTGTACTGAACAGCGTCTACGACGGTTGCCTTATGGTCTGCGGGAACCTCCTTATCCCCATCCAAGCCATCGGTAGCTGTGGTGTGAACCTCGGGAACGATGACGGTGACAGCCTGTGCATCATCGTTGATGTCGGAGTGATCGCCCACTTCCTCGCCTTCGCGCTGAAGCGACTCGAACACTACCAACTGCGCATCCTGCTCAAGCTGGGATGCATCGAAGTTGAACTCGACATCGATCGTGCCGTAAGTGTCCTTCGGGGTGAAGGTGGTAGATCCTACGATCTCCTCGCCGGTGGTCGGATCGATGTAAGCCTCGCCGGTAGCCTTGTCCATGATCTTGCCGACCACGGTGTACTCACGGCCAGGAATCAAACCGTCGTACTCAACGGTATCCGTAACGGTAGCCTCTGGGTCCTTCACGACATTCTTATCGCCATCGACAGCATCGATCGCGGTGGTCTTGAGTTCAGGAGAGACAACGGTAACGGTCTGACCCTCATCGGAGATGTCCTCATGGCCGCCGACTTCCTTACCGTCCTGATACAGCTTCTCGAAGGCAACGATTTCCTCGCCGTCCAGAGCAGCAGCATCGAAGGTGAACTCAAGCTCAACGGAGCCGTAGGTATCGTTAGCCGTGAAGGTCTTCTCAGCGGTTACCTTAGAGCCATCCGCATTGAGAACCGGTTCGCCGTTCTTCTTGTAAACCAAAGTGCCGGAAACCGTATAGGTCTTGCCAACAACAAGGCCCTTGTACTCAACCGTGTCCTTCACAGTTGCCTGCGTATCGCGGACAACGTTCTTGTCGCCCTCATGGCCGGGCTCGCTGCTTACAGCAGTGGTGCCGATCTCCGGAGGAACTACAGTTACAGTCTGATTCTCATCCTTAAGATCCTTGTGCTCGGTGATGGTGGTATCGCCGCGCTTCAGGGTCTCGAACACAACGAGGTCCTTGCCCTCCAGGTTGGCAGCATCGAACGTGAAGGTCACATCCACAGTGCCGTTCTTGGAGTCAGGGGTAAAGGTGGCAGAAGAGGTGATCTCATTGCCATCCTTATCGGTAAGTGCCTTGCCAGTGGTCTTGTCCATCAAGGTGCCATCGACCGTGTATTCCTTGCCAGGAACCACGTTCTCGTACTTAACGGTATCGGTGATGGTGGCAGTGGTATCGCGTACCACGTTCTTGTCACCTTCGTGACCGGCCTGACCGCTTACAGCAGTCGTCTTAATATTCGGCTCGGAAACCGTCACGGTCTGCGGAAGGTCATCGATCTCCGCATGCGTTGCGATTTCCTTCTGCTTGTAAGAGACATGCTCGAATGCCACGAGCGCATCCCCATCGTTCAACAGAGAGCCATCGAACGTGAACTCGATGTCCACAGTGCCAGCGGTGGTCTTCGGAGTGAACTTCTTCTCGGCGGTGACCGGGTTGCCCTGCGCATCCTTGAGCACAGTGCCGGTAGCCTTGTCCATGAGCTCGCCCTTCAAGGTGTACTCACGGCCAACCGTCAACCCCACATACGCAACGGTGTCCTTAACGGTCATCTGAGTGTCCTTGATGACATCTTTGTCACCGTCAACACCGTCGGTAGCGATAGTGCCGATCATAGGAGGCTTGACCGTAACAGTCTGCCCCTGATCCGTGATGTCCTCATGCGAATCGAGGATACGGTCAGGATCTTCCGTGGTGGCAAGCTTCTCGAAGCAAACCAGCTCAGTAGAGTCAGTGAGATTGGAGCCATCGAACGTGAACTCAACATAAACGTCCTGCTCCTGGCTCTTAGCCGTGAAGGTGATGGAGCCATGCACCTCGTTGCCGGATGCATCCACATACGGCTCGCCAGTGGTCTTGTCCATCAAAGTGCCGTTGATTACATACTCCGTGCCAGTCGAGAGATTGTCACAGGAGATCTTGTCAACGATGGTCACATCGGGCTCAGCAACAACTTCCTGATCCCCATCGGCCTTGTCATAGGCCTGAGTGGAGAGAGTCGGCTTCTGGTCGGTCAAAGTACCGAGGTTAACCGTGTTGTCAGCATTGAATGTGTTGTCACGGGATACCGTGAAATCCTTCTTGATGAGATGGTAGCCCTCGTTCGATGCGCAAGGCAGCTCCTCCAAAGTGTAGGAGTCGTAGGGCAGTGCACCGCGCTCATCGTCGGGATCGGTGATCTTTGTCTCATCGCCGTCCTGATACTGGCCGAACCAAACGCCGCTGGTCGAGTCGAGCTTGTTGCCGACATTGAATACCTCGGCGAGGAAGTTGGAAACAGCATCGGCAGGTCCAGTCATCACCCAGTCGTTGCCGTTGGTGTCCTGAGTATGCTTGTTCCAAGAAGCCTTGGTAGAAGCCTTGCCGTTTTCGTCCGTGACGATTACATGGGATTCGCCAGTGGTCTTGGAAGTGATCTTGAAAGGCACATTGGCAAGCGAATGAGCATCGTCAGATGCAGCCTTAGTGAACTCCAAGTCCGAACGGTACACCGGTTCGGGAGCGGTAGGCATGTTATAGGAGTGAACGTGTGGGGTTGTTACATCATTAGAAGTGATTTGGCGAACAAAGCTCTGCGGTTGACCAAACGGTTCGGGGAGATTGTATCCTTGAGGAGCTTTAATCTCCTTAACTACAACTGTACCGAGAGGCATTACATTAAAATCGCCTGACTTGAAGAAATCATCACCGCTTACCTTATAAGGAAGGGTTGCAACGACATTTCCATCAGAGTCATGCACATCAAAGGTGCTATCGCCGTCGAAGGCGAACATGATAGAACCAGTTTCATCTGTTTGCATAACCCATTTACGAACAGGGTCACCAGATGCTTCTGCCTGAGAAACAGTGTCATAGTAACCATCATAGTATTCGATTGAATACTGCGCACCGTACAGTTTGGCACCACCGATAGGTAGGTTGCCGTTCTCGTCGGCACTATATGCTTTTTCACCGTCATACTTGTCAAGTAGAACAGTAATCGGGTCATCAGTTGGCTCATCCTTCAGATTAGTAGTAGTCGTCTGACCGCTTTTAACCTCCGCCGGATGTGCCTCTGCATCGATTGCATAGCCCTTCGGTGCCTTCAGCTCCTTGATAGTGTAGGAACCGCTAGGCAGCAAACCGGTCTTCGCATAACCGTTCTTATCAGTGGTCAGCTTGGAAACCGCATTGCCGCTCTTGTCATAGACGGCATACTCTGCACCCTCGATGGAGTAGCAGTCGTTGTTGTCGGTGATGTCGGTGTTGGCCGAAGACTTGTTGATCTCGATCCAGCCACCGAAGTTCTTGATGAGCTTCACCTGAGCGGACACGTGCTGATAGCCGATCAAGCCGTACTTGTTGCGGCTATGGCCGTCGGTAACTCCGGGAGGGGTGATGTACACATCGTAGATAACCTCACCGGTCTCCGTGTTCACGCTCTTGAGCGTGGCCGTGTAGTTAGCACGCACGTTCGTAGGCTGTGCAGCCGAACGGTCGGCGCACTCGCCGGTAACCGAGCAGCCTGCCAGCTCGCCAGAGAAGTTGCTAAGCGCGAACTTCGCCGGGCGCAAGCTCCACGTAGAGCCGATCCAAACAGTGCCCGTAAGAGTCTGCTTGACATCGCTGTAAGGGTTGGTGGTAGGAACAATCGTAACATCGGCAACAGCCCACTTTGCCTCAACGGTGACCGATTCGGTCACAGCAGAGTTGAAGTCGTACTGGTTGCCGTCCTGGGTGTACCAACCGAGGAACTGCCAACCCTTCTTAGAGGGCGTAGCGGGTGCTCCGCCAGTTATCGAGCCGTAGGATTTGCCCCACGGTACGATGACGGTCTTGTCATCGGAACCGTCGTTGGCAGCTACGGTTACCGTGCACTGGGTAACCTCCCATTTGCCCTCAACCGTGATGCTTCGCGTGACCTTGGTGCTGTTCCAGTCGAATTCAGTGCCATCCTCAGCGTTGTACCACTTGAGGGTGTAGCCCTGAGCTGCCTTGGCAGTTATCAGGTCAGCCAACGGCATGTTGCCCTGAGCGTCCGTGTAGTACGCAGGGTCCGCATTCACAGCCTGGCCGACAGTGAAGTCGGTGCCGGACACGAGGTCGGGCAGGGTGCCGTCTTCGAGCCCGTTAACGGTAACCGATACGGTCACATCGCCCGGTGCTGCATAAGCCGGAGTCGGATTGCTGAGCGCCCAGGTGGGCATCAAACCGACGACCAGAACCACTGCAAACAGCGAGTTCACGAACTTCACGAAGCGTTTCTTAGCTTCTGTTTTCATAAGCCTTTCTCCTTTCTTCAATGAGATGAGAGATAAATCTATCTGATGATACCGCAAATAAAGCGTCAAAAAACCGTAATTAAACCGTTTCAACTGACATAACGACCCATTTTTACGGGAAATGCCACCGCAGCGACATCATATAGAGAAATTCCCTCCGAACAACTACGTTCCCAAGCCCCGAAAAGCAAGCAAGGCATTCGTACTGGTAACATCTTCAAAGTAACTTCCAGAGCAAAAGATAGGAGAGAAGTGATGAGTCAGGCGTAGAGCTTCTTTCCATTATGTTCGAAATGAAGAACGAGGCTGTCAATACTCCTTAATCCCAATCTGCATCATCGTTATCCTCGCCGTCTTCGTTCTCAAGATTTGCTGCCTCTGCCTCCTGAATCTGAATGATAACGTCAAGAGGGAAGCCCATTTGAGAGGCAACGGTCTCATCGGAAAGCCCCGGATTGGCTTTCTTCAGATACTCGAACAATGTGCTGGCCTGACGGTTGATGCTGGTCGAAGTGTCATCGGAAAGGCATATCTGAACCTGTGTCTTGAACTTGGTGCCGTTGATCAAGTATCCGCCTTGCCTCCAGGCTGCCAACTCACCGTCAACGGTGATCTGCGCAATCTCATCGAGCTCCGCCTTGGAAACGAGCAACAGCCTTCTTCCAAGCCTTCTCACTGCATGTTTGATGGTGATCTGCGTGTCCTCATCGGCAACCTCGATAGCTTCAGGCGCATCAGACCCGTCGTACCAGTAGGTATCGAGCACCAGTCCTTCTTCTTCGAGCAAATCCAGCCTAGGGCTGTATTCGGTGAGTAGGTTGATGCCTTTTCGTACCCAAGGGTCTGCAGCTGTGAAGTCCACAGTTGAGAATATGTCCATCTTTCCCGATTGGTAGAAGACGGTGATCTGCATATCGAATCCTCCTCTTCAAAAAATTCAACGAGCGTAAGCGAGCGTATCAATCGGCGGTAGCCGCTCAGTGAGCGAAGCGAGCGTCGTGGGTCCCGCACCCAGTAACATCAGCTGTGCGTGAGCCCATCCACCCTACAACAACAGCACAACAGCAGAGTAGGGGAGTAGCACAATGTAACAACATATTGCTATACTGCTACAGTGCTCCTGAAACGCTGAACGGCATTGTGTCCGTCCAAAACTGCAGGAGCACATCCCAACTCAACGGGCATCTCGGTTCGTGTTCCGAAACGTCCCTCTATCCGCCTTGCTAATCGCCTCGCAAGCCTCGCGTGCGGTGTTCCCTGCGGCAATGAGCGCATTCGTTTCCCTGTTCGAAAACTTTTCGCCCTTCCTATCAGCACTCTTTGCGCAATCCCTATTGCCAATGCACCTAGGAACCCGTATAATGGTACCCGAGTCGAGGCTCGAATAGTCTCTGGGGAATTGAATCCCAGATATACGTTCGATACCTCGGCTTTTTTCTTTGTCGAAATAAATCACTTCGCTCGCGGGCACCTTGTACGCCAGCTGCTTGTCCAAGTTGTTCTTCCCGTAAACCGATACCAGGAAGTTCGATTTCGGCACATGAACACCTTCGACAATTCCCTTATCGGAGTTCGGTTCGAGGATCGCAACGATCGGATACCGGTCGTTGTCCACCTGGTTGAGCACAACGCAGATACGGTCGGGATGCCCAGGCGAGTTGTATACCAAGATGGGATCCTCAAGGAGCTGTGGCACCTGCCGCATGAGCTTCTTGCTGAACCCATGGTTGTGCCGGAACAGCTCCTTGTCGCCTGCTTTCGGCACAAGTGCCTTGATGGCGTGCCGCCGGGTATAGAGCAGCGGCAACTTCTCCATGCCCATCTTCTCGTAGAATGCGGGCGTATCCCCAAGCTTCAAGTCGTTGCGTATCGGCTTCTCATCGTTTTGCTGAGCGCCTTTCCCATCTCCCGTGAAGCGGAGAGTGCTGAGCTGCTGTGCGAAATGCAGGTACGTGACGCACTTATCGGCATCTTTGAGTATCTTGGGTGTGATCTCCCTGTTGAGCTTGTATTCTCCGTTTACTATGCGAAGAATCCTTTCTGAATCCCGCATAGGAACGGAAAGCTCGTAGCGATGGATGATCTTGATGGCCTTGACGTATCGCTTCGCCTCATCGGCATCCATCGCCTCCATAGCTCACCCTCCTTCGATACAATGGCACTAGGGTTGAGGCTTGAGTAGTTCCCGAACAATTGGCGTTCGGCTAGACGCTCAAGCTGCAGCCCTGTCTTTGTCTATGCGCCCAAATTCGCATTCGAATGCGAATTCACCTATCGCGGATCGCTCGCAGTAGCCCTCGCAGCTGCATCGACTTCCGCACGCTCACCAACAGCCTCCCTGTCAGCCACCTTGCCACTCAAAGCATCAACCGCTTTCTGTGCCTCATCGCGCTTGCTGTCAAGCGAATTGCTTTCGCGAACAGCTTCATCCTTCCCCTCGAAGATCCGCTCAAACTCCTTGTCGCTGACCGACGTGCCCTTTTCGCTGAGCTCTTTGAAATCATCGATGCCAGCAGTCAGTTCTTCTTTGACCGCCTCACGTGCAGTTTCGCATCGGCTTTCGATATGTTCAGCAGTCCGTCCCATCCACTGGATGTGTTCCGGGTCGTTGAACAAAGAAGAGAGCAGTTCTTGCTTCCTGTTGTCAGGCATCTCGTCAAAAGAGTCCTTCATGTTGCTGAGCTCATCGGCATCCATATCTGAAAGCTGCCTGAAGTTGATGAGCGTGTCATTGGTGTCGTATCCGCTCGGATGCGCATGGCAGAGAACCGAGATACCCAGTGCAGTGCCGCCATGCTCTGCAACCGACCAATCGACTCCCGAATGGAAGTCGGCAACCTTCTCGATAAGCGAATCGATGGTATCCCCACCGCTAAGCAGTTCGTATCCGGTAAACGGCAAGTCCTCCTGACTGACAACCTGTGCGATGTACATAGCGCCGTTGTCTTGGATATTTGAGTCGATAACCTCGCAGATAACGTCGTTCTCGGCGACATGCGTTTCCTCGGCGATTTCTGTTTCCCCGCAATCAAGAATGCTGCGCTCGTTGATTGCAACACGCTTTGCAGGCTCGTTGAAGTACGGGTGCCCGAATTGCTTGAACTGATCGATGATTTCCGGGCGGCAGGCAAGCAGTGGGCTGCTCAACAGCGTTATAGTATCCTTGTAAGGGCAATCGTTTTCCGAGAAGAAGCGCGACATTTCAGAGAACTCAGCGTCCGTGAACCCCGCATCATGCAGTTGCTCATGGTTATCGATGCGAAACACTCCATGCCCTGCGTTCAAGCATCCATCAGAAAGGAAGCGCAGGAACCTTTCATGGAGCACCGCATCGTTCCTCTCGGCATGTGCCGATTCGAAATTGAACTCCCATTCATAGCCACCGAAACGCACATTGTCATTGTCGGTTGCTCCGATCACGGCATCAACCGATACCCCATGCTCTTTTGCGATTTCTTCAGGACTCATGTTATCCAAAGATATGACATAAGCAGCATTCGTCTGCTCAGCAACCGAAAGGTCGTTCCCGTTGACTACGAAATGCTCCTCATAGAAGGAAGAGGGCTCTTCTCCGTAAACCTCAATGGAAAGTCCCAGCTGTTCTACAGCGGATCTGAAGTCTGAATTCGCATCCCAAATATCTGTCCCGTTGTAGAAAGATCCGTTGCAACTGCCGTCGGCAACGAAACCGTTGGGTGTCTCATCGAACTCTGAGCACGAGTATACGCGTCCGATTTCATCTGAGTTCAGCAGATTGCGAAGCTCTTCAGCAGCCTCTTTATCGCCATTTACGCAAATTCTGTATCCACAGTTGTTAGCCATTTCGATTTCCTCCTATCGCGGGTCGAGACCCGGAGCATCAAGCTTGTTGCGTGAGCCGTTGATTCGCGCGGATGCTTCCTGCGCTTCGAACTGCTTGGTGCTAAGCGCATCAAGTCCGTTTCGCTCAACGACCATCGCTCTGCGCATTTCCAATGCGATGGTGTGCTTTGGGATTTGCTTGCGGTACTCGCTAAGCGTTTCTTCCGTGATTCCGCATTCATGCATTTTGTTGTCGAAGTTCTCTTGAGCCTCTTTGAGCACATCGATGAAGAGTCTTTCATCACCTTGCGTTTGCGCTACCTCAAGCCAGGCACGGTATGGCTTGTCGGTCTTTTCCTCGATCGTGATGATGTCCACATTGTTCTCTACGCATTGCTTCAGCATCAGGAAACGCCCAACACGCCCATTGCCATCCTGGAACGGATGGATGTGTTCGAATCTGACATGGAAATGCCCAATTGCTGCAAGGTCTTTATCGCTGTCGTTCCACCAGTTCATCAGCTCGTTCATTGCCTCTTTTACCTCGCGTGGATAAGCAACCTGAACGCTGCTTCCGCTGATGTAGTTGGAAAGCTCTTTGTAATGCCCGGAATAGCCCATGAATTCCTTGTCAGTGCCCTTGAAAAGCATCTCATTGATGCCGAACAGAAGATCATTGGAGATTGGCTCGCCCAGAGTATCGACCACATGATCGAGTACCTTGATCGAGTTCATGGTTTCCATGACATCATCTACCGAGTGAGTACCGACGATTAGCTTGCGGTCAAACAGCTTCTCAAGCTCGCTTTCGCTGAATGTCGATCCCTCAATCTTGTTCGAATGGAACAGAAAGTAGGGTGAGATGACGGAATACGGTGAATTTGGAACATCTTTCATCGTCTGCAGAAGGTCTTTGTCGATTTTCACTTCTTGTCCTCCTATCGCGGGTCGATACTCGGAGCATCAACCGCATCCCGTGACTCGGCAATCCTGTTGGATGCTCCCTTAGCCGTAGCACAAGCGGCCTCAAGTGTGTTCGGCTTGCCTTGCCGTTTGTCCTCAATCAACCCTTCAGCCTTCTCAGCGAAGTCCGGATAGATGTGCATGTACGCATCGTCCCCGAACTCGATGGAATCCTGGAAATCAGGGTTGTTGCGGATCAGATTCTCCAAATGCTGGATGCCTGCCTCGCCATAATCCTCGATGCCGTCTTCGCGAGTCTCAACAAAGACCATCTCATCATCGCCGGAAAGATCGATGTCCTCGATAACCTTCCGAAGCGTCTCCTCCAAAGAATCGCTCATGTCAATCACCTCTCAACAACAGTCGAACGCGCAGGTTCGCCCGCACCGTGTTCCTTATCGCTCAACGATACGCTCGCAGCTCGTGCCTCAGCTTCCTTAGCGGAAAGCGCATCGAGTGAGCCGTGTTCCTTATCGTTTTTCCTATCAGTATCCTTATCGCGATACTCACCGCAAACCTCATCGGGAATCTGCGAATCAAGCTCTTTCATAAAAGCTCGCCCAGGTGCTTCGTGCCCGACATGCTGCTCGTATTGGTCGATAACGAAATCCGATGCCTTCGAAGCCTCAGTCGAAGCCCGAAACAGCAGTCCAGGGTCGGCCGAGAGCACCTCCCGCCAGCTTTGCAGGTAGGCGACATGTTGCTGGTAATGCTCCGATTCTGGGTCCACGTCTCCCGTGAGCCCTAAGTCCGATGCAGAGAACATGGAACTCATCTCAGCAACCAGTTCTTCGAAAGCATATTCTTTGGAGCCGAATTGCGTGTTCTGCGTCCTGCCCACTGCAGAGGGATGACCGGTGGAATGTCCCATCTCATGGAGCATCGTGGTAAGAAATGTCTCATTGCTCGAAAAGCTTTCCCGAGGTGGCATCGTGATGCGGTCAACAGCAGGGTAGTAGGCTGCGATGTTGGCCGGTTTCTCTTCAATCGGGCATCGCGAGGCTGCGATAACCTCGTCAGCCAACCGACTGTTCTCCTCATCACTGTTTCGTTCTATCTTCGGAAGTGGGGGAGGGGCAGTGAAACCTGACATGTCCTGACCGGTTTTCTCGCCGAAAGCCTCTAGCTCTTCTTGGCTCATCAGCTGCGACATGTTGAAAACCGACCAAGGGGGGAGCATCCTCGGAATGTACTCGTATGCGCTTTTGTCATCGTCGGGAGCATCCTTGTCCACTTTCCTGCGGTACAGAGTCCATTTCTCGACAACGCAGGATTTCTGATTCTCTTTCAGATGCCAACCGGCTTTCTGAATCTGCTTGAAAGTGACCCATCGTGGGTCGTCATATCCACGTATCATCGCCATTGCAGCCAAATGAGTACGGTTGCCGCCACGGTACGTTGTGCCGGTAATCGGATTATGCGGTGCAGCCATGTCCTTCCACGGCTTGACCCACTCGAAACCGCCTTTATCCATGTCCGCGATGACACGGTTTACGATTTCCTCGCGCTGGGCATAGACCCTTTCAGAGCCCTTGCCGCTTTTCTTAGCCATGGCAACATCCTCCTTTTATAAGCTGCTCGATATTTTACCAGCATTTTTGGTAAGAGTTTCCAAGAATGGCACTATTACGGCAAATGGCTTCATAATGCAAAATCAAAAACCTCAGCGAGCGTCCGTATCATCCCGATTGGCAGAACCAATTGTGCGTGAGCCTTGAAACCTAGCAGCAACAAACGAAAACCCGGAAGACAAATACCTCCGGGTTTTTCCATATTCGCATTCGATTGCGAATTGACAGGTGCATGAAGTCGATTTTTGGGGACGCAGAGGGGGATTCCCTTATCCTTCTTGTTTTCGTCCATTTTCTGGGTACAGTTATGAAAACAAGGAAAGAAAGGGGAATTTGAATGCCAACAGACAAGCCGAAGCTAAATCTCGTGTTCGCAAACGATGAGAACAAGAAGATTCTGGTCCAAGGGATCAGCGATCGCTCTGAAGTAAACGGTGCGAGCAGAAGCTGGAACATAGAGCGCATCCTGGTTGACTCCCTCTTGCCGAAAAATGGTAGTTTGGCCCGCAATGTATTAGAGCGCCTTTATTTAGATGAAAGCACTGTGCAAGGCGAGTTGGCTTCCATGCTGGGAGGGCTTGCAAGCGAGATCAATCCAAATAATGAAACGAATTTCAGGCTGATTGTCGAGTATGTATGGCGGCAGCTGGGTGTGAAGAGATTCGATGCTGCTCAGAAAGATTCTGGAACGGTTGAGCATCTGAAAGCCAACTGGACGCTGGTATGCGACAAGCTGCACGAAGTTCATGATGAGTCGCCGGACAGCCCTGCCGGTGAGTCTGCTGGTGTTGACGAAGGGTTGGCATACAGCTTGGCTGAACATCTCGACACTGCCTATGAGGAAGTCAAGCCGAAGAAGCTCTTTGACATCGTTATGTGGAACTGGCCGACTCTATGCGATTTTGCTCCTGCATACCTTGCGCTTTCAGATGCGGTTGCCCTGACGGCCGATTGGCCCGAAACAGCCCGAGCCCGTGACGGTCTAAGGGTTTTCCTTAAATCCATCGATGACGTGTACTAAAAAGCCAATAGAACCATTAAGTTAAGGAGCGATTATGCAGACAGACAAGCCGAAAATGACGATTGTCTTCTCGAACGAGGAATACGGAAGGTTGATAGACAACATCCTTAGAGAGAAGGCGAGGGTAAACGGTACAAACCGAAGCCAAGAGGCAGAGAAAGCGATATTGAACGATCTTTTGCCTAAAAAGGGAAGTGAAGCCCGCAGAGCAGTGGAACGTATGTATCTTGCGGAAAGCATTCCAAAGATAGAGTTAATCTCTGTGTTCCACGAGGCTGCGAAGAGGCTTCGGCAGAACGAAAACGTTGATTTCAAGGCAGTTGTGGAGCTAGCGAGTCGGCATATGATAGGGGTGGATCTTGCTGATACTAAAGATGTTCTAGGGCAAGAAAGAATTGCGTATCTGAAAGCCAACTGGACGCTGGTATGCGACAAGCTGCATGAAGTCCAACAGGAGTCGCCGGACAGCCCTGTTGGCAAGTCTGCTGGCGCAGATGAGAAATTGGCACGCGCTATGATCGGGCAATCGGGTTCTGTTCTTGTTGTGGCAGAGCCAAAGCAGTTCTTTGATATTGTTCTGCTTAACTGGATGGCTCTTAGGGAGTTAGAACAAACGTACCTGGCATTAGCTAGCGTCATTAATCTAACGGTGGGCTGGGGAAAAACGGCAAAGGTATATGAAGATATGAGAATGCTCTTCAAGTCCATTGACGATATGTATTAAGACAAAGAAAACGTCGTGGATTGTTTTAAGAATTTTAGGCATCCGGGGAAATGAAAGATGTCCAGGGCTTCAGCTACGTGGGTGATAACTGGGAGCAATTATAACATCTGTTAAAATCGTCAATGCATCCATGGCGATCACTTCCTTTCGACCGTTCCATGATGCCGTTTCGTTTAGCCTTCACCTCTTAGACGCTGGAGGTGAGGGCTCCTTTTGTTTATCGCTTGAATTCCAATATTTATTCAACCTGACCTGGTATAATACTGCTTACAGAAAACCTTGAGGACAAGAGAAAGCGAATAGAGATGTCAGAAAGCAACACTCCCTACCAAGTGCTCGGCCTCAACATCGGCATCGGCAGCCTAGGATGGTGCCTGCTAGACGTTGCGAATAAGCGAATCGTGGGCACGGGCGTTCACCTTTGGGAAACGCCTCAAGAGCCCAAGACGAAGATCTCAACGGCGACCACCCGCCGTGCAGCCCGCTCTGCCCGCCGCAACAAGAAGCGCCATGCCAACCGCATGTCAGAGTGCCTGAAGCTCCTGAAAGCCCACGGCCTGATCCCCGAGGATGCCACAGCAGCTTCCCTCCAGACGGTGAAGGGCGACCTGCAGCCCTTGGAGGCACGCGTGAAGGCGTTGGACGAAAAGCTCACCGACCGCGAGCTTGCCCAGGCCCTCTACAACCTGTGCAACCGCCGTGGCTATATCCCTCACGGCGACGGTGACGCATCCGACCCGGAGGGCAAGCGCGTCCTGACCGCTATCGCAGAGAACTCCCGGTTGATGTCCGAGAAGGGCTATCGCACAGCAGGCGAGATGATGCTTGAAGAGGGCAGGGCGCAAGGCAAGCAGTGCGGGTCTTCCCGCAACAAGCAGGGCAACTATTCGCGATGCCTGACGCTGGAACAGCTTTTGTCCGAAACCGATGCCATCTTCGAGGCCCAGCGCTTCCTGGAAAACCCGAATGCCACCGATGAGCTGCAGGATACCTTCAAAGCCTGCATGTCCTGGCAGAAGCCCACCTACGACCGTGACGACCGCATCTACTCGACCGTGGGCAGCTGCATCTACTTCCTGGAAGAGAAGCGAGCACCGAAAGCATGTCTGTCTGCCGAGCGCTGCGCAGCCTACGAGCGCCTGAGCAACGTGCGTATTGTGTTGCCTGACAACAAGGAGCAGACCCTTACCGCCGAGCAGCGCGAGGAAGCAATTCATATCCTCTTCTCGCATGTCTCCCTGAAGGGCAACAAGTCCTGCAAGTTCCGTTACGCAGACATCCGAAAGCGTCTCGAACTGCCTGCATACGCTTACTTCAAGAACATCGGGGCGGAAGACGAGAAAAAGGACGTGTACGAGCCGAAAGCCTGGCGCAAGCTCCGAAGCCTGCTCAGCGAGCCCCTGATGGCCAAGCTCGCAGCGGACATCGATTTTGCAGACGAGGTGTGCGCCGCGCTCACCTTCGCCAGCACCGAACAGAGCTTGAGGCAGCGCATCGCTCCCCTCAGCGAGTCTGGCCGCTTGACCGAAAGCGATATTGCCGAGATCTGCAGCCTCCCGTACAACGGCGAGCTCTTCCATGGTTACTGCAGCCGAAGCCTAAAAGCTCTGCGCATGCTCAACGATGCGTTCAGCGATCAGCCCGAGATCGCGGGCCTCTACGATGCCGAGAAGGCAACCGGTCTGTACGACCTGCGCCTAAGCAACAAGTTCGCCGACGTGCAGCTCGAAGGAAAGCTACCCGCTTACACTGCCTACGACCCGACATGCTCCAATCCCGTGGTGCTCCGCGTGATGGGCCGTGTCCGCAAGCTGGTCAATGCGCTTATCGCGAAGCACGGCGTGCCCGACGAGGTGCATATCGAGCTGTCCCGCGATTTGAAGCGCTCAGCCCATGAGAAGCAGCTTATAGCGAAGGGCCAGAAGCGCCGGAAAGATGCCAACGATGCAAGCCGTAAGCGCATCGCAGAATCCCTCGGTTGCGACCCCGCAGAGGTGCGCGGCAAGCTGATCCGCAAAGTGAACCTCTTGAACGAGCAAGGCGAGCGCGATGTGTATACCGACGAGCACATCTCCTACGAGCGCCTTATCGCAGAGGGCGACACGTATTGCCAGATCGGCCACATACTGCCGTACTCCCGCACATGCGACGACAGCCAGAGCAACCTTGTGCTTGCCCTCACGAAGAACGTGCAGGACAAGGGCACCCGAAGCCCATTCGAATGGCTTGGTGACACGGATAGCTGGGATGCCTTCAAGGCCCGCGTGGCCGATCTCCGCCTGCACGGCTACCCGCGAAAGAAAGCCGAAAGGCTCATAGAAGAGCACCTTGCCGACAAGCAGGATGACTATATCGAACGCAACCTGAACGATACGCGCTATGCAAGCGTGTCTGCACTGCGCTACATCGAGTACTACTTGAAGTTCCCCGAGTCGAAGGCCCCGCACGGTTTGACCCGCAAGAAGCGTGTAAGTGCAGTAGCCGGTGGTGCGACGGCCATCCTGCGCCATGCATGGGGCTTCGATGCCAAGGACAAGCAGAAAGACGACCTGCACAACGCGGTGGATGCAGCGATCATCGCAGCCTGCCGTGAGGAAACGGTACGTGCAGCTGCGCGTTACTCAGAAGAAAAGCATTACGTTCCCGAAGATGAGCGCAGAAAGCTCCTCGAAGCCTGCGAGCCGTGGCACAGGTTCGCGAAGCAGGTCCAGTCTGCAGCCGCATCGGTGATTCCAACGAGGAAAGTGGAGTGCACCATGACCGGTGCCGCCTTCGAGGATACCGCCTACCGTTTCATGGGCCTGTCCGACAAGGGCGACAAGGGCGTTCTCTATGCCAACGGGAAGGAGAAGAAGAGCGGCAACTACCGCACGCTTCCTGACGGCAGCACCCGTATCTTAGGGCAGATGATGTGCCTGCGCCTCTGGTGGGATCCCTCCCTTGAGGTGCGCGGTCGTGAGGTGCCGGGCGGCTACATCGCCGAGCCGATCTATGCAGCCGACCTGCCTGCCATCAAGAACGGCACCTACGTTCCCCGCAGATGCCCCGCCCAGGGAAAGCAGATGCCGAGGACCATGTGGCCTGTCATTGACCAGTCGATGCAAGTGCATGAGCCGATCGTGCTGTTCCCGGGCCAGTGCATCCGCGTCAACGGCACCCTATGCAGGTACAAGACGTTCGGCATATCGAGCAACACATGGGTTCTATTAGACCCTTGCAGTCAGTTCATTGCAGCGGCAGGGCAGAAGCTCGAGCCCTTGAAGGGTCTGCCCATCAGCTCCATCGCGAAGCCGGAAGACTTGGAACTGGTGAGCGAGGACATCTTGGGCGAATGCTTCAATCCAGATGAAGAGCTGTCCTAAACAGGATTGGAAAGCCCACGAAAAACCGACCCTCACCGCATCGCGATGGGGGTCGGTTTGCGTCTGGAAGCCGTCTCATTTTTCAGAAAAACGAGCAAAAATGCCCAACTTCACCCCGAAAAATTCCGTTTTTCAGAATTCCAGACACAAAAATACCCCTGCTGACCAGGGGTATTGATGCTGCCTATTATAGCATGTGGGGAAATGAAAGGTGTCCAGGACGTATAGGGGCATAGAGCCAACCAGAGGATAATTATAGCATGTGGGGAAATGAAAGGTGTCCAGGACTTGCGCCGCAACGCCACCGTGCCGTATTCAAATTATAGCATGTGGGGAAATGAAAGGTGTCCAGGACTCGATCCCGGCAGCAACAAGAGATGCTTGATTATAGCATGTGGGGAAATGAAAGGTGTCCAGGACACAACGTGCTTGACGCCTTTACGGGTTCGAATTATAGCATGTGGGGAAATGAAAGGTGTCCAGGACGCCGAGGTCAAGATGATCAAGAACTTCGGCGATTATAGCATGTGGGGAAATGAAAGGTGTCCAGGACATAACATCGTTGTTAAGTGCGATGGACTTGATTATAGCATGTGGGGAAATGAAAGGTGTCCAGGACTCAAAGTGAAAGAGCTTAGAAGCCGAATAATTATAGCATGTGGGGAAATGAAAGGTGTCCAGGACGGGCTACCTGTCCGGATGCACCGCCACCGGATTATAGCATGTGGGGAAATGAAAGGTGTCCAGGACGGTTGGATGTGATTATTGCCCATCCAGAGCATTATAGCATGTGGGGAAATGAAAGGTGTCCAGGACCGATTAAGTCTATACGGTTCGGAGGTTTCCATTATAGCATGTGGGGAAATGAAAGGTGTCCAGGACTGGCGGATCGGTCAGTGCAGGTTTTGCTATAAGTTTAGCACGTAGAAAAGCGAGAAGCCCTCAGTTGCTTTCCTCTAATACCTCGTCAGAAGAACAAGGTCATCTGACTCCCTAAATCCGCTGTCTTAGACTCGAATCCGGTCGAGCATACAAGAACCTTCCGATCCTCGTATTGCTTTTCCGTGAGCACCAGGGCGATGACCCTTCCAGCTTCCGGCAGATTCGCCCGAAGCCTTCCGATATGCGTGTCCGCGTTATCCTGTCCAAGGCAGGAACGGGTGTACACGCTGAGCTGTTCCATACGGTATCCGTCTTCAAGAAGGAACTTCCTGAATTTCGTATACGACTTCTTCTCCGAAGCCGACCCAGTTGGCAAGTCGAACATGATAAGCACCCTCATAGCCCTCATCCTTCCTTCACCGGTACTTTGCGAAGCTCGATGACTTCAGGCAGCAGGAGCGAAGTGGCGGATTCGTATAGAACCGCTTCCCGCAACGATTCAACCACGCGCGTGATAGCCGATTGTACGATGTAAGTCTTCCCGTCAAGCATTACGCCGTACTCAAAGACCTCAGATAGGGTCTGTTTGGACTCGGTGCTCAATCCCTCACAGTCTTTTAGCAAATCGAATACTATCAGGTCTACAACCGGCCTAAACGGTTCGATTAAATCGTCCACCAGATTGAACGCATTCACATTGCTGCAATGGTGGATGCCGTGCGATGCAAGCCACCCACCGGCAACGACCTCGCGAGCAATGCCCGCCCGCAAGACCGCATAACCGTAGTCGAGTAGGGCAGTGTAAACACTGTCTCTTCTTGTTCCCTCCGTGATAAGTGTCTTGAAGTACAGGGCTGCTGCAACAGCTTCCCGGTTGCTCGTGTCTCCCGAGAGCACGTTGCTCCCAAGTACCCTTAACTCATCAGCCTCTTTCTCAAAGCCTAAAACCGAAAGGACAGAAGCCTGGTTCGCGATCTTGGCAGCGACGATTCTCTGCCAGATTCTCTTCTGAAGCGGTTTCGGCATCGAGAGCTGTTTTTCGACTATCCCCGCATGCCCGAAATGCCCGGCAAGCGGGAGGCAGATTCCGTTGGGCATATGGTTCTTTCCGCAGACCACAGTCCCGATTCCCGCATCGGCGAGTGCAGACAGCGCCGCAATCGATATGGCTGCCAAATGCGATTCGATGGTGAGAACCCAAATATCCTCCAACGGGACTTCGCATGTGAGGGTATCGGTCTCGATTAACAGCGACCGATGCCGTGTCCTGATAGAGCATGGACTTTGTATGCAGATGGTTCGTTTTGGCAAATGTTCATCCTAACTTTTCGCTTGACCTGCTATAATTGTTCTTGTCCGAGTGAACGTATAGCATTTGGGGAAATGAAAGATCGTCTTGGACAAGGCTCCGGCAAATAGCCGGAAGCCGTCAAGCTCTGACCCTCACCGCACCGCGATGGGGGTCAACTTGTATCTAGGGACGTTTTCGCATTCGATTGCGAATTTGAGCACAAAAATACCCCTGCTTATGAGGGGTATTGATACTGAACGTGTACCGTTTGGGAAAATGAAAGGAGCCCAGGATATAGCTTATGCACATAACTTTGTGCGATACAGTATATCATTTGGGGAAACGAGAGCCGTCCAGGACACCACGGTAACCGAACTTGCAGCCCCATAGTACCATGAGCGCTAAACAACCAGCATAGCATCCCGCAAAAGCAAAGAAGAGCCGAGATGCCCGCGGCTCTTCCAGTCAGCGCTTCGTGAACGGCTTGCCACCCTTGCTGCCTTTACGCTCAGGAAACATGAAGCCCAGCTTACCGGCTTTCGGGTCGAGCACGACCTTCGCTTCATAAGGCTTGCCGGTTTTCTGGCTCGTGAACTTGATGAGCCCGGTTCGCCCCTTGGTGAAAAGGGCCTCTACCTGCTTGACAGTGAGCTTCTTGTGCCCAATCTCGCGCCAAGTCCTGAACCCGCAGCCCCCGGCCTGTTTCCACTCGCCGTCTTCGTTCTTCTTGAACCTGTTTGAAGAGCAGGTGATGATCTTGTCGGTCAGAACTACCGGCTCATGGCACCAGGGACACGTGCCGACTACCGAGCCGCCGCCCGTAAGCCCCAGTCTCGCAAGCTTCGGTGCGTTTCGTTGCATGGCCTCGATGTCATGCTCCACCATGCCGCCCAGCTCTGCCAGAACCTCTTCGGGATCCAGCTCGAACTTCCCGACAAGCTTCATCTGATCGAATAGCTGTTTGGTAACTCCCGGATCTGCGATACGGCACCCGTCTAGCAGGGTGTAGCTGACCGTTCCACACTCAGTCAGCTTCAATTCGCCTTTCTTCTCGGCAACAAGTGACTGCTCCTTGCCGGGCTTGGAGATTTCCGCAAGGGTAGAAGTACGCGTGGCACCGGTGCCCACGTTGAACTTCTCAAGCTTCTTGTTGAGCCACTTCATGGTAGGCTTCTGCGGCCGCTGGTTGGCACCCTCATGCACGTAAGGCTTAGCCGGATCGGAGAACTCCTTGGAATCTTCCTCATCGCCATCCTCATCCTCGGACTGCCTCTCAGAGTCGAAGACCGCCTTGAACCCCTCTTTGCCTGGGATGGGCACACGTGTTTCCCCAACGTATTCCGGAAAGTCCGTGACATGCCCCTTCACAAGCTCGAACTCATAGTCCTCGCAAAGCATGGCAAGGTAGTTGCGGGCAAGAATCTCGTAGATAGCTTGAGCTTCCTTACCGTATTGCTTCAAGTCATCCAAACTGCCCGGCACATTGACACCAGGACGGTTGGCACCATGCGCACCGCCTTCCTTAACATGCGTCTTCCTGGGTTCTTTATGCGTAAGCAGTTCGGGCTTCACCCCGATAACCTTGGCGATCCTGTCCGCCAGCGGCAACAGCTCATCGAACTGCTCAGGCGTGATCTCTTTGTCCTCGGTACGAGGATACGAGACCACCTGTGCCTCGTACATCTTCTGATAGGTACTCAAGACCGATTCCGGCTTGAATCCCTGTTTAGCCAAAATCGCCGAAAGCCCCGCCAAGTCCAGAAGCTTGCCCGGAGCAGTGTGTTTATGCGTTCGCGAGTCCTCCGTGACAGTGGACTCGTGCAGACCCGACAGGTCTACTTTGTCTTTCGAATCGAAGCGGATCTCATCAACGTCTTCGACCTTCCGTGCGAACACGTTCCCGTTCGCATCCTTGAAGCGAGCCTCGAAGAAGGGCTTCTTAACGTAGTCTTCGTAAGCCTTCCTCTGGTCGCCGATGAGCTTCACCATGACGGATTTCAATCGCCCCTGGCGAATCATCGTGCGGTACCCCTTATCGCGTGCGATAGCCGTGCAGGCTCGCACGAACTGCATAGATGCCAAGTCCCATCGCTCGCGAAGATGCCCCTTAACGTAATCGCCGTCTTCCTCCATGCTCGCAATCGGAACCCTGTTGCAGAATGCTTTCTGAACGGATTTCGGTGCCTCGTCAGGGAAGTACATGCGCGATGTCTTTCCCTTCCAGTGGCAGAATTCCAATGCCTCCCAAGCAAGCACCTCGCCCTCGCCGGAAGGATCGTCGTCGGTAGCGATTGCCACCTCATCGACATCACCCAAGGCTTTGCGCAGGTTTTGGAGAACTTCCGTGCATCCGCCAAGCGTGCCCTTCTTCCATGCGAATAGCGTCAGGTCCCACGGCAGCTTGTCGAGCTTCCATGATTTGTAGTCTTCGTATTTGTCCTTGGGTACTTGGTCCTCGGGCATTCTCAGCCCACGGGTATGCCCCCTGAGTGCGCAGATCTTGTAATCTTCGCCGTTGTAATTTCCCTCTTCGCTGCCCAATGCTTTCGCAAAGTTCCGCATTGCCGACGGCTTCTCAGCCAAAATTAGAATCATAGGTTGTTCTCCTTTCTTTTCTCGAAAAAGTATATCAGCGAGCATTCGCGAGCGTATCAATCGGCGTAGCCGCTCAATGAGCGAAGCGAATGTGTCCGTGGGTGCCGCAACCGGCATCATCAGCCGTGCGTGAGCCCGAATACCCTATAGCAACATCACAACAGCAGAGTAGGGGAGTAGCACAACATTAAAACATCGTGTTACAGCAACATCAGATTGCATCACCCTCACGCACAGCGTATGGCGATACGTGCTTCACAGATGCGAGCGCTTGCGCCGCATCCCGTGCTTCGTTCTGCTTATCGGCAAGCGCATCATATCCTTGATGCTGTTCCCGTTGCCCTCCAAATGCCTTCGGATCGTGCCCGTTCGTGACGAACAGCTTGTCGCCGACACGCGCAACCTCCCCGTTGCGCTCATCCTCATCGGCAAGGGCGGAAGGGAACTGCCACTCGCAGCGGTCCACAAGGCTCATAGCATACGAGACGTTCCCCTCTGCGGCCTCCAAGAAGTCCGCCCATCCGAGCGCCTGTTTGCCATCCTCAAGGCCATCCGGCTCGTATTGCACAGCGATATAGCGATCCGGAATCAATCCGACCTCCGCTTCGATAGCCAACGGGTCCGCAAAGCACCACCCAGAGCCGTCACGTTCCATTGCACCGACAAGAAAATCGAGTGCTGCATGCTCCCCACGGGCAGGGCAGAACCCGATCTCTCCGTCATGCCACCTGTCCGGTTCGTAGAACGAGGCGTGCTTCCAAGCGTTATGCGTAACCTCTGCGGAATTCTTATCGATGATCTCATCAAGCTTCACTTCGGCTCGGTAGATCCCCATGACGTTGCCCTTATCGACATCCACGCTGGGCATCAGCACCGTGCCAGTTCGCACATTGTAAAGCGCCTGATCAGTGCGTACAGCGATACGTGCAACTCTGAGCACATCATCTCGCCCAACTTTCCCATTGCTCTGTAGCTCGTCAGCCCGAACGATAGCCCCAGGACGCGATGCTCTGTCTACTTCATGCCCAACCACATCGAAGTACGACTCAACGCATAGAATCGCTTCCTCACGAGTTCCGAACGATTCGGCTCCGAACACGAATTCCTCGCCCGGTTCACGGAAACCGACCTGCCATTCATCGCCGATTCTCTCAACATCTCCGGAGAGCAGGAGAGTGCCGTCCGCATTGCATGCTTCAAGCACGAGTTTGTTCTCCGCAGCATCCCCAATGCCCCATCGGGCAGCATCCAGATTGCTTTCTCCCATATATGTTCATCCCCATTTTTGATAAATGTTGCCAGCCTGAACCTATTTACATAACCCCAGGTCAGGTGTATAATATACTTGTACAGGATAACAAAGACCTGTATGCATTATGCTTGTTGATTTTGGTTCAGCACCAACGGGACCACGAAGGGCGGCAAACGCGAAAGCGCTTGTCGCCCTTGTTCGTTGCGTCCGTATGTTTTCCCTATCGCGGATCGATGCTGTGCGTATCGATAGCGCCCCGAGCATCCTTCAAGTTGTCAACAGCTGCTCGTGCCTCAGCCGCCTTTACAGAGAGTGCATCCAATCCAGTAGCTTCCTTCTCGGGAGCAGCACTGCCATGGTTGGACAAATCCTCACTGTGTTCCGCTTTTTTGTAAGCCTCTTCAATCTCTGCGCGAAGCTCTTCGGGATCCATCTTTCTAAGGTCTGGACCCTTTTGATTGGGAATGTAACGGTCGGCCAAAAGCGTAACGCCGTCGTTTAAGGCATGGGCTTCACCATAGGACTCGAAATCGAATGCACCCATGGCAATCGGATCGTTCTCAAGTGCTTCATTGAGAGCAGGGTTAACAAACTCGATGATTGACATGCCGTAATTTTCTTCAGGGCTGCATCTTTCGATGGCTGTCTGCCCAAAGCGGTCCTCATTGCCAGCCCCTCGGTAATCATAAGGGTATACAGCGATCTTTTTGGCATTCTCGATAAGGTACATCAGTTCATCGATGTTATTCGGTGTGTTGCCGTTATTGATCCAATCCCCGACTTTCTCAAGATCGTCAGGATCAGCCATGGAAACCTGTTTAGCGAGAATGTTCAGATCCTCCAATTTGACGGATTCGCCGAAAAGCTGGCTGTTGCCGAATGGCACCTCATCGTAATCGGAGATGTAGATCTCCTCATGCATAGCGTCTTGAAGCCCACGGCTTTGCAAGAACTCTTGGATTTTCTCATCGCTCTGCGGCAGTGTGATCCAATCATCCCTCAGATCGCCTTCAGCCAAGTATCCATAGTTGCCGACGCATACTTTGATTCCGTCTTGCATGTCCATCTCGAAATCCTCCAATCAGCCCCAAACAGCAGGGCAGTAGTGAAATTAAAAAATCAAGCTCAACGCACCGGCGCAGCGCGTGGAACATCCTGCTTTCCCGTATCGTGAAGCAGCGCATTGCTCGCCTCGTATGCGGTCTTCGCGCTTGCAGCCAGATCGTTGGGAGCTTTGGCTTTCGCATGCTCGCGAGCGTACTTGCCGAAAGCGGTATGTGATACGCCCAGTATCTCGCCGCCTTCCCTTTGCGTTATCTCCCCGTTCGCGTACCGGTCAAGCGTTGCCTCCGCCAAGATCCCCTCGCCCTTGGTGCCCCGGTCGAGCCCGGTCAGCTCCTTGTAGTAGCCGATCCAGTTCGAGACAGTGCTTTGCCTTACGTTAAGCTTCTCAGCAATCTCGCTTTGCGTGACATCGCCCGCCAGCCAGTCTACGAAGTGGTCTTGAAAATCATCCGGCATCTTGGAAGGCCGTCCAGTCATAGCAGCCTCCCTCCATCATCGCGGATCGAAATCGGGAGCATCCGCACCGCTACGCGTCTCACTGAGCCTGTCACTTCTGCGCTCGAAATCGAATGCGATTTTCCAGCCAGCTGCAGTTGCTTTGTCTAAAAGTTCCTGATTGAAGTACATGCATCTGCCTCCTTATCCTAAAAATCTTTTCCGAAAAACATCAACGAGCAAAGCGAGTGAATCAATCGGTGCGCAGCACCGCTCAGTGAGCGAAGCGAGCGTCCTCATCGCCCATCGCCTCGGCTCTCTATCTGCTCAACGCTTCGTGTCGCATCCCGCGACCCCTCACGCGATTCGAAATCATTCTGTTTCTCATCCCGCTTATCTCTGAGTGCATCGAGCCGACTATGCGCAGCCCGCTGCTTGGCAAGCACCTCTGCGACTTGCTCCCTGAACTTCGGAACGCACAGCTTATCGGCACCCATGTTGAACACCTTCTGCGCATCCGAGTAGGAGAATCCTTCAGGAACCGGTCCGTTCACAGCTCGAACGTCCCAAGAGGAAACCGCCTGCCCGTCCTTGATGCCAAGTACATTGAGCTCGCCGCCCACATCCTGTAGGGCCAACCCATCGCAATCCCCTTCGCGGCACAGCATGCTCCACATCTCGCTTGCACCTTCCACAGCGAAGAACTGCTCGCTGTCTCTGTTCCAAGGCTCAAGTCCCATGAGCTTGGCAACGGTAACTCCGTCCTTGCCGAACTCATCCTCGAAATCGTGCCAGATGTCCTCACGGTTCGTTCCGGCAGGATAGCCATGCCATTCCGTATCGATGTTCCCATCGTCGTCAACGCAGACATCACCAAGCTCATCCCATAGCTCTTTAGCTTGCGTGACACGCTCGGATTCAGGCTGCACGGGCACAACGCTTTCCGACTGAAGCCCCAAGAGCACCTTCCCAGGTGCCATCATGTCGATCTCGAAGAGTGCGTTGTCCAACTGCTTGCCCAGCTTCTCGGAAACCGCATAGCTGTCCAACCCGTTCGCCTGTGCGAGCTCTTCACGCCCATCGAACAGCGTGGTGACGCGATGCTCATCGATCGGCAGGTCGCCCCTCACATCGAGCAGCAAATCGATTTTCTGAGAGTCCTCGAAAGTGGCTCCCCTCATGAGCGGGTACCGCAGGTTGTCCAAAACAACCTTGGTGCCGGAGTCTGCCAGATCGATATGCGCCATGGCATCCTTCGGAAGCACATTGAACCGCGTGCCGACACCCACGGCCATGCAGTCCTCAAGATTGGTCAGCTCCTTTTCGTCCCGCCTTGCAAGCTGCAGGAACTCTTCAGGACTCAGATCGCCTATGTCCGTGAACCCCGGATCGCTGAGCACAGCGGCGCTTATCAGGTCGCTGACAGAGTCGGGCACGATTCCGACGAAGGGAAACCTCTCAGTGCCCAGATCGTATGCGTTCGCGATTCCCTCGGAAGCGTACTTGCAGGATGAGATCGCATCGGCGACTTTCCTTTGGTCGAGATGACCGACAGCCACACTCGATTGGAACGGGTTGTCATCGGGAAAGAATGCGACAAGCAAGTTCCGATCCGCATCGTAGTAAGTGCCCTCGCTCTCCAGCAGATGGTCGGCCACCATGCCGATGGGCATGTCATCGACCTCGGAGACAGAAGAGTAGGGCGCAAACAGATCGTTGAGCTCCTGGCTCTCGAAAAGCTCCTCGGCATTGCCACGCGATTCGTGTTCCGCTTCGCCAAGCAATCCGATTTGGTACGCTTCCAAATCCTTGATGTCGGCGTATTGCCCGCTTTGCCCGATGCGGTCTGCAAGATGCTCGAACTCGCCCATATGCGCGGCATCGTAAGGGATTCGCGTTGGCTTACCGCATCTCGGGTCGTCAAGCAAAGAGCTAAGCGACCTTTGTGCATCCACATTGCCGAACAGGGCAGGGGAGAACTGGTATACGCTGATTCCCGGACTGCTGAACCCGTCGATATGCGGTTGCACGACGATTCCATGGGTCAAGTCGGCAAACGGATGGTTGCTGCGAAGCTTGTCAGCCGCATCCGTTATGAACTCTGCCATATCCTGGCACCTCCTTCGTAAGCAAAATCAAATTCGCATTCGAATGCGAATTTGCCCCTCTCGCAGCCGGAAACGCTGACCGCCGTTCCCATCTGCTGCGAGGCAAAAAGAACTTATCGGTCAAAGCTTTGCGTATCCCGCCCAGCATCGTCCCGCACATCTTTAAGATTCTCGCAAGCCCTCTGGGCTTCCGCAGCCTTAGCATTAAGCGAATCAGGCTGCTCACGAACTGTGTCCTTGCCGTAGATAACCCCATCAGCATCAAGCCCGTAGGTTTCCCCAACGCGCAAGATCTCGAAATCCTCGTTCGCGAGCTCGCCGTTCAGCATGCCATCCCGATCTACTCCCGAGAAGAAGATGAGCGAATCGAGCGGATGTCCTTCGGAATCCTCCTTGGAGAAGTAGACATCCTCCATGACCTCACCGGTGTCCTTCCATCGAATATCGGCTTTGGTGATGGTAAGAATTGCGTCCTTGTCGATTTCGCCAGGCGCAAGGACCTCGCCCCCGATCTGCATGGCATACTGATTGATTTTCTCTGCGTCGATCCATTCAGGCTTCTCGTTGTCCGGAAACGATTCGTACAAGGCTCGCATGTAGGCAATCTGCTTCTCGGGATCGCCATCCGCCCACAGGTGCTTGTTGCTGCCAGCCATCAAAGCGTATTCGCAATCCGACTGCATTCTGTCAAGCAACCTGTATCTGAACCCCGCATCGGTGTTCAGCACCTCGCTGAGCTCTGCTTCCGTAGGTTTCGCCATATGAACCCCCTCCTTACTATAATTTGACCGAGATGCGGCCAGGGCAGTAATCGGGGAATCGGATCCCGACCAAACACCCTGACTGCATCTCTTTTCTATGCTGATTCATATTCTACCAGCGTTTTTGGTAAAACTTTCCAAGAATGGCACTATTACGGTCAAGCGGCAAAAATTGCAAGCACAGAGTAACCGGTAAGAGAGGGAGAGAAGTGGGGCAAATCGAGGACAAGGAAAGATACGGAAACTTGACCCCGTTGCAAGAGCGTATATTAGGCTTCATCGCCTTCAACAGCCTAAATGGGAATCTAATGCAGTGCAGCAAAGGTGACCTCGCAAAGTACCTAAGATGTCCAGTTCATAAGATCGACCGTGCTGTTCGCGGATTACGGGATGACGGTTACATAGTAGTGGAAGCGCAAATCGACAGCATCCACGGCCAAACAGCCAACGCCTATAAACTTGCTGGCAAGTTCTCTGATTTAAGAAGAAATCCAAATCCCCCTCAGCGAGCAGCGCGAGCGTATCAATCGGCGATAGCCGCTCAGTGAGCGAAGCGAATGTATCCGTAGGTGCTGCAACTGGCATCATCAGATGTGCGTGAGCCCGACATCATTGCTTCAAATTCGCATTTGAATGCGAATTTCCGTATAGCACTATATAGTGCTATACTCATATCGTACCGTTGTCGGGACGGGAACTTTACGCCTGCGGAGAGTCAAGCGGCTCGTTGAACCAGGAAGGCCTTTTGGCCGCTGAACAGCCGTTGCTTGATTGCATATTGCATGTGCGCATTGATTCCGTTCAGTGCTCAAAGCCGCTGAACGTGTCCATGAACTTCTTAACAACCAGTCAAGCAAAAGAGAAAGCCGAAGGCGAATCGCCCTCGGCTTTCTTAGCATAAGCGTATTGTTCGCAAACAGCTCTACTTGGTAGCCCCGCAAGAAGAGCACTTGTACCCAGTGGTGACAGTCTCGTCATAAGCCGCCGAAACCAACACCTTCTCCGAGTAAGCCTCCTTGGTCACCTTGTACTCGTAATGATACGAAGAGTGCCCCGAGGCGGCTTTGTGCTGCGAATAGCTCCCGGTAATGTCCTGCTTGCAAGAATCGCAGATCGTCCTGCGCTCCTTGACAGCTGCATGGTTCACTGTGCGGTAAACCGCATCGTGGTGCTTAGTGGTGGTCTTCTTCAACTCCATCCATAAAATCCTCCGTTCAGAAAAATAGGGGACCGATTAGAATCCCCTTGATAGCATCATTATAACGCCGAACAATGTCGAAATCAATCGAGACCGCAGGTCAGAGCCACATTTGTTAACCAAACACGCCGCAATCGGAAACATTTGCCTCAACAGTCGCATCAGCATTGCATCAGCCGCCCACGCCCGCAGCAACCAAAATTCCTTTTCCAAAGCCGAAGGCCTCCCAGCGAATCTGCTAAAATGCACCCATACCGCCGTCGGGGCGGGAATATACGCTTGCGGAGATCCGAGAGCCCGATCGAAAAAACGACCGGGCGGGTCGCAGAAACAAGAAGACCTGGCAGATTTTGCAGTTCTTTGAAATAGGAATGCCCAGATCAAACGGCATATCCACACCCACAGGTTTGAGAACCGCTTGATCTGCCATGGTTGCTGAACAACGCCAGCGGATATCTGTCTTTGAGTAACGCTTTGAAAGTACCTCAAACGCCATAGTCGCTGAACGAAGATGATGGTGTTGCGATGTGCCTATGCCAAGATATACATATACCGTGATCAGAACGGGAATCTACGCCTGTGGAGAGCGGATCCGCTCGCTGAAGCAGGAAGACCCAACAGGTTGCTGAGCTGAAGATAGGCTATTTCATCAAGCATCTGCAGTGAGGTCGCTGAGCACTACCAGCGTTACTTGGAAACCAAAAGCAAAAAGCCGGGGGCTATCGCCTCCGGCTTTTTTCATGCACTGATATTCCCTGATCCCTATCTCGTGGCACCGCAGCCTGAGCAACGGTACCCGGTTGTCACGGTCTCGTCGTAAGCCGCAGAGACCAGCACACGTTCCGTGTAGGCCTCTTTTACTACTTTGTACTCATAGTGGTACCTGCTGTGTCCCGAGGCGTTCCTATGTTGCGCGAAGTTGCCGGTGATGTCCTGGTTGCAGCTGTCGCAGATGCAACGCCTTTCCTTAACTGCCGCGTGGTTCACGGTTCGGTACACCGCATCGTGGTGCTTTGTGGTCGTGACAGCCACCCAGTTATGCTGGTGGGACTGAGCGGCAGACGATCCGCCTTGCGGGGCGGAAGAGGAGCCGGAGCCGTTGCCGGTATCGGCAGCGGCGGCATCAGTCGGTTGACCGTCCGTTTGCTGCTGGTCTGCAGCCGTATCTTGGTTCTCCGTCTGCTCTTCCGAACCGCTGTCCGCCTTGTCCAGGTTGACCGAAAGTTCCATGTCCTGCCCATCGCCTGCCACCTCGAATGTCATGTCGAAGAGCGGAGTGAGGTAGGTTGAGCCGTCCTGGTTCGACGGAACCGACATCACATGGACCCGGTACTTCCCAGGCTCCAGCACGCCGATTTCGGTTCTCTCGTTGCATTTCGCATTGACCGCCTTGGCGGTATCGTCTCCATCCTCGCCTTTGAGGATGGATATGCTGACAGGCGAGGTGTTGCCGTCTGCCCCGTCGGCGTAAACGGTGAGGTACACCATGGAAGCCTGTTTGGCAGCCTCCTCGTCTTCCTGGGTGATGCCCGGTTCCTCATCCTGCGCATCCCCCTGATGGGAAAGCACAAAGGCGGCCCCGCCGCCGATGATGAGCAGCCCCGCCAACACTGCAATCACGATGGCAACGATCTTAACAGGTGAGAACCCATCATCGTCATCCTCATAGCCATACCCCTGCGGCACCCCCGCCAGAGCAGGAACCCCTTGCATCTGCCCCTGAAACTGTTGTTGGGCTTGTTGCGGTATCTGAGCAGGAGCCTGCCCATATTGCTGCTGCGGTACCTGCTGTTGATGCATCTGAGCCTGTCGCTGCCCCTGAGGACGAGCCCTGTTCCACCAAGGCTCATCCTCAACATCCTCCTTCCGTTCAGGAGGAATGAACTTGTCATATCTATCGTCCATAACCTACACCTCCGAAAAGCTAACCGCCCAGAATATCGCGTGCCCAAGCGCCGGACTTCATGAGCGCGTAGATGTACATGAACGAGCAGGCTACAACAGGAACCGCCATCAATGCAGCGCTGTCCCAAGCGATTTTCCAAGAGTCAGCCTGACTGCCGTCTAAAGCACCAGCAGTCAAGATGTCCACTACAAGACTTGGGTACACCATGATCAAGCAAGCTATGATAAGGCCTGATAGGGCAACCGCAATGAAGTTTTTGCAGAAGTTGACTCCCATCTGCCTTGTCTCATCGAAAGCCATCAAAGAGAACGGGATGGGAGAGCATGCAGCCATGATATAGAGCTGCAAAGCACGTGCGAATACCAAAGCGTAGGAGATGATGGCTGCGATAAAGCTTGCAAGCAGCATGATCACCATGATGATGATCATGCCGATAAGTGTATCCAGACCGACTTCCACCGAATCGCCGAACTCGATCTTGGCTATCTCTCCGCGTTGGTTACCGTTCCAAAGCGCAGTGATCGACTTGTTGATCTCGTTGTAAGCTGCAGAACAGATGTCGAACGAGTGATTGATCAAGTAGTTGAACACAAAGAAGAAGATGAGCAGAATGACTATCTCCTTAACGACAGGAAATGTCTGCGACCCATCGACGCGCTGGGAAATCTTGATCAGCTGCATCAACAGCGCCAAAGACAAGATCGAAGCGCCAAGCGATTTAACAACAGTCTGAATACTCATGACGACTTTATAAGTATCGCTTTGGGTATTCTGTCCAGGGTTCAAGAGCTGGTCGAATGGAGCAGTCAGAAAGCTTCCGACCTGCATCACATTCATGAAAGCGACGCTCCTGTTGAGCATCCACTCGCAAGCGCCTTTCAAACCGTCATTGATCCAGTTCTTCAGATCATCCAACGGCCAAGCATACGCCGGATGTGGGAACAGCAGGCTGACAGCGAGCAAAGAGAACGTAGCCAAGACAGTGAACATGACCATGTTCCTGCGCGATGATGTTATGGTTTCGATTTTCTCTCTCATTAGCTTTCCTCCTTACTTGCTGTTCGCGGTTTTCGCATTCTTAAAGTTAGACTGACCATAGATCTGGAAAGTCTTTGCTTGACGATCATATTCAGCATAGATCGTGCTCGACTTTGAGTCATCCAAAGTGAACGGGATGAGAACGGTGTTGGTACTCCAATCGATCGTTGCGTATTCCGCCCAATCAATGTTTACGGCAGCCGGATAATAAGTAGAGCAGTATTCCTTGAGCTGTTGCTCAAGCTCGTCTTGCTTGTTGTCGATAAGCTGCGTAATGTCTTGGTTCAATCCATTTACATTGATCATGTTCGATGCCGATATGGGGCTGTAAGAATTCGACCCTCCCTTGAATTTGCTGCAATCAAGGAAGTATTGAAGATTGCCAGATGAATCCTGTTCAGCTTCCAAAGTGATGAAGAACGAAGAGTCCGATGTCTCAACTGCTAAATCGTAAGTTGTTTTTACAACTCCATCATCAGATGAGTTGTCGGTTGTCTTCTTGACGGCATCCACAACGTAAGCAGTGGTGCTCGACACTCCATCAGAAGTACGTTCTGTGTAAGTCTGGTCGGTGAACGAGACAAGGTATTGCTTGTCCTCAGTAGACCAGAGGTTGGCCTTCAGAACCGAGATTACATTTGTGGTTTCCGAATCGTATGAGCTCAACTTCTCTTTTTGTGAATCGTTGAGTTTTGAAACGGCTTCATTTTCTGGCGATGCATTTTGCTCGACAGTTGTGTCATTGGTTGTGTCCGCCTGATGAACTCGATTGTAGCTTGCTACCGAGAATGCGATAAATAGCGCAATGACTACGGCACCGATGATGACGGCGGTTCTATGCTTTTCTATGAACTCGCTTATTGCGGTTGTATCCATTGAATCAATCCTTTCATTTAACGGCGAACATAGATCATGTCGGAATGAACCGGGCCGATCTTTACGAAATCGCCAGTTCGCGGTGCATGGATCATTGATCCGTTGCCGATGTAGATGCCGCAATGGTGGCTGTTGGTTACGATGTCACCGGGCACGGCCTCAGATGCACTGATTCGATGCCACCCCATGAACGTGCCAGTGGTACCCAGACGTGTATGCTGCCCGGTGAGACAATAGCTAACTAAGCCGGAACAGTCATAAGAGCCAGGACCGACAGCTCCCCATGCATAAGGCTTGCCGATCTCCGCATAAGCACGCTTGACAATATCGTTAGCGTCTGCCGGGGCAGATCCTCCGGAACTGCCAGTACTGTAATATCTCAGCACATGCGCAGGGTACTCAACATCGCCATAGCGTTTCCAACCCATGATGCCGGCCCACTTGTTGCTGAATCGCTGCGCTTCAGAAGAACTCCATTCCTTAACGCCGCGTTGCTTACATTCGACGAACCATTGCCCGCCGAAGTTGTAACCCTGCAAAAGAAGAGATACTTTTCCAGTGTCAGTAGGTTCGAAGTTCCCGAGATAGGAGCTCCAGTTGTTGAGATTCTGTTTGAACTCAAGAACACCTGCGTAAATGGATGCTCTTGCGCAGTTGCCGGTAAACGATTGCGACGGAGTGATGCCCCATCTCGATAGCACAGAGGAGCCATAACGAACCACATCGCCGAAATCGCCCTCGACTGCCTGCATGATGTCTTCTCGAATGTTCGAGTAAGCACCAGATCCACCAGCAGCAGCAATTTTCACGTCACCGCCTGATTCTTGAGCCATCATAGCAAGGAGCAAGTCCACCCATTTGGTATCGACTCCGCAATCCTGACAAGCAGTGGTCATGGTGCCTCGGAACTGTTCACATGCGGCAGGCAGATTACCTGAAACATAATCACTGTCCCCGCCATCGCCGCCTGAACAGCACATGAGCATCACAAGGGACAGCATCAGCAAAACGGCGATCGCAACGGGTAAAAGCAAGCTGCCCAACATAGCGCCGATGCCGCCGCTGGCTGCAACGATGCCGCCCTTGGCAGCACCCGCTTTCGCAAGTCCCATCTTCGCAGCGCTTGCGGTCTGAGCCTCTTTGGCTGCGGCGATCGCCTTGTACTGATAGCGCGTCGTCTGCATCTTGCGCTGTGCTTCCTGCGGCGAGAGCTTCTTGCTCTTCTTGTCGATGAGCTTTGTTGCCCTGGACGCGCCACCGGACACATCGTTTCCAGCAGGAAGCGCCTTGCGACCTGCTTTTCGAGCTGCTTTCTTCGCGGCACGCTGTTTGAGAGCCGACACGCCGTTTCGTCCGAGCTTCCAAGCAGCCTTTGTTTTGTAGTAGTAATCGTCGGCACCCTCGAACTCGGTATCTTCGAGGGTCTTGCCGATGATGGCTCCCTTGACAGCCTTCTTTGCGTTCTGCTTCGAGATGAGCTTCTGCTTGTCTAGCTTAGAGCTCACCAATCGGTCAGCAGCAACCCTGCCACCGGTTTGCTGCAGCAGGGATGTTGCCTTCTTGGCTGCCGTGTCAGTGGAAACGAGCTTATCGGCACGGCGCTTCGCAGCAGACCCGGACATGACGCTCGATGCCACATCACCGTGATCGATGAAAGTGCCGCCGTCGCTTCGCGGGCCTGAGCCCTGTGCGGCATCGGATCCGCTTCGTGGCCCGAGATGCTGCACAGCGGATGCGCTTTGCGATCCCTTCGACCCGTACAGCGGGTCCTTGATGGCAAGTCCCGACTTGTCCGCAGATCCCACGATGCCCGAGTTGACTGCATCGGTTGCCTGGTTGCTTGCCATGTCGGCTGCGGCTTTGGCAGCTTCGGTGCCGGTACGCACGAATTCATCGGCCCTCATGCTCGCTTCCTCCTTTCAGAAAATATTTGGTTCAGGATGTTACTTGCCGAAGCGCGCAATGCGCTCCTCAAGCTCCTTCTTGTCGTTCGGGTTGGTGCTGAACAGGTCGTACAGCGCGTTGTTATTCGGGAACTTGCCCCTGATCGGCACACGAGCCGCCCCAGCGATCAGCAAGCCGTTGCCAGGCTCGGTGGACTCGTCGATGCATTCCTCTTCCTGTTCGGAGAGGTTCAGCAGATCGATCCACAGCTTGCGGTCAAGCGGGGACTGCTTCAAGAGCATCAGGAAGTCCGCATTGGTAACGATGTTTCGCGCAGCCTCGTTGTCCAGCATAGCGCCTGCGTTCTGCGTGATGCCGGTGAGCAGCATGCCGAACTTACGGCCTTCGTTTGCAAAACGAGAGAAGTAGCGCAGTACCGTTGGATAAGCGAACATGGACTGCATTTCCTCTACATACAGCCATGTGCGGATGTTCCTGCTCGCGTTGAAGTACATGCGGTTACGCACAGCCTCGCACACATTGATGAGCGCGAAGGTGAGCATGTTGTCTGGCAGTTCCTTCAGGTTGAAGTCCACGATGCGCGAGTTGAAGTTCACGTTCGTATGACGGTTGAAGAAGGACATGGTGCCCTTTACGTAACGCTCGTACCTCAATGCGATTCGGTGCGCATCCTCCTCAGGCTGCTCCAACAGGATCTCGTAGAAATCCTGCAGAAGAGGAGATTCCTGGATGTCATCCTCGTTGTAATCCCCGGTACTGCGGATTTTGGCATTCTTATCCTCGATGCGCCTGAATGCTTCCTCAACACAACGCTGGATGATGGACTGCTCAACTTCGGTAAGGTTGTTGCCCGCCTCGGCAGCCGAAGCGCCCGCTTGTGCAAGCACCGCGTCAACCTTGAATGCAACCTGTTCAACCTTCGACATCCTTGCAGAGGATGTGATGTCAAGCGGGTTCAGGTAGGTGCTGGAGTTTACTGCGAAATCGAACACTGATCCACCGTAGCGGCGGGCGATCTCCGTATATTCACCAGCACGGTCGATGATGAAAATCTCGTCGTCCGGGTTCGAGAAAATTGTGCCTGTGATCTCCTGTTTGATGAACATACCCTTGCCTGCACCCGTTTTACCGGAGACGAACCCCATCGGCGAGGTGAGCTTCTTTCGGTTGCAGACAACAAGGTTGGAAGAGGACTGATTCTGCCCGTAGTAGTTGCCACCCTCATCGTTGAGCTCCTGCGTAGCGAAGGGCATCAAGATAGCGGTCTGCGCCGTGGTGAACATGCGGGAGATGTCCATATGGTTATGCCCCAAAGGCAGAATCGAGTTCAATCCCTGCGGCTGCTGGAACGGAAGCAAGTCGATCTCGATGGAGTGCTGTCGCGCAGTCGAGATGATGCGCATAGCCTGGTTGTCCAGCTGCTCCTTGGTAGCGGCGTACGTGTAGACAAGACCCGTGAAGACATAGAGGCGCTGGTTCTTGTTCTGCAGGTTGTCCAGAACATCTTCGGTCTCTTCCTTGGAGTAACGCAATTCGTAAGGCAGGATGCTGAAGTCATAACCTTTGTTGACCGCAGAGCGCTGTTCCTCGATGACTTCCTTGTCGATCCAGGCAGAGCGCTGTCGCGCGAACTGAATGGCCTTCGACTTGTCCATAGGCTGCGCATACCACGTGACATTGAGAGGGATTGGAATCGAGACAATATCCGAAAGCGCCTTGTCAGAAAGCTCCGAGCCGAATTTCTTCATGACAAGCACTTGGCCGTACATGCCGTCGGTCATAAAGTACTCGGCAGTGCCTTGCGGCCTCCAATCGATGGCAGTGGGAGCAACTGCATCCTTGGTGGTCATTCCCTGACGGGTACCGACATCCTTCTTGTAATCGAAGAAGAACGGCGAGAGCGGGTTGAGCTGCGAGTTGATGACAGCCAAGCGCTCCTTGCCATCGAGCACATGCGAGCTTGAGTTCATGGTGGAAAGGATGCGCTGCGATTCGTTCTCAAGACGCTGCAACTTGGGTGCGGCCTCGTCTACAGATTCAGCCATGACAGAGAACGTGAGATAGCGGTCACGCCTGATGTTCGACACGCCCTGACGGAGCTTCTGGTTGAGAATCTGGTTGAACAGTTCTGCATCCTCAGCAGCAGCTTCGGTGTCCTGCTTCATAGGATCGAAGAACTGGCGGCTACCGACCTCCGATGCCGGGATAGGTGTGTTGATGATGCTCATCTGCACCAAATTATCAGCGCCGAACTGATCGTAGAGTCGGCAAAGCTGCGAGAAGATGCCCTTCTGGCTGTCGTCTCGCGCACTCTGATAAGAAGTGTCCTCAAATGCGATCGTCTCGGAGAACAAGCCCTCCTCAACCTCGCAGATACCGTCTACGAACATGGAGTTGTATCCAAGCCAGTTGATCACGTTCTTCGCAGTGCGGCGCTTCTCAACGGTCTTGCGCATGACATCGGAAAGCTCCTTGTCGCGCTGCTTCAGCTGCGCCTTCAAGGATTGCGTCTTTTTCTTCGTTGCCTTCTGCTTGGCAGCTATCTCACGTTTCTGGGCAGCAAGCTCTCGCTTGGCAGCCTTCTTTTCTTTGCGGGTCATCTTGGTGCCGCGCTTGGCCTTCGGCTTCGTGTACATGCCAGCCGTCTGCCCAAGCTCGGAGAACGCCTCGGTGTTCACACCGGGCATGTCCGGGTATGCCTGCTCGTCCATGCCATCAGAAACGTCACGTGAGCCGGTATGGTAGACAGAAGATGCGTAGTCGGCATCATCAGCCTGTCCGAACGTTGGCGGGACATAATGCCATTCCTTGCGAGGAGCGGTAGGATCCCATTCCTGCGATTCGTCTCCGTATGGCTTATATGACTCGTCCGGCTTTTGCGCTATAGGCTTCGATGCCGGGTAATTGGGATAGTTTTCGCTGCTCTTTGTCATACTTTTTCTCCTTTCTTTTAGAGTTGCGTTCGACGTACCCGATCAGCATGAATGATGGAATATCGAGAATCTGCTTCCTGGTGAAGTTGTACTCGATCCAATACTTTGCGTAGATCTCGGCCTTCATTCCCTGCGGCTTCCAAAAGCCTGCCGCCCAAAACGGGAAGGCAAGCGCCATGATGACGATGCTGTAATCCGAGAAATCGAGTCCGAGCACAATCGTTATGTAAAGACCGGAGAGTATAGCCACTCCAACGCCTCCGGTAAGGCAGAAGAGTGTGCGCCCGGTCATCTTTCCGACGAGTTTCGGTTGGTACTCGCCGATGTCCTTGTGCACTGCAACTGACAACATAAAAAGTTCCTCCTTTCAACGCTCGCAAGGGCAGTACTGCCAGACGATGCATCGCACATCAAGCAGTACTGCCCGTTTTTCGATGAAGCTTAGGCGTTTGCCCAAGAGGTATCTACCTGACCAAGAAGCACAGATGCAGCGATAACCACGCCGCCGCCGATGATCATTGCGATTGCACCGGAGAGCTGGCCACCGCCGCCCTGCATACCATCCTTGATGGTAAGGCCAAGGTTTACCAGGCCGAATACCATGACGATAAGGCCAAGAGCGCCAAGACCGCCTTGAAGCTTCTGCACGATGTCTCCTAAATCCATTCATTCACCTCCTAAAGTGAAACTGTTTGCAATGTTGTATACCGAAAGCCTGTGTGCCAGGCAGTTCGATTAGCCCATTTTGGTAGCCCATCCAGCTGCTCCGAAGATGAGTATCCCGGCAACGATCATGGTAAGTGCATTGGAAAGCTGACCACCGCCGCCAGCCCCCTCTTTGAGCGTAAGGCCGAGCTGTACCACTCCCAATATCGCAAGGACGAAGCCGATTGACTGTGCGGCTGGTTGCAAAAGCTTGATAAGCGTGTCCATTACCCCTGCGCACCTCCTTTCCAGAAGGGCTGTCCCTTCTGCTTGTTGTACTCAACGATGTCGAAGCGCTCTTTGTGATGGCACATAGGGTTGTGCTCATCGACCATATACACGTAGTTCTCATGTTTCTGCGGATCGATCTTCAGATCCTTGATCGGATCGCATCCCGCGATAAGCAATAAGGCTTCTTCACGAGACATCTTGCCGATCTCAGCGGAATCGATCAGATCGCGTCCCTGTATCTGCATGTTCTTGGAACCGGAAGGCGACTGTCCGTGAGACTCACCGAACGTGGTCTGGTTTACAGTCTCCTTGCCGATCATCTCGGAAATCTCCTTGTTGGTGGAGTTCGATTTGCCACCCAAGAAGAGGGTCGTGTCGCAGCAGTCCACGATGATGTCAGCTTTCTTGTCGTAGATCGCCCTCAGCTGAGCAATCGATTGCAAGATGATGGTGAGCGAGATGTTGCGCGAACGGGTAACTGCAATCGTCTTTTCAACGTCTGCAAGGTTTCCTTGGTTGGCAAATTCATCGAGGATGAATTGAACCAATGTCGGCAGCTTGCCATGGTACTTGGTAATGGCTCGATCACAGAGCAGGTTGATTGATTGCCAAATCATGATTGCTGACATGAACGAGTAAGTGCGGTCGGTGTCCGAAGGACAGCAGAAGATAGCCATCTTCACATCATCGTCGCCAAGCTTGTCCAAATCCATCTCATCGTAGGTAAGCAGCTGGCGGATCTCGCGAACCTCGATCGGTGCCAAGCGCACGTTGCAGGAAATCAAGATGGATTTCAGGGTCTTGCCAGCGGCAACCTTGAACTTCTTGTAGTTGGACAGGGCGAAGTCCTCAGAAGGTGAGAACCCGCCATGCTCGAATGCGCCGATGCCTTCAGGCGGGTCGCCCTTGATGCCCTTGTCCTCGTTGCCGGGATAATGGCGTACCATGCTGGAAGGCAGCTCAAGAACGGGTGGCTCACTTGCAACCGGAGTGGCACCGATAACCTTGCGGGCAAGCACCATCTCGGGATCGGTCTGCTGTGCAGTCTGCTTACCGTAATCCGGGTTCGCCTGCGTGACCTTGCCCGTCTCGATCTCATCGAAGATCAAGTCAAGCGGTGACTTGAAGTTCTCATCGTTCTCAGATGCCTGTGCCATGCCGAGAAGCGTGAGAAGCCCGTCAAGGGAGTATTGGTTCGGGAACCAATCGCGAAGCAATGCGATGAGAGCCGTATAAAGAAGCTTTTCGCTGTTCTCCCAGAACGCATCGCCGCCGTTGCCTTTGTTCGGGTCTGTGGTGTTCAAGATAAGGCAGTTGACGAAAGTAAGAATCTCGTCATCCGTCTTCACGTACTTCAACGGGTTGTAATGCATCGACTTGTGCTTCTTGACCAAATCGAAGCACTTGATGTCATAACCGTTCTCCGCAAGCAGGTAACCCGATTCCTCCAGCAGTGTGCCCTTCGGGTCGGTCACGAAGTAGTTCGAGTTGAGCTGCATCAAATTGGGCTTAACGTAACGGTAAGTCTTACCAGAGCCAGAGCCACCGACAACGCAGACGTTCAGATTGCGGTCATAGGCAGGTTCGTATGTCGGCCTGCTGATAGCAAGGCCGTACTTGTCGGTGAAGAGCAGGTTGTTGCGCGGGTTCGTCTTGTCAAGGAACTTGGAGGCTTCCTTTTCCTCAGCCCACTGCGCAGAGCCAGATTCTTCGCCTTTGCGATAGTTTCCCATGTACACCACATGCTGTGCCCATGCAACCCAAACGATTACCAAAAGGATGCCACCGCCGATAAGACCAGGAATGGTAGGCCTTAGCGCAAGCGGGTTCAACAAGAAGTCATCAAGGCCCTCGAACAGCAGTGTCGCTGGCCCGTCAGATCTTGTTACGATGTCGAAAAATGCGAAAATCCTATCACCGACATAGAACAGGAGCAGAGAAAGAAACCCTGTCCCGATAGCCGAAGAGATGATCTTCTTTTGCAGCTTTTTGAGTGCCAAGAAAAGATTCAGCTCCTTTTGAAGTCGTTGCGAGTAGCGGAGTAGCGGAAGAGCAGCAACTACCTGCTTTGAGGATTGAACTGCTCCGGGAAGTTATGGTCGGCAGCCTCAAGCGCAGCGGCAACACGTCCAGGAACCGAGGCCGTTTTAGCAAGCTCAGCCAATGCCTTCACATCGGCATTCTTTACCTTGTGGATGTTCTCAAGCGTCTTTGTCGGTGCTTTCTTGAAATCATCGAAAGTCAGCTTCGAGGTCGTGTTGCAGGAGTTGAGCGACCTGTTCTCTTGGCCTTCCACGAAGTACTGGATCATAGGCTTGCCGGTTTCAGGGTCCGGGGTATCCGCAGTTCTGATACCGATACCGTAGCTATGCAGCTTTTCGGCGAACTTGGTTAGGGTATCGCCTTTTTCAAAGCACTTGGAAACCGTCTTGTCGATTTGTTCCTTCCAAGAGCCCTCGGGCATATCGATTCCTGCCTGGCTCATCTTTCCCGCAATGTCGGGATGCAGGTCGGCAAGCACCTGATTATCAAGTTTTGCGGTTGGGTCGAGGCTTGCAAGCTCATCCTTACTGATAACCCCTTTCTCCAAAGCCGATTGCAGCTCTGGAGAAAGCTTCTCGTCATCAGCAATTTCCGGTGCATCGATTTCCTTGGCAACCTCTTCGGCGGGTTGCTTCAGATTCGCACCGTGCAAAGCTTCTTCATTTGGCTCGATGTTATCTAGGGATTCTTCCTTAATTTCAGGAGCATCCTCATTGCCAAGCGATTCGTCTTTCTCAGGTTGCTTGTTGTCCTTCTCTGCGGGAACCTCGGTCTTTTCCTGCGAAGAAGCATCCTTAGCCTGATTTCGGGAAGGCTGCTCGTCTTGACCCTCGCGGTTCTTGTCAGCACGAGCTTGCCAGGTCTGCACAAGCTCTTCTTGCAAGTCGGGGTACTTTCCTTCCAGCATGTTCATGACATCGCCCAAGGTATAGTCCTTGCCAAGTTTCTGAAGGTCGGCAGCATCGAGCTTGCCTTCGTTCACTGCCTTGGTAAGGTCGTACTTTACCTGTGTGCTTGCTGGCGTGTTGTTGGAATATTCCTGCTCAGCTTTCGTAGGCGTGTAATTACCGGTGTCGATCTCGTTGAGAACCTGCTTGTAGATTTTCTCTACCTTCTTGGCATCGGCATGGTTGTAGCTCACAGCTGGAACGGTCTTTTCAGTAAACTGAATGCCTTCTGCGCGAAGCTTTTCCTCGAAGATCTGACGCTGTGCCTCATCGTCGAACATCTTCACATCGTAGGTCTGGTTGCCTACAGTCTCCTGGGCATGCTCGCCTTGTTGAGACTCACGCATCCAGCGATAGAAGAGTTCGCGCAGAATCATGCTCTGCGCTTGCTTTGCGTTCTGACGAAAAATCTCTACAACATCATCGCCGAAATCAGCCATGTCACATCATCCTTTCATTGTCGGATACCGTTCGGGCATCGAGCCTGAACGGTATCGCCTGCTCGCGGATTACCGCTTGCAGGAAAAGCTTCACGGCGGCGTTTGTGGAGATACCGATTATCTTGAAGACCTCCTCGGCACCCTCCTTGAGTTCCTTGTCACAGGCGATGCTTATCCTCGCTGTATCTGCCACTCGAAGCCGCCTTTCAATAAAATCGAACGTGTTTGTGCAACATGACTGAACAAAACGTCAAGCTCTGTGTATTCATGACGCAATCATTGCGCATGTTAGCACTAAGTTCACCACTAATACGTTCAGATTGCGGAAAACGCAAAAGCAGACCGCCCTTAACGGGAGATCTGCTCGTATTCTTGTTGCCGCTGGTCGTTGATCTGGCGCTCATCTTCAAGATCCTGTTGGAAATCTTCACGCACATCCTCAGAGACCTCGTTGCGGAACTCATAGCCGGTCGTCTCGACTACACCCGTGTACGGGTTGATGTCCATCGAGTCATGCGACTTGAACGGGTCCTTGGACTGCTCCTGTGCGCGAATCGCATCCCGAAGCTCCTTTTCCTTCTGTGCCAGTTGATTGCTGTTCATTAGAAACATCCCCTTTCAGATTTGCATTTAATAGGAAGAAACCCGTTCATCGCGGGTCGATACCCGGTGCATCCGCACCGCTACGCGATTCACTGATTCTGTCGCTCGCTTCCTGAGCCGTATCGCGAGCAGCCTCAAGTGCGTTCTTCGGTTCGCTGTCCCTCTGATCGAGATAGCGATCCTCGTCTTGAACCAGCCAACCAAGCCGTTCGTTGCCTTCGCTGACAAGGCTGTCGTAGAACCCCTGCATAGAGTTGTCGCCCATCATCCAAGAGATGTTTGCCTCGGTTGCCGGGTAGCCTTCGTTCTCCAAAGCTGCCTTGATGTCATCGCGTTCCCAACGGATGCAGGCTTGTTCGGCGATGTCGGGGTTCGCTTTTTCCCAAGCATGCCCCAAATCCGAGAAGTACGAACCCGAGCTCCATTCGCCGGAAGCCTTGTCATAGCCGTCGGCAACGACATACGGTTCGTAAGGGCTTACAGGGCGGAAGAGAAGCGCAGTGTCGCCGAATTCCTTGAGCACGATGTTGCCCTTGGGATCGATTGCGTTCAAAGCCGCTTGCTTGTTGTCTGTAATATGATCGGCCATAAATGATCAACTCCTTTCGTTTTCAAATTTTACCAGTGTTTTTGATAAAACTTTCCAGGAATCTCGTTAACCGGTGCAAGCTGTCAGATAAGCATCCTCGGCTTTCTTTGCCTCTTTCCATCGCTGCTCATAGGCATCGGCAGTGGACAGTCCCCCGACTTTGGCTACCTGCCAGTCGGAGAAGAACGAGGTCGTGCGGTTGGCAAGTGCCCTGAACTTGGCATCCGTTTCCAGAAGCCGTTGCCTCCTTGCCTGCTTGTCGCGTTCGGCAGCGTTGATGCTGTCAGCCCTTCCCCTTGGCTTTCCTGCATAGAACTTGAATCCCGATTCCTTGCGCAGCCAGTCATCGAGCTGCATGGCGAAGCGAGGTGAGGTGTTGGACTCCTTGTAATCCTGCGTGTAACGATCGTATGCGGCGAGGATCTGTGCCGATAGGTATCCCTCGCGAAGCCTTTTCGCGAAGAGCTGCATGGCCTGATGTTCCCTTTTCGGTTGCGGCTCCTTGATGGACAGGTTGCGAAGCTCGGCAAATGCCCGTGATTCCTCATCGCTTAACCCGAAATTCCTCAGCGAGCGTTGAAAGGAGGAACTTTTTATGTTGCAGTATTTCTTTAGCCGGTATGTGACCATATCGACGTTCACACGGGTAATCCCGTTTGTGAACAGGTAGCTGTCATCAGCGCCCCTTGCCGCAACGCCGGAAAGCGCTGCATCGACAACCTCCCTGCCACCGTGGGTAAGGTACACATCGCGGAAGCCTGCTGAGGTTTTCGGGTGGTCGATGACCATATGCCCGATCTGCTTGAAGGTCGTCTCGTCAATTTGAACCGACACCTCCACCTCTGAACGGCAGATATGAGCAACCAGCCCGTCGATGTCGCTTCTTTTCAGCGCAACAACCTCGCCGATTCTGAGCCCCGTGTAGAAAAGCAGGATGAGTGCCAGGCAAGCGCCAAGCGAGTTGTCTTCCTTCCATTCTTCCCAGGCAAGCCTCATCAGGAAGAACTCCTCAGCCTCGGTGTACACCTGCGTCTTCGCCTCTGGCTTGCGCTTTTTGACGAGCAACTTCTTGTTTATCTGGGCATGCGCGAACGGATTGTAGGAGATGATCCCGCTCCGGTACCCGAAATCGAGTATCTGCCGAAAAGGCATGGACATGTTGTAGTACTTCTTCTTGTCCATGGCCTCGGCTTTGATCTTGTTGTGGATCCATGTCTCTATGTCTGTTGAATGCATCAGCCGGATCGGCTTGCTGATGAGATCCGCATCCTTCGCGTAGTACTTGTTCCAGGTGGCTACCGCACGCTTGACGGTGTTCATTGATTCGGTCTTTGCCTTGTAATGCTCCATCCAAAGCGGGTAGAGCTTGGCAAGCGTCGGGTCTATTGTCTTCTCATTCTTGCGGTAGGCCTCGACAATCGCATCTTCAAGTGCTTCCCGCGTGTTGCGCTTGATGAGGCGCCTGCCGTCGCTTTTTGTGGCATCCGGCACATGGGTTCGCCATTTGCCGTCTTTACCTTCGAAAATCGAGTACTTATGGTTACTTAAAATGTTCTTCTTAGTTAGCATAGCAATGTAGTTCTGCACATCACTTAGCTCTATTTTACTGCTCTGACCTGCGGTTTTCAATGTTTCAAGAAGCTCTTCGAGCCCTTTTTCGAGCACCGGTTCCATATGGGCATCACCCCCTCCTCATGCCACCTGCCAGTATTACTCCGCTCGGAACAGCAGCACCTTCGCGGTTAGCTTCGCCTCCAAGCGCCGCATCATCTCAATATCGGTTCCTTTTCTGCAATGCCCGCCATCGTCGACCGACTCCCTCATGGCAAGCGTTGCCATGTAGGGCCGGTAGTATCCGATGACGGTCTCCATGGCAATCGGGTCGCCTTTCGATGCCCGAAGAATCGTCTGGTAAGGCAACAGCGCCTTCTTCTGCTTTCCCTGCTTCATAGCGAGTCCTCCATTTCATCAAGCATGTTTCCGAGTTCCTTCAGCGCCTGCGATCTGTGGTACTGGACATTCGCACGTTCCATTCCCACGACCTGCCCGATTTCCCTGTCCGTGAGCCCCATGTAGTAGCTCAACAGGACGATTTCCCGTCGTTGCGCCGAAAGCGCACCCAACGCCTCGAACAGCCCCTCATCGTTCACGATGAAGTCGATTCCGCGAACACGGAGCAGCTGCTCGAATCGGAAGTACTCCGGCGTAAAGGACAGCTTCCCGAGCTCGCGAGGGCTCATCTCCGAGAAAAGCACCTCTTTTCCCTGCCTGCGCTTGCGCTCGTCGTAGGCATCGCGAGCCTCGTTGCGAAGGATCTTCTTACAGTACGCATCGAACTGATGTCTCTTGCTTTGCTCTGTTTTCCTATCCATGGATCGTCACCTCCTTTCCAAGCGGTCACGCCGACCAGATGGAGAGAGGATGGCGATGATTCCTTGTTGCCACCACTACGGCGCAAACAAGGTGAAATGCAAAAGCAAGAAACGGCAAAGTTGCTGTTCAAGTACCGTTTTTAAGCAAAACAAAAGCACCCAGCCAAAATGACCGGGTGCTGACTTGTAGAGGCGGGCTATGTATCCTAGCAAACTTGCCGCCCGCCACGGGCACAATATGTGCTAAGATGCCTTCTATCGGTTGGAGCTACCAACTCCTCCCGATCGTCTCGATTGCTAAATGCACACAGGAAGCAAATCGAAACCAGAATCGAATCATCTGAGTGGAAACGGATGAAATCGAATCTCTTGAAAGCGTGCTACCATTATAGCACGATATTGCGTTAAGAGAGCACCAAAAGGTGCAAGGTTTCGACAAATTCCTCGCCCATTCAAGCCACCGAGATGGTGGCTTTTTTCATATCTAAAGCCTATTGGTTAGCTCATCAGCGCCTATGTTTGCGGGGGGGGGTATAGCCAATAAACGTCTGGTATCGGTCGTGGAGAAATTGTGACCGGAAAGCAGCTCAGGACGCTTCTGAGCAGAGCTCGGTACCTGTGGTACTCATCTCCACCGGCATCCGATACCGCGAGCCCAGCGGGCAACGATATGTCATATTGCACCAGGTAGGACACCCCACCTATGAGAGACCTATGCCCGAAGGGCACTGGGATGTGCGTAAGGCGTTGTGTGTAAACGCGCAAGCGTTTTCCACGACGGCTTTCCACATCCTTTTCTGAGAAGCACCTCTTAACTTCAAAGAAATCAATCAATCCGCACTTGCGCGGCTCAGTGAGCGAAGCGAGCGTCGAGGGTGCCGCGAGGGGCATCATCAGATGTGCGTGAGCCGCAACCCACTCCCAGCCCCACCCATATCCAATCACCAGTATCACAACATTGTGCTATAATACTATTGTGCAACAGCAATACAGGAAGGAAAAGGCTTTGAGGCTAGGAAGAAGAAAGCAGATGCAGATAGCAAGCACGGTGGCAGCAATCGTCATAGCAGTAGCTAGTTTCACCGGATACACGGCAACTACCCAATCATCAACTGACAGCACCTTAGAGCCAGCATCCATCGTCTGTGTGGTTGACGGCGATACCTTCGTAGCAAGCGTGAACGGAGAAGAAGAGAAGATCCGCTTGATCGGAGTCGATACCCCCGAGTCGGTTCACCCCGACAAATCGAAGAACACGGAAGCAGGAGAAAAAGCCTCAGAGTACACGAAGAGCATGCTTCAACCTGGAACCAAGGTTTGGCTTGAGGCAGATTCCCAAGACGAAGACAAGTACAACCGGAAGCTACGCTATGTATGGCTTCAAGAGCCAACCGACAGCAACGATAAAGAGGAAGCTAAGAGCAAGATGTTCAACGTGATTCTCGTAGAGGACGGCTGGGCGGAACCCTTGAAGATTGCCCCGAACACGAAATGGGCTGATCTCTTCGAGGAACTGGATGAAGCCGCATAGCACGATAGCACACTACCACAATATTCTGCTGTCAAAGGAGGGAGAAACACCCTCCTTTTTCTATGCCTATCTGCGCTTTTACGTTTCCAATAGCACAATATTGTGCTATACTAACATCATCAAATAAAGAACTAACCGTTTCGATTAGGAGCCGAAAAATGAACGATTCGCAATACCCCAGCATCAAGGAGCTGGTCGAAGAGCAGGGCTTGACAGTGCATCAGCTGCGCATGACCTTGGCCCGCCTGGAAAAGCAAGGCTACGGAAGCCTCCCAATCGTGCTGACAACAGACGACGATGCAAACGACCTGCGCCCCATCCTGGACCACCAAGATGCAAGCGTATTGACCTGTTCCGAACGCGAATGTCACGGCCTCGGAGCATACGTAGTGATCGGATAGAGAAGCGAAAAGGAGCAAGCAGATGGGTAGGAAGAAACGCTTCATCGGCCACAGAAGCTTCGGTAACATTCTTTTGTTCGGCCTACCAAGCCCTGAGACGTTGGTGAAGCGCTCGATTCAGAAGCGGAATCGCAAGCGCAAGTAATTGATTGAATGTGGACTGCAATACCCGCCTCATTTTCATTTTGGGGCGGGTTCTTTTATGCCAAAAATCCCTGTTCAAAGCAATATTGGCAAAGAAAAAGCACCCATAATGGATGCTTGAACTTCTTGATTAGATTTCCTTATGCCCGTCATGAACAAACGGGTTCGACCTATCAGGTTGATGATCGGTTTGGTTGGCTCTCATGATGTTCGCATAAGCCGCATTTGCCTCTTTCACCTTATCGGCAAGCGACACAGCAAACGATTTGTCGTTGCTTTTAGGTTGGAAATCCATACCGAAATATTCTTCAAGTGTGATTTGCCGATATAAAGACTTGGCTTCTTGGCGAGCTGTCAACATTGATTCATCGTATGTATGAAGCCTGTGTTTTCCGGTTGTGTTGTACACATCGCTTGCCATCGGCTTTGATTTTATCGGCATCCATGATGACTTCTACTTTGTTCTGCATGTTGACACTCCTTTCTTCTTAATGTTCTGGTTCTATTATATCACAATAGCAGAATATATATCTACAGCTTACGGGCAGCTATACCTATATATTTCCAGCTCACGACCTAAATTCGCATTCGAATGCGAATTTCCCCTAAAGCAAAATATTACAATATTGTGCTACTACAATATTGTAATAGTGTTATAATAGAACCACCAAATAAAGAGACCTAAGAGTTAGGAGCCGAAAATGTCCAAAGAGCAGATTCTATGGTGCAACGACAAGATAACTCTCATCGAGCAGCAAGTACGCAAAGCCACCGAAGATCTCATTGCTGCCTACGTGGCAAATGGTATGAGCTTATCGAGGGCGAGCGGAAAGGCCGTGCGCGTGGCTTGCGATGCCGACTACGACCTACGCGCCAGGCTGCGATCGGCCCTGCCGGTAGCGAGCACTCGAACAGCAAACAAATAGCACAACATTCCGCTATAGCGAAAAAGAGGACATATCCCTCTTTTTCTATGTCTGAACTGCACGTTTATGCTATTAGTATCACAACATTGTGCTTTACTAATAGCATCACATAAGACAACAACGGATTGGAGCCGCCATGTCAACCAAGTTCAAGACCTTCACCGATGATGACATTCTCCGCAAGAACTAGAAGTACAGCATGCCGGTGATCACCGATTCAGGGCAATGCTACGTGGTGAAGGGCGTGACAGTGTACCTTGACGAGGATGATGAGGAAGTAGCCAAAGTTGACTTCGTGAACGACGTAGCGGTGTTCGCAGCAGAAGGTGAGGCATATGCCTTCGCGGCAAAACTGACGAAAAGCTCCGAGGACTCGTGTAGCGCCAGAAAACATATGTACACGGTAAGCGCTCGCTGGATCGAAATCAAGTAGCACAATATCACAACACTGTGATATAAAAGGAGGGTACACCCTCCTTTTCTTATGCTCACCTGCGGTTTCTCGTCAGTAGTAGCACACTATTGTGCTATACTAGAAGCACAACATAACGATACAGTTTAGGAGCCGGAATGACACCAGAGAACACCGCAAAGGTAAAGCGTGCATCTGACCTGCTCGACGAAGCGTCACGCTTGCTCGATTCTGTCATCTCATCCGAATGGAAGCAGCTGCAAGACGGCGATTGCCGGACAGAAGAGCAGATCGACGAGTTGGAATCGACAAGGCACAGCTTGAAGCAGCATTAAGCCGCTATCTTGCAGTTCACCGTAAAGCAAGCTGCCGCACAGGTAGCGGAAAAGTACCCGAACGCCATGCGTATGCTGGCTGAGGATTAGCGGTAGCAGGACAGAAGATTAGAGAGACAGGTGAGTACAATGATCGAGACGGGACGCTTCCTGAATGTTTCGACATGCAACGTGAGGAAGGAAACTTGCGAATGGCTGAGCAACTATGAGCAAACAAGCGGGTCTGGCTTGGTTGTGTATCTTAAACGAGAGTATGGGTACTTCGTTTACTGGGATCATGATGAGCCCTTGACTGGCATTCCTGCAGATCTCTTGCAAGTCATCGACCTTGCCGATTTTCTCGAATGCGAGCTTATCTGCATCGACCGTGATGCTCCCGTGGTAAAGCACCTTCCGAAGTACGATTGGTGATCGCAATGTCGAACGAGAACTACAAGGACAAGATCCGCAAGGTGCTGGCAATGTTGGAGGGCGCAAAAACCCCAGGGGAAGCACAGGCGGCAAGCCTCGCCCTCCAACGCCTGATGGCAAGAAGCGGGCTCACTGCCGATGATGTGGAAGCTTTAGGTGCTGATGATGTTGAGATCCCAATCTTAGAAGAGGGCGTGTATATCGGCACCAACGACACGGTTTGGAAGAAGTTGCTCGCAGCTGTCATCGCCGATAATTTCCGTTGCGAGGTGATGATCTGCTCCGCCGTGAAAAATCTCAGGATGAAAACGATGGTGTTCATTGGGCACGAGGAAGATGTGCAGGTCGCATCGGAGTGCTACAAGCTTACTATCAAAGTTGCTCAGCGCTGTTTCAAACGCTATTCCAAGTGGCGTAGCGATAGGTGCTTTCCCATCGATACCAAAAGCAAAAAGGTCCGTAACTCCTATTACGTTGGTTTTGTCGAAGGCTTGAATGAAGCCTATAGTTCTCAGGTTACGGAAAACCAAGAGCTTGCCATTGCCTTGTTGTTGCCGTCAGATGTCCGGGCTTTTGTCGATACCAAAAACCTCGATTATGCCCCTAATCGCAAGGTCGGTTTCGACAACCAGCACATCCGCAGTCATGGTTATCAAGACGGCTACAGCTACGGCACCGCTCACAGCCTCGACTGACCCGGCCCGGTTTTTCCACTTTCCCACAATCCCGGCTCCTACGGGCTTTAGTAGTGCCCTTCGAGGGCCGGAATCATGGAAAAGTGGAAAAACCTCCTACGCCTAGAATCACGCTCAGAGCGCGATTCGGCTTTACCCCTTGCACCGGCTCCACTCGCTAGCATTCCCCTCATAGGGGAATGCGCTCACTCCGCCTATACCGCCGTTATGGAAAGCTGAAGCTACGGGCTGTTCAATGGCCCTCCGCAGACCTTTCCACAACGTCTTTTGCTATACTTGGAATCTCTCATTATGCGGTTTGCTTCTCGTACCGCATAAGCTTTCTCTTATCTTTGTGCCCTTGCTGCTGCAAACTCCCGGCAAGGGCACAAACTTTTTCTAAATCCAAAAATCTCAACGAGCGGTAGCGAATGTCCGTATCGCCGTAAGCAGCGTCATCAGCCGTGCGCAAGCCCAACAATGCATCAGCCCAACGCACACCCATAAACCTCACAACTGATCCCTACCAGAAACCTCCCCATATCCCAACACCCCCACACAACCACCTCAAAGCTCGGCTTAAAGAAATCGAGAAGCCCAAGCGCCCAGCAGTCCAACCCGTTCGAAAAATCGCAGGTCATATCAGCTTTTTCACCTATGCTATTACAATATTGTGATATACTAATAGCATACCAAGTAAGGGAAACGCGAGTAGACGGGAAACATCATGATGAACTTCAAAGAAGCCGAAGCCCTGGTAGCAAAGAACCTTCCCGAGTGGGCAGAAACGGCAAGCAGCAATTTCGAAGGCTTTGCGCAAATGCTGGTCGAAGACTACAAGAACTGGGCGCACGACACACTGGAATCTACCATGGGTGCCGATCTGACCGAGGAAGAGTACGAATGCACTCTCGAAGCTTTCGAGCAAGTGTCAGCCCATTATTTCAATGCCATGTGCCGCCCTGTGCCGTCCTTCAAGACCGCAGACGGCGTAACCTGCTATGTAGGCGATCTGGTGTACTGCAAGGACGGCAAAAAGTACGAGGTGACGGAAGTCCTAAGCGAGGAGCTTGTTCGTGCTGGCGAGTTCAATGCTCCCTTTGCAGTCGCGAATCTGTGCTACTACGAGCCAGAAGCCCCCAAAAGCCTGAAAGCCGTTCGAGACGAGAAGCAGGCAGAGCGCAAGCAAGCCGAGCGCAAGGCGGCAACCGAGTTTGAAAAAAAGGTTCGCCGTGACATGCTTGCAGCGCTGAACGATAGGGGCAGCTTTCACGAGCGTTTGCTTTGGGAGCTGACGGAAGCAAATGGGTACATTGGGATCAAAACCAGTATGGACGAGTCTGACTGGGAAACATTCTTGGATACCGATGCAGGAGCCGAAGCCGTTGCGTGGTGGGAGAGCCGAGATGTTCGCTTCAAGATCAGCGAGTGGGAGAAAGGCGTGATTCTTTACGTTGACGGAGTGAATCCCAACACGTTTCACTGCACCTGCTTCGACTTCAAGACATGGGGCGAATACCAGCATCTTGCACGCTAACCAAGGAGGGCGAAAGCCCTCCTTTTCTTATATTTACCTGCGGTTTCTCGGTAGCACTATCACAATATTGTGATATACTAATAGCATACCAAGTAAGGGAAAACCGATCAGATAGGAAGTACCGATATGGATACCGAGAAGAAGGAAACCGTAACCGAGATGCCGCTCGCGATGCGTGGGCATATCGCCGCGAGGAACTACCTTGTACGCAATGGCTTTAGGATTGTGGAAGACGGCTACTCCTGCGGTCAGGGCGAGGTCGATTTCGTTGCCATGGACGGGGAGAACTGTATGTGCTTCGTGGAGGTAATGACGCGTTTCGCCCACAGCAGCGACCCGCAGTTTCCGAACGAGGCGCTGGGCAACGCCAAGCGCCGCCGCCTCGAAGGCATAGCGATGAGCTATCTGATGAGCAACGAATCTCCCATGAACATCCGCATCAGGTTCGACATAATCTCGATTGCGGCTTGGAGCGAAGGCAGGGCTGTCCTCCGCTATCACAAGAACGCCCTGGAAGATGCCTAGGCAGCCCAATCCCCGCAGGGCGGGCGCGAATCAGTGCTCGCCCTACCCACCGAACCGAAAACCCAACCAGTTAGGAGCAGGAAAATGCCCAAGCGCACCGTACAGGAAACCATAGAGTACTTCGAGCAGCTGGCAAGCGAGTTCGAGAAGAAGTTCCACCGCGAGCAGGATGAGCTAACGAAAGCTCAATACGCCGCCAAAGCCGAAGCCTACGAGCTTGCCGCCTTCGAGCTGAAGCGCAATTGCGACTACTAGCCACCAAAGGGCTGCACCCGAACCCCACGGGTCGCAGCCCTTTTCCATGCCCGGCCCAGGCTCCACGGTCTGAGCCGCGAAGCCTGGGCAACCTAACCTCCTGCCCGGTTTTCACACATTCCCACAATCCCGACTCCTACGGGTTTTAGTGGTGCCCTTCGAGCGTCAGGATCATGGAAATGTGCAAAAACCTCCACCGCCTAAAATCACCCCTAGAGGGCGATTCGACTCTCAAATCATCGATTCGCGATACGATGCATAGGCACTTCAAGCTTCACCTCGCTTGCTGTGCAGTCCTAAAGGGCGCTCCCCGGCTTGTTTTTAGGGGGAGCGCCTTTTCTGTTTCCCAATCTCTTTTCAAAGAAAAAAATCTCAGCGAGCACCGCGAGCGTATCAATCGGTGCGCAGCACCGCTTACCTGATGTCCCCGAAACCCGGGTCATCAGCCATGCGTGAGCCAAACGAAGCTCACCGCCGCAAAAAAGGAAGCCGTGCCAAGTTCCCGGCACGCCCCCGATCGTCCGGCTCCGTTCGTTAGCATCCCCCTCATAGGGGAATGCGCTCACTCCGCCTGCACCGCCCGCCATGGAAAGCTCAGCTACGGGCTGCAGGAGTGCCCTCCGCAGACCTTCCCACAGCGGGCTTCCGAAAAAAGGAACCCCAACTCCGAACGGTCGTTGGCGGTACTTATCTGTTGGATGGGCAAGTATATGCCGCTCCTTCGCAACCACCAAGGGTGCAAGCATCTTTTTTCAACTTCTTGCGTCCGTTCCTCCCGCAACAACTTGAAAAAAGACTCATACCGCTGGGAAACGCGGCATTCGCCCTTGATTAGCTCACTCGCTCCGCTTCGCTGCACCCATCAACAGCATAAGCCCCGCTGATTCAAGACGGGCTTGAACCAAATTCAACGAGACAAAAGGAGGAAGTTTTCATGACGAAAGCGAAAAGAAACGAAACAGCAGAGGTAGCAACAGTAGAGGCACAGGCAATGCAGGTGGCATATGTAGCGGAAAAAGACAGGGCAAGGGAAGCCCAGTTGGCAAGCGAGATCAACTTGATAACCGAGCAGACCAAGCAGATGGTCCTGATGAACTTCATAGAGCTTGGCAAGCGCCTTACAGAAGCCAAAGCCATGGTGAAGCATGGGGAATGGGGCAATTGGCTGAAAGAGCGGGTGAATTACTCACAGCGCACAGCGAACAACATGATGAAGCTCTATAAGGAATACGGCGAGTCTGGCATCGTGCAGAAATCGCAATCGATTGCGAGTTTGAGCGTCACACAGGCGGTGGCGATGCTTGAGATCCCGGAAGAGGAACGGGAGCGCTTTGCCGAGCAGTCCAACGCGAAGGACTTAACGATACGCGAGCTAAAAGCTGAGATCGCCAAGACCAAAGCCGCATTGGCAGAAGAGCAGTCAAGCACGAAAGCCGCCCTTGCCGAAGCCCAAAAGAAGCACGAGCAGGAAACCGCCCGCTACAAAGACCAAGCCGAAAAGACATTGGCCGACAAGTCCCGGATAGAAAGGGAGCTTGAACAGCAGAAGAAGCGACAAGCCGAGCTTATAGAAAGCAAGGATACCGAGGCAAAGGCACAGGTAGAGGCCGCCATCAAGCAGAGCCGCGAAGAGCTCGCCCGCACCAACGAGGAAGTGGACGCATTGCAGGAAGAGCTTGCGAAGATGAACAGCAAGCATAAAGCAGAGCTTGAAGCCATCCGTGAAGAGGAGCGAAAGAACTTCCAAGAGGAACTGAATGCCAAGGACAAGGAGATAGAGGAGTCGGCGAAGCGTTTCTCGAAAGCCGTTGAAGAGCACAGGAAAGAGATGGCATCGACAAGAAAAGACCTCTTGAAGGAGCAGAGCAAGAACTCCGAGGTTGCCACACTCGGCAAGGCAACCTACGCCATGGAGCAGTTGCTCAAAAGCTACGAGCAGGTTATGGGAATCATCGAAAGCGTTGGCAAGTTCGACCGTGTGACAGCCAAGAAGATGATGACAGAGGTTAACAAGTCCATGCACGCTGTGGAAACCAAGGTTCGCAAGAAGCTCACAGCCTAATGCCATGCAAGGGGTAGTAAGACCCCCGCCCAACCGGGTGGGGGCAAATAAAAGAGAAAACCGAAAGGAGGGAACAGAGGTGCTGGAAGAAAGAGAATTTCAAAGAACCGTGAAAGATGCCCTTGCAAAGATCCGAGACAAGGACATGCGCATATTGCAGGAAAGCAACATAGAGGCAAGGGAAAGCGAAGCCATCAACGCCGAGGCAGAAAGCGCGTACATGTGCGTTCTCGAAGAGCTCACGGCAAGGCAAAGAGAGGCGGTGAGGCGTTACATGGCAACTCAAACCGCCGCCGACAACGATCAAGTAGACAATGCCTACATAGCCGGAATAAGGGATGGAATACGTTTCATGATTAGTTTTAGGCTGGCTGATAATCGGTAAAAACAAGGTCTGACCTGCGGTTTGTGTAGACCTTATGAAGCAATATCGTTCTATCCCAGTATCACAATGTTGTGCTATAATTAAGACATCAAGTTAAGAGGGAGACGGAAGGAATCGCCTCCCAAGAAGAGATCGGAGCATGTTATGTCCATCAATCGAGTTCTCGTATCCGGCTACCTCACCCGCGACCCCGAGCTGCGCACCACCGCCGCAGGCAACCCCGTGATGGGCTTCGGTATCGCAGTGAACGACCGCCGCAAGAACAGCCAGACTGGCGAATGGGAAGACTATCCGAACTTCATCGATTGCACCATGTTCGGCACCCGCGCACAGAGCGTATCCCGCTTCCTTTCCAAGGGCAGCAAGGTAGCACTCGAAGGCAAGTTCCGCTGGAGCCAGTGGGAGACCAACGAGGGCCAGAAGCGTTCCAAGCTTGAGATCATCGTGAACGACATCGAGTTCATGTCGAGCCGAAACGATGCCCCCGCATCTGCACCTGCCCCGGTTCCCGCCCCCGTAACCGGAGTCATCTACGACGATGACATCCCGTTCTAAGGCGCCCAAACAGGGCAGGGGATAAGCTCCCTGCCCTTGGGCATATAAGGTCGGCTCACCGCAATGCAAATCATGGGGATTTTCATCAAGACAATACCGAGCCGCCCACAAGGCACCCGCACCAGCAGGTGCCTTTTTCTTTGGTAGTGCATAGCTTTACGGATTTAAGTGGAGGTGACGATATGAAAAAGGAATCGAAAGCAACAAATAAGCGGGACGGTAAAGAATCTTCAAGTTTGATTTCTAAAGAGCAGAAGAACTCTTTTTTGGCAGACTCTCTAAGGGGCATTCTTCATGGTGATGTGGACGAGAAGAAGATGAAAGAACAGCGTGTGGAAGAGCATGAACGTTTTGATTGATGTTAGTGTTGGTGCCTTTTGTAAAGCGAAAGGAGGTGGTATTTATGGCACAAATTGATGTGAATGTAGACGATGAGATAAAACGCGAGGCCGAAGAAGTACTGAACGAAATCGGCATGCCTCTTTCAACAGCAATCAATGTTTTTCTGAAAACGGTTGCAAGGGAGAACCGCATCCCGTTTGAATTCAGTGATGAATTGTTCTATCCAAATCAAACGAAGCGCATCAACGAGCGTTAGCGAGTGTATCAATCGGCGATAGCCGCTCAGTGAGCGAAGCGAGCGTTCGTATCGCCGCAACCGTCATCATCAGCCGTGCGTGAGCCAGAACACTTCACCCAAACTCGCATTCGATTGCGAATTTGAAAAAGGAAAAGAGCCAACAGTTGCAAAAGGTTTTTGCAACTGTTGGCTCTTCTTCGTAATAGGGATAGGCGGGGCCGCAAGTAGAACACACGGGCCACCGTAGCCCGTCAAAAGAAAGGAGCAACCCCGCCATGGAACTCATGATAGCCGAATGCTTGGGCTTGCCGAGACTGGAAAATGCGCAATGCAGAATATATTTTTGGATTAAACGCTATTGTGCTACCTGTATAGTCCGATATTGTGCTATCATAATAGACACAGGAAAGGAGATAAGCGATGCATGGTTGGAGATTCCTGCTGACCTGGCTCGCCATCGGGATTCCGAGCGTGATGCTCGCCGTTGGAGCCGGTTGCTTGTTCCACTGGAGCACCCTCACCGTGACAGTGCTCGTTGCCGTGATCGAATCGGTAACCGTTATGTTGGGTGTGTTCTGCGTAGCGGCAAAACAAGCCGATGAACGGATGCGCTGCTACTTCGAGAGTTAGAGAAAGAAAGGGAAAGTTGAGAGATGAAGACGATCGCGATTTGCAACCATAAGGGCGGTGTCGGCAAGACCGCGCTGTCCATGGCCCTCGCTGAGGGCCTGCACAACCGAGGCTACCGCACCCTGCTTGTCGATCTCGACCAGCAGATGAATGCCACCCAGCAAGCGGGCATCAGCGATACAGCGGGCATGCTGACCGTATACGACTTGCTGACTACCGATGAGTACAAGCTCATCGATGACGATGCGATTAAGCATTACGAATATGGCGACATCGTTCCCGGTGACCGTGCGATTACCGATGCAGAGCCCAAGATCAACGAGCTCGACACGAAGCTCAACATGCTTGACGATGCGCTCGACTGCGTACGAGAGCAATACGATTTCATCATCATCGACTGCCCGCCCCAACTCGGTTTGGTAACCCGCAATGCGATGGTGGCCGCCGATGAGCTGATCGTGCCGATGACCCCAAGCGGTTTCGCGGCAGACGGCTTCACCAAGATCTTCGAAAGCGTGATGAAGGTCAGGAGCAGCAAGCACCTGAACCCGAATCTTGAGATCGCGGGTATCCTCATCAACATGTACGATGCGCGAACCGCCCTCTCAAAGGAAGCAGTAACCGATCTTCTCCCAACGGCAACCGCCGCCGGAACGAAAGTGTTCCACACGGTAATCCGCCGTTGCGAGGCGGTAAATCGCGCCCAGTCTGCTAAGCAGTCGATTTACGAGTATGACCCGAAGAGCAATGCCGTCGATGATTTCAACAGCTTCATTGACGAGTATCTGAATGAAGAAGGAGAGAACTAGAGATGGCAAAGAGCACAACTCCCGATGTATTCGACAAGGCCGAAGAGATCGAGGCAATCAAAAACAACTCGAAGCCTAAGCCACAGGCAAAGTCCCGCCGCCGTTATGACGATGAGGAAGATATTGAGTACGAGACCAGTAAAGGCACATTGCGCCGTAAGACCGCTGAAGATGACAAGATTTTCCCCGTCAGGATTTCCAAGCGCACCCACCGCCGTTTGCGTGAAGCCGCGTGGGATCTTGACGAGTCGATGAACCTTGTAGCAGCCCGCGCAATCCAAGAGTACTTGAACCGCAACGGTTTCTAAGAAGTGCAAACGTCCAATCGCTTGCATCGCGATTCCGAGCATCTAATCGGTATCACGAAGACACGCATACGTCTTGATTCCCCCTATTCATTACAGTTTTGATTAGCGGCCCGGAATCGGCAGATGCAGAAGCGAATGGCATGTTGAAAGGAAACATCATGGCAGAGGAAGACGAGATCGTTCGATCTGAGCGAGTGGATTCAGCACGAGGGGACAGCGTTAAAGAGCTGTGGGGAAGGAACAACCTCATCGGCCACAGGGTTGTGCTGTACAAGCACAATGAGCGAGTCGGTGAGGACAAGATGCGCGAGAAGGGTTACCGAGTGGCACCATGGGTTACTGATCTCGGTGCCGCGAAATAACGAAAGGGGTGTGAACCATGGCTGATAATTCCGTGCCTCAACTTACAGCAGAGGAACGTGCCGCAGCATTGGAAAAGGCAATGCAGAACCGTGTGAAGCGTGCAGAGATCAAGCAAAAGCTTCATGATTGCAAGCTTACGCTTCCGGAAGTTCTGGACATGAAGGATGACGAGGCTATCGCCAGAATGAAGGTCTATGATCTCATTAGCAGCTGTCCCAGCTACGGTGAAACTAAAACTCCTCAAATCATGAAAGACTGTGGCATCTCCTTGAATCGAAGAATCAAAGGTCTCGGCAAGCGCCAAGAAAGTAAGCTGATTGAGATTTTCTCTTAAAGCATATTTTGACGTAGACCACTTGCAAGCCCCTCCAACCCGAGGGGCTTCTTCTTTGCCGCACGTTCGCTAGAATCACCCTCAGAGGGCGATTCGCGAACTGAACATCGCGCATCTTACGCACTCCAAAGCCCACCTAACAGGCAACTGCAATCCAATCGCCCAGGTTTTCCACATTCCCACAACTCCGGGCTCCTACGGGTCTTAGTGGTACCCTTCGAGCGCCCTGCGTCATAGAAATATGGAAAACCTTGCATCACCGAAAACGATGCAACCCGAAAGGCAAAGCGCATCGGACACTAAAAGCATTATGCGCACTGTTTAAACGAAGATTGGCTCCCAAAAGCCAATCCATCAGCGAGCGAAGCGAGTGGATCAATCACTCACGAGGGTGCCACAAGCAGCAACATCACTCGCGCGAAAGCCAAGAGCTTATCAAAGCAAGAAGCTCTCAACTAATCATCAGCAAAACAAAGCCGCAGCCCCATTGTCCCGCCAGGGGGCGGGACGCTCCGGCGAAGCCGACGGAACGCGGGGAGGCCTCTCCCCACGCCCCGCCGCCTACGCCGGAGCCCGCTGCATCTCATTGCGAACCCTCCTTCTGGGTCGGGTCCCGCTGTGCGATTCCGCTCTCGCTTCGTTACGTTCGAACCCTCCCGAAAGGTCGGCTTCACTGCACTGCGCTCACCGTCTCCGCAGCTTCCCCAGGAGGCCTCTCCTGGAAAATCTGCTATGCCGACGTATCCCCTTCGGGAATCCGTGCAAGCTGTACGTAACTCATGGTAATATAGCTAAAGCTAATTACCAAGGTTACGAGCTTGCCGGACTTATCGGGACTGCGGCATCGAACTCATCGATGTCGTTTCCCTGTCCGGGTTCCGGGCGCATAGCAGGAATCGCGTGAGCGATTCGCATGCACCCTCCGAGCCCTTGCTTACGCAAAGTCTCGGCGAAGATGCCCGAGGCCGCTCGGGCATAGAAAAGTTACTTACTTGTGTATCAACCGAGGCCACTCGCTTAATACGCAAGTAAGTAAAGGAAGCAGCAAAGCAATTTCTTTGAAAAATGCTTTGCTAAATGACGATAAGTAAGGAGGTGTTTAACACTGAAGGTTGCTGAATCAGAAAAGAAAAACGCTACTCAGCTATTAAGCATGACCAAGCTCGAAAAGGAAATCCTCCAGAACATAGCAAAGCGTGCAGGCTGTACGGTCTCAGAGCTTGTCCGTCAAGTGATCGTGTACCAATCAGTCGAACTTCCGGAAGCACCTCTTGGCAAAACGGGAAGCTTGAACAAGCTCGATCAGCGAACAACCTATATCCAAGTTCAGCTGACACCCGACGAAAAACGCGCCCTAAAAGAGCGAGCCGAATCCCTAGGCTGCAGTATGAGCGACCTCGTTCGCCGAAGCGCAATCCAAGGTGAAGTTGTGAAGCAAAATGATTTGAACATAACGGCAATCAACAAGATTCGACACGAGCTTCGCAAGCAAGGCACGAACTTGAATCAGCTCATGTACTTCATCAATGCGAATGGCTTGGCGGCATACGATTCGGAAGAAGTACAGGAAACGGCACGTTGCGTTCGCGATGCAGTCCAACGAGCAAGCAGCCTCATAGAGGAACTTGAAGAAGGGCTGTAAGAAAAAGAAAGGACAAGAGATGTATTGTTACGGAACCGGCGCAGGCTACGGTCGCTTCTTGGAGAAAGTGGAACAGCCGCTTTATGTTCCAAAGCCGAAACCAAAAAGGAAGAACCATGTAGCTCAATGCCGTCATGTTAGATGCGTAGAGACAGGCGAGGTGTTCTTCAAGATCAGCGACATTGGTAACTACTACGAAGATCAAGAAGCAAAGAATCTGGTAGTGCGAATCCTGAACTCAATGAAAAGAGAAGGCGGCACAGCATTCCATTTCCATTGGGTGAAGGTATCCGATAAAGAATACGAAGAATACTGCAAACGATGCGCCGACATTGTCTCAGAGCTTCGCACCGATCCTGATTCTCCTTTGCATGGTTCATACGAGGCAGCACGCCTCAAAGAAGAAGACCAATGCAGTTGCGAGAGATGTCAAAAGAAACGCGCCAGCTACATGAAGCTTCGAAAGTTCTCTTCTAAATAAAAACCTCAACGAGCGAAAGCGAGTGTATCAATCGGCGAAGCCGCTCAATGAGCGTAGCGAATGTCCGTATCGCCGCAACCAGCATCATCAGATGTGCGTGAGCCGCAATCAACATTACCAATCAAATTCGCAATCGAATGCGAATTTGCATCACCAGAAAGGAGGAAAGCAGGTTGACGATCATCAAGCAGAAAGGCGTGATAAGCGACCGCCATGCAGAGAACGTTCGCCGTTATCTTAACGGAAAGGACGCAGTGCTCCGTGATGGTTGGAACATCGAGTACCACGAGCACTGGTACAAGGAGATGGCCGATACTCGTAAAGAGTATGGTCACGATAAGGCATCAAAGCGCAGAGCGAAGAACACCTTGCTTTATCATCAAATCCTTGCTTTTCTCCCCGAAGAGTGCAGCATGAACGGTGGCATGATGACACCGAAGAAATGTATGCAATTCGCGATGGAATACGTAGCAAAGCGCTATCCGAATCAACAAGTAGTGTTCGCACTGCATGAGGAAAGCGATAAGCTGGGCAAGCGCTACGCAGTCCACATGGCAATCAATCGGAGTGACTTGATGACTGGCAAACGCTTGTGGGAAGGAACCGGAAAGCAAGGTCATCACAAGAGAGTCCAAACAGTTCGCCAGATGGATGATGAATGGGGACTGCAGCAAGTGGAAGAGGGCAAGCCCAATTCCATGATCCGTGGCATCTCTCCCCGTGATGCCGAGAAGGCCATCATCGAAGACGACCGCTGCAGCTATAAGAACAACCTCCGTAGGATGGTCGCCCTGGTTCTCCGACAGCCATCGGTCAGAAGCCTGAAAGACTTCATGGACCGCATGGCAAAGTACGGAGTGCATGTCGAAGAGAAGAACGGCACTCTTTATGCCACGGACATCGACATCCGTAAGATGGGCAATAAGAAATGCACGTTCAATTTGAGGCGTATGGACAATCGCTTTTCCCTAAGCGAGGTCAAGAAGACCCTCGAAACAAAGAGCGTGCAGCAGCAGGAAGAGCCTGCAAATCCGAAGACCGATTACCTTGCCCGCCTCGATAAAACGCTTGCTGCTTACCGAGACCTTGCAGAGGATCTTGGTGCTGATACGCCGCAAATCAAATTGCCGAAGCGCCCATCGGGGCTTGCAGGTGACCGAGAGGTAACCGAGAAGATGAACGTCATAGCTCAACGTGCTGAGCGTATTCGCTCGAAGTTCATCCCGAAATCCGGTGGCGGTGCTCGCAACCTGCAAAGAAGCAATGGCAGCACCTCCAGCGGTGGAGCACAGAAGCGTAAGCGCACCCGTCAGCAGCAGATTGAGCGCAATCGCAACCGTGGCACCAAAAACCGAAACGATACCCGATAGAATCGAAAAGAAGAAAGGAGCGCTACATATATGGCAATTAACGTTGAAGATATTCCAGAAGAAGATGAAGACTTTACTGCAAGGGAATATTCCGTATCGGAGTTCGTGCAGATGTTGGATGACGAGTCGATGCCGACCGATGAGGAGATGATGGACATCCTCATGGAGGGCATGCAGTTCGAAGAAGACGATGACGAGGAATACGAGGACATAATCCCCGGCACTTCTAAATCCGAAGACACCGAAGAAAACGATTCAGAAGACGAGCCGGATGCAAAAAGCAAAACGCAAGAAGAAACCCTCCTGCCATACGACCAAGAGACCGGCGAGATTCTGGAAGAAGATGAAGCGGCAACAACAGAAGACCAAGATCCCGTAACGACCAAAGAGCATCAAGAAGCCGATGCGCCCGCAACCGAAGGCGAACTTCCTGCTTCTCAAAAGCAGCCTGCCGAAGGGCAATCGCAGAACGAATCCGGGCAGCAACCCCCAGAAAGTGCACAGGACCCGTCAGGCACCCCAACAGCAATCGATAACCCCGATGCCCTGCAATCCCTCCTGGATCAGGCAGCCTCGCTTCTAAACAAGGCAGAGGACTTGCAGCAACGTATTGCCGCACAATCGGAGCAGCTTACAGAGCTGACAAGCACTTTAGAAAGCATCAAGTCCCTTGAAGATCAGAATGCCGCCCAAATCGAAGCTTCGGCAAAGGATGTTGAGAAGAGCACTATCGGCCTCAAGGTCATGTTGCGCAATACTGAGAAGAAGTTCGATGCCGTCAATGTGAAGTTCGATGAATCCGGTAAGAACATCGAGGCGGCGGAAAAGAAGTTCAACCGCCAGATAACCGACATGACCAAGAATGCCAAGTCAAGCATCGGAGAATTAGCAAACGCCGCCCGGGATCACATACAGAAGCTCGAACAGGAGTCCATGAAGCGAAGCCAAGCGTATTTCCAATTGAATCTCCCGCAGAAGATCTTGAACTACATGAAATGGTTCGGCTGCATAGTGGTCTTCGTTCTCGCAGTTGCCTGGATACTTGAACGTGTCGTAGGGTAGGAGCCACAATTATGAGAACAGTCCGAGTGCTGACGATAGCCGATCTTCATTCCCCCCTCTCCAAAGCCGAGGGCGAAGCCCTCCATGAGGCGAATTCCGATTGTGATGTTTGTTTCCTGTTAGGTGACATTCCAATTACCGAGCTTCGTATCATCAAGGAGCAGGTAAAGCTTCCGATGTGCGGTGTGCTTGGTAATCACGACATTCACAATATGCTGGAATACGAGCAGATACCCGATTGCGGTTTCCGCACGTTTGACATCGCTGGCCTCAAAGTTGCGGGTTTCCCTGGTTCCCCAAAGTAGAAAAACGACCGGCATCACGTGATGTTCACCCAAGAAGAGGCCAGCAGCTTGTCAGCAGAGCTTATTGCCAGCACTGACCGTATAGACGTTTTGCTTTCGCATTCCGCTCCATACGACAAGCAAGCCGATGTGGCACACAGCGGCTTCAAGGCAATCGACAAGTTCCTCGATAAGCATCACCCGTCCGTTATGCTCCACGGCCACGACCACGAGAGCAAGCAAAGCGATTACCGTAGCCTGAGTCTTTTGCTGCACGGCAGAACCCATATCCCGGTAATAGGAACGTTCCGTGTGGAGAAGCATGAACTGCAGATAAGGTAGGTTGTCATCATGCCCTCACAGCAATCCCTTTTCGCCACCGACAGCGAATCAACTAATGTTTCGGAACGCCGCAACAAGTGCTTCGTAAAGCCAACCGATGTGGAATCCTTCCTGTATTACGACGAGCAAGGCAGCCCGCTCTACATCGGCGAGATGCTTGACGTGAAGAGCCGAAGCCTAGTGCGCCGCACGATAACAGGGAAGATGAAAGGCGAATGGGTAGGCTACTGGTCGGCAATCAGCAAGTTCAATCGCATCGCTCTCATCAAGCAGCTGATCTACAAGCTTAACGAGAAAGGCTTCTACGACGAGAAATATGCGGATACCTGTTGCTACAGCCCGCAAGCAATAGCAGAAGAGATCGACTTCTTTCTTCCGAAATTCTTCTGGGCAGTGAAGGTACGGAAAAGCGGCAGCGCAGGCAAGACCTACATCGACCCCGACTGGCCCAGCTTCAAGAAATGGCACTGGAACTTCGAGTTCCCCGAAACCCGAGACCGCCTCAAAGCCGAACGCGAGTCCTCCTTATCCCGCTTCTCCGAGAACCACCGCAAAAAGGTACAGCGTGACCGCCTAAAGCAGGAAAGCGCCGAATTCCTTCCGTCATACAATCCAGAAACCGGTGAGATCCTGGAAGAAGGGTGAAATTACATGGCAAAGAGAATCGATGGGCCGTTTGTAGCTGTAGCGGTTGAGATTCCGGAAGATGCGCCAACAGAGTGTCATCCTGGTACAGTAGGAATCTTGGAGGTATGGGAATTAGAGCACAAATGGCCTGGCAAAAGAGGCGCTTTCTTTTGTTACCCGCTAACGGTGGGACTGGAAACCAGCAGGTACCTCAAGACAAGTTTTTCCTATGACCTGACTGTTAATGATGGCATTGCATCCTTCGAGAAGGAAGGGCGTTGCTATCGTTTCAGAGTTGATGGCCCACCAGTAGAAGAAGAGAGAACGTAATGATTAGCAGTAAGATTGACCTGGTGGTTTGCAATTAGAAATTGTATAACCCCAGGTCAGCGTGCTATAATGATATATAACGATGTAAAAAGGAGGTGTTCATCATGAGCGAGAAAGACATATTCGTGTATGCAGATTGGCTTGCAGAACCGACGCTTATCGGGACTTTGCATGTATCAGTCAATCATGGTAGGGAAAGCTATGCTTTCGAATACGACAATGATTGGCTTGATGAGCATCCGAATATGATGCTCGACCCTGACATCTATCAAGCACCGGGACGACAATATCCGAAAGCTGGTAAAGAACTGTTCGGAATGTTTGCCGATTCATGTCCAGATAGATGGGGACGATTGCTTATGCGAAGACGCGAGGCAATCGATGCAAGGGAAGAAGGCCGTAAGCCGCAAAAGCTTCTCGAAAGCGATTATCTCCTAGGTGTCTATGATGAGACACGTATGGGTGCCATCAGGTTTGCATTGGAGAAGGGTGGAGAGTTCCAGTCTCCAGACAAAAGGCTTGCAGCCCCGCCATGGGCAACGCTTCGTCAGTTGGAATCTGCGTCGCTTGCTTTCGAGAACGAGCGTGACCCTGATGAAGAGAAATGGCTTCGCCAGCTTTTGGCACCGGGCTCGTCTCTTGGCGGTGCAAGGCCGAAAGCCAACGTGAAAGCACCGGACGGTTCCCTTTGGATAGCCAAGTTCCCATCAAAGCATGATGAGTGGAATGCCGGTGCATGGGAGATGGTTGCACATGACCTTGCGAAGCAATGTGGCTTGAATGTGCCAGACGCGAAGCTCATGAACCTCTCGAAAGCCGGTAGCACCTTTCTGGTGAAACGTTTTGACAGGGAAGGGGAGAAGCGGCTTCCTTTCGCAAGCGCTATGACCCTGCTCGGTTACACCGATGGCGTTGACGATGCCAGCTATTTGGAACTTGCCGAGTTCATATCGGATCAGCAGAGAGTAGGACAGCCAGAGGTTGACTTGAAAGAACTCTGGACGAGAATCGTTTTCAGTATCGCAATATCGAATACTGACGATCATTTGAGAAACCATGGCTTCATCCATGATGGCAACGAATGGAAACTTGCCCCACTTTACGATGTGAATCCAAACGTCTACGGCGGTTACCTCTCTTTGTGTATCGACGAGGTAGACAGCACACTTGACTTTAAACTAGCGATGTCCGTAGCAGAAGATTTTATGGTAGAGCAGGATGAGGCACAGGAAATCGTAAATCGAGTAGCAGGCACGGTTACCGAGCAATGGCAACCTCTCGCAAAGCAATACGGTTTGAGCCGCGAGCAAATTATGCGAATGGAGCCTGCTTTCAGCTTGGCAAAAGAACAAGCTGAGTTAACTAAAGATGGCAAAGAGCATAATCGAGCTTTTAATTCCCTTGCAGCAAAGGAAACGGAAGCGCGAGAAGCATGCAAAGCAATCGAAAAAGCATCTGAGACACCTGATCAGAACATAGATGCACCAGAACACTAAGGAGTCGAAATGATTGTTAAATCCGCAAAGCTAACTCTGGTAACAGAAGACGGTATCGAGTTACATCCGACTATCACGCCTGTAAAACTTGCAGCAATCCTGCGTTCTTGTGGCTACGGTGTTATAGACATTGACAAAGATAAGTACATGTTGACGGAATTCAATGACAAGACCATCGAGAGCAACATCCTCCCGTTGCTGCCTAAGATGAAGTAATTGGGGTTGACTGTGGGATGGAATCGAGAGAGAGAGAGAGAGTAAGGCTCACGCCCGCTGAAGAGCGCCTTTTAGGTCTGTTCGCGATGTGTTTCCTTGATGGGGTATCGATGCAGCACACGAAGCAGGAGATGGCAGATTATCTCGGGTGCTGCGTGAAGACAATCGATAGGTCGGTAAGGACCCTGCGTGATGCCGGTTATATCGAGGTTATTCCTCGATATAAGAAAAGCGGCGGCAGCTGTGGTAACGAGTACCGTTTGCGATTGCCTGAAGATTGAGCCTATTTCTCTTTTGTGCTATAATGCTATAGCTATATGGTTATAGCACTCGTCTAAATTAGGAGCTTCCAGCGTATACGTTTGGAGCTCCTTTTTATGTTCGTAAAGCGTTCGTTAAGATGGATATGATTGCAGATAAAAGCAATGGAAGGCTCAGTATTGCTTAATCTGCGCTATACTGAATAGACAGACACGGGGGCACACCCTCCGCAGTTACTTTTGTCAGGTTACTAAAAAGTAGCACCAACAATAGCCACCGGCCAGGGTGGCTATTGTTGTCTTAGCGGATGGCTATTTGAGGACTGCGACGATATAGGCCACAACGATTAAAAGAAGAATAATCTTAGGCGATGTTAACCCAGGATGGATATATGCCTCGCCCTTAACGAATGATGCCCTACAGCATGCTTAACTGTAGGGCATCATTTTCTTTATAAGGGTTAAGCCAATTCAGCGTAGACCCGAATTGCCCTCTTCCTTCGCCTTCTGCGCCGAAAGCCCGCCACGGCAGGACACGTCGTAGAGGATGTCGCCGCGGTCGTTCACCCCGACGAGAACGCAGATGTGCTCGGGGCCTGTTCCCCTGGGGCGCTTCTCCCAGGCCTTCTTGCCGGGGTAGCCCTTGCCCGAGTGCCTGTGCGGCGGCCTCGGCATGACGAAGCCGCCGTTGGAGTGGTTGCCCTTGAAGGACTCAGGGAAGAACGTCTCGTCCAGCTCGCAGCCGCATCCTGGCTTGACGTAGAAAGAGGGAGAGTGCTTCGCAAGCGCCTCTAACAGCCTGTGCCGCATAAAGAACGAGGTCTTGAGTGACACGCCGCAGCGTGCGGCGCACTCGCGCAGCGGAAGCATGTCGATGAAGCACTCCGCATATGCCATCCAGGTGCTTCGAGGCAGCTTGCTCGTTGCAAAGACCTTCCTTGCAGAGCCGTTGAACGTGCGCCCGCAGTCATGGCAGAGATAGCGTTGATTACCGTGCGCATCCCTCCCGCGCCTTACGAACGAGATAGAGCCACATTTCGGGCATGCGATTGCGGATCCTGCATCGGAACACGACAGGTCGAACATCTCCTGCTCGATGAGCCTGCGGAGGGATTCTACGGCACTGCGCCTCTCCTGTTTCGGAAGGGCGAACAGCATCTCCGCCGCTTTCGCGGCTACGGCCTTTGCATTTGCTATGGCATCCTCCCGTTCTCAAGGTTTTAGGTACATATATATATTACCTTGATAAGGGGGCGCAAAGGTTGCTACCATAGAAAGAACATATAAACATTACCATCAGTGGAGGACGGGAATGGAAGTGCTGGATGCGATAGATGCGATGCTGGAGGAGAGCGGGGAAACGAAGGCGGGGCTCGCGTCGTCGCTGGGCCGATCGAGGCAGAGCATCTACAACATGTACCAGAAGAAGACCGACGTGAGATGCGGAACCCTCATCGCAATGGCCCGTCATATGGGTTACGAGGTCGTGCTGAGAAAGGGTAATGACGAGATCGAGCTTTCGGCGGAATAACCAACTAAAACATATGCGGAAAAGACAAGATCCCATAACGGACAAATGTGTTATGGGATCTTGTTGCATCTAGGCGATAGTTCCATATCTATCCTGGGTTAACATCGCCTAATCTTATCCATCATGGCCCTCCTTTCCCGGAGGGCATACCGAAGCGTAAGACAACGCACCCGTGTCCAGTTGCCTATTCTACAGCAAGAAAGCCCGAAAGCATTAGTCTCCGGGCTTTCTTAAATTCGCATTCGATTGCGAATTTCCAACTCAAGGCACAAAAATACCCCTGCTTAAAACAGAGGTATCGATGATGCCGTATAGCATTCAGGGAATGAAAACCGTCCAGGACTTACAGAGCTGCTGCAGCCATATCGCAGCCGATTATACAGTCCTGCTCACTCACTAGCGAACACAAGCGTCCGCTCGTTCTTCCACCTGTTGTACGAGCACGTGACAAAGGTGTAGTTCTTTACCGGCACCGAGCTGTCTATCACAACGTCGGCGGATTGCGCCCTCTCTGTGTACCACCGACTGAAATCAGCCGTATCGACGAACGAGGTGCGCTTCGACCTGTCCGTTCCTGCGTTGATCATCTCGGCGAACTTGACGCTCAGTACATGCTTTTCCCCCGGCATCTGAAGCAGCACCTTGCCGTTTTCCTTTGCGAAAGCGGCATCCGTGTACTTGGAGAACGCCGAGAACACCGTCTGGTCGTTCATGTGATGTCCGAATATCACAGAGTTGTACGATTTGAACCCCGCAGCCTCGCATCCCGCATCGAGGTAAGGGCATCCGTAGACGTTGTACTTCCCATAAACATCGTGATGAAGATAGTATTCAGGGTCGTCGGAATGCGCCTGCACGATAGGCGAGTCGATGTTGGTCCCAGGCACGGTGACCCAACCGATGACGTCCGGGTTAACCGATTTCCAATAGTCCCAGTCGACCTCCGGGAACCCGTAAGGGTCGAGCGACACCTCCTGAGCTTCCCCGCCGGGAGACGGGTTGCCCGCCTGCTCCATAGACCAGAGCGTATAAGCCAACACCCCGGAAATAACCAAGAGTATGCTGCAGATTCCCATGGCGATCCTGCTTTTAACCTTATGCGAGATCATCCAATCCCTCCTTCCTAAGCGAAAGCGAATCAAGCTTGAAGCTTTCTCATCATTTGCAGACAATTATGCGAACAGTAGCACTTCCTGCTTTTGCCTTTAACGAAGAAAGGAAGTCCACAATAGACGCAGATTCCAAGGTGCATCGACTTATAGCCGAGTAGCGATAACCATAGCCGACTTTCAAGATTGGAAGCCAATAGATCACCTTCATGATATCCATTGAAACCAAAGTCCAACTGATAATCGCCTTGCCTAAGAAGACTCGTGGCAAGGTCATGGAAAAGGTCGTAGGCAGAAGCAAGGCTGCTGTCTGCATATGAGTTGAACGCAATGCCCCTCTTGCGCAGGTACCCTTCAAAGAACCTGTATGCCCGCTCATATTCGAAACCAGATAGGAGAGGTTCCTTTCCTTGCTGGATTGCTGCTTTCAGCGACAGAAGGAAAACAAGCAGGTTTTTAACGGCAGTCCAATCAGAGAAATTTTCTATGACGAATCTGCTTTCAGGATCACATGTGCCCAAAGCATGCGAAAGCGTTTCTTCGCGCGAAAGTGAGAACTTTGCGATAGCGTTCCGAGCGCTTGATTCTTTCAATGACGAGACATTTTTGTGACCGATTGAGAAGAAACTGCATTCGGATGCAAATGCAGTTCTGCTTGCCCGTGAGAGGTGCGGGGAAACACTGTTTTTCACGAGCTTGCCTTCAAGGCTTAAAGGCATTCCAAATTCTTGGATAGTGCGGAGCAATTGGAGAGGGTTTTTAGCTGCAAGGAAATTATTGAGAAGTCGAGCCTCTTCGGAGCTGTTCAGCAGCGAACCCCGTGGTTCAGATGCCTGTTCAAACTCTTCAGAGCTTAATGTCCAAACCAGCTGATGCGCCGATGTCTCATCCTTCGTCAGAATAACCTGCAATGCAACCTCCTTCAAAAGCCTTTAGCACAACTACGCCGAGCAAGGCAGAGTTGCAAGGCACAGCCGGAACCGTATCGACAAGCTCCATATTCCCGTTTGTGCATCACTAAAAACATGCTAACCTGTATACGTTGTGTTCAGAGTATACAATCAAAAATACAAACGGTGCCCCGCTAACCCGGGCAGCATCGTTTTCAAGTCAAAGCCAGGGACCGTGCAAAAGTTGCCTGGCTTTTTTCATGTTCTGATACAGTCGTGGGACAACAGATAGAGAGCATCTAAGGAATCGTTCTGCTACAATGGATTCATACCGTGATCAGAACGGGAATCTACGCCTGTGGAGAGCATATCTTCTGCGAGAAATCGCGGAAACCGCTCGCTGAAGCAGGAAGACCTGGTGCTTTTCCCGGTTCCTTGAGATATGAAAGCCCTGTTCACACAGCGGTTTCAACTGCGTAGGTTTTGGAACCGGGTGATGTGCCACGGTTACTGAACTTCACCGACGGTTCGCCAAACCACAGCAAGTTTTGGAACCGGGTGATGTGCCACGGTTACTGAACCGTAACTTGCACGATCAGCTTGTTGTTCAGTTTTGGAACCGGACAAAGCATCAAGCTCATTGAACGCACCGTGCAGCGATACTCGTTGCCTCGGCTGACCGATTTGATTAAAAACCATTGCTGATGAAAGCAGTGGTTTTATTTTTAGACGATGATACCTTAAAACGGAAGGGTCCCGCGTTAGCCGCCCGAAACCGAAAGCAATGAAAATCCCTCCTTCAAAGCTCAATGCAAATAATTGGAAGGCACGGGAGAGCGTCGGGGCATGAAGGCAGATTTGCTGCCGGCACAACGCCAAACCCCCTTCTCAGAGAACAAAAAGGCAACCTTTTTCCGATTTAATGTCTCCCCGAGACATTAAATACGCTACAATGAACCTATCAGGAAATTCCTCTTACGAAAAGGATAACGATATGCCAAACGAGAAGAAGAACAACGAGGAGCACGGCGTCCGCCTGTCCTACAAGTTCCGCATCTACCCGACCCCATCCCAGTGCGAGGCGATCAAGGCGAACATCGACGCATCGCGCTTCGTGTACAACCACTACCTCCGTGCAAGGATGGATGCCTACGAGCGCACCCAGCAGGAGGTTCGCCGGCCCAAGCCCGCATGCGACGAGCAGGGCAACGTGCAATACGATCAGGATGGCAAGGAGATATGGGAGCGCACCGAGGGCGGCAAGGTCGTCTTCCACACGGTCGCGAACCCGACCTACGATCCCGCAGCCAAGGCGATGTCGATGTTCGACACGTCCAAGGACCTGACGCGCCTGAAGAAGGAGCTCGTAGACGAGGACGGGAAGCCTTGGCTCAAGGAAGCCGACGCCACAGCCCTCACCTACGCCCTTCGCAACCTCGACACCGCCTACCAGAACTTCTTCCGTGGCATCAAGAAGGGGCAGGACGTCGGTTTCCCCAAGTTCAAGTCCCGTAAGAACCCGGTCCAGACCTACAAGTCCGGCAACGTCAAGCTCGCAGGCTGCGACTTAGATGACGGCAAGGCCGAGGCTGCGGTTGCGGAGATCCCCTCGCCGATCCCCGCCGACTGGGACCTTGCCGGCATCAGCTGGAACGGCATCGTGCTCCCTAAGATAGGGAAGGTGAGGGCGAGGATCCATCGCATCCCGGAGGGCAAGTTCGTGAGCTGCACCGTGGAGCGCAAGGCAAGCGGCGCCTACTACGCATCGATCAACGTCAAGGAGCGGGAGCTTCCCGCCTATCCAGCCGCAACGGGCGAGGTCGGCATCACGTTCGGCGCTTCCCACTGGGCGGTGACCTCTGACGGGCAGGTGATGGACCTGCCGGAGAGGATCGGGCGGTTGCAGAGGCGCCTTGCCATCGCCCAGCGCGACCTCGCCAGAAAAGAGCTCGGCAGCCAAAACTACCTGAAGCAGAAGAGGAAGGTTGCCCGGATCAACGAGCGGATCGCCGATGTCCGCAAGGCAGCGACGCACAACGCGACCCGGCAGTCTTGCGCTCTACAAGTGATGTTTACGGGACGATAGCCGCCCGCCAGATGGGCTCCAAGGACATGCAGCAGCATGGCAGCGCGGCGACCAAGGACCTTCCCCGCAAGGTGAAGAAGATGCTCAACCGCAAGATGATCGACGGCAACTTCGCGGAGTTCAACCGCCAGCTTGCCTACAAGTCGGCATGGGCGAACCGCACGTTCGTCGAGGTTCCCGGTGACACTCCTACGGCCCAGGTGTGCAGCCGATGCGGTCATGAGGAGCTTGTCCTTGCAAGGGACTTGCGCCCCGCATGGACCTGCCCGGAGTGCGGCGCAAAGCACGACCGCAAGGCAAACGGGGCGCAGAACGTCTTGGAGGCTGGCAAGGACATCCTCGCAAAGCAGGAGCAGTCCTTCGTCACCAAGGCGAAGAAGTCCCGCGAGAAGAAGCGAGCCAAGTAGTCATGAAAGCAAAGTCGGATGAGGAGAGGGAGATAGGAGAGAAATGTCAATAGAAGCTTCTTTGCCGATGCTGTTGTCGATATTCGGAGTCAGTTGCTCGGTTTTCGGTGTGAATACCTTGGTCATGGGGAGGCTCTGCCGTTCCAAGGGCATCGAGCTAAGCCGCGAGGACATTCGTCAAATGCGGCAGGGTTATGTATCTGTTGCAGTTGCGCTTGTTTGCCTGATTGTGCTGGTTGCAACCTCGGTATTGTCTCTAATCGATGCAAGAGTCGGTCTTGCGTTGATTGCACTTGAGTTGGTAGGCGCAGGGGTAGGGGCATTTGCCGCAAAGAAGTCGGTTGATGATAACTGGGAGCGTATTAAAGAGAAGCAGCAAACAAAAGAGCCCCGAGCCGAGCAGCGCAAGAAGAGGGAGGAGGAATCCGATGCAGGAAATGATTAGCGTAGACAACAGCAAAGCAGCAGTAGGCCTGCTCGGCAAGCTGCTCCAACTGTCCTACATCGAGCAGTGCATACTGCTCGATCATATAGAGGACGGAATGACCATCGAGGACCTTGTTGCCTCCTTGAAATCCTCCGCCAGCCATGAGGCAAAGTCCATAGCCAAGCGTATCGAGGCGCTTAGCGAAGAACTCAACGGTTCCGGTGAGCAAGATATGGCTAACGTCGCGGAGAAAATGGGAATAAAGATGCCTGATATCGATCGAAAGAGCATGGTCGATGCGGACATCGAGGCGGTAAAGCAGAACGTGATCATGGGCATAAGCTGCACGAAGCATCCAAGCGAGGACGCATGGGATCCGACCATCACGGCTGCAAGGCTTTTCGAGAAGGCGGAGAAGGCGCTCCTGAGAGACGCCGACGCCTATTTCGCCCAAAGGGCGGCGCAGGAGGCCCTGAGCCTGTTGAAGGCCAACGAGCGGCAGATCGAGCAGCTGCACACGTTGCTAGGGAAGGAAGGTTCTGATGATGATCGATGACGATAAGCGCCGGGAAACAGCGAGAAGGCTGCGAGCTGCCGCAGAGCAGGCGGACCCGGCGGTAGGAGTGTCGGAGTTGGAGATATTCTGCATCCTCGACGTGGACATGGGCGGGGAACGCGGCTTTGCAAACAGACAAGACGTTCTGCGCCTAGCAGACCTGATCGATCGACCGGCAAGGCAAGGAAGCGAAAAGGGCGATGAGCGGTAGAGGGCCGAAGACCCGCCTTTCTGCCAGCGAGCGGGCGGTGCTGTCGCTGATCGCCGAATACGGTGATGGGGGAGCAGTCATCGCAAAGGACAGCCTTGCGAAGACGATAGGCAGGACCGTCCGCACAGCGCAGCGTGTGGTGAGGTACCTGCGGGAAAACGGTTTGATCGAGTCGATTCCCCAAAGCGACCGATCTGGAGGCGCATCGCCAAATCTCTACGTGATCACATCGAAGGGTTTGATGGAGCTCCGCAAGGAGCAAGAAGAAGAGCAATGAGCCCAGCTTGTCGCAAATCAGAAAAAATTTTGGCAGGCAAGCCGCCGATAGCCCTTTACAAATGTTCTATAACTCTAGTAGTCTATATATAGGACTATAGAGTTATAGAACGCTAGACAGAAAAAGGAGGTCGAGGAAATGGGATCAGTCGAATGCATAGTCTCGATATTGATGACGCTTCTTGTCTTCCGCGTTGTCTGGCAGCTCACGAAGAAGGTGCTGGCGATGCTGACGGGCCTGTTTCTGATCTCCTTGGCCGGGTTTGCCGTCTTTGCAGTCTACAGCGGAGTGACGAGTCTCGTTGGAATGCTCTTATGAGAAAGGAGTGTGATCGCGATGTCGAAAGACGACGAGGACCGGCTTGTTCAGATGAACGTGCAGGTCCCGAACTGGGTAAGGCAGCGGTTGCGCGAGCGTTACGTGCGCACAGGCGAGGGACAGTCCGCTTTCGCCCGCCGTGCGATAATCCGCCTGCTTGAGGAAGAGGACGAGCAGAGGCCGAAAGATGGGCAATGCTGACGACAGCGTTGGCGGTTGCTTTCCTTGCCTTCGCGTTGGCAGTGTTGGCCTTTGGCTACGCAGGGCGCAAGGAAAGCCTCAAGCTCATCTTGGCAACCGGCTTCAGTACCAGGTAATCTGCCATGGTTGCTGAACCTGGGGACCTGCCTATAGCTCTGCACGTTGTTCCAGCACCGAGCAACCCGCCACCTCACTGAACTCCTTTCGCACACGTCCCATAAACGAAAAAAAGCCCCACAGCGCATCAAGCGCCATGGGGCTTTCCTATGCGTAAAGCAATACGCCAAAAGCGAACCGCTACTTGAACTTCTTGATCCTCCTGAGCGCATCCGCACGCTCCAGCTCATCGGAAAGCACAGCTTCCCGTATCTTATCGCTCCGCTCATCGAGCCAAGCCTCGAGCAGTGCGGGGTCTATACGCTTCCAATCTGCATCTACGGTACGCAAAACGATTTTCCCGATTATCGATTCGGCAACGCCCAGTGCGTCCTTATCGGCTTTCCTCTCCGCAATCTCCAACTCCTTCTTCTCCGCCATAAGCGCAGCGATCTGAGCCTCAATGCTAGCAACAGTCTTTGCCATAGCAAAACCTCCTAAAACGAAAAACTTGCAAGACAATTACGCCTCGCAAGCACAAATTGCAAAAAGAGCAGGCACCCCCACGACCAAGAAGGGCACCTGACGTAACAACCGTAGGAAAACCTACAGTAAGGAGACCATCCAATTGTACCAAACGCAGGATACCCCCGCGAAAGCCGCCCAAAACCCTCAATCGCAAAACCCCTCTCTCCAAAGCCTAAGCAGAAACATCGATAGAAAAGAAGAGCATCAACGCCCAGCCGTAAATCTCTCAGCACCGCATCAAAAAAGGACCTTCTCAGATCCTTGGCTGCTACTGCTCATCTGCAAAATATCTTGCAGTAATGTCCGCGAGCATTGCATCTCGTTCTTCTGGTCCAACTTCGAGCGCTTTGCACATCTTATCGGTGTTCCAATAGAACATCATGTCAAGGTGTTTCTCTTCGGTAAGCAAGATGCCGTTTGCCTCGAAGTACTTGTTGAATCGTTCGGCATCGACTTTTCCCTTAACGTTGTTTCCTTCAGCATATGCCTCAACGCCAGAGGCAACGAACCGTGGAAGGAAAAGATTGATGTCCATCCGTTTCTTTCCAGCAGTGTTTATCATGAAATACTGAAGCAGCATGTTCACTGCCCGCGACTCTCCATAGCAGAAGATGGTAAGTGCCGGGAATTTGAATGCCTCGGTTTTATGTTTCTCCATTTCTCATAGGTCCTCCATTCAAAGAAATAGGGGCCACGAAAGCCCCTTCTTAATCCCTAATATAGCACCATTCGAGCAATAACGCAACTATAACCGCAGGTCAGAAGCTTATACGAAACCAGAGTATCAAATCTCCCTCCAGTCGAAATCCTCGTCCGGATAGAAGATGCCCTTCAGCGCATCCATCATGCGCACGGTCTGCGCATCGGTAAGGCCGAGCCGCTTAGCGGCGAACTCCCGGTTCCAGAAGAATGCCAACAATGAGAACCGTCCACCGTCGATATGCAGTCCAGCATCCTCAAGCCGCTTGTTACAGCCCTTCGCAGCAACCTTCCCGGCGAGGTCCTTTCCGATAATGAACGCCTGAACGTGATGCATAAGCACCCTGTCGATAAAAACAGGTATGTTGATGCAATGCTCCCTCTCAGAGTGCAACTCCCAAAAAGCCAGCAAATCATCAACCGCAGGCTCCGGCCCATAGCAGTTGACATAGATCCCCGGTGTTTCAAAAGTGGCGGTTTTCTGTCCCTCCATCCATAAAAATCCTCCGTTCAGAAAAATAGGGGACCGAACAATCCCCTTGATACCCTCATTATACCGCCGAAACCTGTCGAAATCAATCTAAGTCCGCAGGTCAGAGCCACAATACCAACACGGTAGGATGGCTCCAAATGTGCCAAGCACTCAAAACGACCCGCGGCAGCAGCCCATGCTCGCAGCTGCATAAATCCTTCCTTCCAAAGCCGATGCAGAAACCTCCAAAGTAGGGGAGAGCATCAACGCTTACCCAAAACACTCCCAACAACAAAAAGCCCGAAGGCCAAAACATCCGCATCCCCCTGTGAACTATCAGCACACGGTGCACTGCTCAACAAAATGCTCCGTTCCCCAAAACCAAGCGAGTTCCCAGAAGCCTGCCAAGCTAATGGCAAAGTGACACCTGTTGCCGATAGTGCAAAATTAGAGTGACTGGTTACGTTGGCAACGTTCCAATTTGAACAAATGACAGTTAGCTTATGGCATTGGTAGAAGACATAATTCATTTGAGTCACTTTTGATGTATCCCAACTTGAAACATCACCGATTGATGTAAGGCTGTAACAGGTTGAAAACATATAGCCTAGATCAGTGACTTGGCTTACATTCCATTTTGAAAGATTAAGGGATGTAAGTGCCTGGCAGTTTGCGAACATGTTGCTCATATTGGTGACGTTAGAGGTGTCCCATTTGGAAATGTCGCCAATGGTGCTTAATGCCGACGGCATGGCGATCACAAAGCAGAGCTTGGGCCTCGCGATCGGGAAATGCGTCCGTACAGCGATCCGTGCACTCCACTACCTTATAGTGAACGGCCTGATTGAGCGTCATGCCAAACGTGATGGCAACGGCGGAACGCTCGCCAACCTGTACATCATAACGGAAAAGGGCTGGGAAGCCCTGCAGACAGAAAACGATAAGGTGCCCGATTCGAGTAAGGAAGACAGATGAGAACGAAGATCCGCCAGCTCCTTTGCCGCCACGAATACGAGCGCAAGGGCCACAATGCCCAGCGCACCGCCGGAATCTGGATGTGCCGCAAGTGCGACAAGGAGATCACGGTCGAGAGCCCCAAGCGCGACAAGCCGGAAGGCGTGTGCTCGGTATGCGGTCGCCCATTGATCCGCTTCGAGGATTGCTGCCCGCATCACCCGTGCTCCGCTGTGAAGCCCGTAAAATGAACTTTTTGAATTTCTGATAAATGTTGCCAGCCCTAAACCCTTTACAAAACAACTATAATGCTAGTACACTATATTTATAGTTCGATAGCATTGTAGTAGCAAAGGAGGTTGAGGGACATAGGAACATTGGAATGCATGGCGGTGATTGTCGTTATGGCGGTGGTGGTGCGTGTGCTGCTCCGCATAATAGGAAAGGCCGTAAGCGCCGTCAACGGGGTGTTTTCCGTAGCGACAAGTGCACTGCATGCGATTCTCTGAAGAAAGGACTGGAAATGACCGGGAAGATTGTAGGCGGTGAGGAGATGGTGCAGATCAACCTCCTCATCCCGAAGCAGTTGCGCACAGCCCTGCGCCGACGCTACATGGAAACCGAAGAGAGCCAAGCCGCTTATATTCGCCGTATCTTGACCCGTCAGCTGAGAAGGGAAGGCTACTATGACCCTGAAGAGTGAGAGCAACAACCCGCAAAGGCTGCGTGAGTTACGCAAAGAGATGCAGCAACGTAGGGACAAGGAAGCAGATCTTGTGCTTCACCCGCGACCTGCCCGCCTGCTGAACCTGCTTTTGACGGTTCTCTTCTTGGCAGGAGGAACCTGGTGCCTGTTCCACGCGATAAGGGAAGGCATATTGTTCTTCAACGCGGACACCTCATCATTCGACACGATACGATTTGCCCTATTCGTAGTCCAATGCGTATGCACGATGATTCTCTCAATGTCAACATCATGGGCTTACAACCGCCTCTTGAACACGGAGCACATCTTGTTGGAGAACCTGCAGGCAACCGACGGCATGATAGCCTTCTTGGATGAGAAGATCGCAAAGGAACAGCAATGCTGACAACAGCCCTGACAATCGCCCTTCTCTTAGCCCCTCCGATGCTCGGAGTAACCCGAAAGGAATGAGATAAATGGAAGACAACAAGAAAGAAAACGGCCTCGATCCAGAGGCCAAAACCGAGAAAATGGATCAGGTAACGGAAGAGCTCGAAGCACCCTTCGATTCCCAGGAATCAACCACTGCGACTTCGGAACTCCCGGTAACCGAGATCCCGACCGACAAGCAGAAAGTTGCTAAGCTGGAAACAGCCGAGAAGCGAATCGAGAAGTCGCTTTCCAAGCAAAGCGTAGAGCACAGCGAAGGCGAAGTGCATGATGCGCTGATCCCTCTGTACGAACGTTACGAACTGCTCGGTGCAGTCCCAATCCAGGAAGCTTTCGCCGAAGCCTGCCGTAACCAGAACGTAGGGCAGCACGTAATCGACATGCCGAAAGACCCTTTCCGCCCAACCGGAAAGCGTAACGCCCTGATTGCCGCAGGTTGCGTGGCAGCTGCAGCGATCATTATTGCCGGATCTGCATTCATCTACACGTCAACCCATCAGCCAGCCGCCCAGCCGAAGCAGGAGAGCAAGCCTGCAGTGGCAGAAGTGAAGCAGGTAGAGGACCCGACCATCCACGCAAAGGTGAACTGCGAAGGCTGGGATGAGGAAACCTCAACGCCTATCGTACTGAGCATCTACGAGGGCGATGTGAAAGACACGCTCACCAGCACTGACGAAAATGTAACCGCTCCCGACCCAATGGCCGAAAAGCAGGTCAAAGCGGGAGTTGACACGGAGATCACGGAGATTACCGAAAAGGGTACCTATACGCTTGCTATCGTGGGCTCCCCAGTCCTCGAAGACGGGACGATCTTCAATCTCCCAGAACCGCAGGTAGTGGAGTACGACGGCGAGAAGGGAACCTCCATCGAGCTGACCCTTAACGCCAAGCCCGCAGAGGAAGTAACCGAAGCCGACATCGTAGCCGCCCAAGCAACTGCTACAGCCGTAGGAGCTGACAGCACCAAGGTAACCAACAATATTGCCGTTACCACCAACAATGCAAACAATGCGCAGGGTGGACAGATGCAGCAAGGTCAACAGAATTCTGCGTCCAAATCCGAAGCCAATAAGACTGGCACCACTGCACCATCTGGCAACAACTCAAATAACCAGGGTAATAACGGCAATCAGCAATCTCATCAGCACAGTTGGACTCCCGTTACGCAGACGGTACATCATGATGCACAATACAAAACAGTTCATCACGAGGCGCAATATAAAACCGTACATCATGATGCAGTGACTAAAAAAGTCCTGATTTGCAAAGATTGTGGTGCAGAGATAACTGATCGTAGTCATTCTATTGAAGAAGCTCGTAAGGGTAATTCGGGTTCATCTTATACTGCCACAAAGACTGTACAAGCAGCTTATGACGAAAAAGTTCTTGTCTCTGCAGCTTATGATGAGCAGGTTCTTGTCTCTGCAGCTTATGACGAAACGGTAACTACTGGGTACAAATGTTCGTGTGGTGCAACTAAATAACATGCTACCATTATAGCACAACATCGTACTAGTGCAGTAGTACAGCATCACAATAGCGCTTAGTTCCACTAATAGCTCTACGCAAAGGAACCCATAATGAATGCATCCTACGTGTTATACGCTTCGTATATCGGCACCGCCTGTGTGGTTACGATGGGAATCATCATGCTGGTCGTCCTCATAGCTGCATCCTTGGATAAAACCCAAAGAAAACGATTCGTAGACGATGCGCAAGACTCGGACGGCATAGTGCGTTTTTGGAACTGCCTGCGCCCCTTCGCATGCACGGCACTTCTCCTGTCGGTATTTGCATTGTGCTGTGACACCTACGGTCCGGAGGGCTTGCAAACCATGAGCACCGCCCTGAAGACCGTAAGCTGCGAGACAATGGTCCTCGGCATAATAGCCTACGCCTTTGTCGAGTCCTGTTACCGTAAGACAAAGCGTGCAGCTAAGCGTTAAGTTGCACCGCAAAACAAAGCACCACCCAGTATGCCTCTGCATCATCAGGGGCATACTGCTATAAGGAGGACGATTTATGGAAGAGAATCAATTGCATGTTGGCAAGGAATGCCTTGTGTATGGACATGATTTGATTGCTGAATGCGCAGGAAAAGATTCACTGCTGAAGACCGAGCGAAAGCTTCCAGATGGAAGAAAGGTCATAGCAGATTTTTACTATGCATGGATACCGCTCCCAAAAGGGAATGAGCTGAATGCGAAGTACATTACCTTATCAGTGGAAATAGCTGATTTAGGAAATACGAAAGCAGTTTGGTATCGAAGAAAGAAGCATCAAAGAAATGGCAGGAAGTCCAGATATTCCGAAGGTGATTTTGTTACATTTCGGAATGACGGAGAGACCCTTACAGGCAACGTAGAGATCGTGGATTACTGGTGTGATGAGGGTCGTAAAGTAGGAAGAGAATGGTCATACGACATCATGGTCGAGGACTCAAAATACCGTGGTGGCAGGATGCTTTTCAAGCATGTTCCGGAATGTCGGGTTGATTGATACGCAACTTCCCTATAGCACACTATTACGATATTGTGCTATAATACTACCATTGTTATGCAAAGGAGGGGACAGCGGATGGAGACAAGATCCGAAACCGACATCCTTGGCCGCCGCTGGTACCGCATAGATGTGCTGAAGGACGGAAAGCTCTATGACCGTATCACGATAACGGCAGAGTCCGACAAGGCGGCCGAGTTGCAAGCCCACCGCGAGGCAACCAATCTCGCCCTAGTGGGCAAGCGCAGAACCCTGCGCTTGTATCCAGACGACCGAAGCCGTCTGATAGCAGAGATAGAGTCAAGGTAACGAAAGAAGAGCCACAGGATTGAAATCCCGTGGCTCTTCCCATATTCGCATTCGATTGCGAATATCGTATAAATCACAACAGCACTGGTTATACTTGTAATTATTATACTTTGTGGTATAATAATTACAAGTATAATAAAAGGAGGTAATGCAAATGGAAAGATTCATAGACAGGGAGGAGGAGCTTGAGACCCTTGAAAGCGAGTATCGCCGCAAAGGCAGCGCAATGGTAGTGCTTTATGGCCGCCGACGTGTCGGGAAGACCACGTTGCTGTCCAAGTTCATAGAGAACCGAAAGGCATTGTTCTTCTTGGCAAGCGAAGAGTCGGAGGGCATAAACCGTGCCGCATTCAAGGAGAAGGCGGCCGATTTCACCGGAAACGAATTGCTGCGCCAAGTGGATGCGAAGAGCTGGGACGTGATATTCAAGGCGATAACAGACTATCAGTGCAACGAGAAGAAGATCATCGTCATAGACGAGTTCCAGTATATCGGTAAGTCCAACCCTGCTTTCCCGTCGATCTTTCAGCGGATCTGGGAAGAGCAGCTTAAAGATGCGAACGTGATGGTTGTTCTCTGCGGATCGCTGATCTCGATGATGCGCTCGCAGACGTTGGCCTATGACAGCCCACTTTACGGCAGGCGCACCGCACAGATTCGTTTGAAGCAGATACCGTTCAGCTACTACGGCGAGTTCTTCCCGGACAAAAGCCTGAAAGACCAGATAGAGCGATACGCCATAACTGGTGGAGTGCCGAAATACATCGAGCTGTTCGGAGACGAAGAGAACTTATACGATTCGATTAACCGTCATGTATTGAACCGTTCAGGATACCTTTATGATGAGCCTCACTTCCTGCTTCAGCAGGAAGTCACCGAGATCGGCAGCTACTTCTCGGTCATCCGTGCGATAGCAGCTGGCAATGCCAAACTGTCCAACATAGCCTGCATGATCGAGGTGAAGGCAACGAGCCTCACCAAATATTTGAAGACCCTGATAGACCTCGACATCCTAGAGCGCGAGGTGCCTGTAACCGAGCAGAACCCGGAGCGCAGCAAAAAGGGTCTGTACCGCATCAAGGACAACTACATCCGTTTCTGGTTCGCTTTCGTGTATCCCAACATGAGCTTCATAGAAAGCGGCAACAAGCAGATCGTAATGAACAAGATCAAAGCAAATTTGATCGACAACCACATTGCCTACGTGTACGAAGACGTATGCCGCGAATACATGTGGCAGCTCAATGCAGAAGGAAAGTGGGACTTCAACTTCTCGAAGATCGGTCGCTGGTGGGATTCGAAAGATGAGATCGACATCGCAGCCGTCGATGAGGAAGGCGGCAACCTGATCCTTGGAGAGTGCAAGTTCTGGAAGAACCCGGTAGGAGCAAACGTGCTGACCCATCTGGAGCAGAAAGCCCCAAGCGTGAAATGGCGTAACAATGCCAGAAATGTTCACTACGTCCTTTTCAGTGCCTCCGGCTTCACCGAAGACCTGAAGACGATAGCCGCCACTCGCGAAGATGTTCTCCTTGTCCCATATGGATACGAAGATTAGCAGACAAGAGCCACAGGACCGAAATCCCGTGGCTCTTGTCATATTCCTCAGCTCTTCAACGCCTTCCGCACAGCCGCAATCTCGATATGCTCATCGATCCACTTGTCCATATCTGCATCAGACATGATCTCCCTGCACCGGAAGAGCCCCACAGTGGTCTTATTGAAGCACTCGTCCTTGAACCGGTCCTTCTTCCAAGCTTCGGGATTGTCGTGGGTCGAATCGTCAAGCTCAATGCCGAACGAGAAGCGGTCGTTCTTTCCGAGAATCAGGAAGTCCACGTGAAGTTGCGCGATGGTGCGGAACCAAACCCGGTTCTCTTCCGTATCCTCCGTCTTAACATCCAGAATATCTGCAAGCCTGACCTTCGGGCACACTTTAAGCCCCTTTTTATCGCAGGACCGGCGAAGCACTCGATAGAATGCATATTCCCGTTTAGAGAACAACCCGTCTCTCAAAACGATGGGAAACTCAGCTAGAGGCGGAAGATGGTCGAAATCGAGCCATTTCCCCTTCTCTAAGCCTTTATCCGAATCAGCCGACACAGCTGCAGGAGCAGAAACCGGCACAGCAGCCGCAGCGGCTTTCTCCTTCTGCGCCTTTTTGTGCGCTTCCTGCTCCGTAACGACTTTCCTGTACTCGACGATGTGCTTGTCGATCAAATCGGAATAGAACCGCCGGTTGCGGTTCGAGCGGAGCAGATCAATGTCGAAAGCGGTAAGAAGCCCTTTAGCCTTCATGTCATCGACAAGCGCCTCTTGCTTTGCGGTAGGGTACATCCGCTGCATCTCAACCCGAGTCAAAGGGGGTGGGGCAGAGGGCATAGGCCTTGCAGTCGTTTTCTTCGCTGTGCTTTTCCGCGCATTCCTCTTGTCCTTTTTGGTAACTCGTCCGAAAAAGAATCCCAATAGGAACACAAGCGCAAGCACTTCCAGAGCGCTCATTGTCGCAGTATCCATGGCACCCCCGATTTTGCGTCAACAATACATCATCATGGTATCATGCATCATCGTCGGTGCCGCACCCATCGCGCCACCGGCTCGCCATACGCTGCATAGCTCCATTCATCCGCTTCACCTGCGGAAAATCCCTGCTAAAGCTTGTTGGATGCCACGGCAGGGCGCAAGTACCGAAAGCGATCCTGACCGGGATCGCAGTGCAATCCTTCCATGCGTGATACATCCGTTTTCCAAGCGCAGTTCCCGTGCGGTGCGAGCCTGCTGGAGGCTACGGCTCCCGATAAAAAGCCTAGGGCACAGCACCATGCACCGGTTCAAGTCCGTGCCGTGATGCGAAGTGCGTGTCCCAGGCGTTCCCAAGTCCGTTGCACGATCCATTTGCCGTCAGAGCCCTATCGTCTGGCAAGGATCTCAACCGCTCGATGGCAATGCCTCGAAGCCGACTCACAGAAGCCCGTCTGAACCCCGTGCAAGCTGACAAGCCCCGTGGTGTTGCCCCCAAGCTCACCAGTGCATCTTCCTCCCTCCATCCCCGTCAGCGAGTCCCCGAGCGCATCTATCGGTGCCATCAAGGCACCGCTCAGCGAGCAACGCGAGCGGATCGTATCGCCCTTCGCAACCAAACAGCAATCGCACCTGCGCAAGCCGCATCGCCCCCCCTCAATGCCCGCCAGGCAAGCGCAGAAGCCGTCCCGCCATCCAGAACGCCCACTAGCAGAACGCCCGCCCATCCGTAAAGCCAAGCATATAGAGGCACCCACAGTTCCCGAACAGTCTGTTCACCTCGTCCTCATTGCCGAGTTGCCCGGACCTGAAAGCTCCATGTCCCGTTCATAGCAAGGCAAAGCGCTCCCAAGGCGCATCGCATGAAGTCCCTCAGTGCGCATCCGATTCGTATCCCTCATTCGCATCCTGCCGATTCAGCCGACTGCCGTTCCTTGCAACCATCGACCGCTCGATACCCATAGAGCCGCCCTGCAGAGGCGCTTACAGTCACCATCTACCTCAGCTCCCAGTCCATATGCCCTCTTTCCTCATATTCAGGCTATTCCCTCTATCTGTTCGTTTTCCCTCAGCACCTCGGTTGCTTGTATGGTTTCTAACACCCTCGTCCCATATCGCAAGGGCTGCCCATACGGCGCATCGGCGAGCAAGCCGCCTTGTCCCTTGTCGATATGCTCCTTAGTGCGTTTTACCGAAACCAAGCAACGAAGGTTGCTGAAACAAAACTAAACAAGCAGGAGGAACTGAAAATGGAAACAAGAAAGAGAACAGTGGAACTTGATGAGCTGAGATTGAGAGAGGTGGCTATCAACAGCGCCCTTGCGAAGAGCGGCAAGCAGATTCGCGTGAAGGCGGTCGAGGTCAACAAGAACAACGTTGTTCGCATAGGCTTCAAGATCGGCGAGAAGGATGCGAAAGCCGTAATGAATTACTATCCGGATGCGCTCTTCATGGACTGCGATGATGCACTGGTAGCGGAGCGATTTGCCATCATGTACGAAAAGTACATGGAGCAGTTCAGGTCGTATAACTCTAAGCCGAGCAAAGAGGACTTCATGGACAACCTCTTCCCGAACCTGCTGGGTGCCGCCAATGCGAGATGGCTCAACGAAGAGGGGCGTGCGTGCCGCGAAGTGCTCGACATGGCGGAGACGCTTTTCTGCGTACTGGCTCCGAACACGTTCATGCATCAGGGCGAGCAGCTGTTGCTTCAGGTGTCCGATTCCCTGTTGGAAAGCTACGGTATCGAGAAGTCCGAAGCGTATGACATTGCGATGCGCAACCTGGAAGGACTCTACGAAATCAAACCGCTGAAGACGGTGATCGAGGAGATGACGGGGATGGAGATGCCTGAAGACAACCAGAAGATGTATCTGGTGAGCAACTGGGGCCACACCTATGGTGCCGCGCTGATGCTCTCAAAGAAGGTTCAGAGCGAGCTTCTTGAGATATTCGGCAAGAAAGGAGTCATCGTGCTCCCATCGAGCGTGCACGAGTTCATAGCCGTATCGCCAGACGATTTGACTGTCTCTGAGGCTAAGCAAATGGTTCTCGAAGTGAACGCAACGCAGGTAGCGCCGGATGAGCGCCTGACCGATCAGGTGTACATCATCACCGGCACGCCAGAGAACCCGGTGCTGGGCATGTACGCAGACCTGGGCCTTGCGAACGAGACGTTCCTGGTAGCCCGCTAAACTGAAAGCCAGGCTCGGTAAGCACCTCATCGGGCCTGCACTGAGGAAAACGAATTGTATCACGCACAGAAGAGCACGCCGACATTGCATCCCGGCAGGCTCTTCTTTTTTGTCGCATGCCTCAGCCACCCCCGGCGCACACCAATCGTGCGCCTGGAGAGGTGCTTGGCGCCTGAACAGCACAATATTCTAGTATTGTCATATCGTGCAACCATGATATACTTCTACCTGTAAAACTCCTTTCTCGAAAGGTTTTTACTTGGTGTAAAGCCCCTGCCCTAGCCGCAGGGGCTTTTTGTTGCCTGAAATGTCTGCAACAGCTATCATAAACAAGCTTTCG
>ERZ779885.122-NODE-122-length-90141-cov-6.296228_pt1 | contig 90141 bp, 82 predicted proteins | sample MGYA00511554_ERZ779885 | MGnify/ENA primary metagenome ERZ779885 (study PRJEB29588, sample SAMEA2160998) | human gut metagenome | biome: human gut; feature: human-associated habitat; material: faeces | place: Denmark | collected 2008/2010 ... | reverse complement strand
CCCCCGCGAGCGCCAGCAGGGCGAACATGGCCGTTCCGCCCCCGCGCAGCGAGGCCGCCGCTTTGCTGAACGTACCCGGCCACATGATGCCGACGGACAGTCCGCACACGGCGCAGCCCACAAGGCCGAGGGCCGGCACGGGGACGAGCGAAATCAGAAGATAGGAGGCGACGCACAGCAGGCCGCTTGCCGCCATAAAGCGGTCAAGGGGAATCGTGTCGCCGCGTTTGCCGTAGAACGCGCGGGAGAGGCCCATGCAGACGGCGAACGCCATCGGCCCGGCCAGGTCGCCGACGGTTTTGCTCACACCGAGGCCCTGCTCCGCGAAGGTGGAGGCCCATTGGCTCACGGCCTGCTCGCTTGCCCCGGCGCTCATCATCATGAGGAAGAGGATCCAGAACAGCTTCATACGGAAGAGTGCGCCGAGGCTCAGCCCTTTTTCTCCCTCGGGCACCAGCGGGGCGATCGGCACGCGCAGGAAGAGAAAGAAGTTGAAGAGCGGGATCAGAGCCCAGAGCGCCGCGAGGATTTTCCAGTTCGCGATGCCGAAGAGCGCGAAGAACACGGTGGAGATCAGGACCACGCCGACGTGGCCCCAGCAGTAGAAGGAGTGCAGCAGGCTCATAGCCTTTTCCTTGTTGTCCGTCGGGCACGATTCCATCACAGGGCTGACGAGCACCTCGAGCAGCCCGCCGCCGATGGCGTAGACAATGACGGCGGTGAGAAGGCCGAAAAACGGCGAGGGGAGCAGATCGGGCAGCACGGCCAGCAGCACAAGGCCGAGCGCGGCCGTCAGATGGGCGATCCCCATCGAGACGCGGTAGCCGATTTTGTCGACAAACCCGGCGGAGAGCAGATCGACGAGCAGCTGCACGCCGAAATTGACGGTGACGAGCATGGTGATCTGCGTCAGCGGGATGTGGTAGCTGGTTTGGAAGGTGAGAAAGAGCAGCGGGGCAAAGTTGTTGACGATGGCCTGCACAATGTAGCCGATGAAGCAGGCGGAGATGGTGTGGCGGTAAGTGAGTTTCATACGTTCCTCCCATAGCCTGTCCCGTGCGCGGACGCGCGGCGCTCCGGTCAGGCAAATTTTCCTCAGGGCCTCGGCTGTTCCGAAGCCTGCGGATCGATGAAAAAGGCAGGTTTCCGTTGGGAAACCTGCCTTTTCTGGTGCCTCCGGGCGGAATCGAACCACCGACACGGGGATTTTCAGTCCCCTGCTCTACCAACTGAGCTACAGAGGCATAAGTGGCGACCCGGAACGGGCTCGAACCGTCGACCTCTAGCGTGACAGGCTAGCGTTCTAACCAGCTGAACTACCGGGCCACATTTGGTGGGGACAATAGGACTCGAACCTATGACCCCCTGCTTGTAAGGCAGGTGCTCTAACCAGCTGAGCTATGCTCCCGTTGTCGCCGCCGTTTCTCTCAGCGACGTGTAATATCATACTATAAAACTTCTTGATTGTCAACAGGTAATTTAAGATTTTTTTGAATTTCTTTCCACTTTTTTTGCGAGCTCTTCCAACTCCGCTTTTGTAAAGGTATATGTGCGTCCGCAATACTGACAACGGGCCTCTGCCAGCCCCGTGGAGGCATCAGGAAGGGAAAGCAGTTCATTCTTGGGTAAAGTCAAGAACGCGCGCTGTACGCGCTCTCTGCTGCAATTACACGCATAATGGACTTCAAACTCATCCAGGATCTCCATGGAGAAGCCTTTCAGCGCTCGTTTGCACATATCTTCAATGGTCATCCCCTGTGCAAGCATAGTCGTAACAGGAGGAAGCGACGAAGCGTTCTTTTCCAGCAGATTGACTGCTTCTTCGGAAGCGCCGGGCAGCACCTGAATTAACATACCGCCAGCCAGCAGATGCCGAACATCTGCTTTATCCACCAGGACGCCAAGAGCACAAATGGTAGGTATCTGCTCGCTTGTCGCATAATAGTAGGTCAAATCTTCTGCGATTTCGCCTGATTGCAGCTCTACTTGGCCGGTATATGGCTGTCCTTCCCCGAAATCACGGATTACACCGAGCAAACCATGATGGCCCACGGCACCGCCCACATCAAGCTTACCGTCAGCACGAAGCGGAAGTGTGATTTCCGGATGCTCGACAAAGCCGCGGCAATTTCCGTTGGCATCTGCGATAGCGGTAACAGTGCCTAAAGGGCCGCCTCCGTTTATCTTCAAAGTAATGGTCGCGCCGCCTTTTTTGAGCATGGAACCCATCAGAGAGGCTCCGGAAAGAAGACGGCCAAGAGCAGCCGTTGCCACCGGGCTCGTTCCATGTATCTGCTGGGCTGCTGCTACCATATAAGTGGAATCCACGGCTGCGGCCATAATACCGCCGTCCGAGGTAATACAGCGAATCATTCGATCCATTTTAAAATCCTTCTCCTGCCTGCAATAATTTGCGCGCCGCAATTGTGACGCGCTCCGTGGTTTGTCCTGGCTCATGGAAGGTTCCGCTTTCCACAACAAGACGCGGCTCCAAATCAGCCTCTCTCAGCCACGTGAGAACCTGTTCCAGAGGATAAGCACGCTCGTAAAAACGTTCTGAGCTTCTTTCGTATAGTTTTCCTTTTTTCTCAAAGAAATCCAACGAAATGGAAACGCGGCCTGTTTTCTCTTCAAAGTGATTTTGCCAGGCACAAAAAACCTCTTCCGTATCATAGAGAAACGATTGGTTGCCGAGGACATACCGGTGCTTATAAAGCGTATTCATGTCAAATACAAAGTAACCGCCGGGTTCCAGAAAAAGTGCGACACGGGAAAATGTCTTTTTAACATCCTCTTCTCCTGTCAGATGATTGATGCTGTCCAAAGAGCAAAAAACGGTATTGACAGTACCGTAAAGATCAAGAGACTGCATCCTTTGACGAAGAAAAAGAATGGCCATTCCTTCCTCGGAGGCTTTCTCCTGGGCGACAGAAAGCATTTCCATAGAACCGTCCACACCGTATATATCAAACCCCCGGCGCGCCAGCGCAAGTGTCAGGCTCCCTGTTCCGCAAGCCAGATCAAGAGTAAGGCCGGCTCTGTGGCCCTCCTTTTTCAAAAGAGCGCACAGATAGTCGGCCATTTCTTCGTAATTCACATTTGCGGTCAGCGCATCATAATAACGCGCAAACACATCATAACTCATTCCTGTTTCTCATCCTTTTTGTCCAGACGCTGGAACACAAGCTCATAGCCATCGCAGCCATAGTTGAGAGAACGGTTTACCCGGCTGATGGTCGCGGTAGAAGCGCCCGTCTTGGCCACAATATCACTGTATACCTTTTTGGTGCTGAGCATATGGGCTACAAGAAGACGCTGAGACATTGCTTTGATTTCCGGTACAGTACAAAGATCCTCAAAAAAGTTGTAGCATTCCTCTACGGTTTTGAGAGAGAGAACAGCCTGAAACAGGAAGTCTACGCTTTCATCCTTAATTTTTGAGTTCAAAAATTTCCCTCCTCTCTGTTCACCACGCCACAATTTTAGCACATAAAAGTAGAAAAGTAAAGAGAAATTCTCCCACTCTTCATCCTTTTGCACAAGCATCGTCGATCCGCCGGCGAAGTTCCTCCACGCCTTCTCCGTTTTGCGCAGAAAACGGAATCAAAGGAATATCCGGAATTTCACGGAAATATTCCGAAAAGAGCGACAATTGCGCCGTTCGCTGGGACTTGTTCAGTTTATCGCTTTTGGTTGTCACCAGCACGAAAGGCAGCTCCTGATCCAGAAGGAACTGAATCATGTGCAGATCATCCTGTGTGGGAGCATGGCGCATATCGAGAAGCTGAAACACGCAGGCAATCCGGCGGCGGGCAGAAAGGTACCCTTCCACCAGCTCCGCCCAGCGCTGCTTTTCTTGCCCGGATACCTTCGCATAACCGTAACCGGGCAGATCAACCAACCGGCAATCAGGAAGCAAATAAAAATTAATGGTTCCCGTTTTGCCGGGAGTCGAACTGACCCGCGCAAGAGCCTTACGATTGAGAAGCTTATTGATCAGCGTGCTCTTCCCTACATTGGATTTACCGGAAAAAACAATCTCCGGAGACGTAGAGGCGGGAATTTGATCCGGTCTTCCCGCCGCAAACTCGAAGGAAGCGTTTTGATAGTTCATACGCCACCTCCGTTATTTGCTCAAATCAGCAGACGTCTCAGACTTTGATTCCGTGCTGCGTGAGGCAGCTGAAACACCGGATGGCGCTGACCCCTTTGCACCTTTCTGGGCAGCATGAGAACTATTCGGCATTTTTGTCAAAGCGACTTTCAGCACCTGTTCAATCCTCTCCACAGGAACAAATTCCACATGCTTCTTTACAATTTCCTCAACATCATACAAATCAGGCACATTGTCCTTCGGAATCAATACGGTTTTGATACCGCTGCGATAAGCCACCATTGTTTTTTCCTTCAAACCGCCGATGGGAAGCACACGGCCCAGGAGCGTAATTTCTCCTGTCATGGCAACATCGCGGCGAATCGGAATTTCGCAGAGAGCAGACGTAATAGCTGTAGCCATAGCGGTACCTGCGGAAGGTCCATCCTTGGGAACGGCCCCTTCCGGTGCGTGAATGTGAATATCATATTTTTTATAAAAATCGGGAGAAATGCCGAGCTTTTCCGCACGGGCGCGAATACAGCTGATGGCAGTCTGCGCAGATTCTTTCATCACATCTCCCAGAGAACCTGTCAGTTCAATCTTCCCAGTTCCCTGCAGCACAGCCGCCTCAATCGGAAGCAGTTCCCCTCCGACACTCGTCCAGGCTAAGCCATTGACGAGACCAATCTCATCTTTATCCGCAAGCTTTTCTTTCTTAAAACGCTGCGGTCCCAGAAGTTCTTCCAGCATTTTAGGCGTGATGGAAATCTTTACATCGGGATCGTCCACCACACGTTTCGCACATTTACGGCACAGGGAGGCAATTTGACGTTCCAGCGTACGGACACCTGCCTCTTTCGTATAGCCGTCAATCAGCGTATGCAGAGCATTGGGCGTCAGTTTCAGGTTTTTCGATGGAATCCCGTTTTTCTTGAGCTGCTTCGGGATGAGATGGCGCATTGCAATCTGATATTTCTCTTCATGCGTATAGCTGCCGAGTGTAATCACATCCATACGATCGAGAAGCGGAGCGGGAATTGCGCTGTAATCGTTTGCCGTCGTCAAAAAGAGCACTTCGCTTAAATCGAAGGGCATATCGATGTAGTGATCATAAAAAGCGGAGTTTTGCTCTGAGTCCAGTACTTCAAGAAGAGCGGAAGAGGGATCCCCCCGGTAACTGCTGCCAAGCTTATCCACCTCGTCAAGCAGCAGAAGCGGATTTTTGACCTTTGCCTGACGCAGTGCGGCAATAATTCTTCCAGGCATCGAACCGATATACGTTCTTCTGTGTCCCATGATATCGGACTCATCCCGCACGCCGCCCAAAGAAACACGCACATATTTTCTTCCGATAGCTTTCGCAATGGAGCGCGCAATGGAGGTTTTTCCGACACCGGGCGGGCCTACCAGACAAATGATATGTCCGTTATTCTCAGGAGCGAGTTTCTTGACGGCAAGCGCCTCCAAAATACGCTCTTTCACCTTTTTTAAGCCATAATGATCTGCATCCAGAACCTTTTCTGCATGCTGCAGATCAATATTCTCCTTCGATCTCTCATTCCACGGCAGATCAAGACAGGTTTCCAGATATGTGAGAATAACGCTGGCCTCATGGGAACCGACGGGCATCTTAGCCAGACGATCGCACTCCTTGAGAAGCTTGTCGTTCTGCTCCTTCGGCAGATTCAGCTTCTCAATCCGCTCCCGCAGCTCATCCGCCTCCTCCTGAGGATTATCGTCATCTCCAAGCTCATAGGCGATCGTCTTCATCTGCTCGCGCAGATAATACTCCCGCTGATTTTCGTCTACCTGTTCTCTTGTTTTTTCCTGGATTTCGTTCTCGATAGAGATAATTTTGATCTCTTCTTCGAGAATAGCAATCAGCTTGCGCAGTCGCTTTACAGGATGAAGTTCCTCAAGGACCACCTGCTTCCTGTCGAAATCGAGCATAATATTGGCTGCGATATAGTCGGCAAGCTTCCCGCAGTCCTTCTGCTGCATCACACCAAAGATGATATCAGGCGCAATCTTGGCATAATTCCGGGCATAGTCCTCAAAAAGAGAACGTGTGTGCCGGATGAGGGCCGTTGTGGTATTCGTGGATTTGTAGGCGGGAATTTCCGCTTTTGAAACTTCTGCCAAAAGAAAAGGGCTTTCCCGGATCACTTCGTCCAAATGAGCGCGGTACAATCCCTCCGCGAACAGACGAACGCCTTCCTCCGAATGACGTACGACCTGTTTGATTTTGGCAACCACACCCATCTGGTATAGCTGCTCCTTTTTCGGTTCCCCATCCTCCAGATCGCTCTGTGCAACAAGGAAAATCAACTGCTCTTTTTCCATTGCTCCAGCAAGAGCCAGCACAGACTTGCGGCGACTGATATCGAACTGGATCATCATATCGGGGAATATCACCAGTCCACGCAGAGCGAGAACCGGGATGGTCAGTTTCGTTGTGTCGCTCATAGATATTCCTCCTGTTGAGAAAATGGCTGCCGCGGGCGACGGACATTCCGCTCCCCTCGCAGCAGCCAACGCTCGCGTTACGCAGTATCTCTGCGTCCGCGCTTTTTCTGTAAACCAATTTTAATTTTCACCGGTTTACGCTCGCTGTCGATCTCGAACTTCGGCTCCTCATTTTTCTCCACCGTTTCCTCGGTAATTACAACCTTTTCAATGGTGTAATCCGTTGGCACACGGAACATCAGAGGTGTCAAAAGCTCCTCCATAATCGAGCGCAGACCACGCGCGCCGGTTTTCCGCTCGATGGCCTTTCGGGCAATCGCATGCAGAGCGCCGTCAGTAAACTCGAGCTGCACCTTATCAAGCTCAAACAACCGGGTATACTGGCTGACCAGCGAGTTCTTAGGCTCCTTCAGAATCCGCACAAGCATATCCTCACTCAGGCCCTCGAGTGAAGCGACTACAGGCAAACGGCCTACAAGTTCCGGAATCAGGCCAAACTTCACCAGATCATGCGGTACAACAAACTTCATCCAGTCGCGCGTGTCAAGCTCCTCGCGGCTGTGTACCTCAGCGCCGAAACCAAGCGAGGAAGAAGCCACACGGCGTTCCACGACTTTTTCCAAGCCATCAAAAGCACCGCCGCAGATGAAGAGGATATTGGAAGTATCAATCTGCAAAAATTCCTGCTGGGGATGCTTACGTCCGCCATGCGGAGGAACATTGGAGACAGTTCCCTCCAAAATTTTCAGCAGCGCCTGCTGTACACCCTCACCGCTGACGTCTCGTGTGATCGAGATGTTTTCAGATTTCCGGGCAATTTTATCAATTTCATCAATATAGATAATGCCGCGCTGAGCAAGTTCGATGTCATAGTCTGCCGCCTGAATCAGACGAAGCAGAATATTTTCCACATCATCGCCCACATAACCGGCTTCTGTCAGCGTGGTGGCATCCGCAATTGCAAAGGGAACATCAAGAATTTTTGCCAGCGTCTGTGCCAGCATGGTTTTTCCTACGCCGGTAGGACCCAGAAGAAGGACGTTGCTCTTTGCCAGATCCACATCCTCTGTCTTACCAAAGTAAATGCGCTTATAATGATTGTATACCGCGACGGAAAGCGCTACCTTTGCCCTTTCCTGACCAATCACATACTCGTCAAGCATCTCTTTGATTTCCTGAGGCTTAAGGAGCGTTTTCACCTGGCCATCATGATCATGGCCTGTTTTGTGGCCGGACGGCTCAAGATCATTTTCCAGAACGGACACGCACAAATCGACGCACTCATCGCAGATATAAACACCGGGAGGCCCTGCAATCAGGCGGCCCACTTCGCTTTGGGGTTTTCTGCAGAAGGAGCAGCGAACGCTGCGTTCTCTGATATCATCATTACCCGCCATTCGAAAAATCACCAACCCATTTCATTCAAACTAAGCTTTTGGGAAAACTCAGCGCTTGTCAATAATTCTGTCGATCAAACCGTATTCCAGTGCTTCCTGTGCCGTCATGAAATTATCGCGCTCCGTGTCCTGCATGATAGTCTCAAGAGGCTGACCCGTCCGCTCCGCCAGAATTTCATTTAAAAGCTTCTTCTTCTTCGTGATGTAGTTCGCATGGATCATAATATCCGTGGCTTGCCCCTTGGCGCCGCCGCTCGGCTGGTGGATCATGATATCACTGTTCGGAAGCGAAAGACGCTTGCCTTTCGTACCGGCTGCAAGCAGAAAAGCTCCCATGCTGGCCGCCATACCCATGCAGATGGTGGACACATCGCACTTGATATACTGCATCGTATCGTAGATTGCCATACCGGCCGTAACAGAGCCGCCGGGGCTGTTAATGTAGAGGCTGATGTCCTTGGACGGATCCTGCCCCTCAAGGTATAAAAGCTGTGCGACGACCAGGCTGGAAGTGACGTCGTTAACCTCATCCGTTAACATAATAATTCTGTCATTCAGCAAACGCGAAAAGATGTCATAGGAACGCTCTCCCCGGTTCGTCTGTTCGATAACATAAGGTACCAAATTGCTCATCGCATATCTGCCTTTCCGCGCCGGTATACGGCGCAATGGTATATCCGTGAACCTAGGCGCGGGCCGCCCCTTCCCGAAGGAAGGAACGGCCCGGCGCTGTCATGCCTTCCAAGTCAAAAAGCCGCATCTTCATCTTTGGCCGGCAAAATAAATTTTATACAGTAAAACGGAAACTTATTCGGCAGCTTCCGTTACAACGGCGTTGTCACGCACAATGGACATAGCCTTCTCCACTGCAACGTCCTTCGCAAGATCTTCCTTCGCAATGAAAGCCTTAACCTTGTCAGCTTCCATCTCATAGCTCTTGGCAATCTTCTCGTACTCAGCGTCAAGCTCCTCGTCGGTCGGCTGAATATTCTCAAGCTGGGCGATTTTCTCAAGAGCCAGACGCACCTTGACCTGACGCTCCGCCTGAGCGCGGAACGAATCGCGCAGGGCGTTGTTATCCATGCCCGTATACTTCATGTAGGTATCCAGGTTCAGGCCCTGAGACTGCAGACGATAGGCAAAGTCGCGCACATCGTCGTTAATGCGGTTCTCATACATAGCCTCCGGGATTTCCGCCTGCACCAGTTCAACCAGCTTGTCAAGAATGGCGTTTTCCACCTCGTTCTTCGAACGGTTCTCAGCGGACTCCGTCAGCTTCGTGCGAACATCGGCCTTATAAGCGTCCACGGTGTCAAAATCGCTGACGTCCTTGACAAAGTCGTCATCCACCTCGGGGAGCTCCTTCATCTTGATCTCATGGAGCTTAATCTTGAAGACAGCGTCCTTGCCCGCAAGCTCCGCGGCATGGTACTCTTCCGGGAACTTTACGTTGATATCAAACTCCTCGCCGGTCTTGTGGCCGACAATCTGATCCTCAAAGCCGGGAATGAACGTGTTGGAGCCAAGGTTCAGCGTAGCGTTTTCTGCCTTGCCGCCCTCAAATGCAACACCGTCCACAAAGCCCTCGTAATCGATCACCGTGATGTCGCCGTTCTGCGCCTCACGATCTTCGACCGTCACCATTCTGGAGTTGCGCTCCTGCACCTTGCGGACCTCAGCGTCAACATCCTCGTCCGTTACCTTAACAGGCTTCTTTTCGATGGCAATGCCCTTATAATTCTCAATGGAAACTTCCGGCTTCGTGGTAATGGTAACCTTGAAGCACAGACCATCCTTACCGGCAGAGACAAGATCGAAGTCCACCTTATCCTCAACAAACTCGACGCCGGCTTCCTTTACAGCCTCCTCGAGAGCAGCAGGATACAGGGAATTGATGGCGTCCTCATAGAACACCTGGCTGCCGTAGAACTTCTCCACGAAAGCACGGGGAGCCTTGCCCTTACGGAAGCCGGGAATCGTGATCTTTTTATTTTCCTTGCGGTAAACCTGCTCGACAGCCTTCTCGAATACATCGCCGGGCAGCTCAATCTCTAACTGATAACGGTTGGTCGCGACCTGATTGCTAGACTTCAGACTCATTTTTGTTTCCTCCTGCGAAATAGCAAATTATCTTGATAATTATAGCATACAATACCGAAATATTCCATAGTGCGATTAAAATATTTAAAATTTATTTATTGTGTATGTCATCGCACTAAAACAGGGGCAAATTTAACGTAATCGCACGAAATCAGATGCATCCGAATACCGCGGTACTCTTTGATCGCGGCACGCTTGGCGGCCTGCGTTCCGTGGATGTGACCGAAATAGCAGTCTCCGATTCCGCGCTCCAAAAGCACGTTGAGAATCTCATCGCAGCGCTGATCGTAATACAGAGGCGGATAGTGGAGAAAAACAACCGGACGCAAACCAAATGCTTCCGCCTCGTTCAGAGAAGCCGTCAGGCGGCCCACTTCGCGGCTGACAATCTTCCGATCCTCAGGCGTCTCCGCATTGTACACCCATCCTCGCGTGCCGCAGACAGCGACATTTTCCACGGGAACAGCGCTGTTATGGACAAGAGAAAGCGAATAAAAACCATGCTCCTCAAAGAAGCTTTCAATTTTTTTTCGCGTGCTCCACCAATAATCGTGGTTGCCCTTGAGAAGAAGCTTTTTGCCGGGAAGCGCATGCAGAAACGCAAAATCACGCTCGGCGTCCTCCAGCCGCATGGCCCAGGAAACGTCCCCCGCAATCACCACCGTATCCTCCGGAGAAACGACGGCTCTCCAGTTCTTTTCCAAACGCTCAACATAGCCATTCCATCCCGGAAAAATGTCCATCGGCTTTTTTCCGTCGAGAGAAAGGTGCAAGTCCGCTATGACAAACAATGCCATGCGCTCACCCCAGCAGCGACAAAACCGTGTCCGCCATATTCTCCTTTGCGCAGCTCTGCGTAAAACGAATCGGCTTGCCGCGCAGAGACAGAATCGGCTGCGGAACAGCGGCGCCCGTCAGAGCGGAAAGTTCCTCCACACGGGAGAATTCATCGGACGCAGACGCCTGGCCTGAGATCGCTTCCAAAACACTTGGAGCGAACTTATAAGGACTGGCGGTGGAAACCACGACGGTCGGCGTAGCCCGATCCCCCGTTTCCGCTGCATACTGTCCATAGACATTAACCGCAACCGCAGTGTGAGGATCGCACAGATAGTTTTCGACCCCGAAAAGCTCATGAATGGTAGCTTTTGTTGCGTTATCATCGCAGAAGCCCGCCCAGAACAGTTCTCTTACTTTTGCGAGCGTATCCGCATCTATTTCATAGCGCCCACATTCGCTGAGCTCTCTCATCCATCCGGCAACACGTGCGCTGTCGCCGCCCGTCAGGTGGAACAGCAAACGCTCCAGATTGCTGGAAACCAGAATATCCATAGAGGGAGAAATTGTCGTATGGAAGGGACGGCTGCGATTGTATACGCCGGTACGCAGGAACTCTGTAAGGACATTGTTTTCATTGGAAGCGCAGACAAGGCGGTTCACCGGAAGCCCCATTTCCTTTGCATAAAAAGCGGCAAGAATATTGCCGAAGTTTCCGGTCGGCACAACGATGTTGATTTTCTCGCCGGGATGATCCATCTCTCCCGTTTTCATCAAATCGCAGTAAGCCGAGAAATAGTAAACAATCTGAGGCAGAAGGCGTCCCCAATTGATGGAGTTCGCGCTGGAGAACATCATGCCGTTTGCATCCAGAGCTGCTTTGACGGCCGGGTCGGTAAAGATTTTCTTAACGCCGGTCTGGGCATCGTCAAAGTTTCCCTGAATCGCGCAGACAGCAACATTCTGTCCTTCCTGCACCTGCATCTGACGCTTCTGCATCTCGCTGACGCCGTTCTCCGGATAAAAGACAACAATTCTGGTGCCCGGTACATCGCAGAAGCCTTCCAGCGCTGCTTTGCCGGTATCACCGGAGGTAGCCACGAGAATCACGGCAGTCTTATCGGTTCCCGTCTTCTGCAGCGAGCGGGTCAGGAGGTGCGGCAGCATCTGCAGCGCCATATCCTTGAACGCACACGTCGGGCCGTGCCAAAGCTCGAGCAGATACATATTCAGCTCCCCGTTTTGCTGAAGCGTCAGCGGAGCCGGCGAATCACCGGAAAATTTCTCCGGCGCATACGCTGCCTGGGCGCACTGCAGAAGCTCTTCTTCGGTAAACTCCGGAAGAAAATCAGCCATGATTTTGGCTGCGCGTTCCGTATAAGAACAGAGAGACAGCCTGACAAGATCCTCATACGTATATTTTGGAAGAGATTCCGGCACAAACAGTCCGCCGTCTGCGCTGATGCCCTGGGCAATCGCCTGAGCTGCGCTGACGTGCTCGCTGCTGTTTCGAGTGCAGCAATATTTCAAAAGGAACAACCCCTTTCATTTTGCAGTCGGAACATCTTCCGCTGCATTTTCCTTCCCTGTGCCCCATATGAGCTTTTGCCGACAGTATCAGCGATACTTTGGTTCCCGTGAAAGTTGGTTTCCGGCCGCAGGACAACAGCAGCTTTTTCTCCATACCGGCACGAGCCACAGCAAATATCGTCTTCCTTCAGCTCCACTCATGTAGACAAGCTTTATTTTATCCGATTCTTCCCTTTCTGTCAAAGAGAATGAAAGAAATCAAAGGCATTTTCAAAGAAAATTTGGCGAACAAGGCTTTCTGAGCAACCGTGACGGAGAAAAAGCTCGTAAATCTCCTCCATAGAGGAAAGGCCTTCCATATCCTCCGGCAGCTCCGTCCCGTCAAAATCGCTGCCAATGGCCAGCGTTCTCTCTCCGCCCAACGAGAGAAAATGTTCGGCATGGCGGTACAAATCCTCCTTATTTGCCTTTCCCTGCGAACGAAGAAAGAAAGGAGCAAAGTTAAGCCCGACAAGACCTCCTCTGTCGCGGATCAGACAGAACTGTTCATCGGTCAGATTGCGCGGATGAGCGCACAGGGAACGTGCGTTTGAGTGACTGGCAACGAGCGGTCCTGCTGTGTGGGCCGCCACATCATAAAAAAGACGTTCACTGGCGTGAGACAGATCGATCGCCATACCAAGACGCTCCATTTCCCGCAGCGCTTCCATACCGAACGGTGTTAATCCTCCGGGAGCACGAACGCCTCCTCCCAGCTCGTTGGCGGCGTTCCAGGTCAGCGTCATCATACGTACGCCGCGCGAATACAAGTGACGAATCCCATCTATCGTCCCGGCAGCAGCTGATCCGCTTTCAACTGTCAGAATTGCCCCGCATTCTCCGTCGCGGAGGCTGTCAAGGTCTGCTCCGCAGCGAACCAGACGCAGCCTGGGACAGCGTTTAGCCTCCGCTTCGAGAAGAGCGGCGGCTTCGTCAAAGAAGCGAACCGCTCCGGCTCCGCGCAGGTCATCGGGAATCCAGACGGCAAAGCACTGTACCCACCGGGAGAAGGAAATTCCCCGTTCCAAATCCAGCTGCAGATCGTTGTGCAGCAGACTTTTGCCCGTCTTCACACACTCTCCCAGCGTGTCGCAATGCAGATCAAACAGTTTCAATGCCAGCTTCCCCCTCCAAACGCATTTTTGATATGTGAAATCTCATACGTCCCATTTTCACGGCGGGTAAGGCCAATCACATCGAAGCGCGGCTGGCGGCTGGTAGGATGACGCAGCAGGTATAGAGAGGCCGTTCGCAGAATTCGCGCTTGTTTGTCCGCGGTTACCGATTCCAAAGGAGAGACAAGCGCTCCTGTTTTCCGCTCCTTCACCTCTACAAAAACGAGAAGAGACTCCGTTTCTGCGATAATGTCAATTTCTCCCCTGCGGCAGCGAAAGTTCCGCGTTACAATGCGGTATCCATTTTCCGCCAGGTACGCAGCGGCAAGGTTTTCCCCTGCCTTTCCTTCTTCACTGCTGATGCTCATACTGTGCCAACTCCTCGGGAGAAAGGATCTTCTTCAGAAAGCTTCTGCGGTGAATCGGGCAGGGACCATATTGTCTAAGCAGCTCTACATGCAGCTTCGTTCCGTATCCTTTGTGTTTTGCGAACTGATACTGAGGATAAAGAGCATCCATCTCCTCCATATAGCGATCCCGGCTGACCTTGGCCAAAATGGAGGCGGCCGCAATGCTGGCAGAAAGAGAATCGCCTTTTACAATGGTTTCTCCCGGAATGGAAAGCGGCGGCATGCGGTTGCCGTCAATCAGAGCGTATGCAGCCGGGACAGACAACCCCTCACAGGCACGGCGCATTGCCAGAAATGTAGCCTGCAGAATATTGATTTCGTCAATCTCCGCCTCGCTTGCGCTGGCAACGCTCCAAGCGATTGCCTGCTTACAAATGGAGTCGTAAAGCTTTTCTCTTTTTTTCGCAGAGAGCTTTTTGGAATCATCCAGATCCGGCAAATCAAAGTGCTGCGGCAAAATAACCGCGGCAGCATAGACCGGAGCGGCCAAAGGGCCCCGGCCTGCTTCATCAATCCCACAGACGGGCGAAAATCCCTCTGACAGTGCTTTGCGTTCAAATTGCATCGATTGCAGCTCCAGCATAGCTTACTCCTCCACTCTTTCGAGCGTGATACGTCCGAGACGGGCGCTGCGGAACTCATCCAAAACAGCGGCTGCGGCCCGCCCAGTGTTAATGACACCGCCCGCCATGAGCATTCCTCTGTTTTTTCCGATAGCTTCCAGAATCTCGTCGCCGCGTCTTCCGGGCAGAAAGGACTCCTCCAGACGATACCGTTCACACACAGCCTTCGGATAGGTTGGAACAAGGGCCTCCAGCAGTCGGGAGGCCAACCGTTCAGTATCGACTACTTCATCCTTTACCGCGCCGGTGAAAGCCAGATGTTCACCGACAACCGGATCCTCAAATTTTGGCCACAAAACGCCGGGGGTATCAAGCAGCTCAAACCCTTTTCCAATGGTGAACCATCTGTTTTCCCGCGTAACGCCGGGACGATCCGCAACCGCCGCTTTTCCGCCGCGGCAGAGCTTGTTGATCAAAGAAGACTTTCCCACATTGGGAATCCCCACCACCATCACACGAATCGTTCTGCCGACCATTCCCTTGCTTTCCCAGACAGCAATCCTATCGCGGAGCACCTCACGCACCAGCGGGATAAAATTATTCAGCCCTTTTCCCGACCGGCAGTCAACCGCAATGGCCGGAATGTTCTGCAAACGGTAATGCTGCAGCCAGCGTTTGGTTTGCTCCGGATCTGCCATATCGCTCTTGTTCATCAGGATTACGCGGGGTTTTCCCTGAATCAGCTTATGCAGAACCGGATTGCGGCTTGAAACAGGCACACGGGCATCCACAATTTCCGCTACCGCGTCGACCAGACGAATACACTTTTCCATCTGACGCTTGGTGCGCGTCATATGGCCGGGAAACCACTGGATGGAAACGGCCTCGGTGTCGTGAGTCGGTTGTTCTCGTTTCATCATACTCCGTTTTCAGCCTTTCTAAAACTCAACTGTCATGTTATTTTTCCAAATCGTTGAAAAGGGAAAAGAATCCATTCTGCTTTTCCCATGATATACCGCTCGTCCACCATGCCGACATCTTTGCTTCGGCTATCGTTGGAAACGGCTCGGTTATCTCCCAGCACAAAAACGTGTCCCTCCGGAACGGTAAGCGGGAAAGTATAGTCGGATGGCTGGGTTGTAATCCCGTTCTCAATATAGGCGCTTTCGTCAAGCAGCTCTCCGTCTACATACACATCGCCGCTTTGCTCATCAATGTCCACCGTCTGTCCTTCTGTTGCAATGATACGTTTGATGATCGGCTGATCGAGTCCTTGGGTCCGTGTAATCACAACAACGTCACCTGCCTGCGGCTTGTGAAACAGCATGGAGATTAAAACGCGATCGTTTGACTCAAGCGTCGGCAGCATAGAGGGACCGCTTACGTTGACTACCCGGAAAAAGAAAGTAAAGACGACGACAAGAATGATAATGGCCGAGATGAGGGCCTCAATCCACTCATAGCAGTTTTGGACAACCGGACCAAACGCCGGTTTTTTTTCGCGGCTTTGATCCGCGCCGGTATACTCCCGCAAGGTTATTTCCCCCGTTCCAGCCAGCTTTAGCCGCCAAAGGACAGCTGCACTTTTCCAATGACATATCGTGCGTCCACCATGCCGAGATCGGATGAACGGCTGTCCGTAGAAGCACCGCGATTATCGCCGAGCACAAACACACAGCCTTCCGGAACGGTCTGAGGGAACTCAATATCATAACTGTACGTCGCCGCGTCGCTGAGATACGCACTCTCATCGAGCGGCTGCCCGTCAACAAGGACTGTTCCAAAGGCATCAAAGTCCACGGTTTGCCCTTCTGTAGCAATGATACGCTTGATAACGAATTCGTCCAGATTGGTATGCGTGGCGTCGATTACCACTACGTCCCCGGCAGTGGGCTGATATCCGAGCGTCTGCACAATGACGCGCGTCCCCTCGGTATAATTCGGCAGCATCGAGTCTCCCCTTACCTCATTGACCCGGACAACAAAGGTAAAAAGGATCATTGCGATGATGATAGCCGTCCCCAGGGCCTCAAGCCATTCATATATAGCCTGTACGCCTCTGGACTCAGCAGGCTGTGATTGCTTTGTCATGATGCAACCTCCAATCCATTCGGGATAAAAGAAAAAAAGGGACATCTCCATGTCCCTTTCTCCCTGCATTCTTATTTGATCTGCTCTTTGACCTTGGCTGCCTTGCCGACTCTGTCGCGGAGGAAGTACAGCTTCGCTCTGCGAACACGGCCCTTACGGACAATGGAAACGGCCTTGACATTGGGGGAATGGATGGGGAAAACTCTCTCCACGCCAACGCCGTAGGAAACGCGGCGAACCGTAAAGGTCTCGGAGATTCCGCTGCCCTTACGAGCAATCACAGTACCCTCAAAAACCTGGATTCTCTCGCGCTCACCTTCGCGGATATTCACGTCAATTCGTACCGTGTCACCGATATCAAACTGCGGAATTTCCTTCTTCACGGAATCCTGAGCAATCATCTTCAATGCGTCCATCTTTTTTCCTCCTAAAAATCAGGTATTCATGCGAGTGATTCTGCACCGCAGAGGAATGCCCGCTTTAATGTTCCGGAAACCCCGGACATTAACCCCCACCGGAGTGGCGGCACTCGAAATGCTTATATATGATACCACAGCAGCATCAATTATGCAAGTGGCAATTTGCCACATTATTCAAAATTATTCCGGTTGGAATCATACAGGTTGGTCCGCAGGGCACTGCAGCAGAAACGGGCGCCCTGCTGGCTTTCCAGCGCGTCTATGAGAAGATACGGAGAAATATTCTTTTCGCTTCCGGCAGGGAGAATCAACTCGATAACAAGAGCGCCGTCCTGTACAGATCGCTCCAGCTCCCCCAGATAGGGTTTCAGATCAAAATGCGCCATGCCGCTCTTTGTATGCTTCTCCACAGGGATTTCCTCCTGCGCAAGCAGCGCGTCAAGCTTTTCCTTCAGCTGACGCACTTCACCTTCCTCCGGTTCCAGGCGAAGGCGATAGGAGGCCCAGGCAATCTTACCGGGCTTCATTTTGGGCTCCGTGACGGCATAGACAGGCAGCGTCAGAGGCAGAGCGGCCGCCAGGCGCTCCCTCACTTCCTCTTCCGAAATTTTCTCTTCCTCGATCCGGATATCCACACATTCGCGATCTCCTGCCATACCGAGCGGAAGAGGCAGAGCAAACACCATGTGCGCCCTGGGATTGAAGCCCTGTGTATACCAAAGCGGAATTTTGGAGCGGTGCAGAGCACGGGCCATGCAGTGCGTCAGATCAAGATGCGAAATATAGCGGGCCGCCCCTGTTTTCCGGAACCAGACTCTAACGGTTTTCATAGCAGATCCCTCCATGGAAGCAGGCCGCTCCGCAGGCAGAGCACTTCTCCCGGCAATTCGGCGTTGTCGCCGCCTGATAGGCTTTCTCGCATTCACGGCGGAAGAACTCCTTGGAAACGCCGTAATCAATATGATCCCAGGGCAGAATTTCGTCGAAACTCCGACGGCGGTTCGCGTAAAATTCCGGAATAACGCCGCATGCGTCGAACGCCTGACGCCAACGGGCCAGTGAGAAATAATCGTTCCAGCCGTCAAACTTACAGCCAAGCTCATGCGCTTTAAGGAGCACCGCGCCAAGCCGCCGATCGCCGCGGGCAAAGACAGCCTCCATAAAGCTTGTATCTGCATCGTGATAGTTGCAGGTAATCTTGCGCGTCGTCACAGAGCTGACCAGATGGCGCTGCTTTTCGTGGAGCTGCTCAATGGTGTCCTGAGACTCCCACTGAAACGGTGTGAACGCTTTCGGTACAAAGCCTGACGCGCTCAGCGTCACGGAAACGCCTCTCCCCTTCTTTTTATCCGGATTGGCGTAAAAGGCGTCCACTACCTTCTGGCCAAGGGCGGCGATTCCCGCCACATCCTCCATCGTTTCTGTCGGCAGACCGATCATGAAATAGAGCTTCACGGAACTCCAGCCTCCCGAGAAGGCTGTGGAAACAGTTCTCATCAGCTCCTCCTCCGTGACATTTTTGTTGATGACGTCACGCAGACGCTGTGTACCGGCTCCCGGAGCGAAGGTCAAGCCGCTGCGGCGTACGGAGCTGATTTTGTCCATCACTTCCGTTGAAAAATTATCTACACGCAAGGAAGGCAAAGAAATTCCGGTCTTTTCTTCACGCGTCCAGGTCAAAAGCTTGTCCAGAAGTGGGTTCAGGCGGGAATAATCGCTTGTGCTCAGGGAGGACAGAGAAATTTCATCATATCCTGTCGTTTCACAGAGAGAACGGCACTGATCGTTGATCACATCCACCGATTTCTCCCGAAGCGGACGATACAAAAAGCCTGCCTGACAGAACCGGCAGCCACGGATGCAGCCGCGGAACACCTCTGCCACTGCCCGATCGTGAACAATCTCAAGGTAAGGAACGACAAAGCTTTCCGGAAAGAAAGAACGGTCCATGTCAAGCACGAGACGCTTTGTCACCTTCTCCGGCGCGCCGTCCTTCGGCCGGATGGCCGAAATGGTTCCGTCACTGCCGTACGTTACATCATACAGAGAAGGAACATAAACACCCGGAATCTGTGCAGCTTCCCGCAGAAATTCCGCACGGGAGGAGCCTTTTTTCTTGTGGGTGCGATAAAGCTCCACCAGCTCACAGTCCACCTCTTCCCCTTCGCCGATAAAGAAAAGGTCAACAAAATCAGCCAGAGGCTCCGGATTGCAGGCACATGGGCCTCCCGCTACCACCAGCTGCGACAAGCCGCGGCGCCCAGACGCGAGCAGCGGAATTCCTGCAAGCTCAAGCATATTCAAGACATTGGAATAACTCAGCTCATATTGCAGCGTAAAGCCTACGATATCAAAATCCCCCACCGGATCGCCGCTCTCGAGCGCATAAAGAGGAATTCCTCTGTCGCGCATCAGCGCCTCCATATCGGTCCAGGGAGCGAAAACACGCTCACACCAGACGCCCTCCATCCGGTTGAGAAGGCTGTACAGGATCTTCATGCCAAGATGAGACATTCCCACCTCATAAATATCAGGGAAGCAGAAGGCAAAGCGAACGTCAACATCCGCCTTATCCTTCACAATACTGTTGAGCTCTCCGCCCACATACCGTCCTGGCTTTTGCACTTTCAGCAATATTTTTTCAAGACCGGGAACCATGCTATTTCTCCTATTCTCCCGCAGGGCCGGAGCGGCTTTTACCATTCACAGCTCCTGCCTGCTTGATACGCGGCCCCGCCGCGGGTCTGTTCTGAGAACGAACGCGCCGGCCCTGCATGACAGGCATGTCAGGGCGGCGCGGCAGAATTCTATTTATTATATCTTATTTTTCAGCGGATTGCAATGGATATCCTTTAGCTCTTCCCTTTTTTGCGCAGTCTTTCCTCCAGAATGCACCGCTCTTCCTGTATGGCACGAATGCGGGAACACTGCCGGGGAAAAAGCTGCTCCGCCTCTTTGCGGTATTTTGTCCAGCATGCATTTCCGATTTCCATATAGAGTTCACACAGCTCACGCTTCAGCTGCAGAAGGCGTGCCTCTGCAGCTGCAAGTTTTCTCAACCGATCCATCTGCTCCATCGCCGCCTTGCCCCCCGACGCAGCGGCTTCCTCCAGCTTATCCAGAAAATCCATAGATTCCTCCTCAAAAAAAGCGTCCCTGCTTACACAACAGGCCGATCAAGTAGAGCGTAACAAGCAGAAGCGAAATATTATATCTGGAACGAAACAGAAGCAAAAAGGAAAGGACGGCAAGAGGGATCAGAACAAAAAATGAAATTAGCTGCGCCGTGCGTGCTGCGCGCTCCACTCCCATCGCGGGACAGAGCAGGGAAAACAAAAGCTGCCCGCCGTCAAGAGATTCCGCGGGCAGCAGATTCATCCCGGCCAGCAGGAGATTTCCCTGTGCAAACGTGGAGCCTTCCTGCCCGAACAGCAAGCACACCAGAAAAACAAGAATATTTGCCAACGGACCGGAGAAAGAAACGAGAGCGTCCGAAAAATACCCGATCCGTCCGCCTTCTCCCCGAATCATCTCAACGCCAAAAGGGGTAAAGCGGAATTCAAGAACCGGAACGCCAAGCGACACCATCATCAAGAGATGTCCTGCTTCATGACACCCGGCGGCCATCAAACCAGATACAGCCGTACCGCGGGCGTCACAAAACAATACAAAGGCGACCAGCGCCGTAAAGAAAAAGCTGATGGTAATACGGCGCCCACACAGTTGAAAGCTCATTGGGACTGCGCAGAAGAGGCCGGAGCCTGCGAGCTCACAGAGTCTCCCTCCGGAACAAGTTCCAAAATGCGCGTTTCCACTTCATTCCAGTCTTCCTGCGCGACGATGCTGCTGTTAAGATGATCCCAATACCAGCTCTGCACAGCTGCGAGCCACTCTCCCCCTATCAGGCGCAGAACGAGTGCCGCCGCCAGAACAACTGCACAGGCGGAAAGCTGAATGGCAAGCAAAAGAGAAGGCTTTCCTCCTTCCTGCCGCTTCCTTGTTTGTCTTCGGCGCGGCACACGCCGCATCTCACGGTATGTTTCATTCCATTCTGTTTCCTGATACTCTCTTTCATCGTTTTCCATCTGTTTCCCTCCATCCTTTTGTAAAGACACAGTCCGGCGTTATCGGACGCAAGCAGTACGCCTTGTTTCAGGAAAAGACAAGGCCGCTCCTCCGGTCTTTTTGATCATATGTGGAGAAGGAGAGAAAAAGTCTACCTTTCTTGGTCCACTGCCCCGAACAGAAAAATGGACCCGGACGTATGATTCGTCCGGGTCCGAAAATATTCGTTAATTCTTGGATTTGATATACTCGTCGATGGACTTGGCCGCACGTTTGCCGCCGCCCATCGCCAGGATCACAGTAGCCGCACCGCTTACAGCATCGCCGGCAGCATAAACGCCCGGCAGGCTGGTTGCCATCGTTTCCTCATCCGCCACAATGCAGCCACGGCGATTCACCTCAAGACCGGAGGTGTTCGCAGGAATTAGCGGGTTCGGACTGTTTCCGATAGCGATAATCGCACAGTCAACCGGCAGCTCAAAGTTCGAGCCCTTTTTCTCGATCGGACGGCGGCGTCCGGATGCATCCGGCTCGCCAAGCTCCATCTCCACGCATTCGATCGAGCGAACCTTGCCGTTCTCATCGCCATGAATGGCGACAGGATTGGTCAGGAGACGGAACTCAATGCCCTCTTCCTTCGCATGGTGGATTTCCTCCGCACGGGCCGGCATTTCAGCCTCACTGCGGCGATATACAATATAAACGTTCTCCGCGCCGAGACGCTTTGCCGTACGCGCAGCGTCCATCGCGACGTTTCCGCCGCCGACAATCGCCGCATTCTTCGGACGCAGAATCGGTGTATCATACTCAGGACGGTACGCCTTCATCAGGTTCACGCGGGTCAGAAACTCGTTGGCGGAATACGTTCCCACAAGGCCCTCTCCTGGAATGTGCATAAAGTTCGGCAAGCCGGCGCCGCTGCCGATAAAAATAGCCTCGAAGCCGTCCGCAAACAGCTCCTCAAGAGTTAAGACCTTACCAATGACCATATCGGTCAGGATGGTGACGCCCTTTGCGCGCAGACCGTCAATCTCCTTCTGCACAATTTCCTTCGGGAGACGGAACTGAGGAATCCCGTACATCAAAACACCGCCCGCCGTGTGCAGCGCCTCGTAGACCGTAACCTCATACCCCATGTTCGCGAGATCGCCGGCGCACGTCAGGCTCGCCGGGCCAGCGCCAATCACGGCAACCTTGTGACCGTTTGTTTCCGGCTTTTTGGGCGCTTCCTTGCTGTTCTGCATATGCCAGTCGGCGACAAAGCGCTCAAGCCGGCCGATGCCAACCGGTTCACCCTTAATCCCGCGCACACACTTGCTTTCGCACTGCGTTTCCTGCGGACAAACGCGGCCGCAGACAGCCGGCAGAGAAGTGGCGCGCGTCAGCACCTGATAAGCTTCCTCAAATTCACGCTTGGCCACATGGGCAATAAACTCCGGAATCGGAACCATTACGGGGCAGCCGCTGACACAGGGCTTGTTCTTGCAGTTCAGGCAGCGCTGAGCCTCACCTACTGCCATTTCCTCGGTATAGCCCAAAGCGACCTCTTCAAAATTATGATTGCGCACATCCGGCTTTTGCTCCGGCATCGGCGTCTTTGTCATTGTCATATTCGGCATTGCTTTTCCCTCCGCTTACTGCTCCGCCTGCTTCATCAGCCGGCAGTTAAATTCCCTTGTGGATTCCTTTTCCAGCTCCGCGTATGTTTTGGCCCGCTTCATCACTTCGTCGAAATCCACCAGATGGCCGTCAAAATCAGGGCCGTCCACACAGGCAAACTTTGTCTCGCCGCCAACCGTCACACGGCAGCCGCCGCACATACCCGTACCGTCAATCATGATACTGTTCATGCTGATGATCGTTTTGATTCCGTATTCTTTCGTCAGATTGCAGACAGCCTTCATCATCGGCAGAGGACCAATGGCAACGACAAGATCGTATTTCGCGCCGTTTTCAATGTTCTGTTTGAGCGCGTCGGTGACAAATCCCTTATGTCCGTTGGAACCGTCATCCGTCATAAGATAGAGCTGATCGCTTGCCGCCTTCATCTCATCCTCAAGGATGATAATGTCCTGGTTACGGAACCCGGCAATCATATCGACCTTCGCTCCAAGGGCATGCAGCGCCTTCGCCTGCGGATAGGCAATTGCGCAGCCGGCGCCGCCGCCGATCACAGCCGTATAGTGATACCCCTCAAGTTCAGAGGCTTTTCCGAGAGGCCCAATGAAATCAAGGATGGAATCCCCTTCCTCGAGCGTATCCAGCAGAAGCGTCGTCTTTCCCACCTTCTGAAAGATGATATCGACAGTCCCTGCCTCTCGATCATAATCCGCAATGGTAAGCGGAATCCGCTCGCCGTATTCATTGACGCGCAGAATAATGAACTGACCGGCCTGCGCCTTGCGCGCGACGAAGGGAGCCGCCACCCGCATCTGCGTCATGCTGTCGTTCAAACGCTTTTTCTGTACAATCTGAAACATCTGTCAATTCCCCCGTTATCGCGATCGTAATTCTGACAATATACCAGCTTTTTTATTATACGGTGTATCCCCTTTTTTTGCAAGATCAATCTCCCAAAATCTTATTTTCCAGATGAAACGACGATTTATAGCGAAATTTTTCCTGATTTTTCAAGGTTTTGCTTGGTGTTTTGAAGGACATTGCGGTGATTCCTTCAAAACGAAAGCGTCGTAAAAAAGCATTCCGCCTTGGAGAAAGCTTTTTGCTTCATCTCCCTCATTTGGGTGTCACCAAAATGAAGTACGATGGATAGTATAGGGGCAGAAAGAGAGGCGGTGAAAAGGAATGAGAAGAGCGCGCTGCTGCAGGGCGCCCTGTGTTGTGGCATTTGGCATCGGATTGATGATTTCATGCTTTTGTCCAAGCGGGCTGCTGTTTTTTCTGATTTCCGTGATCCTGATTTGGCTTGGCCTCTGTCTCATCCCCCGCTGATCGGATCCATACGCTATGCGAAAGGCAGGTACTTATCATGAAGGTAGTCGTGGTCAGGAGCTCCAAGTTCATAGGTTTTTTCCTGCGGAGAATGTTTCATATCAGACGCAGTGAACTTTGACTCGCGCCCCGCCGTGCAAAATTTGCAAACGGCGGGGCTTTTTTGCATATCGCCGCGGCGAAGCGAATACCATTGGGGTAGAAACGAAAAAGGGAGGATGCCTTTATGGACTATACGGCGCAAAGAAACCCGCTCAGCGTCATTGAGCTGCTCTTTGACGGATGCCAGGAACAATCGGTCGACCTTGATATCTCTCTCCCCGATTACTGCCCTGATATACAGAGAATCCTCAAGTGTCAGGTCTATCCGCGGATTCTGGATCGTGCTCTTTCAGGCGATCGCCTGGAAATCAGCGGAACCTACACGGTGAAGATCCTGTACATGGATTCCGAAAGCGGCTCTGTTCGCTGCTGTGAGAGCAGCGCTCCGTTTTCCTGTGTGATTCCGCTCAAGAAAACAATTGAACGCGGAAAGATCAAGGCCTTCGCCCGGGTGGAGTACATCAACTGCCGTGCAGCAAGTTCCAGACGGCTTGATATCCACGGCTCCTTCTCCGTCTGCGCCAAAGTCTATGGGCGGACGGACTGTGAGGCGGTATGCTCTATCCTCGGCGATGACATTGAGCAGCGGTCCCGGGAGATTCCCTACAGCCGCATGTCCGCATTCTGCGTACAGGGCTTTCATGTCGAGGAAGTTCTCGAGCTTCCCGCCAGCAAGCCGGAAGCTGAGACGCTTTTATACAGCGGCGCCGTTGTTAATCTGCAGGATTATAAGGTCATTCAGAACAAGCTTATGGTAAAGGGAGACGTTACTCTTCATTTGCTTTATGCGGCAATGGAGAACGCTTCCCTGGAGACGATGGAATACTCCATCCCGTTTACACAGATGCTTGACTGTGAAGGAATCTCAGAAGAGGACAGAAGCGACGTGCGTCTTTCCGTGGTGGGAACGGACGTGCAGATCAAGAACGATTATTCCGGAGGCAAAGTTTTCTTTGATGCGCAGGTTCGCCTGTGCGCAGACATCACAGCCTATCAGAACCGCCAGACCGTCATTGTTTCTGATGCGTATTCCAGAAAATACGAAATGACTCTGGAATACCAGCAAAAGGCTGCGGAAGAGCTAATGGAAATCTTTGGGGACAGCATGGTCACAAAGGCAGTCTTCCCTCTGGAACAGGAAGTCTCACGGGTGATCGATGTGTGGAGCGAGCTCTGTTCCGTCTCTCCTGCCGGAGAGGAAAGCGGTCTGGCTCTTGACGGCAAATTCAGCATCTGCATGCTGGCCATCGGCAGTGACGGAAAACCGTTTTATTGGGAGCGTGTAGCTGATTTCCAGTACAGACGCCCCTTTGCCGGCGAGGGTGAATTGCGCTGTGATCCCGACGCCTCCCTTTCCGCCATGAGTTACCGTCTGACGGGCACCGAACTCGAAGTCAAGGCCGAGATTGCTGTGTGCGGCTCTGTCTTCGCAAAACGCACCTGCCGCATGGTGGAATCGGCTCATGCCGACGAGACTAAGCCCCGGGAGCGGGATAATTTCGCCGCCCTTGTCCTGTATTACGCAGAGCCGGGCGAGGCGTTATGGGACATCGCGCGCTCCTACTGCACCTCGATGGAGGCAATCCAGCGGGAGAACGGTTTGGAATGCGAAAAAATGGAAGCCAAGGGAATGCTTCTGATTCCCATGCAGTCCAATTGAGGGGGGAAGAAAAATGGAAGATCGCAGCATTTACCGGGATATTGCGGAACGTACCAACGGCGATATCTATATCGGTGTAGTAGGGCCTGTTCGGACAGGAAAATCCACCTTTATTAAGAAGTTTATGGACACCATTGTTCTGCCGAACATGGAGGAAGAGCACCGGCGTGGCCGGGCTGTCGACGAAATGCCGCAGTCTGCGGCAGGCCGCACCATTATGACAACCGAGCCGAAATTTATTCCGGAGCAGGCTGTCAATGTCAAGATTGATGATTGTGCGGCCTTCTCGGTCAGACTGATCGACTGTGTCGGTTACATTGTCCCCAGCGCCCTGGGCTACATAGAAAACGATCAGCCCCGGATGGTGATGACGCCCTGGTATGAGGAGCCGATTCCGTTCAATATGGCGGCAGAGATCGGGACAAAGAAGGTGATCACGGAGCACTCGACCATTGGCCTTGTGATCACTACGGACGGATCGATCAGCGATATTCCCCGCGCGGAGTATGAAGAGGCGGAGGAACGGGTGATTAACGAGCTCAAGGAGATCAACAAGCCCTTCATTGTAATTTACAACTGTGTGGAACCGGACACGGAGGAAGCACAGTCGGCAGCTTCACAGCTTTCCGCCCGTTATGGTGTCCCCGTCCTCCCCATCAATTGCCTTGATGCACAGGAGGGACAGATTCGTCAGATCCTGGCTCAGATCCTCTATGAATTTCCTGTACGCGAAATCAGCATTGAAATGCCAAAATGGATCTCAAGTCTTGAGACAGACCACTGGCTGCGCTCTTCCGTGTATACAACAATCCAGCAGGCAGCAGCGAAACTCCGGCGTATCCGTGAGTTAAACGACGCGATTGGACAGATTGAGCACTGCGATTATGTGACAAACGCAGAAATCGCAAACATCGATCTGGGAAGCGGGCGTACACGGCTGGTAGTCTCCCTGCAGCCCAATCTCTTCTACCGTGTTCTCGGAGAGCGCACAGGACTGAGCATCAATGACGAAGGAGAGTTGCTCAGCTGCATGATGGGATTTGCCCGGATGAAGAAGCAGTACGACAAGATCAAGGACGCCTATGAGGAGGTGCAGAGTACCGGTTACGGTATTGTAATGCCGGGATTGGAAGAGCTGAGTCTGGAAGAGCCGGAGATTATCCGCCAGGGAGGAAAATACGGCATTCGTCTGAAGGCCTCGGCGCCCTCCGTGCATATGATGAAAACACAGATTACGACCGAAGTGACCCCTATCGTCGGTTCAGAGCAGCAGTCGCAGGATCTTGTGGAATATCTTCTGCGCGAATTCGAAGAAAACCCGGCCAAAATCTGGGAGTCCAACATCTTCGGTAAAAGCCTGCACGAGCTTGTCAACGAGGGGCTGCACAACAAACTCTACCGCATGCCGTCTGATGCCAGAGATAAGCTGCGGGAAACGATTGAACGGATTATCAACGAAGGCTGCAGCGGCTTGATTTGTATTATTCTCTGATTTTCATGCGCCTGACGCAAAAACGTCCGGAACGGAAAGGGATCCGTTCCGGACGTTTTGGTATGTATCGGATTTCATTCTTCCGCACGCGACACGGCGTCCGGATCCGGCGTGCACAAAACGAGAGCCAGACCACTGTGCACTGTTACTGAGCAAGGCATTTTTTCTGCGACATTGCTGACACCCATAGGCAAAACAGCGATATCGGAAAAGAGATCGTGATGATTCAACGGGTAGCGCATGCCGGTATAGCTTACATTACAGACGCCGCATGCAAAGGGAAAAACAGAAACCGTTGTCCCTGTCCCGCAGAAAAGCTCCCGCGTTTCCCCTTCTCCGATCAGGCACGCCTCCTCCCCGTCTCCGTAAAGAGCCGCTTCATATCCAAGGGAGTGCAGATGATGCAGCACACACAGATTGGCATAAGAGTGGTCAAGACGGCCTCCCAGGCCGCAAGCCAGCAAAAAGCGGCGGCAGCCGTGCGCAAGGCCGGCATTCACAGCAGCGAGCATATCGGTATCATCCTTGTGGGGATTGAGCGGGACGACGGGAAGGTCTCCGGGAATTTCACCGCGGAATGAGTCAAAGTCCCCCACGGCAAGATCGGGATGAATCCCCCACTTCTGCGCCAGCTCAAGTCCTCCGTCCGCACAAACAACAAAATCTCCCGGATGATACAGCCGCCGCAAATCTTCTCCATGACGCAGCGGCGCCGCGCCAATAACAAGGCATGTTCTCACTTTTTCCATTCCTTCCAATCCTTTACCTCCTGATACAGAGCGACGTAGCTTTCATGGCGGGAACGGCTGATTTTCCCTTCCCGGACTGCCTCAAGCACAGCGCACCCCTTTTCGCAGGTATGTGAGCAGGAGGGAAAACGGCACTGATCGAGAAACGGTTCAAATTCCCGGAAACAGTAGGGCAGCTGTTCCTTATGCACCACATCATAACGCTCCATCTGTATGGCGGAAAACCCAGGAGTATCTGCAACGTAGCCGCCGCCTTCCAGCGGAAAAAGCTCCACCTGACGGGTAGTGTGGCGGCCACGGCCGAGCTTCCGGCTGATTTCACCGGTTTCCAGACAAAACCGGCGGTCAATCTGATTGAGTAAACTGGATTTCCCTACCCCGGAGTTTCCGGTAAAGGCTGTGATTTTTCCTCGCAGCAGTTCTTTCACCTGCTTCACACCTTCTCCCGTCGCGGAGGAAACCAGAACCACAGGAAAACCAATCGGTTCATAAATATCCCGCAGCCACTGAGCTTGTTCGAGATCAATTTTGGAAATCACGAGGATTGGAGAAATTCCCTTGTCCTCGGCAGCCGCAATGATTTTATCGATCACAAGCGTGCTGGGGGCCGGATCGCATGTCGCGGCTACCAGAACAAGCTGGTCGAGGTTGGCCATAGGCGGACGGATGAGAGAGTTTTTGCGGGGAAGAATCTCCGCAATAACGGGCGACTGATTTTCTTCAATCAAAAGCTTTACATGGTCGCCCACAAGGGGAGTGATCGCATTTCTGCGAAACACTCCCCTTGCTTTGCATTCATATACCGTATCTCCGGCTTTTACATAGTAGAATCCGCCGATTCCCTTAAGAATCAGTCCTGTCTTTTCCTGTTCCATATTACTCCTCTGACGGCGTGATGGGCAGCAGCGGATCAGGCTCACTGACAAACGGATCCTCCGACGGCGTATCGGAAACCGGAGGCTGCGAGGAAGTATCCGTGAAGAGATACGTTTCCTTGAGACTGACGGTTCCGGCGGCAAAATCCAGCGTATATACGCGATACTTCATGCCATTGAGCTCCACGGTCAGTTCCTGCTGCTCTGTACCGGTAAAGGTAAGAGTGTACGAACCGCTGCCGTACGTGGGATTAACCACATCCTCCTTGACAAGCGTTCCGTCAATATAAGCTTTGAGTGACAGATCGTAAGAAATATCCGCAGGCAGCTCCACAGACACCTGCAGCTGCTTCTCGCTCGTCTTGCCGGAGCTGTACGTCAAATCCACCTTGGTTCCCTTCTCCACCTTTAATCCGGGCAGCGGGGATACGTCTACGACAATTCCTTCCTCTTCGCCTGTATCATCGCGGGGAGACACGGAACCAACGGACAAGCCGGCGTCCACCAGCATCTGACGTGCCGTCTCAATGTCAACACCGATAATATTGGACGGAATGGTCACGGAAGTATCAGCCGGACCGCTGCTGATATAAACGGTTACAACAGCGCCCTTGGCAATCGAAGAGTGAGCAGCCGGGTCCGTGCGGACTACTTTGCCTTCTTCCACATTGTCATCCGAGACGGAAACAAAATCCGGAGCAAGATTAAGGCTGATCAGCGTAGATTCTGCTTCTGCACGCGAATCGTTGGTGACGTCCGGTACCTCCACCATCTCTCCGCCGGCATTTACAACCAGCGTGACCGTCGTGCCGATGCGCACATTCATATTTCCGGCCGGTCTCTGATTAAGAATCTGACCGATGGCCTCTTCTCCGTCGCTCTGCACTTCTTCCTTCTCGAAAACAATCTTTCCGGCGTACTTTTCATCGTTGACAACATCATTGTACATCTGACCGGTCAGATCCTCCAGATAAAACTCTGTCGCTTCTTCGGATTCGCAGCCTCTGAGAAGGGTAGAAATTCCCAGTGCAACCGCAACAATCAAGAAAGCCGCCGCAATCCCCGTTATGATAAGAGGAGCAACGCTTTTCTTTTTTCTCTTTTCCACGACCTCCTCGTATTCATAATTGTCATTGTATACAGGAGGCTCAGAACTCTTAACCGTATTGATGGCGTCAATGTACTTGGTAGGCTTTTCATCGACAAAGTACTTATACTGAAAGCTGATGCTGGGATTGCGGCGGAATTCTTCAATGTCCCGCAGCATTTCAGAAGCAGACTGATACCGCTGAGAGGGATCCTTCTGCATGGCCTTCATTGTAATTTCTTCCAGTCCCTCGGGAAGCGAAGGATTAATTTCGCGGGGAGGCTTGGGATCCGCCTGCAGCTGCATGATAGCGACAGAAACAGCATTGTCCGCTTCAAACGGAAGACGTCCCGTCACCATTTCGTACAGCATGACGCCAACGGAATAGATGTCGGCTTTCTCATCCGTCAAATCACCCCGGGCCTGCTCCGGAGCGATATAGTGAACGGATCCAATCGTCTTTCCCGTCATGGTGCGCGTTTCGCTGCGGGAGAAACGTGCAATACCGAAATCAGTTACCTTGATGGTGCCGTCCTGCAGAAGCATGATGTTCTGCGGCTTGATATCCCGGTGGACAATTCCTTTTTCATGTGCATGCTGAAGAGCACGAAGGATCTGAATGGTAAAGTGGATAGCTTCCTTCCATTTGATTTCCTTCTGCTGGCTCAGGTAATCCTTGAGCGTAATGCCGTCAATATATTCTTCAACAATATACTGAATGCGATCACCGAAGCTGACGTCATACACCTTGACAATATTGGGATGCGACAGGACGGCAATGGCTTTGGATTCGTTCTTGAATCGCCGGATAAACTCCTCGTTGCCAAGATACTCATCTTTCAGGATTTTAATTGCAACCGTGCGATCGTCAATCGTATCGCGAGCTCGGTAAACATTGGCCATTCCTCCGACGCCAATCAGCTCATGAATCTCATAACGGCCGTCAAGCCTCTTCCCGGTATATCTATCCATTCTCAGTCACTCCCATCAAAAGTCAGTATTTTACGGCGGCAATCGTGACATTGTCGCCGCCGCCGCTGTCCTTTGCCATGGAAATCAGCACCTCGCAGCATTCCTCCGGAGATTGCGATGCCAGCTTTAAAATGTCGGCTTCCTCCACATAATTGGTCAGACCGTCCGTACAAAGAAGCAAACAGTCGCCGGACAAAATTTCCAGTTCCTGATAATCAATTTCAACGGTGGGCTCCACACCAAGTACGCGGGTAATGATATTTTTCTGAGGATGCACACGAGCCTCCTCCTCCGTAATATCTCCCCGGTTGACAAGCTCCTGTACGATGGAATGATCCGTCGTTACTCTGGTCAGCTTCGAACCGGATGCGAGATACGCTCTGCTGTCTCCTGCATGCGCCAGATAGACATGGCCTTCCCGCACAATCGCCGCAACCACAGTGGTTCCCATTCCGCGAAGCGAGGGATCAGACTGGGCCTGCTGATAAATAGCCCGGTTTGCATTGTAGATCGCCGTGATAATGATATTCTTAATTCCATCGGAGGAAATATTCCTCCAGTACGTGGATTTGAATTGCCAGGAGATTTTCTCCACCGCAATCTTGCTTGCTACGTTTCCTCCGTTTGCGCCTCCCATGCCGTCGCATACCACCAGCCAGGCTCCCTCTCCAGGCAGCTCGCCATAGGCGAAGCGATCCTGATTGGATCGGCGAACCAAACCGATGTCACTCTTCCCGTAAAGCAGCATTAGCTGTTTCCTCCTTCTCCACCCGGCGGCGAAGCTGGCCGCAGGATGCGTCGATATCGGAACCCAGGGTGCGCCGCACCGTTGCGGTGATTCCCTTTTTCTCCAAAATGCATATAAAGTGCTTTTGTCGTTCCACAGAACTTTTTCGATAATGATTTCCTGTCACGTCGTTGACAGGAATCAGATTGACGTGACACAGCATTCCCTCCAACCGGGAAGCCAGCTCATGCGCACAGGCATCGCTGTCGTTCACGCCGCTGATCATCGCATATTCAAAAGAAATGCGGCGGCCTGTCGTTTCCGCATAGGAACGGCAAGCCTGAAGAAGAGACTCTACGTTCCATTTGCGGTTAACGGGCATGGTTCTGTTTCGAATCTCGTCATTCGGCGCATGCAGCGATACCGAAAGGGTGAGCTGCAGTTTTTCCTTTTCGAGCTCGTAGATTTTATCGACCAATCCGCAGGTTGAGAGCGAGATATGACGCATACCGATATTCAGCCCTTCCTCGCAGGAAACGAGCTCCAGAAAGCGAAGTACATTATCATAATTGTCCAGCGGTTCTCCCATTCCCATCAGAACAATATTGGAAATCCGCCGCCCGGCATCTTTCTGTACTGTCTGAATCTCAGAAAGAATCTCCGAAGCAGTAAGATTCCTCGAGTAACCGCTTTTTCCCGTTGCACAGAAGGTGCAGCCCATCCGGCAGCCAACCTGCGTGGAAATGCAGATGGAAAGGCCATGGTGGTATTCCATCAAAACGCATTCGACATGCTCTCCGTCATGAAGGCGAAGCAGATATTTGACTGTTCCGTCAATCCTGGAGACTTGTTTACGCGCCACCTGCGCGCCGGCTATGTAGAACCGTTCAGCCAGGCGCTCGCGGAGCTCCCTGGGCAGATTTGTCATATCCTCAAAGGAACAGACTCCCTGCTGGAGCCAACGAAAAATCTGTCTGCTGCGAAAAGCAGGCAGACCCCATTCCTTCAAAGCGGCCTGCAGCTCCTCAGCCGTTTTGGATTTGATATCTTCGAGCAAATTCATCTTCCTTTATGCTTTTTGAAAAAGGGAAATAAAGAAGCCGTCCGTCCCGTGAACAGGCGGAAACAGTGTCAACTGGTTCTCCGGCTCCTCCACGGCGTGAGGAAGCTTCGCCCGAAGGGCAAGCGGCAAGGGAGAAAAATCAGCATGATTTTTCAGAAAACGCTCCGCTACCTCCCCGTTTTCCGCCGGATTGAGCGTACAAGTCGAATAAAGCAATGTTCCGCCGGATTTGACCAGCCTGGACGCCTCACAGAGAATACGGTACTGCAAATCCGGCAGACTGTCAAGTGCGGATTTCTCCTTATATCGAATTTCAGGCTTCCGGCGAACAATTCCAAGACCGGAGCAAGGAGCGTCACAAAGCACTCGGTCGGCAGGTGCAAGCGGTTCTTTGGGCGCCTCCGCGTCCCGAAGAGCTGCCTTCACGATGGTGAGTCCCAACCGTTCGGCCCCTGCGGCAATCAGGCGAACCTTTCCTTTATATTTATCAAAAGCAAGCAGTTCTCCTGTGTTTTGCATTTCCTCTGCAATGGTAAAAGCCTTTCCGCCCGGAGCAGAACAAACATCAATCACCCGTTCCCCTGCCGCCGCTCCAAGGGCACTGGCAGCCAGCTGTGAAGACAGATCCTGCACATGAAAGAGCCCGTCCTGAAAGGTCCGCAGAGAAGAAAGAGAACCCGGTTTTTCCAAAATCAACGCGCCCGGCGATAATTCGGCGGCACGGGAAGCGACTCCTTCTTCCCGCAGCAGTTCCATGAGGGAATCGCGGTTTGTTCGGTACGTATTCACCCGGATATATACAGGGGCAGGCTCGGACAGGCTTTCCAAAAGAGAGTCTGTCAGCTTTTTCCCATAGGATGTGCGCCAAAGGTCAATCAGCCATGCCGGACAGGAATACCGTATGCTGTCATTCGGCCAGGAAAGAGATTCCCGGCCGCGCAGAAGACTGCGAAGCACACCATTTACAAAACCGGAAGCCCGCGCCTCTCCCTGACGTTTGGCAAGCTCCACACTCTCGTTGACCGCCGCCGAATCCGGAACGCGATCCAGGAAGAGAATCTGGTAAGCGCCCATCCGAAGTATTTCCAGAACCTTTGGGGAGAGCGCCGACAAGCGTAATTTTGAAAAGCGGGAAACCGCGTAATCAAGCGTCAGCCGGCGCTCCAACACACCGTAAAACAATGTGGACGCAAATGAGGCGTCACGGCCGGTAAGGGAAAACCGACGGATCGTTTTGTCAAGGACAAGATTGGAATAGCCTTCATTCACATCCACCTGCAGAAGCGCCTCGAGCGCCGCTGTTCTTGCCTGATCCATCTCAATCACGTCCTCTGCGGTTTCCTGCGATCGCAAGCAGACGGAGCAGCGTCATCAATGAGGTGAAGGTCGCCGCTACATACGTCATGGCTGCCGCCCGCAGAACTTTCTCTGCATCCTGCAGCTCGTTGGGGTACAGAATACCGGCCTGATCCAGAGCACGAAGCGCTCTCGAGCTCGCGTTGAATTCCACCGGAAGCGTCACAAGCTGAAACAGAACCATCAGGCTGTACAGTGCAATTCCAATCAGCACGACAAAATCATACTGAACCGGAAGCAGCAGGCCAATCAGAATCAGCGGCATGGAAAGCCGGGAACCAAAATTGGTAATCGGCACAAGAAAGCTCCGGATTTTGTTCGGCAGATATCCCACAGAATGCTGAATCGCATGTCCGGCTTCGTGCGCTGCCACGCCTACCGCCGCAATACTTGCCACATTATAGACCGGAGCGGAAAGGCTAATGATCTGCGTACGCGGATCGAAATGATCTGTTAGACTTCCCGAAATAGCGCGAACACTTACTCCCCTCACGGAACCATACCGCAAAACAGCCTCTGCTGCGTCTCTTCCCGTCATCCCGCGGGCAGAGGATACATGCGAATATTTTTGAAACGTTGATTTTACCCGAACCTGCGCGATCAAGGAAATGATCAGCGCCGGCAGCATATAGACGAAATACGTATAATCAAAATAGTAAAATCCCATAACCGAAGCTCTCCTTCTGTGTCACGGTTCAGTTTTCTCCCATCCGTTCTCCTGCATGCAGCGCATGACCGCGCAGAAAATCGCTCCCGTTCATACGTTTGCCCCCCTGGTACTGCAGCTCTTCCAGACAAACGGTTCCGTCTCCGCAGGCAACGAGGAAGGCTCCGTTCTCCATCCGGGCAGAGCCAGGGGCCTCAGCTGTACCTTCCCGTACAGAAACCCGGAATACCTTCATCTGTTTCCCACGAAACGTAGTCTGCGCGACCGGCCACGGATTCATACCGCGCACGAGATTTTTGATTTCATGGGCAGAACGTGTCCAATCAATCCTCGCCATCTCTTTGGAAAGCTGAGAAGCATACGTTCCACCATCTTCCGGTTGAGGCGTACGCGGGGCCGATCCGTCTTCGATAGCCTGAATCGTCCGCAGAAGCAGCTTTGCTCCCATCCCCGCCAGACGGTCAAAGAGCTCTCCTGCTGTCTCGTCAGGACCAACGGGCGTTTCCTCCCGGTAAATCATATCCCCGGTATCAAGCCCTTCAGCCATATACATGGTCGTAACGCCGGAGACTCGATCTCCGTTGAGCACAGCCCACTGGATCGGTGCAGCTCCCCGATATTTCGGAAGCAGCGAACCGTGCACATTGACGCAGCCAAAGCGCGGAAGTTCGAGAACATTCTTCGGAAGCAGTTTGCCGTAGGCCACCACAACAATGAGCTCCGGGGCATAGGACTGAAGAGAAGAAAACGCTTCCTCCGTCCGCAGCGTAGGCGGCTGCTCAACCGGAATTCCATGCTCAAGCGCAAGCTCCTTAACGGGAGGCGGCGTCAGCACATAACCGCGCCCTTTGGGTTTGTCCGGCTGTGTATATACCGCACAGATCTCATGGCCGGCGTCAATCAGCGCCTGCAGGCTCGGCACGGCAAAGTCAGGGGTCCCCATAAATACAATTCGCATTATTTCATATTCTCCAGTTCTTCCTGGCTCAGCATCCGAATGGTGTGGGCCTTAAAGTTAATGCCGTCCAGATGGTCAATCTCATGGCAGCAGGCGTCCGCGCGGAACCCTTCGCTCGCCAGTTCAAAAAACTTGCCGCTGCGGTCCTGAGCGCGCACCAGAACACGATACGGGCGCTTGGTGATACCATACTCGCCGGGGAAAGACAAGCAGCCCTCCACGCACTCCTGTTCTCCGCTCTGTTCCACGATAACAGGGTTGACCATCTCAATCACACCCTCTCCGATATCCACCACTGCAATGCGGCGCAGGATTCCCACCTGAGGAGCCGCCAGCCCCACACCGTCGGCCTGATGCATGGTTTCCGCCATATCCTCCAGAAGAGCAGCCAGCTTGGCGTCGAATTTCTCTACCGGACGGCAAACCTTTGTCAGGATTTCGTCGCCATTTTTTACAATATTACGAATTGCCATGATGATCCCCACTTTCTCTTTCACAGTAATATTATAGAACAGAATCCGGATTCATATCCACAAAAACAGAAACACCGGAAAAACGGCGTTCCTGCGGAAAAGCAATCAGAAGACGGGAAAAAAGCTCCCTCAACTCCTTGCTGTTTCTGCATTTGATCAATATTTTATAACGATATTTCCCATTGACCTTGACAACCGCCGCCGGCGTAGGCTTGAGCACGCGCAGCGGAAGCGAGGCATACTCGCTCCCGGCAAGCTTCTGCAAAAGCGCCAGGAAAGAAATGCTAGCCTGACGAACCTTTTCCTCCTGGGAACCGGTAAAGCCAATCATACACAAATCCACGAAAGGCGGATACATCATTGCCTGCCGCAGGGCGATTTCCTCACGATAAAAGGACAAATAATCCTGAGAAGCAGCCAGCCGGAACACTCCGTTTTCCGGTGTATACGTCTGAATCATTGCTTTCCCCGTATATCGCCCCCGACCGGAACGGCCGACAACCTGGGTCAGTAAGCTGAATGCGCGCTCATAGCTTCGGAAATCATCGCTGTACAGCTCCTGATCAGCAGAGAGAACCGCGGCAAGCGTAACGTTTTCAAAATCCAACCCCTTGGCCACCATCTGCGTTCCCACAATCAAATCATATTCTCCGGCAGCAAATCGGGACAGTTTTTCTTCATAAGCAAACCGGGACATGGCGGCATCCGCATCCAGACGGAGAACCCTTGCCTGCGGGAAAAGAGCGGCAAGCTGCTCCTCTGCTCTCTGCGTTCCTGAACCGGAGCTGTACAGCCGCTGTTCATGGCAGTGCGGACATTCCTGCGGCATTGGCTCGGAGTATCCGCAGTAATGGCAGATAAGCCGTCCGTTATCGGCATGAAAGGTAAGAGAAATGCTGCAGTTTGGACAAGAAACCGGTTCTCCGCAGGCCCGGCAGCTGATAAAGGTATGGTACCCACGCCGGTTCAGAAGAAGAATCGCCTGCTGCTTTCTTTCCAGATTTTCACGGAGCGCCTGACACAAGCGCCTGCTCAAAACAGAAGAATTTCCTTCCTCCAGTTCCCGATTCATATCAATAATTTCCACCTCGGGCAGAGAAGCCTTTCCGAATCGGGACGGAAGCGTAGTAAGCAGATATCTTCCCTTTTCCGCCGCGTAATAGCTTTCCACGGACGGAGTGGCGGACGAAAGCAGCAGAAGTGCACTGTGCTGCGCACAGCGGAACTTTGCCACCTCTCTTGCATGATAACGCGGCGAAGATTCAGACTTATAGGTATATTCCTGTTCCTCGTCCATGACAATCAAGCCGATATTTGCCAATGGAGCAAAGACAGCGGAACGCGTTCCCACCGCAATATGGGCCTCACCGCTGCGGACGCGCTTCCATTCATCCAGCCGCTCTGCAAGCGTCAGTCCGCTGTGAAACACTGCGACATCGCTTCCATACCGGCTGTGAAAATGCGCTACCGTCTGCGGGGTCAGCGAGATTTCTGGCACCATGACAATCACATCACGGCCATCTTTCCGGACCTCCTCTGCAAGACGCATAAAAACGGATGTCTTTCCGCTTCCTGTCACTCCGTGAAGAAGTGATGCGGACGGTTTCCCCTGCCGGTATCTTGCCAAAAGCTCCCGGAACGCGCGCTCTTGCTCCGGGGAAAGCGAAACAGCTTCATATGGCGAGAGTCCACCGCCATCAGCGTAAGGATTTCTGAATACCTCCCGATCGTAAAACTCCACCAATTTTTTGCGCTCCAGAGCCTGCACCACCGCCGCGGTTACACCTGTATAATAGCACAACTCTTTCAGAGAAACCTGTTTGTTTTCCTCCAGAACCGAAAGAACCGTACGCTGCTTTGGAGTGAGCTTCTGCGGCAGCTCTGTACCTGTCAGGCGGACCATTTTTTGCGTAGCGTCTCCCACCTGACGAAGCGGGACCTCTGTGCGCTCAATCAGCCCTTTCTCCTCCATCCCTTCCAGAAAATGAGGCGCTTCGGAGAGCCACGGCAGCTTTCTGACGAGCTGTTCCGCAAGCACGGGCTCCGCTGCACTGCGGAGAAGTTTGAGCACTTGTTCTTCCTGAGCAATGGAAGAACCATTTCGATCCGGCGCACACCGGTAACCGGTACGAAGACGAAACTGAATACCGGCAGGCAAAAGCAGTTTGGCCGCTTCAAAAAGCGTGCAGAAATACCGCTGCTTCAACCAGAAAACAAGTCGAATCCCCTCATCTGAAAGCAGCGGTGCCTGATCAAGCACCGCTGCAAGAGGTTTAAGCTCTTTGGTTTCTTCCTCATCCACCAAGCCGAGAATCAGGCCGAGACGCTTCGTGTTGGACGTTCCGAAAGGAACCATTACACGGCACCCGGGAACTGCACGTTCCGTCAACAGATCAGGAATGCGGTAGTCGAATTCCCGATCAAAATGGTAGGCCGTTTTCTCAACGGCAACTCTGGCGGCTTTTCTCATAGCCGTCTCTTACTCCTGCGATTCCTCTCCGGACTCCGGCGCTTCGTCAGCGACGTCCTCCTGCGCCGGAAGCTCCTCCTCAACAGGCTCATCAAGATTCTCGACAGGGCATTCAACAATCCGGTATTTTTTGTCCATAAAATCATGGACTGCCAGATCCACCGGCTTTTCTACCAGAATCTGCCCGTTTTTCTCGGCTTCTTCCACAATCTGGCGGGCACGCTTCGCAACGCCCACGACCAAGGAATATCTGCTCTGCTTCGGATCGATAATCAAATCAGCAGAAGGCTTCAGCATAATCTCACAGCATCCTCTCAATAAAATCTTTATTTCTTGCAGATTTCTGCTTTTCAGCGCGCAGGATCCCTGCCATCTGATCGACGGCGGGCTCCAAATCGTCGTTGACAATGATGTAATCGTAATGTATCGCCTGAGCAATCTCCGATTTTGCAGCGGCAAGGCGCTTACAAACGGCTTCCTCGCTCTCTGTGCCGCGGCGGCGCAGACGGCTCTCGAGTACCTCCAGAGAAGGAGGCAGCACAAAAATACTGACGCAGTCCGGACGCTTTCTTTTAATCTGAGAGCCACCCTGAACGTCAATCTCAAGGATCACATCGCAGCCTTCCGCCTGCCATTTTTCAATCGGCTCACTCGGCGTACCATAACAGTTGCCGCAGTATTCAGCGTGCTCAAGCATCTTATCCTGCTCGACAAGTCCGTCAAACTGGGCGCGGGAGAGGAAAAAGTAATCTTTTCCGTCTACCTCTCCCTCACGCGGGCTGCGTGTTGTTGCGGAAACCGAAAGACGAATTCCGGGTTCCTTTTCCATCAGTCTTTTCAAAACCGTATCCTTGCCGGCCCCGGACGGACCGGAGAGCACAACAAGAAGTCCCTCAGCGCTCATCTTCTTCCAATTCCTCCTCAGTCAGGTCGTCGTCACGGTCGTTCAAGCGGTTCGCTACAGTTTCCGGCTGTACGGCGGATAAAATAACATGATCGCTGTCCGTCACAATCACCGCACGCGTCCTGCGCCCATATGTTGCGTCGATCAGGGTTCCTCTTTCTTTTGCGTCCTGAATAATTCGTTTGATCGGCGCTGATTCCGGGCTGACAATCGCTACCAGCCGGTTTGCCGAAACCATGTTGCCAAACCCGATGTTGATCAGCTTCATTTCACCTCAACCCTTTCCCTTTTGAAAAACGCACGGCAGGATTGGCCGGACGCTCTCTTATTCAATATTCTGAATCTGCTCCCTGATTTTCTCAATTTCCGCCTTGATATCCACCACCATATAGGCAATGGCAGAATCAGAGGCCTTGGAGCCAATGGTGTTTGCCTCACGGTTCATTTCCTGTACAATGAAGTCAAGCTTTCTGCCAACCGCTTCACCGCTTTCCAGCATATTCGAGAATTGTGTGAAGTGACTGCGCAGACGAACAGTTTCTTCCGCAACGGCCACCTTGTCTGCAAAAATAGCGGCCTCCGTCAGAATACGCTGTTCGTCCAGCTTGACGTCGGCCAGCATTTCGTTAAGGCGGGCCTGCAGTTTTGCTCGATATTCCTCCACAGTCTGAGGGGAACGTTCCTCGATCTTTGAAACAATGGAGAGGATGGTTTCTGCTCGCCGCAGAACATCCTCTTTCAGCCTTGCACCCTCCGTCTCCCGCATGGAAAGGAAGGAAGCCAGAGCTTGATCAAGGACTCCCCGGACAATCTCCCACACCTTCTCCTCATCCTCCGGAGAACGGTGTACTGTAAGGACGTCAGGATACCTCGAAAGTGCTGTAGCGGAAAGATCTTCCTTGACGCCATAGCGGCGGGCAAGTTCGTGCAGGGCAGCAACATACCCGGACGCCAGATCATGGTTGACCTGCACTTGCACTTCCCCGTCTTCGAGCGTTTCATACGAAACGTAGACATCTACCTTACCGCGGGAAATCTTGGTTTGCAGATACGATTTGAGCTTTTCCTCCAAAAAACCGTAGCCGCGCGGCACACGAGAGGAAAATTCAAAATAGCGGTGATTGACTGATTTGATCTCCACAATAACGGCGTGAGAAGACGTAACCTGTTCACATCTTCCAAAGCCGGTCATGCTGCGTACCATGGCTGGACCATCTCAATTCTATACTGTATTTTGTCAAAAACATACCCCGGCATGCCAAAGCATACTGCTTTGGGGCATTATTATTTATAATAGCAGTTTTCTGCAGACCTTGTCAACCTTCAATCCCTGATTTCAGGCACGCACGACTCACCTGCAAGCAGTCCGTACAGTCGGGAAAGACAAAAACATATACTTACACCATAATGCTCGATAAACAAACCTTTTCTCTCTTCGTGCTTCTTTTCCTATAATCCACACAAAAAACTTCCGCCGGATTTACCGGCGGAAGCAGAAAACATACGGGATCTTGTTATTTCGCCTCAGTTGCAGCCTTGTCCTTATGATTTCTCCACATCACATAGAGAGGACCCGTAATGCAGACAGAGGAATAGCAGCCAACCAGGACGCCTACCATCATCGGAAGAGCAAAGGTTGTTACGCTGCTCAGACCATACGCCATCCCTACCACATAAACACAGGCAATCGCAACAAACGTGCACAGCGAGGTATAGATGGAACGCGTGAGCGTCTGATTGATGCTCAGATTGACCAGATCAGAAGTCTTGGCTTTGGGGCCAAGCGTGCGGCGGTTCTCGCGAATACGGTCATAGATAATGATCGTGTTGTTCAGCGAGTAACCAAGAATGGTCAGAATAACGGCAATAAAATTATCATTGATCGGCATCTGGAATACCACAAATGTGAAGTAAACCAACGCCACGTCATGAAGAAGAGCAATGATGGAAATAACGCCTGCCGACGCGCCTCCGATTTTACGGAAACGGAAAGCGATATAAATAACAAGAAGCAGGAACGTGATAGCCACCGCAATCAGGCATTTGGCAAAGAAAGACGTACCGACGGTGCGATCCACAGACGTAGTCTCTTCCACAGTAAGACCGCTGTCAGGATACAATTCCTTGATAGCCGAGGTAATCGCGTCCTGCTGCTCCACCGTAATGGAATCCGTACCGGCAAAGGTGATCGACATACCGTTGCTTGCTTCGCCGTTAGTATCCACCATGCTGGAATAGACGCGGACATCCACATTCTGACCGGTAACCTCTTCCACGATGTTTTCCACATCGCTTGTGCTGATTTCGCCGGAATAAGCGTAATCAAGCATGGCGCCGCCCTTAAACTGAATGTCGAGGGTTGTCCCGAAGATAATATTGAATACAATTCCAATCGCCAGAAGAACCGCGGTAATTGTAAAATAAATCTTACGGTTTTCGTAGAACTTGATATTAAACTTTTTCATTCTGCAGCACCTCCGAACAGCCATTTTTTACGCAGCGGCTTGAACCCGGAGAGAGACTTTGTCATCAGGCGGGTGGTGCCCACACCGAAAATAAAGTTTCCGATGTTGCCGATGAGCAGCGTGTAGCCAAAGGAATAAATCGAGCCGGTTGTGGAAGCGCCGAACAGCATGGAAAGGATATTCGTCGGACCAAACACAGCCATCAGGATCAGAGAAACAATAATGGTAGTGATGTTGCCGTCAAAAATAGCCCAGAAGCTGTTGTCGTCACCCTTCTGAATAGCGCCGTCAAGCGTTCTGCCTGCCCACAGCTCCTCCTTGATACGCGTCGCCGTAATGATGTTTGCGTCAACGCCCATACCGATGGACAGGATAATACCGGCAATACCGGGAAGCGTCAGCGTAAAGCTGTTGAATGCCGGGAAATAGCCGGAAACCGCGGCAAAGCACAGTGCAATCTGACCAATCAGGGAAATGACAGCCACAAATCCCGTCAGCCGGAAAACGAGAATCATAAACAGAGCAATCAGGATAAAAGCGATTACGCCCGCAATCATCATCGCATCAAGCGAAGAAGCACCCAGCGTGGGGCTGATTGTGCGGAAGTTCTTTGTAGTAAGCTGAAACGGCAGCGCGCCCGCGTTAATCTGACGCGCCAGTTTAGTGGCCTCCTCAGCGGTAACGCCGGTGATGGAAGCAGACCCCTCTGTAATAACAGATTCTACCGTCGGCGCGGAAATCATCACGTCATCCATCCAGATGGAGATCGTCTTGTTGAGATACTCCTCCGTGGCTGCCGCGAATTTCTCAGCGCCGTCTTCCGTCAGTTCAAGAGCAACAACATACTGGGTGGAGCCTGTGGTCTGATCCTGATAGATCTGGGCCGTGGCGGATTCGACATCGCTGCCGGACATCAGGACGGTTTCAGCCGTATCACCCGTAGGCGTCTTATACAATGTCTCGCCGTTTTCGTCCACCTCAGTGGTTTCATACTCCGCACCGGGACGGAACGTCAACTCAGCGGTAGCGGAAATTTCCTGAATGGCGGCCTCCGGGTCAAAGCTTGTCTCATCGCTTTTCCACGGGAACCGCACAATAATCCGATTGTTCGCCGGATCGGTATACAACTCATAGTCTGTGATATGCTGGCTCGTCAGACGTGTCTCGATGATCGCCTTGGCCGACTCCAAATCGTCCTGCGTCACTTCCTCGTCCGTATCGGGAACGAACGTGGCTTCCACGCCGCCGTTGATGTCAATACCCCAACGGATGTCACCCATCCCCTTGATGTACGTAACCGTGTTGTCTCCGTTTTGCACGTGAATGCCGAAGACAGAGGTCGCCGCCAGAGCAAGGATCAGGAGGGCAACGATGAAAAATACCGGTTTTCCTACTCGCTTCATGCGCATAGCCTCCAAAAGTGTGTTTGTAGTTCCGCAGGCTGTTGCGGACGTAACAGATTAATTATATGGTCATCTTTTTGAAAAGTCAACAAAATTACGTCAGGAGATGACAAATCCGACAAAAAGAAACCGGCGGAACAGAGGAACACCTGCTGCCGCCGGAATCTCCGGAATCTTTTTATTTTATAAAAATGATATATATAGATCTATGAAAAATACGGCACCGCAGAGAACTGACCTGAAACGAAGCGCTTACTTCGTCTCGAGCAGCTTTTCGGCCGCCGCGAGCTTAGTGCAGAGACAAAACAGATCCATTGCGGTTTCCAGTTCAGAGACAGGCGGATACGTCGGTGCAACACGAATATTGCTGTCACGGGGATCCTTTCCGTACGGATAAGCAGCACCTGCAGCAGTAAGCTGCACACCAGCCTCCTTGCACAACTGCACAACACGCTTTGCACAGCCATCCAACACCTGAACGCTCACGAAATAACCGCCGTTCGGCTTTGTCCACTCAGCAATATTTGCATCGCCAAGTTCCCGTTCAAGTTTGCGAAGCACTGTATCAAACTTGGGAGCTATAATTTTGCGGTGACGCTGCATCTGGGCCTTCACACCCTCCATATCACGGAGGAAATAGATATGCCGCAGCTGATTCAGCTTATCAGGACCGATTGTCTGATAGGAATAATGCGTGCGCAGAACCTCGAGGTTAACCTCGCTCGCGCCAACCGCAGCCACACCAGCGCCGGGGAAAGTAATTTTGCTGGTGGAGGCAAAAAAGATAGGAAGATCAATGTTATGGGTTTTACGGCATTCATACCACAGATTCAGGAGCTGGTCGGGCGTATCCGTCAGATCATGCACACAGTAGGCGTTGTCCCAGAATATACGGAAATCCTTCGCGGCGGGCTTCAAAGCCGCAAAGCGGCGCACTGTCTCATCCGAGTAAGTGTAGCCTTGAGGGTTGCTGTACTTCGGCACACACCAGATTCCCTTGACCTGGGGATCGTTGTTGACCCACTTTTCAACCTCGTCCATGTTCGGGCCTTCGGGCGTCATCTCAATCGGAATCAGCTCCATACCGAAATATTCCGTGATGGCAAAATGGCGATCATAACCAGGGGAAGGGCAGAGAAATTTCAGGTGCCCCTGATGCATCCACGGCTCGCAGTTGCTGAAACCGTGCGTCATGGCACAGGAAATCACATCAAACATCATGTTCAGGCTGGAGTTTCCGCCCACGATAATGTTGTGGTCGTCGACTCCCATCATCTCGGCAAACAGCAGACGCAGCTCCGGCAAGCCGTCGGCCAGTCCATAATTGCGGCAATCCTCACCGTTGGAAGCCGTCATTTTGGAACGGGAGTTGAGCGTATCGAGCATGGGCATAGAAAGTTCCACCTGCTCCACACTCGGCTTACCGCGCGCCATATTCAGGTTCAGACCAAGGGCCTGCACCTCATGATAGCGTTTTTCCAATTCCTGCTTCACCTGAGAAAGCTCTTCCCGTGACATTGCTTGAAAGTCCAATTTGCGCATCTCCTTCTCAAAAAATGCAAAATGCCTCATAAAGCTTTTATTATTTTAATCTATCCAATCGTAAAATGCAAGATAAAATTGTATTTCCTTCATTTTGCCACAGGAAGGATCGGAAAAGCGCTGCCTTTCTGGTAAAGTATACAATTCGGTCGTCTCCCCTCCCTCTTGTTTCCCGGATTTCGCCGGGTTCATGCTGTAAAAGCGACGAAACTCTTGTTTATGCTCCCTGTCCTTTATTCTATTCGTTCCACCTGCGCACGGTTCCTGCCGGCTCTATATCTTTCTTTAAAGCGTATTGAAAGCAGGATTTCCGTCCTACGCCTGCAAACCACGCTTCACTTCTCCAAGACCAAAAAAGTCTCTCTGCAGCAAAGCCGCAGAGAGACTTCATTTGGACAAACTTATTTTTAGAACTCCGCTGTTCCGGTCGTGCGCGGGAAGGGCAGCACATCACGGATGTTGGAAATGCCGGTGAGGTACATAATAAGACGCTCAAAACCGATGCCGAAGCCGGCATGCTTTGTTCCGCCGTAGCGGCGCAGGTCGAGGTACCACCAGTAGTCCTCACGGTTGAGGGAAAGCTCGGCCATTCTCTTCTCGAGAAGCTCCAGACGCTCCTCGCGCTGGCTGCCGCCAATGATCTCTCCAATTCCCGGTACCAACAAATCCACGGCAGCCACGGTTTTTCCGTCGTCGTTCAATCTCATGTAGAAAGCCTTGATCTCCTTCGGATAATCCGTGACAAAGACAGGACGGCCAAACACCTGCTCGGTGAGATATTTTTCATGCTCAGTCTGCAGATCAACGCCCCACTCCACCTTATATTCGAAGTTGTCGTTGTTCTTCTTGAGCAGTTCAATTGCCTCAGTATAGGTCACGCGGCCAAAATCAGAGTTCGCCACATGATTGAGACGCTCCAGCAGCCCCTTGTCGATAAACTGATTGCAGAATGCAATATCAGCGGCGCAAACATCCAGCACATAGCGAATGACATATTTCATCATCGCCTCGGCCAGCTCCATATCATCCTCCAGATCGGCAAACGCGATCTCCGGCTCCACCATCCAGAACTCGGCGGCATGGCGCTGTGTATAGGAGCGTTCCGCACGGAAAGTCGGGCCAAACGTATATACTTTGCCGAACGCCTGAGCCATGCATTCCGCCTCAAGCTGTCCCGAAACCGTCAGGGACGTGCTCTTCTGGAAAAAGTCCTGGCTGTAATCCGGCGTACCGTCCTCGAGCTTCGGAATGTCATTCAGATCGAAAGAAGTGACATGGAACATTTCTCCCGCGCCCTCACAATCACTGCCTGTGATAATAGGCGTGTGAGCATAGATAAAATCATTCTCCTGGAAAAACTTATGGATCGCAAATGCTGCAGCGGAGCGAACGCGGAATGCAGCGCTGAAAGTGTTGGTACGCGGACGCAAATGAGCCACCGTACGAAGATATTCCAGCGTGTGACGCTTTTTCTGAAGCGGATAGTCCGGTGTGGAAGCACCCTCAATCACAATTTCCTGCGCGTGAATTTCAAAGGGCTGCTTCATTTCCGGAGTCAGCAAAAGCTCGCCGGTTACCACAAGCGCGGCGCCTACATTTACTTTGACAATCTCCTTGAAATTCGGGAGCTTCGCATCCTCAAAAACGATCTGCACGCCCTTGAAGCAGCTGCCGTCATTCAATTCGATAAAGCCGAGCGCTTTGGAATCGCGAATTGTGCGAACCCAACCGCATACTGTAACGCATTGACCGCTCAGGCTTTCCGAGCTCTTATAGAGCTCTTTGATCTCTGTCCGTTTCATTACGTAAGCACCATGCCTTCCTGTTTATGAGATTAGTTTCCGTGCGCACTATGCAGAACTACTGCTGACACGGCCTGCTTTTCATTATAATAAGGAATCGGGAGAAAAGCAAGAAGTACGACGGAATACGAAAAAAGGCCAGACAGATGTCTGGCCTTTGGCGGAGAGGATGCGACTCGAACGCACAATGCCTTGCGGCACACCACATTTCCAATGTGGCTCCTTACCATTAGAATACCTCTCCATATCAAACAGTGTTCTACTGTTTTGCACCCGCCGTCCCGAGTGCTTTATTACTATATCAAAACTCAAAGCAAAAATCAAGCCCTTTTTTAAAAAAATTTTTTCAGCCTCCCTCAAACAGAAAAACATGCAGAAATGTGGGGAAAGTAAAGGGAACGTAAAAGTTCTGTGAAACCGTACTTTTCAGGAAGAAAATAGCAGAAATAGAATTGTACAGGCTCAGCGAAATTGATATAATAAGAAAAGCTCCTTTTCTCTTTTCCGGAAAAGCGAAAAGAGCTTTTCTGTACTTTCCTGTATTTTCTGCTGCCCTCAATTCCAAGTCCAGGGAGGAAATGAATCTTGAAAACAGTCAAAAGCGCCAGAAAGAAGGGGCTGAGAACAGCCGCTGCCATCAGCCTCGGTTCCAAGCTTCTTCGCATGCGGATCGGACAGATGCGCAAGGGGGAAATCGCTGAGCTGGAGTATCTTGAGTATCCCATCTCCATCGGTCACGAGGTGTTCGGCAACAATAAAATCAGTTTTGAGAGCATCCGTTCGATTTCTTCAGCGCTGCACGGTTTCACCGAGCTGATGGCGGAATACGGCGTGGATTCCTGCCGGGTCGTTGCCACCACTGCCATGCGCGAAGCGGGAAACCGAGCTTTCGTTGTAGATCAACTTAAAATTCAGAATGGTCTGCAGGTCGAAATCCTGGAGGATAATCAGGAAAAAGCATTTGTCTACGGAGAAATTCTCAAGAAGCTGCCTGATACCCTTAAAGAGGGAAACACTCTGATTACGTATATTGGAACAGGAAGCATTGGTGTGGCAGTCGTTCGCGAGGAAACAGCCAATTTCTCGAAAAACATTCCTGTCGGAGCCTTGAAGCTGCACGACATGCTCGGCAGTCTGCAGACATCCACCACGGATTTTCACGAGGTACTGGAGGAATACATTCACGTTGCAGTAGGGCGTTTTCTCTCCGTCTATCCTGGCGGTTTTCCGAAAATCTCTCAGCTGGTGCTGACAGACAACGGAAGTGCTCTGATTGCCAAACTCTGCAAGGCGGAGCAAAATGGCGATACGTATTTAATCCGCGCGGACGCTGTGCGTGAGCTTTACCATTCTATCTGCAGCATGACTCCTGAAAAAATCAGCTTTACCTATCAGATCTCCGAATCGGATGCCGAATTGCTTTATACAACACTCTCCATCTATGTGTATTTGATTAACTTGACCGGCGTCAAAACGATCTATTCGCCGCAGGTGGATCTGCTTCGTCCCATTCTCAGCGAAATTCTGATCCCCAAAAACCGGGAGCAGGCTTTTAATCGTGTGCGCAAAAGCACGCTGGATTGTGTCCGTATGCTGGGGAAAAGTTTCCAGTGCAATATGGAGCATGCAGAACGTATCGCGGGTTTTGCCGCACTGCTGTTTGATCGCATGAAGGAAATTCACGGTCTGGATGCCAGAAACCGCCTGCTTCTCGAGCTTGCTTCCCTGCTTCATGAATGCGGCTACTACACGCACCCGCGCCAATATTCCGGCAGCACGTTCCATCTGATCCGCAGTATGGACATTTACGGCATTACAGAGAGCGAGCTGTACCTTGTCGCTTCCATCTTCCTGCCGTCGGACAGTTGGGAGACAGCCGCTTCCCTCACACCAAAACAGCAGCTGATCGTTTCGAAGCTGGCGGCTATTTTCCGCCTGGCCGACTCGCTTGACCAGTCTCAAAAACAAAAACTTAAAAACCTGAAAGCAAGACTTGACAAGAACCGTCTGCTTATTACAGCAGAAAGCGCAGACAACACCATGCTGGAGGAATGGGCATTCAGCCAGATGGTTCCGTTCTTTGAAGAGGTTTTCGGGGTTCATCCCGAACTGACCGTCCGCGCGTCCTCTCCGACCGCATTAAAGCAGAGAAAGGTGTGACGCCATCATGAAAACAACCAATAATAAGGAAAAAGGCAAACCGGAAAAGAACAAACAGGAAAAACCAAAGATGCCGTATCTCAACCGTGAACTCAGCTGGCTTGATTTTAACGCTCGCGTTCTTGAGGAGGCCTTTAAAAAAGAGAATCCTATCTTTGAGCGTCTCCGTTTTCTCGCGATTACGGCCTCGAATCTTGATGAGTTCTTTATGGTGCGCGTGGCAGGCGTGATGGAACAGGTTCGCTCCAAGTACACCACGCCAGATCTTTCCGGCCTGACACCTCAGCAGCTTCTCAGCAGTCTGCGGGAAAAAATTGCCCAGTTCATGGAAAAACAGTATTCCTGCTTTAACCGTTCCATTCTTCCCGTTCTTCGAAACAAGGGCTTCACTTTTGTAGACCCCGAGGAATTGACCGAGGAACAAAAACTCTTCTTACAACGCTATTTTACGAAGGTGCTTTTTCCTGTTCTGACCCCTCTGGCTGTCGATCGAAGCCGCCCCTTCCCCATGCTCTCCAACAAAAGCCTCAATATTGCGGTACGGCTGGAAGAAAGCAGCGGAGAACCGTGTTTCGCTGTCGTTCAGGTTCCCGGTATTCTGCCTCGGTTTTTGGAAATTCCGATGGAGGACGAATCCAAGCGGGGCTTTTTCCTTCTCGAGGATGTCATCGATATGATGCTTCCCGAGCTCTTTGAGCTGCATAAAATCAAGGCGTCATGTCCCTTCCGCCTCACCCGCGACTCTGATCTGGAGATCGATGAGGAAGCGGAGGATTTGATGATTGAGGTACAGAAATCCATCAAAAAGCGCAAGCGCGGCCGTCCTGTTCGTCTTGAGCTGGAACAGCACTGCGACAGGGAAATTCGCGAGTTCCTGATTGAGATGCTCAAGATCAATGAAAAGGATATTTACGAGCTGACCGGCCCGCTGGATCTCACCTTTCTCTCTAAGGTTGCCGGGATTCCCGGCTGTGCTTCTTTATGCTTTAAGCCGATTGTTCCTGTTTCCCCTCCGGCAGATTTCTGGGGCCATACTGATATCTTTGAGGCCATCCGCGAGCGGGACCGCATGGTGCATCACCCGTACGAAAGCTTTGACTGCGTGACGGAATTTGTCCGCCACGCTGCCGAAGATGAAAACGTTCTTGCCATCAAGCAGACATTGTACCGCGTAAGCGGAAACTCTCCGATTGTGGCCGCTTTAATCAAGGCTGCAGAAGCGGGCAAGCAGGTCACCGTGCTTGTGGAACTCAAGGCACGATTCGATGAGGAAAACAATATCAACTGGGCAAAGAAGCTGGAAGCTGCCGGCTGCCATGTTATTTATGGCTTAGCCGGTCTGAAAACGCACTGTAAGATTCTTCTTGTTGTGCGTCACGACGAAGACGGAATCCGCCGGTATCTGCACATGGGAACAGGAAACTACAATGATTCAACAGCCCGGATTTATACTGATATCGGGATGTTTACTTGCCGCGAGCCCTTCGGAGCGGACGCCTCGTCCCTTTTCAATGTTCTTACCGGTTACTCCATGCCGCCGGAATATAATCGCTTTGTCGTCGCTCCGCAAGGCATGCGGTCCTTTTTCGAACAGAGAATCCGCCGTGAGACAGAAAATGCCAAGTTGGGGCTGCCTTCCGGCATCACGGCTAAAGTCAATTCTCTTGTCGACCCCAAAATCATCAGTCTGCTTTATGAAGCCTCTCAAGCGGGCGTTCCCATTCAGCTGATAGTCCGCGGTATCTGCTGTCTGATCCCCGGTCTTCCCGGAATCAGCGAAACAATTACGGTGCGCAGCATTGTCGGCCAGCTTTTGGAACACAGCCGTATCTTCCTTTTTGAAAACGGCGGTGAACCTCATATTTTCATGGGAAGTGCCGATTGGATGCCCCGCAATCTGGACCGCCGCGTGGAGCTTGTTTTCCCTGTGGAGGATGAGCGTCTGAAACAACGTGCCTTTTCCATTCTGGAGCTGATGCTCAGCGATAATGTCAATGCCCGGATTATGCAGCCGGACACCTCCTATCTGCATATCGACCGGCGCGGGAAAGCTTCCGTCAACTGCCATCGCGAGTTCTCGCGTCTGGCTGTCGAGGCAGTCCGCGAACTGGAGGAACAGGATCTTTCAAAACCGCTGCGCCCTGTCTATACCATTGAGGAGGCGCAGAAAAAATAAATCCGAGAGGGGAATAGTCTATGAAACGTATCGGAATTCTCACCAGCGGCGGTGATTGCCAGGGTCTTAACGCTGCCATTCGAGGCGTCGCAAAAGCCCTCTACGTCAAATGGGGAGACGAAGTCGAGATTTACGGCATACAGGATGGCTACCGTGGACTAATCGAGGGAAGCTACCGCCGTATGAAGCAGGAAGATTTTTCCGGCATTCTGACGCTGGGCGGCACCATCCTCGGTACCTCTCGTCAGCCATTTAAAAAAATGCGCGTCATCGGTGAGGACAACGTGGACAAGGTTAAGGCTATGAAAGAGAACTTCAGGAAAATGAAGCTCGACTGCCTTGTGATTCTGGGAGGAAACGGAACCCAGAAGACGGCCAATCTTCTCAGCGAAGAGGGAATTCCCGTTGTTTCTCTTCCCAAGACCATTGACAACGATGTTTGGGGGACCGATATGACCTTCGGCTTCCATTCTGCCGTCGAAATCGCCACCAACGTTCTTGACTGCATCCACACCACCGCTACCTCGCACGGCCGTGTTTTTATTGTGGAAATCATGGGGCATAAAGTAGGCTGGCTTCCTCTTTATGCCGGCGTTGCTGGCGGCGCAGACGTTATTCTGCTGCCGGAAATTCCCTACCGCATTGAGTCAGTCGTCAAAACGCTTGAGCAGCGCAACAAGGCCGGGAAACGCTTTTCCATCCTTGCAGTGGCAGAGGGCGCTTTGTCTTTGGAAGAGTCCAAAATGACAAAAAAGGAATTTAAGGCTGCGCGCCTGCAAATGCAATATCCCTCCATTTCCTACCGTCTTGCTGCAGAGATCAGCCAAATGACGGGACAGGAGATTCGCGTCACGGTTCCCGGTCATTTTCAGCGAGGAGGAAGCCCCTGCGCCTACGATCGTGTGCTCTCCACACGCTTTGGTACGACGGCAGCTCAGCTGATTGCCGACGAAGCCTATGGTCAGATGGTAGCTCTGCGGGGAACAGAAATCATCGGTGTTCCGCTAAGCGAGATCGCCGGAAAGCTCAAGGGCGTACCGGTGAATTGTGAGGAAGTCCGTTCCGCACGTGATCTCGGAATATCGTTCGGCGACTAATCCGGATAAACCGTCAGACAAAATTCGTCATCTCTGTCTGAGATGTTGTGAAAAACCGGCGTGCTGATTCCCCAAAAGGAGCCAACACGCCGGTTTTTGTCATTTAAGGCGAAAAAAGTCATTCCGATGACATTCTGCGATACCAGCAAAGTCTGAATTCCTCCCGCTCTGTACGTCGCGTTCCCGGATGCTTCATGTCTTCTTTACAGAACAGAGGCAAGTCCATTATAATGAAAACCAGCAGCGGTTCTGGGACAATGGACCTGCAATTGAATCGACGGCGCGCCCGATCCGGACAGGTTCCGTATACTGTGGGAGATATTCTCCGCGTCAAATTTCGACGTCCCCTCTGCTTTGCAAAAGAATTTAACAGCGTTTGGCCACATTAACATGACGCCAAGGAGTAAAAAATGAAATTGATTATTGACCACGTGAAAAAAAGCTATGGTGACAAGGAGGTTTTGCGAGACATCAGTTTTTCCTTCGAAAGTGGAAAAATCTATGGCCTGTTAGGCCGCAACGGAGCGGGTAAAACAACGCTCTTTAATTGCCTGAACCGGGATCTCACCTGCGATGCAGGCTCCTTCTATTTTGAAACGGAAACCGGCCGGCGCGAGGTAGCCGCGGAAGATATCGGCTATGTTCTCTCCACGCCGACAGTCCCTGAATTTCTGACAGGGCGTGAGTTCCTTAAATTTTTTTTGGATATCAATCGCTCCAGCATTCCGGATCCAAAGCCGCTCGATGAGTATTTTGACAGTATGAGTATTGAGCAGGACGATCGCGATAAGCTGATGAAGGATTATTCGCACGGCATGAAAAACAAAATGCAGATGCTGATTAACATGGTTGCACAGCCTAATCTGTTTCTTCTCGACGAACCTCTCACGTCACTCGATGTCGTCGTGGCGGAAGAAATGAAGGAACGGCTGCGCTCTCTGAAAGAAGGACGCGTCACGATTTTCTCAACCCATCTGCTCGATTTGGCTGTCGATCTTTGTGATGAAATTGTTCTTTTGAGTCATGGTACGCTTGAACGTGTGGACAAATCCAATCTGGACGACGAAGCCTTCAAGGATAAAATTCTGGAAGTACTTCGGGAGGACAGCCATGCTTAAAACGCTTTTTCTCTCCTACTCGCTCAAAAACACCTATCGTGTCAATTCTATTCTCTACGCCATCAAGCAGCTTCCGATTCTGAAGCGTTTGCTTCCGGATTCCGTATACAGCATTTTGGGTCTTAAAGTATTTGCGAACGTGCTGACAGCCATTTGGGAGCTTCTCTCCGTCTTTCTCGGGAAATTCCTGTATCTTGGCCTGATGGTAATACTGCCCTGTACTTTTTGGCCTGAACTTCCCACCGATGAGCTGATCCTGCACATTCTCCTGCCGCTTACCATTCTCGGAGCCTTTGTCAACACTTATTTGTTCAATCCCACACGGGATAAGTATTATGCCGTCATTCTGCTGAGAATGAACGCGCGTTCCTATGCCCTGGCAAACTACGGCTATGATCTTTTGAAGTACCTGATCGGTATGCTTGCCGCCATACTGGTATTTGGATTGACCGGAGGCCTTCCTCTCTGGCTTTGCCTGCTTTTTCCCTTCTTTGCTGCGGGCTGCAAGCTTCTGGTGGTTTCTCTTTCTTTGATGGATTACGAGAAAAAGAAAACCGTCACAAATGAAAACAGGCTCGGAAAGCTGGCCTGGCTGATCATGGGACTGCTGGTTGTGCTCTCTTATGCGCCTCCCGCAGCCGGTTTTCTGCTGCCTCTTCCCATTGCCGCAGCCGTTATGATCCTCGGCGTATTGGCCGGTCTGACAGCCCTGCACAGACTCCTGACATTCCGGGAGTTTCGCGGTATGTACCAGCAGCTTCTGCCGCAGGCAGTGAACATCCAGACAAACGCTGCGAAAGCGATCAAAGAGAGAACAGAAAAATACATCAGTACAGACGCCTCCTTTTCCAGCAAAAAGGATGGCTTTGAATTCCTCAACGAACTGTTTATCCGCCGTCATCAGAAAATTCTATGGAAATCCTCAAAACGAATTTCACTGGGAGCTCTCGTTGTGGCTGCGGCGGCCATTCTGCTTCTTCTGGTTTTTCCGGAAGTTAAAGAGTCTGTTAACTCCGCCCTGCTGGTATACCTCCCCTACTTCACCTTTATTATGTATCTCATCAACCGCGGGACCGGTTTCACGCAAGCGTTGTTCATGAATTGTGATCACAGCCTTCTGACCTATTCCTTCTACAAAAAACCGGAGATGGTTCTTCATCTGTTCCGAATCAGATTGCTGGAAATCATGAAGATTAACCTTCTTCCCGCCGTTATTATCGGTTCCGCCCTGCCGATTTTACTGTATCTTTCTGGAGGAACGGATAATCCGCTCAACTATGTCGTACTTTTGGTTTCCATTCTCTGCATGAGTATGTTTTTCTCTGTTCACTATCTGACAATCTACTATTTGCTCCAGCCCTACAACGCGGGAACCGAAATGAAAAGCGGCACCTACCGTCTGGTGCTTACCGTTACATACTTTGTCTGTTTTTTCCTGATGCAGCAGCGGATCCCCATTCTTCTCTTTGGAGCGCTGGCCATACTGTTTTGCGTGCTTTACTGCATTGTCGCCTGCATTCTTGTCTACAAATTTGCTCCCCGCACTTTTCGAATTCGTCCATAAGGCACCAGGCGTTGGTTGAAAATGATTTTCACTTTCATTAATTCCGCCCGGCAGATAAAAATGAGCTCGGAACATCAACTGTGTTCCGAGCTCATTTTGTTTGCTCATCTCACACAATCAGCATGGCGTCTCCAAAGCTGAAAAAGCGATATCGCTCTTTGACAGCGGTTCGATAAGCATTCATCGTGTGTTCATAGCCGGCGAAAGCAGATACTAACATAATCAAAGTGCTTTCCGGTAAGTGAAAATTGGTAATCAGTCCGTCAAGGACCTTGAAAGGATAACCGGGATAAATAAAGATATCCGTCCATCCGCTGCTTTCACAAATGCAGCCTTCCCGTGTTCCAATCGTTTCCAGCGTCCGGCAGCTTGTCGTTCCCACGGCGATCACACGTTTTCCTTCTGCCTTGGCCGCATTGATGAGAGCCGCATTCTCTGCTGTGAGAGCATAATGCTCAGAGTGCATATGGTGCTCCGTGATGTTCTCCACCTTGACAGGACGGAAAGTTCCCAAACCGACATGGAGCGTTACAAAAGCAATCCGCACCCCTTTCGCCCGAATGCGATCCAACAGTTCAGGCGTAAAGTGCAGGCCAGCCGTCGGAGCCGCGGCAGAACCTCGTTCTCTCGAGTAGACATTCTGATACCGCTCCTGATCCTTGAGCTCCTCCGTAATATAGTGCGGCAAAGGCATTGTGCCAACTCTGTCAAGGAGCTCGTAAAAGCTGCCCTCATCATAAGAAAAGCGAAGCAGGCGGTTTCCGCCTTCCAAAACATCAAGCACTTCCGCACGCAGCAAACCGTCTCCAAACACAAAACGGGATCCGGGCTTTGCACGTCTTCCGGGACCAGCAAGCGCTTCCCAATCGTCTCCCTCGCGATGTGTAAGCAGAAGAAATTCGACATGCGCCCCCGTATCCTCCTTGACTCCAAACAACCTGGCTGGCAATACGCGGGAATCGTTGAGCACCAGGCAATCGCCGGGCTCAAGAAAATCTGCAATCTCGTAAAAATGGCGGTGGGAAAGGTCTCCCGTCTTCCGATTCATCACCAATAGACGAGATGCGTCCCGCGGCTCGATCGGCGTCTGCGCGATCAGTTCCTGGGGCAAATCGTAGTAGAAATCACTTGTTTTCATTTCCATTTTCAATCAATCTCACCTTATCACAAATTTAGTTTGACACCTATGGCTTTCCATGGTATGATTATGGCAGCATCGCGGGCTGTTCTGCAGCGGTGCTGCTTGATGCGCTTGAATTGAATATGGAAAGGATAGAGGTGCGGTTTTAATGAGTATGGTTCCACAGGCCTGCCAAGGCTGTTGACGGGAGCCGGAAAGGTAACGCCGCCGAAGGCGCCGCCCGGCAAGCGGCCCTGGTTGCCGGCATGAAGAATGCGGCAACTGTCATCATTTTAGTATGATGGAGCGCTATCCAGACAGCTTCGTTTCACGGAGGGCCTGAATAGTATTTATTATAGTAAATTGATGACCGGTTTTCAACCGGTTTTTTTATTTCCTCTTCGGTTCCATCCGAAAAGTATTTCAGAGCGTATCGGCACGAGTCAAATCGGCGGGATTCACGACGATTTTTGCATTCGGTTGTCAAACACAAGAGACACTCTTTCCAACCGGCGCAAAAATCATACGCGGAAAAGGCCGTGGAGACCCGTCGTGTGCGATTGTGTGCGAACACGCTCCGGCACAAGAAAAAACCTGTCTGAATACTCTGGAAAAGAAGACAACTGGAGGCATGTACAAATGAAAACGTATCGTGTAGGCATCATCGGCGCAACCGGCATGGTTGGTCAGCGTTTCGCAACCCTTCTCGAAAACCATCCTTGGTTCCAGGTTGCGGCCCTGGCGGCCAGCTCGCGCTCCGCAGGCAAAACATACCGCGAGGCCGTGGGTGACCACTGGCTGATGACCACTCCCATGCCTGCCTCCATGGCTGACATGGTTGTATACAATGCATCTGAGGATGTGGAGAAGGTCGCTTCTCTCTGTGACTTCGTGTTCTGTGCCGTCAACATGAAAAAAGATGAGATTAAGGCTCTCGAGGAAGCATATGCCAAGGCTGAATGCCCGGTAATGAGCAACAACAGCGCCAACCGCGGCACACCCGACGTTCCGATGATCATTCCGGAAATCAACGCGGACCATGCTGTCGTCATTGAAAGTCAGCGCAAGCGCCTCGGCACAAAGCGCGGATTTATTTCCGTCAAATCCAACTGCTCGCTGCAGAGCTATGTTCCGGCCATTCATCCGCTGCTCGACCTGAACGTGACAAAGGTACTCGCCTGCACCTATCAGGCTATTTCCGGCGCCGGCAAGACGTTCGCCACTTGGCCGGAGAGTGTGGACAACGTGATTCCCTACATCGGCGGTGAGGAGGAAAAATCCGAAAACGAGCCGCTGAAGATTTGGGGTCACGTGGAAAACGGCGTAATTGTAAACGCAACCTCCCCTGCGATCACGGCTCAGTGCCTGCGTGTCCCTGTCTCGGATGGCCACACGGCAGCCGTTTTCGCTTCCTTCGAAAAGAAAGTTGCGATGGAAGAAATTATCGAGCGCTGGGAAGCCTATAAAGGCGCTCCTCAGGAGCTTGGTCTGCCCAGTGCCCCGAAGCAGTTCCTGCATTATTTCCATGAGAACGATCGCCCGCAGAGCCGTCTTGATCGCAATCTGGAAAACGGAATGGCCGTCTCGATCGGCCGTCTGCGCCCCGACACCCAGTATGATATCAAATTCGTATGCCTGTCCCACAATACGCTGCGCGGCGCGGCCGGCGGAGCCGTCCTGATGGCGGAGCTGCTCTGTGCCAAGGGTTATCTGGACTAAATTTTATGGGGGTTTAAGCTCATGAAAAAGCCTTTATTTACCGGTTCCGGCACGGCACTTGTCACGCCGTTTCACGCCGATGGATCCGTCAATTACGAGGCATTTGACCGCCAGCTCGAGTTTCAGCTGGCGAACGGCACCGACGCCCTGTTTGTCTGTGTGACGACGAGCGAAACGCCCACACTGTCTCAGCCCGAATATGAAAAGCTTGTTCGCATGGCCGTTGAAAAAGGAAAAGGCCGTGTTCCTGTCGTTGCCGGTGCAGGCAGCAACAACACGGCTCATTCGCTGGAACTGGCCCTCTGTGCCGGGGAACTCGGTGCGGATGCCGTCCTCCTTGTCACTCCCTATTATAATAAGGCCTCCCAAGCTGGATTGGTGCGCCATTTTACCCATGTTGTTGACAACTCAAAGCTGCCTGCACTTCTCTATAACGTACCGTCCCGCACCGGCTGCAATATTAAGCCTGAGACATACCGTGAACTGGCAAACCATCCAAAAATCATCGGCACAAAGGAAGCCGGAGGCGATATCTCCGCCATTGCAGAAACCATTGCACTCTGCGGCGATGATCTCCCCGTCTTTTCCGGAAATGACAATCAGGTACTGCCGATTCTTGCGCTCGGCGGAAAGGGCGTTGTCTCCGTATTTACCAACATTCTGCCGCGTCAAATGCATGACATTGTGATGGGATATCTGGAGGGCGACAAAGAACAGAGCCGCAGACAGTTCCTTGAATGGCTCGACCTGATGAACGCGCTGTTCTTCGACGTCAACCCCATTCCTGTCAAGGAAGCCATGAATTTGATGGGCATGGAAGCTGGCCCCTGCCGTCTCCCGCTCACAGAAATGGGCGCAGCGCAGAAGGAGAAAATGGTCGCGGTCATGAAGAAACATGGCTTGATTTGAATGATTTTCCTGAACCGGAAGGATGTATCAAATGAAAACGAAAATTATTCTGAGCGGCTGCGGCGGAAAGATGGGGCATGCCATTACCGCTCTCGTCGCAGAGCGTGAAGACTGTGAGATCTGCGCCGGCGTGGATCTTGTCTCGACCGGTCATGAGGGCTTTCCTGTCTTCCCCTCCATCTTTGACTACAAGGGCGAAGCCGACGTGCTGATTGATTTCTCCCACCCCTCTGTCCTGGATTCCCTGCTTGCCTATGGCAAAGAGCGCCATCTCCCCCTTGTTCTGTGCACCACTGGCTACAGCAAAGAGCAGACGGCTGCCGTGCGCGCGGCCAGCGCGGAAATTCCTATCTTTTCGTCGGGCAATATGTCCCTGGGGATTAACCTTTTGATAGAACTCTCCAAGAAAGCTGCGCAGGTGCTTGGCGAGGACTTCGATATCGAAATTGTGGAAATGCACCACAATCAGAAAATTGACGCTCCCAGCGGAACAGCGCTTATGCTCGCCGATGCGATCAGCGAAGTGGAACCAGAAGAAATGCGCTACATGTACGATCGTCATTCCCAGCGCAAAAAACGCGAGAAGAATGAAATCGGTATTCACTCTGTACGCGGCGGTACCATTGTCGGCGAACACGAGGTAATCTTTGCCGGTCACCATGAAGTTATTAAGCTTTCCCATTCTGCCCAATCAAAAGAGGTTTTTGCTGCCGGTGCTGTTAACGCGGCTATTTTCCTCAGTGGGAAAGGACCGGGAATGTATCAAATGTCTGATCTTCTGAAGTAAAAAGGAGGCTTTTCAACATGACGAAGGTTACATCTGCAACCGGTATTACTCTTGTCACCCTGCAGAACTGTCCCCCGGATATTGCCTTCTGCGGAAGGGTCTTCACAAAAATCTCCGATCTTGGCGTTGTCGTCGACATGATTTCCCTTGCCCCGAATCACGGATCGAAGATGGACGTCTCTTTCACCATCAATGACGACGACTTGGGTGAGATTCTTGAGTTTATTGCCTCTCTGAAAGAAAAGGCCATTAAACCTATTATCAGCGGCGGCAACTGCAAAATCAATGTCTATGATGAAAAGATGAAGGACACTCCCGGTATGGCGGCGAAGGTCTTTACCGCGGCTTCCTCCACCAGTACAGATATCCGCATCATCACCACATCCGACGTCGATATTTCCATTCTTGTGACTGAAGCTGATTTTCACGAGGCGTTCACCGCCATTGATAACGCCTGCAAGGAATAAGGCAGTTTCTCTTAGCTGAACAGCTTGACAGGAACCATTGTTTTAAAACGCAAAAAATGCCTGGCGAATCCCATTTTGTAGGATTCGCCAGGCATTTTTTCTTTAAAACATGCTTCCGTCATTTCCATGAAAATCTCCAAAGCGAGACAACAGGCAAAGCCCCCCACTGTCATCCTACGCTTCGACGATATCGGAAGTCATTTTATGATGTTCCTATAATCCCCTTTACCGCAGGCAATAAACAACGACGGGAAATACATAAACAACAAGGAAGACTCCTGCAAACAATATGACAAACGTAATTTTCGCCGGAAGCTCGAGGAAACGAAAAGCCGCTGGATACCCCTTACGGAAAATAAAAACAAGCAACACAACGGCTGCTGCACCGCAGAAGCATAAAACGATTCCTGTGGACATTCCTGGCGGAAATGAGGTAACGGTTACTGTATTTTCTCCTGCTGTCAAAGGAACGGCAAGGAAGCAATCAAAAACAGTCTCAGCTTCTACCTGCTCACCGTTTACCGTAACAGTTACGTCGCCATCATCCGGAACAGGCACAAAAAGATAATCCCCATCCTTTGCCAAAAAGGTTCCCGTCAGCTCTCCGTTTTCCTCACGCAGACCATCCTCGGAGACGGATGACAAGGATATGCCGAGGACATCCAAATCCATCCCGTACACGCCGAAGGAACGCGCCGAACAGTCACGCAGAAGTTCCACCTGCACAACAACAGTTTCATCGGTAAACGTCCCCAGCTCAATCAAACCGTTACTGCTCTGAGAAGGATAATCCTGCTCTATCAGGTCTCCATCCACAAAGACATGGAAGGAATCGTTGATAGCCTCATACAGATAATTGTGCAGCTCATCAAAGCAATCAAAGTAGAGCGTTTGCGTCCCCTGCACATCGATCTCATAATAAAAATAGGCTCGCCCGTTTTCCAGATGAGGCGTCAGTTCCCATTTCTCGCCGTGCTCTACAGAAAGATTAACCTCGTATTGCGGTTGATATTCCGTAACAAGCTGCTCTTTCGTGTCAAACAAAGACTCAAACAGCCACTGCTGCAATTCCATGCGGGAAAGCTCCTCTGAAAGAGAAGAAAGCTGCTCCACCTCCTGCGGATGGAAAACAAAACCAAACGGGAGAGAATACGGCTCCTGTGCAATTGCATAGGAATCGTTCCAGTATACTACCTTACTGTCCTCAGAGAGATCGTCATGTTTGTACACGGTGTATCGGTTTCCAAGAATTGCGTCAGTGAGAGCGGTGCCGCCATTGGAATTCACTTCCATCCAGTAGGAAGAGTATCCCAGTTTTTTCATGGCGAACATGTAGCTTTTGGACGTCAACGAAGTATAGTGATTCAGGGTTGGATATCCCAGTCCCCCAAGAAGGTTGGCATCAAAATATTTTTTCTGATTCTTGACACGATAAAGCGTATCGTCCGGAATTTTATCTGCAAGATCAATCTCCTCTGCATAACCATCTGCAAAAGAAGCTGCCGATCCCAGATACACGCTGAGCTGAAATGGAACCTCAATACACAAAAGAATGCAGAGCAAAACTGTGAAAATTCTACGGCTGAGCAAGCGTTCCCGCAAGAAAAGGAGCAGCACTCCTCCCGCTAAAGCCGCCGTCAGGAAAAATCCGGCCAATTGGCTGAGGGAAGTGTCGTTTCCCCAGAGAGTACGTGTGTAAACCGTAATTTCATCAAATTTCAAATACAACAGAATACACGAGGCAACAAATGGCAGCGCAGTCGACACCAGAGCCAGAAAAAGCGGCACCGGGGTATCCTGCAGACGGTTTTCCTCCTCGGGAATCCCTTTGGTCAGCAAAAAAGCCAACAAAACAAGTCCCAAGAATGTCACCATATAGCCATACCGAACCGGAAAGGCTTGGTAGCTCCCTGTATGCCACATTTTATTAATCGGCTCAATGATCACCGGAATCAAAAGCAATACAAAAAGAATATAAACCGCACGAATACGTGCCGACGCCTTTTTCCAATACAAAAGCGTCAGTACAAGAGAAACTCCCAGAGCAGAAGTACTGAGAAGAACCGGAAGAGTGGTGTTCAGCCGTGTGATAAAACTGCCAATTTGCAGACTGTCAATCAAATTTCCTGTACGAGCCGAGCCCGCATATTGGATAAGCGAAGGCAGCCAAACCGGTGCTGTGAGAAGAGCTGCCGCCGCGGTGGAAAGACCCAGAAGGACAAGAGCCCTTCCCCTTTTTTCTCCAGGCATCGTAAACAGCCATATGCCGCTTGCGAGAACAAGAAAAATAACCAGCATGTAGCTCAGATAAAAATGGACGATAAGCATGGCAGAAAGCGCCAGGATATAAGCAAGCGGTTTTTCCTGTTCCGCAAGGCGAAGAAGCGCCAGCAAAAAAAGCGGAAACAAATACATAACATCCAGCCAGACAAGATTCTGATAATAAAACAGCGCATATCCCGAGCAAGCATACAACACGCTGAGAACTGTTCCGGCCACAAGGTCCAGAGTAGGGAAGCGTCTGCGGAAAAATGTAAAAGCTGTGACAGAGCACGCGGCCATTTTCAGCGCGACCAGAACATTCACAAGACGGAAGAAATCCGCTTTTTCAACAAAGAGAACGAGAAAAGAAAAGGGACTGGAGAGAAAAAAGAGAAATACCCCCCAGAAATTCATCCCTCCGGCATTTTGCAGATTCAGAAAAAAGGAACTCTTCCCTTCCAGAATATCCTTAAAATCCATCAGAAGCGGAATAACCTGCTGATCCATATCACACCAGGATAAGGTGTTATTCCCAAACGGAAACAGCTCATAGCTGATAAAGACAGCAGAAAGAAATCCCAGTACAATGACTGCAGGAATGCAACACAGTGCAATTTTCCCAAGCCTCTTTGTCAAACTTGCTTTTTCTCTCTCCACAGCAAGCTTCAGCCTCCTTCTCCCGATTGGTCGCGTCCCTGATGGCAGAAAACCAGTTTATTATATCACACTCTAAAGAAAATTTGATAAAATTCATGTAAACAAATGGGAAGTTCCCTGTTTTCCTTGCCTCTTCTAAAGCTGCGGAATGGGATGTATTCCATATCCATAAAAAGGCGGCGGTCCCATTTCGGGAAACCGCCGCCAACCTGCCCAATATGGTTTTATTCGATGGTAATTTTCAAATGAACCTTTTTACCCTTCTTGACATGAATATAGCCTTTCTCAAACGCGCTGCGGTCAATGCGCTCCGCGGCACTCTCGACTCTGCGATCATCCACCATCAGACCGCCCTGTTCCGCCAAACGACGGCCTTCGCTCTTGGAAGGAATCAGCTTCGCCGCCAGAAGAACATCGAGCAAACCGGCATCTCCGCTCTCAAAAAGAGAAGCCGGAACAGCTGCCGTCGGCATATCATCGGCACTCACGCCTGCTCCAAACAGAGCACGGGCAGCATTCTGCGCTTTCACAGCCTCTTCCTCGCCATGAATAAGCTTTGTCACCTCAAAAGCAAGGACTTCTTTAGCTTTGTTCAGTTCGCCGCCTTCCAGCTTCGCGTACTTCTCAATCTCCTCAAGAGGCAGGAAAGTCAGAATCTTCATGCAGCGGATGACGTCTGCGTCATCGACATTACGCCAGTACTGGTAAAATTCGAACGGAGAGGTCTTTTCAGGATCGAGCCATACAGCACCTTTCTCCGTTTTTCCCATCTTTTTGCCCTCGCTCGTTGTGAGGAGCGTGAAGGTCATACCGTAAACCTCCTTGCCCTCCTTTTTGCGCAGCAGTTCCACGCCTCCGATAATATTGCTCCACTGATCGTCTCCGCCGAGCTCCATCACACAACCATAACGCCGGTTGAGCTCAAGGAAGTCATAGCTCTGCATCAGCATGTAGTTCAGCTCAAAGAAAGAGAGGCCGCGCTCCAGACGCTGCTTGTAGCACTCAAACGTCAGCATGCGGTTAACGGAGAAATGCACCCCAACCTCACGGAGAAAATCAATGTAGTTGAGATTCAGCAGCCAATCTCCGTTGTTTGCCATCAAAGCCTTGCCGTCGGAAAAATCGATCAGACGGGCCATCTGCTTTTGGAAGCACTCGATATTGTGCGCAATCGTCTCGCGGGTCAGCATCTTGCGCATATCTGTTTTACCGGAAGGATCACCAATCATACCGGTACCGCCGCCAAAAAGGGCAATCGGAAGATGACCGGCACGCTGCATATGCGCCATGACCATGATCTGCACAAAATGACCGACATGCAGGCTGTCCGCTGTCGGATCAAACCCGATATAGAACGTCACCTTGTCGTTGTTAAGAAGATCACGAATCTTCTCCTCGTTCGTCAGCTGAGCGATCAGACCTCTGGCCTTGAGCTCGTCGTACACTCCCATTTTTCTACCTCCAATTTTGTTTTTGCGGGGGCAAAAAAAGAAAACGCCCCCTGCTTTGTTTTGCAGAGGGCGGAAATTCCGCGGTACCACCTCAGTTCACCGCAGCCTCACGACGGCGGCCTCACGGGTACTGTCATACCCTAGCGCTTTAACGGGCGCACACGGCCGAATCTACTGACGACTGACGCGTTCCATCCGGCGGCTCCGGGAGGTATTTCGTCCGGCTCCCCTGTCCGCTTTCACCAACCGCGGACTCTCTGAAAGGAGAGGATCGGAGTACTTCATCCCTTCTCAGCCATTGAATTTTATTATACCCGGGATTTATAAAAAGTCAAGAGCAGTCCAGAATTTTCTTTTCGGACACTCTCTGGATTCCACTTCACAAGCCGTCGTTCACGAGTGTTCCTGCGCCATACGAAGCATTTCCCCGGCATTTTGCAGTGTCAAGTCGGTCACATCCGTGCCGCTGATCAAGCGGGCTACCTCTTCGCACCGCTCATCCATCGAAAGCGGACGAACTTCCGTAAAGGTTCTGCCGCCGGAAACACTCTTTTCAATGCGGAAATGAGTCCCCGCCATAGCTGCAATCTGCGCCGAATGTGTCACGCAGAGAACCTGCCGGCTCCGGGATACTTCAAGCAGCTTTTTTCCAACCTTGCCTGCCGCACTTCCTCCAATTCCTGTATCAACTTCATCGAAAATCATTGTACCAACCACATCCTGCCCGGCAAGGACCGTCTTAAGAGCCAGCATAATGCGGGACAGCTCACCGCCTGAAGCAATCTTTGCCATCGGTTTGGGCGGTTCGCCTGGATTCGTTGAAACAAGAAATTGCAGCTTATCCGCACCGGCAGGGCCAAGCTCACAGGGCGTCTGCTCCGCCTCAAAGCGCACATTCGGCATATCGAGAAAGCGCAGTTCTTCCTGAACACGAGCCGATAGTTTTTCAGCCGCCGCGCGCCGTTTCTCTGAAAGAGAGGCTGCGTATTCCTTTGCTCTCTTTTTTGCCGCCTTATACTCTGAGGCAAAGCAAGCGGCATTTTCCTCCGAAAGGGTAATGGAAGTAAGCTCTTCCCGGCATTCTTCAAGATACTCAAGCATCTTTTCCTCTGTGCCGCCGTATTTCAGTCCCAAACGGTAAAGCAGATCCAGCCTTTCCTCAATCTGCTCCAATTGCTCAGGATCATAATCGAGCTGAGAGGAGGCATCGCGCAGCGATTCATGGCAATCCTGCAGCTCATAGGAAATGGAGTTCAGACGATCCGCCGTATCCTGCAAAGAGGGCAGAAAGCGGGCGGCATCCAGTAAAGCAGCGGCGGCGGTCTGCACTTCGGAAAGCGCACCACCGCTCTCTTCGCCGCCCTCCAAACAAACCTGCGCCTCATTGAGCGCAGCGGACACCTTTTCACTGTTTCCGAACAGTGTCCTCTGCGCTGTCAGCTCCTCCTGCTCTCCGCAACGAATCTGAGCGTCCTCCAGTTCCTGGATCTGATATTGCAGCAGATCGATTCGGCGAGCCTTGTTTGTCTCATCCATCTGCAGCTTTTCCCACTCGCGGCGGCAGCGTTCCATTTCTCGATATTCCCTTTGGTAGCTCGAAAGCAGAGTTTCCGTTTCCCCCATACGATCCACATAAGCCAGATGCAGTTCCGGCGAGAGAAGCTCATAGGTATCATGCTGTCCATGAATGGACAGCAGAAATCTTCCAAGCTCCCGCAAAACAGATACGGATGCCGGACGGCCATTGACGCGGCATGCGTTTTTTCCTTCCGCGGATATTGTCCTTTGCAGAAGAAGCGAATCCTCTTCCGGCTCAAAACCAAGCTCCTGTGCCTTCTCCACCACCGCCTGAGGCAGCTCGTCAAATGTAGCGCTCACAAAGGCAGACTTCGCCCCCGTACGCACCAGCTCACGCGACGTGCGCTCTCCCAAAACCGCATGAATGGAGTCAATTATAATGGATTTTCCTGCTCCGGTCTCTCCGGTCAAAACGTTTAGGCCAGCTTCAAAATGAATACTCGCCTTTTCGATCACCGCAATATTCTCTATATAGAGCTCCGAAAGCATGACAAATCACCCCAACATCTGACGCAGCTCCTCCGTGAAACGGCGCGCGCAGTCCTCGTCCTTTGTCACTACAAAGATAGTGTCATCACCAGCCAGAGTTCCCACAATTCCTTCCCAATGCAGGGAATCCATGGCGGCGCAAACCGCCTGCGCCATTCCAGTCAAACTCTTGATAACCACCATGTTGCAGGCACTCTGAACAGAAATTGTATTCTCCGAAAAAAGCGAATAAAATCGGGAAGAAATGTCCCGGACGCCCTCCTTCGGCGCTGTGTATCGATATTTTCCGGTCCCGGTCTGCGTTTTCACAAGACGAAGTTCCTTGATATCGCGCGATACCGTTGCCTGCGTTACATCAAAGCCCTCCTGACGAAGCAGACGAAGAAGCTCCTCCTGCGTATCGACCGTATTGTTGCTGATAATCTGCAGGATCTTTTCATGACGTCTTTTTTTCATTTAGCTTCTCCTCTCCGCAAGCTTATAATTTACCACATCGTAGAAGTTTGTGTCTTTCAGCTTCAAAAGCCTGGCCTTCCGTTTTGCCGCCCGGCAGCGAACCGCTTCGTTGTTCTCCAACGGAACGGAAATCTGCCCATCCACCGTGAGATAACAGTTAACGCCCTGCTCACTGGAACCCGCCTGGATCTGCAGCAAAGAATCCTCTCCAAAAACAACAGGACGCGTGAACAGGGAATGCGGACAGATCGGCGACAGCAGCAGGCAGCGCAGTGCCGGATCAATCACAGGCCCTCCCGCAGAAAGCGAATACGCCGTCGAACCGGTAGGGGTAGAAACAATCAAGCCGTCGGCGCGGTAATCGCCTACATTGCTCTCGTTGAGCAGAACACGGAAATCGAGGATTTTAGAGAGCGCACCGCGCGCGAGAACCGCGTCGTTCAGCGCATAATAGGAAAGCTCCCGCCCCTCGCGGTACAGCGTTACCTCCAGCATCATCCGCTCGTCAACAATATAGTCCCCGGCAATCAGCCTCTCCAGGCGATCCAACTCATCCGTTTCCAATCCCGCAACGAAACCAAGGCGGCCAACATTTACACCGAGAACCGGTTTCCCAAACGCCGCTGCTTCCTTTGCGGAATGAATAATGGTACCGTCTCCTCCCACAGCAATCACAATATCGCAATCTGTCAGGCCTTCCTCAGAGCTGCGGCAAAAACGAACCGGAAACGCCCCACAAACACTGCAGTATTGTTCCGGCATAACACAGGAAACACCAAGCTCCGCCAAGCGGTGCGCAACACGTCCCGTATGCAGCAAAGCGTCCTGTTTTGTCAGATTGGGAAGAAGCAACGCTTTCATGGAGCGTCACCGCCATTCAATACCTGATGGGATTCCTCCACCAAAGCTGCAACGTCGGGAAGATCCCCCGCATGCGGTGATTCCTCACGGCGCAGATAGAGCAAATATTCAATGTTTCCTTCCGGTCCTTTGACAGGGGAATACGTCAGGCCAAGCGGAGAATAGCCTCCCGAGAGAGCAAGATTGACCACTTTTTCAATTACTTCTCTATGAACAGCTTTATCGCGTACAACGCCCTTTTTCCCAACCTTTTCACGTCCCGCCTCAAACTGAGGCTTAATCAGGCAGACTGCTTCGCCGCCTTCCCGAAGAAACGGGCGTGCTGCCGGGAGAACAAGGCCAAGCGAAATAAAAGAAACGTCAACACTGAAAAAATCAACCTGTTCAGGCACTTGCTCTTCTGTCAGGTAACGTACATTGGTCCTCTCCAGATTGACAACCCGATCATCACTGCGCAGCTTCCAGGCCAGCTGACCGTATCCCACGTCAATAGCATAAACTTTTATTGCACCGTTCTGAAGCATGCAGTCAGTGAATCCCCCGGTAGAAGCGCCAATATCCATGGCAATCTTTCCCTGAAGTGTAATGGGGAAATGTTCCATGGCCTTTTCCAGCTTAAGCCCCCCCCGGCTGACATAAGCCAAGCCCTTTCCCCGCACCTCGAGCTTTGCATCCAACGCCACATTCTCACCCGGCTTGTCAGATTTCTGGTTGTTTACATAAACCAAACCTTCCATGATCAGTGCTTTAGCACGCTCACGGCTTTCTGCCAAGCCCTTTTCCAGAAGAAGAACATCTAATCGTTTTTTCTCTGCCACTTTCCGCACTCCGATCCAACAAAATCAGCCATACCATGCTCATCCAAACCAAGCCGATGGAGCGTTTTGAGCATGGGGGCATGCTTGACAAAGCCGGGAATTCCTTTCAGATAAAAACTCCCATGCCATCCGGAGCGGTACAGCAGCGTCGCAAAATGCTCTCCCACGCCGCCCTGTTCCGTTCCCTCCTCAAAAAAGAACACACTCTTTGCAAAGGAAATCGACTTTACAGTTTCCTCCGAGATTGGAAGAATCGGATCAAGCCGCAAAACCGAGGCGGAAACGCCTCGTTCAAGAAGCAACTCACAAGCTTTTCGTGTAAAGGAAAACAGCCTGCCATAGGTAACAAGCACCACATCGGCTGGATTTTCCTCTTTTCCCCAATGGTAAAGGCTCTGTCCAGTCAAATACTCGTGCGGACGGAACAGCTGCCTTCCTCTTGGGTAACGCACAACTACCACGCCGCTGCACTCATACAGCGCCTTCTTCAAATCCGCCCTCAGATCATCATAATAGACAGGTGAAAAAACCGTTACATTCGGAATGGTATTGAGAAACGCAGCATCAAAGATTCCCTGATGCGTTTCCCCATCCTCTCCGACAATTCCCGCCCGGTCCACAGCAAGGACAAGATGAGCATTCTGCAATACAGCGTCATGAAGAATTTGATCGTAGCTCCGCTGTAAAAATGTGGAGTACACAGCACAAACCGGCAGTTGGCCGCTGATGGCAAGCCCGGCAGAAAAAGTAATCGCATGTTCTTCCGCGATTCCCACATCAAAAAAACGATCCGGAAATCTGGCCGCAAAATCAGTCAACCCGGTTCCCAATTCCATGGCGGCTGTTACCGCACAGATATGGGTATCCTTTTCTGCAAGCTCACACAGACAGTTTCCAAACACTGATGAAAAGTTGTCACCTGACACAGGAGTCTCTCCTGTCTCCACATCAAAAGGAGAAACCCCATGAAAGGCGCCGGGGTTTTGCTCAGCAAACGGATACCCCTTCCCTTTATCGGTGATCACATGAATCAAAACAGGATGCGGGATGCTCTTCATATTTTCGAAAACTTCGATGAGTTTATCAATATTGTGACCGTCAAACGGGCCGTAATAATAAAAGCCCATATCCTCAAACAGTGTGCTCTTGTACAGCATATGTTTGACGGCGGATTTCGCACGTGAAATACCGCGATGCACCGGCGCACCAACCAGAGGGACCCGATCCAGCATGCGTTCCACTCGGCTTTTGACCCGCAGATACCCCGGTTTTGTGCGGATACTCGCCAGATATCCGGCGATGGAACCGACATTTTCTGAAATAGACATGGTGTTGTCATTGAGCACCACGATCATATTTCCCGGGAAACGCCCCGCATTGTTCAAGCCTTCATAGGCCATACCGCCTGTCAGCGCGCCATCCCCAATCACTGCCACTACATTTCCCGGTTCACCGGACAAGCGTTTGCCCTGTGCAAGACCAAGAGCTGCAGAAATGGATGTGCTCGCATGTCCGACTGTAAAAGAATCGTATGGGCTTTCCGAGCGGTTTGGAAATCCGGAAAGCCCTCCCTCTTTTCGGATTGTCGAAATCTGTTCTCTGCGTCCTGTCAGAATTTTATGCGTGTAAGACTGATGCCCAACATCCCAGACAATCCTGTCGCTTAAAGAGGGAAAGACATAGTGAAGCGCTATCGTCAGCTCCACAGCTCCGAGATTGGAAGCCAAATGGCCCCCGTTTTCCGATACAGTCTGAATAATCAGAGAACGGATTTCCGTACTGAGCTGGCGGAGCTCCGTCCGGCTGAGATTTCTCAAATCCTTCGGGCAGCGTATCTTATCCAATACCTTGCTCAATCTTCCTTCATCCTCTTACTGTAACCGTGCGTCAGCTCAGTCCTCCAGGCCGGCCTGCAGCTTTGCAGCGGTGATCGTATTTTTCAGAAGCATCGCAATCGTCATCGGTCCGACGCCGCCGGGAACCGGAGTTATATAACCGGCCTTCGGTTCTACATTGACAAAATCGACATCACCACAAAGTTTCCCGTTTTCATCCCGATCCATACCGACATCGATGACAACGGCGCCGGGCTTTACCATGTCAGCGGTGACAAACTTCGGGCGGCCTACCGCCGCAACAAGGATATCCGCCTGACGGCAGATTTCCGCAAGATTTTTCGTTTTGCTGTGGCAAATCGTCACGGTGCCGTTGTTATGCAGCAGCATCATCGCCATCGGTTTACCGACAATATTACTCCGGCCGATCACAACACAGTTTTTTCCGGCAATTTCAATGCCTTGGGAGCGAATCAGCTCAATAACGCCGGCCGGCGTGCAGGGCAGAAAATGAAAGTTTCCAATCATAATCCGTCCCACATTCTGGGGATGGAAGGCGTCAACGTCCTTCTGGGGATTGATGGCTTCAATCACCGCTTCCTCATCAAGACCATCCGGCAGCGGAGATTGCACGAGAATACCATGAATATCCGGTTTTTTATTGAGCGTCCGAACAAGCTCAAGAAGCTCCTCCTGCGTTGTGGAGGCGGGCAGTGCATATTCCTCGGAATAAATGCCGGTTTCCGCACAGGCCTTCTTTTTGTTATTGACATATGTGCGGGAGGCCGGATCGTCTCCCACAATTACAACAGCCAGACCGGGACAAACACCCTTCGCTTTCAGCTGCTCTACCTCCTGTGCCACCTGAGCACGAACAGAAGCGGAAACTGCTTTTCCGTCAATTCTTGTTGCCATTTTCCTTTTCTTCCTCCTTATGCTCCTCTGCCGCTTCTTCCTGTTGGAGTTCGGATTTCTCCTCCGTCACGTTGGAATCCGCTTTTACGTCGATCGTACGGCTTTCTTCCTCTTCGGTCGTCTGAAGCGATTCGCCGCTGACAGATTCTCCTTCGTTTTCCTCGTCAGTCTCTTCCTTTTTACCGGAAGCGCTTGTATCCGTGATCAACTCTTCAAAGGGAAGATCGCCGAAAATGGTGCTCGTCTCGTCCTCTTTGTCTTCCGTCTCCTCCGAAGCAGGGATTTCATCGACCACAGCATTCATGGCCATAACATCTTTGGCGCCGCAGCCGGACAAAGATGTTTTGTTGCGGAAAACAATCAGCAGCACCACAGCAGTCAACACGGAGACAAGCGCCACCACTTGCGATACGCGCAGACCGGTTCCCGGAATAATCAAGCTGTCCTGACGCAGTCCTTCGATGAAAAAGCGCCCGAGGCCATACCACATGACATAGAGCAGGAATGTCTGACCATCATAACGGCGAAGCTTTCGGGTGAAAAAGTGCAGGAGCACGAAGCCCAGAATGCACCAGAGAGATTCGTACAGAAAACAGGGATGTACCGGGCTGTCCGGAACAATCTCCTGCGTGGCGGAACTGACCATGCCCCAGGGCAGATCGGTCGCACCGCCGAAAGCCTCCTGATTGATAAAGTTGCCCCAGCGGCCGATCCCCTGCCCAATCAGGAAACCCAGCGAGGCAACATCGAGAACAGGGCCAATCTTCATCTTGCAGATTTTGGCGGTAATCGCACCCGCCGCCAGAGCGGCAATGATACCGCCGTAAATACCGAGTCCTCCCTGATGGATATTCAGGATCTGGAGCGGATCGTTGCGGTATGTATCGCCTGGATAAAAAATGACATAGTACAGACGGGCGCCAATCATACCAAAAATAACGCCGGCAATAACACAGTTGATCAGCTTGTCTTCATTAATGCGCATTTTTTTGCAGCTCAGGCTCGCATAAAGGAAAGCAAGAATCAAACCGACCGCAATAATGATTCCATACCAGTACACCGTGCCGAATTCAAAGGGACCAATCTGAATGGGGCCGAATTGAAACGCGACGGGGTTCACCTCAAATTCCAGACCCAAACCGGGGAATTGAACTTCATACATGAGTATCTCCACCATTTCTCCGCAGATGGTTATGAAAAGGAGAGCCGCCCGCCTGCGGTGCAGGCGGCTCTCCTGCTGTCACTGGGGAAGAACCACGGAAAGAGCGCTGTATTCCGGTCGAAGCTGAACAGAAAGCCGGCGCAGGACGTCCTCCTTTGTCAGCTGCGCAATGCAATCGATATAATGGAACAAATCTCTGCCGCTGAATGCGAGAGATGCCATTCCGTTCGCAATGTTTTCCACACTGTTGAGGGAGGCAATGCTGCGGCCATAAATCGATTTGCGTGCACGCTCAAACGCCTCATCACTGAGGCCATCCTGCCGGATGCGTTCGATCTCCTTCTTTATCTCCTCTGCTGTTTGATCGGGGTCGCGGGAATCTCCGGAGAAAATCACAGACGCATAACCGGCCCCCTCAAAATACTCATAACCAAAGGTGGTTTCATTGATCAGACCAGCGTCAAGCAGACGGCGGAAAAGCGGCGATGCGTCGGAAGCAAGCGCCTCAAGAAGGACGTCACTTGCCGCTGCTTCCTCATCCGTCACACGCTGCGGACCGGCCTTTTCCTTGAAGCCGAGCTGGAACAACGGCATTGCCACGGAAAGCTTCTGCTCCATTCTCGGACGAACGACGTCAAGCGGTTCCTCCTCAAAAATACGCTCAATTTTTTGAGGCTTGCTGGGAATCAGAAGTCTGTCGCACAGAGCAAGAACCTTCTCCATATCCATCTTGCCCGCAATGCACAGCACCATGTTGTGCAGATTATAGAAAGTGCGGTAACAGCGGTACAAATATTCCGGCGTAATCTTCGCGATACTTTCCACGGTACCGGCAATGTCCTTGCGTACCGGATGACAATGATACAGCGACTCGAGGAGGTTAAACATAACGCGCCACTGCGGATCATCGTCATACATGCGAATTTCCTGGCCGATGATCCCTTGCTCTTTGCGAACCGTCTCCTCTGTGAAATACGGCTTCTGCACAAAATCAAGTAAAATTTCCAAAGACTCATAAAAATGGTCCGAACAAGAAAACAGATAGCACGTGCTGTCAAAGGAGGTATATGCATTCGCGGAAGCGCCTGTTTTGGCGTAGCGCGAAAAGGCATCGCCGTCCTCGCTCTCAAACAGCTTGTGTTCCAGGTAATGGGCAATGCCTTCCGGCACTGTACAGATCTCCTCTCCATCAATCCGGAAAGAGGTGTCCACAGAGCCGTAACGGGTACCGAACACGGCATATGTGGAATTGTTTTCATTTTTGGGGTACAGCAAAATCCGAAGGCCGGAGGAATGCTGAACTTCATAGCAGCGATCGCCCGTGCGTTCGCTGAAAATTTCCTTCATCTGCGCACTCATGCCTCCTTCTCCTTCCCTGTCAAACTATAAACAGTATCAAGCGTGATCCGACCCGCGGCGCGGATAATTTCCTCACGCGTAACCGCCTCTATCGCCGCAGCGGCCTCTGCGAGTGTCTGCGGACGGCCGGTAATGGCCTGAGACAGATACCAGCCGGACAGCGCTCCCAAAGAGTCCGATGTCGAACGGTACGCATTAAGAATACTCAGCTTGGCCGCCTCGATCTCTTCTTCCGTAAAATCGCCTTTCTGCATCGCCTCAAGCTGTGCCATAATCTCTGTACGGGCCTTGTCAAGATTTTCGGACTCCACTCCGCTTTGAATCAACATGATCCCCTTCATGCTGTTATAGGAAGCACTGCAATAATAGCACAGACTCTGTTTTTCCCTCACATTGAGAAAAAGTTTGGAACTCGGCGTACCGCCCAGCATCGCGATCGCAAGCCTCATGGCTGGGACCTCATCCTGCGGCTGAAACACTCCGGTACGGAAACCCATTACCAGCTTCGACTGTGCAACCTCAAGTTCCTCATGCACCTCTTTGACAGAGGCTGCCGAAACCACATTTTTGGTTTCACAAGAGAGAAGTTCTCCGCGCCGCAGTGTGCGGAAGAAACGGCTGAACCGCTCATAAAGCGGTTCCAACTCGCAGTTTCCCAATACAAGAATCTGGACACGGCTGTGAGCGAGAACGCGCTTCCATGTTTCCGTGAGACGCGGACGCTCCAGAGCCGCTACGTCCTCCTTCGTTCCGTAACGTCCAAGACCGTATGGCTCACCTTCACACATCACAGCTTCGCAGCGCTGTCTTGCATAGACACGCTTGTCATTGAGTTCCGATTCAATCAGTTCAATTGTTTGACGCTTTTCCAGTTCAAAGCCATCCTCCGGGAAAAGGCCATCCTCAAAGGGAGGATCGAAAAGAGCTCCGCAGAGCAAATCTGCAAGGCTTTCCGAAATCTGTTCTCCCGACAGGGCATATGAATTAGCCAAACCGGACGCCGCCACAGAAAGCACCTGCATATCTCCAACCTTGTCCACATCCGCGTTCAGACTTGCTCCATACAACTCTGCCAGACGCTGGCCAAGCTTCGTATAGTCGGGATACTCACGACTGGCTCTGCTGAGCAGAAACGGCAGCAGCGCATTGGCCGAGGCTTCTTCTCTTTCCATGGGAAGGAGAAAATGAACCGACATACGTGCGGTTTTAAACTTAGGATCACGAACGCCCAAAAACTCTACGCCTTCGCAGATGCTTCGACATTCCATCCCTATCATGCTTCTTCATCTCCAATATCTGCCAAATTACGTCCCGAACGCAAAATACGTCCGCAACAGAGCGCCGGAGACTCCTCCTCCCCCACGCCCTGACATACAGGAGTATTATACCACATTCTTGAAATGAATAAAAGAATGAATATTCTGAATAATGTATGAACTTGCAGAATGCACACAGGATAGGCAAAACTAATTTCGTTTCACTTTATATCACCCAGAGAAGAATACCGTCATGCAAAGAATACAAAAATTTACATTTTGGAATCGCATTTCTTCTTTTTTTGATGTATACTGGTGTTAGAAGGAGTGATGTACATGTCTTCCCTGCTGGATAATCCGCTTTGCCGTCCGTTTTTTCTGGAGGGTTCCCGTGACCATGGGATTCTTTTGATCCACGGCTTCACCGCTACGCCAGGAACAATGAATCCGCTTGGACAGGCACTTGCCCAGAAAACAGGCTACACCATTTCAGCCCCGCTGCTGCCGGGACATGGGCGGACCCCTGAGGAGATGGCGAAAACCCGCTGGCATGATTGGCTTCGGGCTGTTCAGCATGAATTTGACCTTTTGTCCCGACGCTGCAGAGACGTCAGTGTCGTCGGCCTTTCTATGGGAGGCACTTTGACTCTTCTTCTTGCGGAATCAAGGCCGGTACGCCGGGCCGTTCCCATTGCCGCCGCTCTGTCCGTCTATAACGAGAAGCTGATCTTTTCTCACGCCCTGTGGCCGTTCGTTCCTTTTTTTACCGAGCGGAACAGGGATCCGGAAATCATTCCTGATTTCCTCGATGAATACAACGATACATACGACAAAACGCCGGTACACTGTTTGTCAGACTTGAGTCACCTGATGTTTATGGCACGCCGCGGTTTGCCCCGCATTCATTGTCCTCTGATGAACGTGCGCGCCGGTCGGGATCGCACCGTTCATCCGCGCAGCAGCGAATGGATTCTCGCAGAGGTTTCTTCCCGGAAAAAGCTTCAGCTTGAACTTCCCAAAAGCCCACACGTCTGCACGCTCGGACCGGAACGCGAGCTTCTTTTTGACGAGGTTGCCCGTTTCCTGCTCGAAGAATAAAACAGAAAAGGATGGCTCCGAAAACAATCGGAAACCATCCTTTTCTCTTTTTGTGTACTTTTCGCTTAAATCATTACGCCTTCTCAAGCGCCTGCGCAATATCGTCCAGGATGTCAGCGATATTTTCAATTCCCACGGACATCCGGATCAGATCGGAGCTGATACCCGCTTCTTTCAGCTGCTCGTCAGACATCTGACGGTGAGTTGTGCTGGCAGGATGAAGCACACAGGTACGCAGATCCGCTACATGAGTGACAACGGAGGCGAGCTTGAGAGAATCCATAAAGCGCATGGCCGCTTCTCTGCCGCCCTTGATACCAAAGGAAATCACACCGCAAGTACCATTGGGCATATATTTCTTGGCAAGATCATAATACGGATTGCCGGCCAGGCCAGGATAGTTGATCCAGCCAATCTTATCGTCATTCTGCAGGTATTCGGCCACCTTCAGGGCATTGGAGCAATGACGCTCCATACGGAGCGCAAGCGTTTCCAGACCAAGGTTCAGAAGAAACGCATTCATAGGACTGGCCTGCGCTCCCATATCGCGCATGAGGTGCGTACGCGCCTTCGTGATATAAGCCGCCTTGCCGAATTGCTTTGTGTAGGTAATACCGTGATAGGACTCATCGGGCTCCGTAAGCATCGGGAACTTTCCGTTATCCCAGTTAAAGCTTCCGCCGTCAACAATGCAGCCGCCGACCTGAACGGCATGACCGTCCATATATTTGGTCGTGGAATGTGTAACGATATCGGCGCCAAAAGCGAGAGGACGGCAATTGATGGGCGTCGGGAAGGTATTATCGACGATCAGAGGCACTCCGTGGCTGTGGGCCGCCTTTGCAAACAGTTCCAAATCCGTCACGACAAGAGAAGGATTGGCGAGAGTTTCGGCAAACACACACCTTGTATTTTCACGGAATGCGGCGTTCAATTCTTCCTCCGTGCTGTCCGGATTCACAAAAGTGCACTCAATGCCCATTTCGTGAAGCGTCTTGTAGAACAAATTGAAGGTGCCGCCGTAAATAGCGCTGGAACTGACAACATGGCTGCCCGCATGGCAGATATTCAGGACAGCGATCATGGATGCGGCCTGACCGGAAGAAGTCAGCATCGCACCGACGCCTCCCTCCAGTGCAGCGATCTTCTGCTCAACGGCATCCAGCGTTGGGTTGCCCAGACGGGTGTAGAAGAAGCCCGGATCCTCAAGGTCAAACAGACGCCCCATCGCCTCAGAAGTTTCATACCGGAAGGTGGTGCTCTGTACAATCGGCATCACGCGCGGCTCTCCGTTTCCCGGATGATATCCTGCATGAATGCACTGTGTATCCATACGATACTCGCTCATTTTCAACACTCCCTTATATTTCACAACCCGGCGGCCCTTTCACAGCGCCTTCAGCCGGCTTTGCTTTTTATCATACCATGATCCGTGCCCAGTGGCAAGTATTCCTCCCGGAAAACTCGCTTCTCGAATTTTGTCAGGCCCTTGCGCAGAACACCGGCTGCAGCTGTCTTCCCTTGAGCGCCGCTTCCACCGCAGGAATCAGCTGCTCAAAATCGGCGACGGCGGAATTGGGCTTCTGCTCCGGATCGTCCTGCCTCAGCGGTACAAAATATACATTCTTTGTATTCATCAACCGACCGATATTTTGCGCCGAGGCAGCCAGAGCATCATTTGTGGCGATGCAGAGCACCACAGGAAGCCCAATGCGCAGGCAAGATTTTGCCGCCATCGTGACCGGGGTATCCGTAATTCCGTTTGCAAGCTTGGCAAGCGTGTTTCCCGTGCACGGGGCAATCACCAGAGCGTCAATCATCCTCTTGGGTCCAAGAGGCTCTGCTCCGGGAATGGTATGAACCACCTTTCTGCCGCAGATATCCTCCGCTTCCCAAATAAAGTCTGCGGCACGTCCAAACCGCGTATCCGTCTCGTACGCATTGTTCGACATGATCGGGAGCAGCTGATACCCGGCCGCGGCGGTACGGCGCATCTGTTCAAAAGCCTTCTCAAAGGTGCAGAACGAGCCGCAGAGGGCAAAACCCAACGTCAAATCTCTCATATCTCTCACTCCTCCATCATATTGTAAATGGTATTCTTGATAATTTCCGCCGCTGCACGGGGCGCTGTCTTTCCCGGAAGTGACAGAGCCTGCACAGCATGAATTCCAAGTTCCTTTGCAGCGGAAAAATCGACGCCGCCCGGCTTCGAAGCAAGATCGATCAACACGCAGCCTGGTTCCAACTGTGCCAGAACACGGCGCGGGAAAATCAGTGCAGGTACCGTGTTGAAAATCACATCGTAATGCTCGTGACCATGTCCAATGGAATCTGTTGCAATCGCTGTGCATCCGCTGAGCTCGATCCACGCAAAATCACGGGGACGGCGCGCGCTGACCGTTACCCGAGCCCCCATCGCCCGCAAGACCTGAGCAAGCGCCCGGCCGATCCGTCCATATCCCACGACGAGACAGCTGCTGCCCAGCAGCGAACCTTCATACTCCTTGACAGCAACGGCAATGGCTCCCTCAGCAGTCACACCAGCGTTCCGCACAGCAAATTCCTCGCGCGTATAGTAGTCGTATGTGTCGATGGAGTCCCATTTTTCACTGGTGGCCAAAACAGATGCCATCCGGCCGCCGTACACTTCCTTGTGCATCATGTGTTCGGCAAATTCGTCGTCAAGCACAATGGCACGGTCCGCGTAAGGAGCGTTAACCGTACGTCCATCCGCCGTTGCAGGCAGCGGGAGTATGATCGCAGCGCATGTCTCGTAGATTTCCTCCGGCGTACAGCGGCGCACCTTCGGATCGAGCGGCAAACCGTCAAGTCCCCAGACACAGACGGTGCATCCGTCTCGCGCCAGTGCGTCGGCTAGAGCTGCCTGCCGCCTGTCTCCCCCCAAAAGCCCAAAACTGTTTATGTCAACCATTCTCTATCAAACCCTTCTCGTGCCGCAAAAACGCAGGCAGCGGGAAACAGATATTTCCTCTTTCCCGCCTTGTACCGCAGCCGTTTGCAGCGAAAATTTCTTTTACGCCATACTATGGAAAACGGAAACGAGTTGTGCCAGAGCACAAGGATTTTCTCTTTCGCGGAATTCCGCCTTGCAAAATACGGAAAGAATGGGTATGATAAAAGGTAATCCAGCGTGATTCCGTGCCTCGGCCTTACGGAATCGCTCTCATCTGTATTTAGGAAAGGGCGCGTCATTTATGGAACAGACGGAACTTCTCTCCCGTGTCAAGAAAATTCATTTTGTAGGCATCGGCGGTTCGGGCATGTGTCCAATCGCAGAGATTCTGTTTCACGAGGGTTATGAACTGACCGGTTCTGACCGCAGCGAATCCGATACACTCGACCGCATCAAGGGATATGGCATTCCTGTGTTTATGGGACATAAAGCGGAAAATGTGGAAGGTACAGAGCTTGTCGTTTACAGTGCCGCCGTCCCGAAAGATAATCCGGAACTTGTCGCCGCACGGGAGAAGGGAATCCCCACGGTGGAACGTTCCGTGATGCTCGGTATGGTCACTCGCCGCTATCCCCGCTCAGTCGCTGTCTCCGGTACGCACGGAAAAACCACCACCACTGCTTTGCTGACACAGACTTTAATTATGGGCGGAGCGGATCCGTCCGCTATCATCGGCGGAAAGCTCCCCTATATTGGAGGAAACGGACGTGTCGGAAAATCCGACGCCATTGTCTGTGAGGCATGCGAATATGTCGATACATTCCTCCAGCTTACCCCTTACCTCTCCGTTATCCTCAACATTGACGCCGATCATCTTGATTACTTCGGAACGCTTGACAATATCATCCGATCGTTTCACCAATTTGCTCTGCAGACAACCGGAGTAATTGTTGCGAACGGTGACGATCCAAACGTTCGTAAGGCGCTCGAAGGCATTACCAATGCGGAAATCATCACCTTCGGCCTTGGGAAGAAAAATGATTATTCTGCCGCAAATGTGCGCGATGAGCAGAAAGCATGCGAGGACTTTACTGTTCTCAAGCACGGTAAACCGCTGTGCGAGGCAAAGCTGAGCATTCCCGGAAGACACAATATCCTGAACGCACTTGCTGCGGCGGCTGTTGCAGACAGGATGGGCATTGCCTCCGAAGCTATCGCTTCCGCTCTGCACGAATTCCGCGGCGTTCACCGCCGTTTTGAGGTTCTCGGTGAATTCGGAGGAATTACGGTTGCAGACGATTTCGCCCATCATCCGACAGAGTTAACGGCTACTCTCTCCGCTGCGATGCGAATGGGGTTCCGTGAGGTTTGGGCTCTGTTCCAGCCTCACACCTACTCGCGCACCTATCTGCTGCTTGACGATTTTGCCAAGGCGCTCTCTATCCCTGATCACGCCGTTCTCTCCGAGATCCTTGCCGTGCGTGAAACCAATACGTATCACATCTATGCAAAGGATCTGGCAGAAAAAATCCCCGGCAGCGTCTGGTTCCCGACCTTTGAGGAGATGGCCGACTATACCATGGCTCGTGCGCAGCCCGGCGACCTGATCCTCACCCTGGGCGGCGGGGACGTCTACAAATGCGCAAATTTGATTGTTAAAAAGTATCAGGAAAAACAGTAACTGTGATCAACTACGCCCCTGTATTTTCGCCGTTTGTACGGCTGCGAAAATACAGGGGCGTTTTCCTGTGAGAGAAAACAGAAACACATCAAAAAAAGGATATTTGCTGTATTCTGTCGCTTGTATACGACTTTTCTATGATTTTATCGTCTGGAAGAAGCCCGCTGCAGAGAAGAGGACTCTTGAGCCGATACCGGGAGAGATTCCTTGCAAGAAGAGAAAAATGAGAATTGGCATAGCAATATATGCAGCCGTTCGGACAGGTATCATACGCACCAATGTCAACGCTTTTATAACAGCCGCAGTTCTCCCGCTGGCCATTATCATGGGACAGTTTCAAAGGTGCGCCGACAAGATCGCACAGCCGCTTTTCGTCAATACAGGAAGCCGGCAGAATACCGTAGCGAGAATAATCCCCCTTTTCGCCGCAGGCACGGACAGAAAGCCCGGCCAACGCGGCTGTCTCTCCTGCAAAGGATGCAAAACGTTCCATCTCCTCGTTTGACGGCGCGTGAAGACCGCTGTGCCGCATACCTCGATACTCGTCAAGAAAGCTGATTGTCACCTGATCGGTGAATGGGGCAACAACGCGGCACAGAGCTGCAAAAGCATGCTCATGCCACGACAGTGTGTAGTGCGGCGTAAAGAGAACAGGATCATAGCGCCAGACCAGACCTCGCTTTCCCACCCTTTTGCCCAAACGGCAGACATCCGCCAGAATTTCACGCTTTTCCCTCAGACCTGGTTCCAAGTCTTTTCCGTACGGCGTAAGCGTCACTTGGAAATAGTACCGAAATCCACGGCTGTCAAGCTCATCCAGATACGGCACAAGTGGTCCAGGATCCTTCGTCCAGAAAACGATAGCGTCCACACAGTCCGGCGTAATGGGGATCCGGCTAATCTGCGAAGGACGCCGCGGATTGCGGCAACATACAAAGCCGTCACGCACACGTTCTATAAACCATTCCGCATAATGGCACGGGATATCCGTGCGGCGGGAAACCGATAAAATCATACCTTTCTCCCTCAACAAGCAAAAACGGCGCCCCTCGAGGGAGACGCCGAAAGCAGAAGAATACAGAAGTTATCCCCAGACCACCTCAATAAGCGGCACTCAGCGGATTGAGCATACCGAAATCCTTTTTATCCATCTCATCGATAAAGCGAATTGCTTTGCCTGCACCGAGTGCAACGCAGTCCTCCGGCGTCTCAGCTAGACGAATCGGCATCTTTGCCTTCCGGCTGAGCAGCTGAGGAAATCCGAAAATATGTGAGGAGCCTCCCGTAAGCACCCCGCCATCCTCATAGACGTCGCCGACTAGCTCCGGCGGGGTCCGCTCCAGCAAATCCTGCAGCGCACGCACAATTTGCATAGCGGGTTCAATCATGGCTTCCAGCATTTCATCGCTTGTAATATCTGCCCATTGCGGCAAGCCTGTCATGGCATTGCGGCCTTTGACACGGTAAGTCAGCAGCTCCCGGCGCGGATACACACAGCCAATCGCTATCTTGGCTTCCTCCGCCATCCGTTTGCCAATGATAAGATTGTATTTGCGGCGGATGTATTTGATAATACAATCGTCAAACAAATCTCCCGCCGTTTTAATGGAAGTGGAGATGGAAATACCACTCAGTGAAAGGACAGCCATATCTGTCGTACCGCCGCCAACATCGATCACCAGAGAACCATGCGGAGCGGAAATATCAATTCCAGCTCCCAGAGCAGCCGCGACAGGCTCTTCAATCAAACAAATCTTCCGTACACTCGAGGAACTGATGGAATCGACCACGGCACGCTTTTCCACCTCCGTGATCTCACAGGGAACACTGACCACAACCCGCGGCATAAACACCTTACTGCCGCTGATCTCGCGCAGATAGTGCGTCACCAAATGCCGCGCCAAATCAAAGTCCGAAATCACGCCGTTAAACAGCGGATACACCACATTCATTCGTTCTGAGGTACGGCCAATCATTTTGTAGGCTTCCCGGCCAACTGCGACAACAGTTTCCGTATCCTGATTGACGGCGACAACGGACGGTTCCCGCAGGACAATTCCCTTTCCGTCCAGATAAATCTTTATAAATGACGTTCCCAGATCAATTGCAATATCTGTCCCCAGCAATTCCTCACATCCTTTTCCATCTCATCCTTTGAATATTATACAGGACTTCCCAACGTTCTTCATGAAGAAAATGTTACGGTTTTCTGCTTTCTTCGCTTAACTTCGCGATTTCCCGCGAATTCTCGGCAATCGTCGCGCAGCACCGCACATGAAAACCTGCAGCTTCAAGTGTTGACACGCACTCTGCAAGTGTGAAACCAGTCGTAATGATATCATCAAGAAGAAGGATTTCTTTCTGTATATTCTTCCCCTTTTTCACTCGATAAACAGCTTTCACATTTTTCTCTCGTTCCTTACGCGGCAAATCATGCTGTGTTTTGTTGTTTTTTACTTTTTCCAAAAGCTCCACACATGGAATTCCAAGTTTCTCTGCTGCGGCGCGTGCCAACAAAAACGACTGATTGTAACCGCGTTCGCGCATCCGATGACGGGAAATCGGTACCGGAACAAAAATGCAATCGCTGATCTCCATCCACTGCCGCAGTTCCTCTGCGATTTGCCTGCCGAAGTACGAAGCATAATCTCGCCGGCCATGGAACTTGAAATGCAAAATGGACTGCCGCACCTCTCCTTCATACCGAAACGGAGAAACGCACAGACAGCCGGACTTTCCCGGCAAAGTGCGAGGACTTCCAGCCTTGCGCGGGACATCCGCACAATTTTCACACGGCTCCCCATGAGGACTGAGAGCATCGCAGAATGGACAGTGTTCGGGAAACACAATGGAAAGCAGGAAGCATCCCAAAAGACGAAACTTCATTCGTTCATTCCTTCTCCCTGAAGCAGCCGGCAGAGCGCAGTATACCGTCGCGTACGGCGATTGTTCTCCACCATCGCAGCAAGCGCCTGCCGCGTACCGGCAAGAATCAAAAGTTCCTTTGCACGGGTAACGGCTGTGTAAAGAAGATTACGGTACATCAGCTGTGACGGACCGGGATAAACCGGCATGACTACAGCAGGGAACTCATTCCCCTGGCTCTTGTGCACCGTCATCGCATAAGCGAGTTCCAACTCCGCCGCTGTTTCAAGCTCATACAAAACAAGTCTGTCATCCATCTGAACTGTGAGCGTTGAGGCCTTGCGGTCTATCTCACACAAAATTCCCAGATCACCGTTAAACACGCCTTCTCCCGTCGTACCGTCAAACTTTGTCCAGCCCAAGTGATAATCGTTCTTTATCTGCATGACTTTGTCGCCTTCGCGGAACAGCACTCCATGAATGGAGATTTCCTTTTTTCCTTTTTCCGGCGGATTCAAAGCTTCCTGTAAACGGCGATTCAGCTCTCCTGTCCCGAGTTCTCCCTTACGACCCGGCGTAAGCACCTGAATATCTGTCATCGGAGAATATCCGTAGCTGTTTGGAAGACGGCGGCGGCAGAGATCGGCAATCAGGATAGAAAGTTCCTGCGCATCACCGCACGGAAGAAAGAAAAAATCGCTTGCATGATTGGCAAGCTCCGGCATCTCTCCGGCTACGATTCGATGGGCACTTGTGACAATCAAGCTTTGCATAGACTGACGAAAAATCTCATCCAGCTGGACAACAGGAACCTTCCCGGAAGCAATCAAATCGCCAAGGACATTGCCGGGACCGACGCTTGGAAGCTGGTCACAGTCACCCACCATGATTAAACGGCAGCCTAACGGCAACGCGCGCAGGAGGGCATCAAAAAGCAGGATATCCACCATGGAGAGCTCGTCCAGAATCAAGGCGTCGCAATCAAGAAGATTTTTTTCATTCTTCGCAAAGCTCTGGTGCTCATTTTCGTCCCATTCCACCTGCAGGAGCCGGTGGATCGTTTTTGCTTCCTCTCCTGTCAGTTCGCTCATTCTCTTGGCAGCGCGGCCCGTTGGAGCACCGAGCAGCACTTTTTCCCCTTTGGCTTTGAGCAGACGGATGATGGCATTCAGCGTTGTCGTTTTTCCGGTACCGGGGCCTCCGGTCAAAATCAGAAGTCCCTTATCCAGTGCCTCCCGGATCGCCTCCTTCTGGCGTTCCGCATACCGGATTCCCTCCGCTTCCTCAATCTCACGAATGGACTGAGCCGTTCCGGCAATGGGTTGTGCCGGAAAACGGAGCATGGTGAGAATACGGCTCGCCGTGTAAACCTCCGCTCGAAACAAGCGCGGTAAAAAGACAAAGTTTCTGCTTTCAAGCTCGCGCTGCACCAGCGAATCCTCCTCCACCAACTCTGAGAGGGATTCCTGTGCCAGTTCCAGCGGTACGCCAAGCATTCCTGCAGCCGCTGCCGCAAGTTTATCCGACGGAATACAGGTATGCCCGTTATTCAGATTATGCCGCAAAACATGTTCGATTCCGGCGCGAACCCGCCAGGCGTCATCCTGCGGCCGTTCCAGAGAAGCGGCAATCTCATCGGCTTTTTCAAACGGGATTTCCGTGCCTTCTTCACACATGCAGTATGGATTTTCCCGGATGAGATCAAGGCAGGCGGGACCTATCACACGCCAAATCCGCAGCGCCTCCTCCGGAGTAAGACCATAGGCGCAGAGCGCTTCCATAGCATCCCGCACTCCATGAGCCTGGCGAAATTCTTCCCCCATTTTGAGCGCCTTTTCTTTTGTAATCCCTTTGATAATGCTCAGGCGCTCCGGTTCTTCCTCCAAAATGCGCAGCGTATTTTCGCCGAACGCTTCGACAATCTTCGCTGCCGTACTTGGACCAATCCCCTTCACCGCACCGGACGAGAGATATTTGAGCATGGCGGAGGCCGTCTCCGGCTTATAACGCTCAAAAGCCTCCGCCTTGAACTGCACTCCGAACGTCGGATGCTTCGTCCACCGGCCCACTACGCGCAAGATCTCCCCAACGCTGACCCACGGCAGGCTGCCGACCACTGTGACAAGCTCCTGACCATTATTCATTTCCAGAATGGTATATCCGTTTTTATCATTTCGGAAAACAACGTCCTCGACGCTTCCCGACATTTCCAACAGCTGTTCCTCGCTCATGATACCCCTCGCTGACAGCCGAGTGATCCCGGTTCCTTTTCATGCCGACCGCACCACGAATAGTACGACAGATATTATTAGTATAATACAACCCTTAGGGATTTGCAAACCGGACATCTTCTTTTTTCGGCATCTCCCGAATCTCAATAATCCCATATTGCTCCGCCATCCGTTCACAAATCTCCCGTGTTTCCTCATCCATCCCGCAGTCAAGACAAAGAATCTGTTTCTCCTCTCGTCCCCCAAGCCATTTCATCTTCTGAACAGCGGAGCGCAGGGCAAGTTCTGCTTCCTCTTCATGGCCTCGAAAAGAAAGAAGAAAACAGATCTTCCCCGTCTTTTGCGTGCGAAGAAGTGCACGCAGGAGTATGCGGATCGCCTCCACAGCTCCCAGAATCAGCAAAAGTGAGAGACACAGCTTTTCGAGAAACACCAACATAAAAAATCACCTCACTGTCAGAGTATGACAGCAAGGTGATTTCTGTTCAGAAAAGAAAAATCAGGCCAGCGCTTCAAGAAGCGCATCTGCACGATCCGTACGTTCCCAGGAAACACCGAGATCCTCGCGTCCCATCTGTCCATAAGCGGCAAGACGGCGATAAATCGGACGGCGCAGATCCAGATCACGAATAATCGCGGCAGGCCGGAGATCAAACACCTTCTGCACCGCATCCGCCAACTGCTCATTGGTGTAGCGAGAGGTCCCAAACGCATCAACCATAACAGAAACAGGGTGAGCAACACCAATCGCATACGCGAGCTGTACCTCGCACTTTTTGGCCAAGCCCGCAGCCACGATGTTCTTGGCTACGTAGCGAGCCGCATAAGCGGCGGAACGGTCCACCTTTGTCGGATCCTTCCCCGAAAATGCACCGCCGCCATGACGTCCGTAGCCGCCATAGGTATCCACTATGATCTTGCGGCCCGTCAAACCGGAATCTCCCACAGGACCGCCAATCACAAAACGACCTGTCGGATTGACAAAATACTTCGTATTTTCATCCAGCCATTTTGCGGGAATCACAGGGCGAACAATGTAATCAATCACATCACGGCGAATCTGCTCCAGAGAAACCTCCGGATCGTGCTGTGTGGAAATAACAACTGTATCAATTCTTGAAGGAACGCCATCGACATATTCAACGGTAACCTGGGTTTTGCCGTCGGGACGGAGATAATAAAGCTCCCCGCTCTTGCGGACATCAGCCAGTTTTCTGGCCAGCTTATGGGCCAGAGAAATAGCAAGAGGCATTAATTCAGGCGTCTCGTCACAGGCATAGCCAAACATCATGCCCTGATCTCCTGCACCAATCCGATCGCTTTCGTCCTGCGCTCCGTTCTGCGCTTCAAAGGATTCATTGACGCCCATTGCAATATCAGGCGACTGCATGTCAATCGAAGTCAGGACACCGCAGGTCTCCCCGTTAAAGCCAAACGCAGGCTTATTATATCCAATGCTGCACACAACGTCGCGTACTACAGCGGGAATATCCACATAGCATTCCGTTGAAATTTCACCCATAACATGTACAACGCCGGTGGTTGCCGTCACCTCACACGCCACATGTGCCTGCGGATCTTTTTCCAGAATCGCGTCAAGCACAGCGTCGGAGATCTGATCGCAGACTTTGTCCGGATGTCCCTCTGTTACCGATTCAGAAGTGAACAAAAACTTTTCCATTTTGACCTGCCTTTCTGCATCACGACGGGTTTTCCCGTCCGTTCCAGCCCCTTTCCCGTATTGGCGTCAAACCGCAGAACAGCGGAAATAAAGAAAGCCGTCCGGGCAGTCCGAACGGCTTTCTGAAACCTCATCTTTCGGTTACCCGCAGGAATTAGCACCTTGCAATTGCAGGTTGCCGGACATCACAGGGCCTGTTCCCTCCGTCACTCTTGATAAGGGGCTATTTAATTTTAACTGGCTTTAGTATAGCATAGGTTTGCCGCAAAATATATGAACAATTTGTAAATTTTATAAATTTACGTCGAGTTCTGTCGAATCGACCAAACTGCCCATACGAAAAGGAAATGTTTTTCACGGAATCGCTTCAAACTCTTCCCTTGCCCTTCAGCAGAGGAGACAAATGCTTATACAGCAGGAAGGTGAGCACAGAATCGAGAATTCCTTTGCCAAGCGTCAGCGGTACGTTGAAAACAAGAATGCCCTTCCAGATCTCATCAGCCCACGGCACCAAAAGCGAATACATATCCACGATAGCCTGCTCAGGCATAATGAGCATATAGGCAGGATAAACAACAAACAGATTAACAAAGAAGCTGCAGACAGCCATTACAAGCGTACCAACTACCATACCCAGAAGAGCGGTACTGCGAGTCTGCTTTCTGCGATACAGAATACCGGCAGGCAAAACAAACAGAGCGCCGAGAAGAAAATTGCACATCTCGCCTACTCCTCCCGTAGTGGTCGCGGGAAGATTAAACAGATTCTTAATCAGGCATACGATCACACCATATACCGGACCGAGGGCAAAAGAGGCAAGCAGAGCCGGCAGTTCGGAAAAGTCGACCTTCAGGTACGAAGGAAGAATCGGCAGGCCAAAGCTTACGAACATCAGAATGGTTGCCATTGCACTGAGCAGTGCACAGACAGCCAGTTTGCGCACGCTCACAGAACGTGCAGAGGCAGGGGATTTTACGGTCGCGTTTGTCATGTGTCATTCCTCCAAAATACAATTTTGCAGTCTTACACCGCGTGCGGTTCAGGAGGAACAAAAACGCCCCTTTACCGCAAAAAGCGATAAAGGGGCGCGCAAAAATACCTTCTGATACCCGCTTCTTTCATCCGGACTATACCGTTGGCTCTGGATTCTCACCAAAATCAGCTTTCGCTCGCGGGCTTATCGGCTATAACCGCATCACCGCCAGTGGGGAATTCCACCCCGCCCCGAAGACAGCTATTTAAATGACGGTACTAGCATAGCACCCTGTGAAGGATTTGTCAAGCTGTTTTTTTCGTAATTACTCAACCGGAAGCAAATCAATGAACACAAGTTCCGGCGGATTGAATACACGCGGAAGACAATTTCGTGCAAGCCCACGGCTGACTACCATAACCGTCCCTGCCTTTCGATAGAAACCTCCGGCATATGGAGGGAAGACTCCCTGGTTGGGCGCATAAAGGCCATTGATCAAGCCCGGAATACGCACTTGTCCCCCATGTGCGTGTCCGCATAAAACCAGATCAAAACCGCAGGACGCATACAAAGAAACGTGTTCCGGTCTGTGGCTGAGCAAAACATGAAATACCTTCGGATTACGCTGACGTTCACAAAGGTATAGCTGACTCATCCATCCACGTCCACAGCCATACGAATCCGTCTGCGGATCGTCAATACCGCCAATTGAAATTTTATCTCCGCCTTTTTTGAGATACACAGTGCATCCTTCAAGTACATTTGTCTCAAAAGCACGCATCAATTCCTTTACTTCCTTCTCACGACCATAGGCCAGCTCATGATTTCCACTCACATAAAAGACAGGCCAACGCCCTCTAAGAGAAAGCAGGAGTTCCTGCAAACTGTCGAGAGAACCGTAATCCGGTGCCATATCTCCGGCCATCAGTACTGCGTCAGGTCGTGCACGAACCAATCTGCGCAGCAATTCCGACTGCCCGGCCCCATAGCATGCTCCGTGCAAATCACTCAACAGTGCCAACCGGAACGGTACGCCGATTTTTCTGGTCAAAATCCGATACCGGCGAACCGTAAGGCGCGGAAAAAGTGCAAGCACACCGGCAGCCGTCAGACACAGCGCCGGAAATACAGTGCTGCAGCGATTATCTTCGTTCATCTCACAACCTCCTGCTTCTATTCCGCTGTGGACAGTCTCCCGTCCGCACAATCATATCATCTTTACGTGACTAGGTTGTTATTCATGTCAACCTATTGGCTTCTGTACACAGACATCACCATCGCAGAAATGGCTGCTTTCGACTCAATGAAACCAGCAGCCTTCCCCTGGCACAAAGGGAAATAAAAAAGTATACACCTATCGTACCATAGACGAGAAAAAAAGAAAAGGCCCCGCCCTTACGGACGAGGCCCTTGTAAAAAGCGAAATTACTCGTTGATGCCGATAACAACACCGGAACCGACGGTACGGCCGCCTTCACGAATAGCGAAGCGGAGGCCTTCCTCGATAGCGATAGGGGTGATCAGCTCAACGTCCATCTCGACGTTATCGCCAGGCATGCACATCTCGGTGCCCTCGGGCAGAGAGATAACACCGGTAACGTCGGTCGTTCTGAAGTAGAACTGAGGACGATAGTTGTTGAAGAACGGAGTATGACGGCCGCCCTCTTCCTTGGTCAGGACGTAAACCTGGCCGCG